>ENA-OWND01000165-OWND01000165.1-metagenome-genome-assembly--contig:-NODE-165-length-44040-cov-15.715403_pt1 | contig 44040 bp, 55 predicted proteins | sample MGYA00245342_ERZ651119 | MGnify/ENA primary metagenome ERZ651119 (study PRJEB26857, sample SAMEA4031756) | metagenome | biome: human; feature: oral; material: saliva | place: Philippines | collected 2014... | reverse complement strand
TTTTCTGCTTTCGCAACATTCACGCTTATCATTTCTAATTACGTTGTAGTTTAACAAGCTCTTAAAGTTCTTACCCGGTTTAACTCCTGTTTAGCATATGCTCATTACTGAACATACGGGGCTAGCAATGTTACCCCGAATTGATGCAGCGCTCATACCAGAGTTCGCACCTGTCGTAAAACCGACAATTTTGGAACCGTTTGAAAATTCAAATAAATATGGATTTGTCGTTGCTCTTGTTACTTCTTTTTTAATAAGAGCAGAGCTATCGATCTTCTGACGGATATTATCGAAGATCATTCGGATTTGTGATTGATACGGTGTTACAAACATATGTATAAAGTTTTTACGAGTAAAGACGTTATATAATGCTTCGACTACCATCGTTTCTGTTTTACCGGTATTGTGTGAAATAATATCGTTAGCAATAAAGTTACGGTAGCATGGCACGGATACATCATATGTTTGTTGTTCACCAAGATATTCGATCGATACAACCGGATCCCAGAATATATCGCCATTAAGAATATCTTCGATCGATTCAAAACCTAAATGCTCGGCAAGTTCTTTTGCCTCAGCCTTATTAATAGTTTTGGATTCTAAATATTCTTCGAGTGTTAACCGTCCTGTTTTTAAATATTCAAAATTAGTTTTTCCTAATTCATGATATTTTAAATAAGATAAAAACATCTTATTAAGTTTATCGGTCATTGGCTGGAACTTATATGAATAATAAACAGAGAACATATTCTTATGGGAATGATTTTTAATTCGATTATATTTTTTCTTGTCGACGAATCCTAAAAAATAAGAATTTCGTTCTTTAACGATTTTTACGATGATACCGAATCGCATTAATAAGTGAGCTAGTTGATATGCTAACTGACCTGATTCTGAACAATATAATCGATTGATCGGAACTTCGTCTTCTTCTTTATATGCATCTTTAATTAATTCAGAAACAAAGATTGACACCGACTCTTTATTTAAAGAGAATACTTCTTTCGGAATCGATTTGTCGGAAGATGTATCTTTATTTAACTTCTGAGCCATTAATCTTAATTCTGATTCTTCGATAGAGTCACTACCGAAATAATTAAGATGCATCGGAATAGCGATATTATCACCGACCGTTAAATTTTTTAATTCTAACCATCCTAATTCTGTTAAGAACGGATGGTTATCGGTGGCATCGAATGTGCGACCAGTATTTGTCGTAATACGATATACTGGTTTAATACCGTTATCATATACTTTAGCATTCGGCGCTATTTCGATTTGATAATTATCGTCGAGAGCAAGAATATTAAATTCTTTATTCTCGTCGAATAATTGTTTTACAGTTTTAAATAATCCAGTTTCTGGATCTTGTATTTTAAGATTACCAGTTACACAACGACGGCCACATCGGAATACTTTACGAAGACTTCGATCACGAAGCATTTCGGCTTGATACCAACGTGGAGTCCAAGGGGCATATTTATCTAAATCAATATTATAGATTTGAATAAAAGATTTTGCCCACATAACTGGATCTCGTTTAATTACGACTAGCTTTCCTTTTTCACTGAGCTTAGTAAAATCTAATCTTACTAAGTCTTCCAAAGGCATTGCCATAAGTTCTTTTACAGAATAATCTTGTTCTTGTTTCATAATTTTTATTTATGGAATGCTTTACCTTCTTGACCCATCATAGTCGTTTGTAAACTATATTGGGATTGCTGAGCTAAGGCCATTCCTGCCTGTCTCATAGTTGCATATTGTTGTGAATTAACTGGATTAGTCCAAGAGAACGGACGATAACTTTGTTGCATTTGCTGACGACCTTGCTGAGCTAAATCGTTAGCAATGCCGACTAAAGCTGGTCCACCATAATAAGCAGCTTGAACTGCCATACCGGCTAATGGGCCTAACAATAAATCGGTACCCATACTAAAAGCAGCATCTTGTATTGCGTTAGCCTTAGTGCCACCTTCGTCGAGTGTATCGTTATAAGTCCACACTGCGTTGGCAGTCGCTAAGCCGGCATTAATTTTATTATCCCAAATTAAATTACCGGCCGTACCCATGCTTTTAGTCGCATTACCGACATGTCCGACAGCAGATTTTACATTGCCAGTTAATCCTTTTAAAATATTTAAACCTGCCATTATAATGTACCTGGTGCTTTAATATTGTTACGTCTTAATGCAAAATTAATATCGCCAGATGCACCCATATTATCGAATGCATTTTGTGGCGTTAATCCAGAACTAGCCGATACGACAGAATTAACGGTACCGACAGAAGCGATATTCGCTGTCGACGTCGGTTCCATTGCTGCTTCGATCGTATTATTTGTTGCACCTAATGCAGCAGCACCACCTAATATCGTAGCACCGTATCCCGTTAATTTGTATCGATCTGGAATAGAATAGTTATCCGGATTAGTGCTAACAAATTCTTTATTAACTTTAAAGTAATCGTTAGCACCATCTTTAATAGCCGGAACCGTATTTCGCATAGGACGATATTTAGAGCTATAAGCTTCGACTTCTTCTTTAGAGTATTGACTACCCATATCTCCGAGAACTGTTTTTTGTTTCTCGAGATTAGAAACTTGTCTGTTAATAACTTTATTAGCTCCATTCGTTATAGCGTCGTCAGTTTTTCTAGCGATATAACCGGCACCTTCGATAACTTTTTCACCGGCAGTTTTTACGCCTTTAACTATACCTTTAAGCATAATTAAATACCCGGGATACCGATAATGTTAAATTCGCCGTTCTTATCACGGTATAAACCGCCACCAGTAGCGACACGATAAGCAACACTACCAGCAACGACACCTTGAACGCCGAGACGAGTCATATCGTATTTAGCATTATCTTTATAAAATGCCGATAATTCTTCTTTGGCAGCTTTAACGACTTCTTTATCTTCACTACCCATACGTTGAGCAAATTCTGGCGACATAAACTTATTATCGAACATAGCTCTAGACTCTTTATTTAAATAAGAGTATTGTAGGGCCTGAGTTGTATCGAGCCCGGCAGCTCTACCTTTGGCCATTTGACCTAACGTATAGTTCGGACTAATGATTCTTTCGACAGAACCAATTTCGTCTAAGTTGGCATTCATATTATTAACGAATGTTTTCATGCCTTGCTCAAATGCTGGAGCACCAGTTTTACCGATTTCTTTAGCGACTGCATTAGATCCAAAAGCTAATTTGCCGACTTCGGCTGTTTTGCCAAATGCACTACTAATAAGTTCTAACGCATTATTCACTTTCGCCATAAGCGCTTAACCTCGAATTTCTTTCTTCCTCGATTTGTTCTTGTGATAAGAAGAAATCAGGATCATTAAGACTATTAATGAGGGCAGTGTCATGATTTGCGTCGTCGACATTGTTACGAATTTTATCTTTTCTAGTCGCAGCCAATAATTCAAATACTTTATCGCGTTTTTGTACGAGAGTCGTATATAACTCAATACCTTTAGAAATCATTGGTTGCGTTATTTCTTGACCAGTTTCAGTTATATTGGTAACGACATCGATAACAGGATCATAATCTTTATTATTGATATATTGCATTGCCCTTGAAATCAGGAGGTCTAATGTAATTAATTCATGTACAAGAACGTTATCGGTATAAGACGATTCGTCGAGATTAAATTCTTTTTGGTACTGCATAAATTTTTGAGCGATTAAAGTCGTTTCACAAATACATGGTTCACCGACTTTAACGAGACCTGCTTTATGCAAAGGATCATTTTTATAAATACAATTTTCGCCTTTGCATAAGATTGGCATTTTAGCATAGATCGCATGATCGGTTGCTAACATATGCATTGCTTTATCGAAGATGATTTTACCTTCTTCGCTATAGCCCCAAGAATTATAATCTTGAACGAACTTATCCATCTGCTCGATAAGTTCTTGCTTTCTATTAGAAAGTTCTTTTTTTGACATAAGGAATATCCCTCCTAATGCTCTATATTACCAGCATTACGAACTTTCTTGATTCTTTCCATAATATCGTCGACAGTAATTTCTAAATTTTCTTCTTCACGATCGACAGATTTAATCGGTTTAGACTTATCAGGTTCTGGTTCACCTTGATTTTTCCAATCGATCCATGCCGCCATTTTATCGGCAAAATCTTTAGCTGTTACTACTTTATTATATAAATTATAATAGATATGCATTAACGCTTCAATTTTTAATGGCTCCATAGAGTCTTTAATAAATCCATAGATATTTTCTTCGACTTCGTTATCGAAAGATAAATCAGCTAATGTCCATACTGGAGTACCATCATCTTCATAGTGGAACTCAGAGATAACGACTTCATGAGTTTTCTTATCTTCTTCAGAAGCAATTTGATTACTTTCGTTTAACGTAAGAATTTCGTCTTCTTCAAAGATATTATTAGCACCGAATTGAGGAATGTTAAATAAACCGTATGGTTCATATGCATCTTTTACAGATTGTAAATACGGGCCGAATTCTTCTGTTTCGATAAATTCTTCGTCGAAAAACGGCTTATCTAATTTAAATTTATGAAGTTCGTTCATAAAGAATAATACAAAGTTTAACTTATACATGTTAAGATCTTTGTAATCTGTGCATGCACGTTTGCATGCTTTAGTAAGATTGTTAATCATGTTTAACCTTTCTTGCGCAGCAAAAAAGACGACATAATAAATAAATACATCGTCTTAATTAAGCATTATTAAATTCCAGTACTGCCAATACCGCCGATGCGTTCACCGTCTGCATCATCGTCGTCTGTAATTAAAAATTTGTGGAACACGCCTTGAGCGACACATTCACCTTTTTTAATTCGCACGACATCATCGTTATGAGATAACAAACCTAAAGAAATTTCACCTTCATTAGTTTCGTTATTATAGAAGTCGCTATCGATAACAGCGACACTATTAATCATACGTACACCACGTTTAAATGCCGCTGAAGAACGAATGTGAAGATATAATACTTCATCGTCTTCCATAGCTGCTTTAACGCCGGTTGGTAGTACATATAATTTATTAGGATACAATTCAATGTCTTCGATAGCAAAGAAATCATAACCAGCCGATTTCTTAGTTTTACGTTTAGGAAGTTTAACTTCCATGTCTTTACATCGAGATACTACTTCAAATTTTCTCACTTTTATCTACCTGCAATCTTGTCTACTTCTTTAGAAATCTCGTTCATTAGCAAAGTTAATTCACTAACGGCAAATTCTTTTGAAATGCATCCATTATTATATAACAGTGCATATGCCTTAACATGATCATAAGATAAATCAGAGCAGAATTGATCGACAATCTTTTTATTTGGCCAATCTGTATCTAAGATACTATACACAATCTTATCTTTAGGATCATCCAAAAAAATTAAGATTTCGTCAGGAGAATACGCTACGTATTTCTTCATTCGATTTCCTTTCGCTAATTAAAATATATATATTGTAATTATACTTTAATTATACACGATTTTTTGATTGTAAGCAAATAAAGGGGAGAAAGGGAGGAAACGGTGCCGCGAAAGCGGTGCCGGATCCTCCCAGGTGACTGAGCATTAGTGCTCTTCTTTGGATTCCAACAATCTTTTTGGAACGCATTCATCAGATGAAACAATCTTTTGTTTTCCATCTTTAACATATTGGATGTCGATAGCCGTATTATGGATATCGACAAGGCCTATGAAGACAGCCGGTTTTTTGCCATGCAAAATAATTTCACCAGGATGTACTTCATTCCAATTAACATTCATTATCTTCCTCGGAACTTATTGTATAAGAACACTAATACATATAATAAAGTAACGACAATGAAAGTATAAAATACCGTTATTAATTGTCCGTTAAATATATTGTATTGTGCTTCAACTATTTGTGATAAACTAATAGCTAAAGATAATACGAGTAAGTAATCTTTCATAGTTAACAAGTCGTTAAATAATTTTCGAGCTCTTCGATTGTTTTAAGCTCGACCTGTTCATTGATCCCGTCAAACGCCAATACAACATCTTGGTAAATATCGAAATACCAAGTTACGTTATTTTTCTTAGCGATGACGCGAGTACAATGATCTTTTTCAGAAATAATAGGAGATTCAAAACATTCAATAATTTTATTTAAAGCTAATTCCATTATTTAAATTCTCTTTCTTGAAAGAGTATGCATACCGTGGGCCCATATCTCTACGTATATTCCGACTCATTATACCGATATGCATACAGTCTTTTATATTACATAAATTCTTTGTATTCGTCAATAATAATTTTATTATCTTTATATGTGACTTTCCATATATTTTGATTAGAAGATCCTCTAAATTTTAAAGATGGGTCTTTTAATTCGTCGATAAATTTACCGTCGACTAAAGCATCGACTAATTTTAATAACTCAACTTTTTTAGGATCCATGATAATCTGATCGATCGTATATCCAGAGTAACACCAGATATTTTTATTTTTGAACCATTCTTGATCTTTTAAATATTTACTAATAAAAGACACAAGACCGTCGACATTTTCAAATGGTTCACCGCCTAATATGGTCAATCCAGATACTTGAGGATGTTTTAAATAATCGACAAGTCTATGTGCCGCCACTTCATCGAATAGTTCTCCGGCATCGTGATCCCAATATTCTTGATTGAAGCAATTGAAACAATGATGAGAACATCCTGTTACGAATAACGTAGCTCGAATACCAGGGCCATTTGCAATATCGTATTCACGAATTTGTCCATAATTCATTATTTTTCAACTACTTTCAATAATCCATTTTCACTCCGTACAGAGATATGAGGAACTTCGTAAATTTTAGCTGTATGATGTTCGATGATGCAACCACGATATTGGTTCCAATCATCTAAAAATACTGCTAAATCGGCATTTGCTAACATCTTAATAGAATCGCCTAAAGCTACTAAAGGTTCCTTACTTTTATTCTTAGGAGAGTAGCTTTCGATAATTTCAATGTTCGTAGAGTCAAGATATTTAGTTAAAAATTCTTGTACTTCACGAATATTACTTAAAATTTCTTCGTGTGTTTTACCGCGCATCGGCTGAGATAAAAATACTTTCATAGCTTTTTCTCCTATCGAATAATATGACTAACATTAATCACAATCATGTCTTCACTTATTAAATTATTATCGATATATTCTTGTTTCTTTTCTTTTGCTTCATCTAAAGATTGAAATACGCCCAACACAGAGTTATCATAATCATCAGAATAAGTAAATAATATATATACCGTATCAACCATATTTACCTTTTTATATAAATTACTGATTGCAATTTCTAAATCATCCATAATGCCAAGATAATCGTCATCAGGAGCATAACCAGAAACTTCTTTTTCTAATCTATTAAGCTCTAAAGCTATCGACATTTTTTCATTGTATAAAGGATCTTTTTTGTTTAACATAGTTATCACTCATTAAAGTCGTTAATGTAGCAAGTTTTTACATAGATTTGATCTTCGGTATACCCATCTTCCAAGAAGTTCTGATATTCTTCACGAATATTTTCTTCGTTATACCAAAGAGATTCGATCTTATCGTCGACCATTAAAATAAATACTTTTTCAGGATTGTTCATCTAACACTCCACACTCCTTAACCTTTTTTAATACTTCTTTTGCGATCACATCGATATCACGAATAACTTTATGATCGGCACAATTAATCATAATCGTACTATATCGGTTAGCTATTTTCTGATATGCATGATCGACTTTCTTTAAATATTCGATATCGTTTTCATGAATATCGCCAGTATTACCACCAGTCTTGCCTTTTCGTTCTGCAAGTAAGTTTAACCGAATTCTAATAGGGAGGCGTAACATAATAAGTAAATCCGGTTTAGGTAATTGCAATAAGCGATATTCAAAATTTTCAAGCCATTGCAAAAACTGATCTTGTGCAGTTGCTTTTTCATAACGAACGACTTGATATAACTCATTAGATGTTGTATAACGATCACAAATAAGAATTGCGTCATCTTGATTTAATAATTCTTTATATTTGGTTTGAAATGCTGCATAGCGATCCATCGCAAAGAAAAGGGAGGCAATTTTGGGATTAACGGCACCATTTCCACCAAACGTTCCATCTAAATAAGACTTAACGAATGCTGAATATTCAGATTCATAATCAGGAAAACTAATTAAATGAACATTATAGTTCTCTTTCTTTAAAGACTCATATAATTTATTGGCTTGAGTTGCTTTGCCGCAACCGTCGCCGCCATCAATAACTATTAGTTTCATCTGACATCCTTTTAATAATAGAAAAGGCTCCAAAATGGAGCCTTTATTTAAAATAAAAAATTAAAACTATCTTTTGTAAGATTAGTTTCATTTAAATTATAATCGGCTTCTTCTGGATCTTCTGTAATGAGACCACCGCACATAGCGATTAAATCTTCTAACATTAATCGACTATCGATAGTCGAATTGATCGCCGAAGAAATTCCTTCTAGTTTTTGATTATAAGTCGTAACAATTTGATCGCTTAATCGACTACTGTAGAAAATGAATTCTTTCTTACCGTCCTTGTCGGCGCGAATAAGACCGAGCATAACTTCATTACTTTCTAAAGTAAAATCTTTAATATATAAAGAATCAGAATCGATACTTAAAATAGTATCTTCATCTAATACTTCTTTATCGATAAACCAATTAAAGAATACATTAGTCGTAATATTTTTAAAACCAGTAAAATTATCGACAGTTATAACGACAATATCGTCGACAAATTCATCTTTAAAATAAACAGCTTCTGCACCACCGTTAGGCTCTGGAGCATTTGTAACATCTCCAGTATAAGCAGCAGCATTATTTTTTAAATCGCAATTCCAACCAATATGCAATCTTTTAGATTCGGCATGCAAGTCTAAATCAGTACGATATCCATTTTGATTAAACCAATGGATACCGAAAGAGAATTTATTTGTCGCATTAACCTTAGAACACATCGGAATATTGCCGATAAAATTCTTTTCAGATGTTGGTACTGCATATTGAATATATTTAGATAATAAGAATTTCTTACCTTCGACTTTATCTTTAAGATCTTCTCTAATACTATTAGCAATGAGAATTAAACGACGCGCAGCAACCGATGTATAACATCTTTCACCGGACTTTTTAACGAATACTTTACCATTTCGAATATTGTATAATTTATATTCTGAAGGCGTTAATTCGCTAAGCAAATAATTATATAAAGAAATTTTCTTAAATAGAGTAACGTTCTTTAATTCTTTTACAATATCTTTATCTAAAACAAACGGACTTGCAATATTGTCGAGAGGCAATTGTTTACAAGAAACATTTAATGTTTTTGCTAACTTAGATGCTTTATTGATAATTTTAGCATTAGCTTTACTATCTTTTTTTAGCATAATCCAAAAATCACGATAACGATTAAACGTTCTAGCAATTGTTTCGACACCATAATTTTCAGCAAAAGAAGCTAAAAGTTCAGAACTATTATAACGATAGCTGTTAACATTAAAATTTTGTTTGTTATATTTACTACTGATTAAAAGAGTACTACCAGTTTTTTTATAGTAAATATAACGAATTAAATTGATCGCACTAGACGGAGTATAATAACCGGCGTCAATTAAATACGCTTTAATTTCTTTATTCTTAAAGTCGTCAATAGAAAACTTATTAACGTAAGACGGAATAATTTCCATTAATAATTCAATAGTTTCTTGTTTTAATGCAATACCAGATACAAGACCTTTAACTTTTTCAACAAGTTCATCGACTGTAATCGGATAAATAATCGTGAATTTAATAGGTTCTTGGTCGTTATCTAAACCTAAATATTCGTTAGGTAAATATGTCGACTCTTTATCGACAGGAATAGCACCGAAACAACTTCCGTCTTCTTGATGAGTAAATACAGATAAATAATGTAAAGCCTGATGAAGTCTTAATTCATCTAAGTCCATAATATCGACAGCTTTAACAGACCGATGTAATGTCGATTTATTAATTTGATCGATATATTGATTACCGTATTGACTTACTAATGTATTACTATCGTTAGCTGTTAAATAATCGGCGGCTTCGTCGACAACGTAAACGCCGCTTTTAAACAGTTTACCTCTTTTAACTGGATTAATCCCGTCTTCGATTAAAATTCTTTTGAATAAACGAATAATCGCATCACGTTTCTTTTGATTAATCATATCTTTTCCTCCATATTTTTTTTATTTAATTCCGTAATATTCTAACAATTGTTTTACTGAAAAAGATGTTAATTCAATATTGTATTCTTTTAAAATATCTTTTAAAAACTGTTCATCAAATTGATCTTCTTCTTGATATTTACATGCTCTAAAAAGACAATCATCCAAGTAGCTACTAAGACTTCGATGACCATCTAACCATTTTCCAATACGTTTTTGCAAAGCTTTCTTTTTCTTTGCATCAGATTTACTGTTGTGTTGCTTATAACAAAAAGCAGCAAATGCCTTTTTTATTGTTTTATATCCATAACCTTGAGCATCATCTAATATCTCTCCAGTGCGAGTATCAATCATTACATATCTATTATCATATGGTTTTGACAGCTCATCACTTTGAACAGCTTTTAAATATTTGTTTTCTATCTTTTCTTTCATCATTGTTAGCATCACTTTTAACCAGTATAATAAAAAAATGATGACTGTGACAAACAAAGACATAAAAGACCTTATTTGTCACAGCCATCATTCTTAAAATAATTGTCGGCGAGAAGTAATCATTTTCAATTCCAATAATTATAAAAGGAACTTCTTTATGCCGACAGTTAAAATAATAATTAGGCGAAGAGTAAATCATTTTCTTCAGCTTTTTATAATTAAAAGGAACTCTTTTATGCCTAAACTTATTATACTATCTTTAATCGTTAAATGCAACTATTAATTTTAAATATGGAGTACTCTAGACTGAATTTCTTTAGTACGACCTTCGTTCCAGAAATTGTCTCCTAAATAACCACCTTGTATACCGCTAGTTTCCTAGTACTTTAACTCTATTTTTATATAGACGGTTTGGACTATACCACGCAAATAAATTGCCAGCTATGGTAGTCTCTGAGGGTTTATCTATACGATACTTCCCTGCGGATTACCCAATCTTTAATCTTTTTACTATACCAAGGTAATTATTCTTGCCACTATTTTCTTTCGTCAATAGTTTAGTAATTAAAGCTCTAAGGGACTTCCCGCATATAAGCTGTTTATAGAACGCATGGTTTTGTTTACGTTCTTCGAATAACTTTTAATGTATTATGATCTTGATTGCCACATTTAGGGCAAATCCAATCACCATGGCCATCAGGTAAAATTTCACCATCAAAACCACATTTCATACAATGATCAAGCTTAGTATTAAATTCCCAATACATAGCATGATCATAAATATATTGAATGATTGTTTCTAACGCTTCAATGTTATTCGTCATGTTAGGAATTTCACCATATCCAATAAATCCGCCAGTAGCATTTTCTTGGAAAGGTGCTTCAAAATCTATTTTATCAAAGATATTAATATTTTCTCTTACATCAATATGATGCGAGTTGGTATAATAGCCTTTATCGGTTACATCTTTAATTTCGCCGAATTGTTCTTTATCTAACTTAGCAAATCGATAACATAAACTTTCTGCCGGAGTACTATATAAAGAATAACCATAATTCTCTTGAGTATTCCATTCGAAACATTTATCAGCCATATATCTAGTAATTTTTAATGCTAAATCTTGATGCTTAGTATTAGATTCACCTGTTAATAATTTAATAGTTTCATATAAACCAATATAACCTAAACTTAATGTAGAATAACCACCAACCATTAAGTCATCGAGAGTATCTTCTGCATCTTTTCTAGCATAACAACCATACATCCACAATAATGGAGATATTTTAGCCTTTACTCCTAATAATCTTTCAGTTTTAAATTTAAGTGCTTTATGACATAATTCTAAACGTTCATCTAGAATTTTCCAAAATTTATCAATATTGCCATCTGCTACGATTGCACACTGAGGAAGATTTAATGTTACAACACCTTTATTAAAACGTCCATCTATAATAGGATTGTTTTCTTTATCATACCAAACTGATAGGAATGAGCGGCAGCCCATTGGACCAAATACCTGTCCATCTTTTACTTTTCTCATAATTTTAGCAGATACATAATCAGGCATCATTCTTTTTGCTGTACATTCTGCAGCAAGTTTAGTTAAATAATAATACTTACTTCCTGGTTTAGCATTATGTTCATCTAATGCATATACTAATTTAGGGAATGTTGGGCTAATCGTAACACCATCCGGACCTTTCATGCCTTCAATTCTTTGGCGAAGAATTTCTTCTGTGATCATAGCACATTCTTCTTCGTATTCTGAACCTGGCATAAAATGCATAAACAATGTTATAAAAGGTGATTGCCCGTTAACGGTCATGAGTGTATTTATCTGATATTGTAACGTTTGAATGCCATCTTTTAATTCTTTTTTCAACATTGTTGCAACGAGTACATCTTTATTTTGTTCATTACTAAAGATTTCTTCATACTTTTCTTTAGATCTTCTTAAGTAAGGAGCTAAAATTTCTTCAATGTTGTTTGCTGTTTGCCCGCCCAGCTGGTTCGATGCAACTCCGGCGAAGAGCTGGCTCAGCACTGTACATGCAACTTGAAAAGATTTTGGTGATTCAATTTTCTTTTTGTTTACAACAGTCCCATTTGCAAGCATATCTTTAAAATTTGGCAACCCACAATTATGCATTTTTTGCAACTGGTAATCCATATCATGCATATGAAGAATACCTTTATCATGAGCATTCACAATATCGATTGGAATTATTTTTCTTCTAGATATATCTTTAGATACTTCTCCAGCAATTAAATCACGTTGAGTAGAAATAATGTATGCATCTTTATTTGAGTTTTCATTAAGCGCTTCTTTATTTGTTGCGTCAATTAATGTAAGTATATCATCATCTGAAGTATTATTTACTCGTTGATACTCACGTACTGCTCGATATCCTTCATAAGCACGAGCTACGTCTTTTTGTTTATGTTTAACAAGAAGATCGAATACCATTTTTTCGATACGCTTAATATCCAGTTCCTGGAGCATAAGAGCTTCTTGCATTATTTCTTCGGAAATAGAATTAGCTATTTTTTCATTATCTTTAAGTAAAGAATGTTGTGCCTTGCTTATGGCTACAACGATCTTAGATTTGTCGAAATCGACCTTGCGGCCGTCTCTTTTAATTACGATCATTAATTAAACCTCATTCTTAATTAACAATTCGAAACCTTCGACGATAACAGAACGAGAGCCATTAGCAAACTCTATAGAATAAGCATCTTCTACAGTATCATTAATATCGGCTACTTTCCAACCTTTATCATAAGTATTAAAACGAACAACGTCGCCAATTTGAATATCGGTTTTTTCAGTTCCTTCTGTCATCCAATATACATTAGGAGTAACCGTAACAATTTTTACATCGTCGGCATATAAATGCTTTAACGTATAAACTTTTAAAGATTGTTGTCCTTCGTACTTAAAATGTACATACTGTAGATTTCCGTTTGCATTAGGAATAAGCTCGTCCATACCTTCGATGAAGGTTCCGATCATCCTAGTGTCATTAGGTAGAGATATCCGGTTATCTCCACCAAACAATACTTTCATATCATTAATCCTTTCTTGTTAATCGCGATAGTTAAAGAAAGTGTTCTATGTAATAGAGCAGAATATATATTACGCATAATATACTACATATAGTATTTAATAAAACATAGAACTACTAAATCTATTATACCAAATCAGTATAAGACAAACAAATGATTTTATGGTATAGAAAACTCTTCATATATTTTACATGTGCCAAAAAATAAGATATAATAGTAATAGTTAATTATACTTATTTAATATGAGGTATTTTAAATAATATGGCAAATATAAATTATGAATCATTGTTCGCGGCAGAGCCAAACGAAGATTTAGTTTCTTGGTTATATCGTATGTATCTTGCTAAACAAGAAAACAATAAATTAACGGTAAAAAGAATTAGTGCTTTGGCTAAGACTTTTTTTGAAATAGATCTTGATGTTACGACGATTAATAGTTACTTCAACGATTTTAAAAAGAATCTAGCGCCAGCATCGACCGACGACAAACTAACGTCGGCAGCTGTAGATATGCTTCTTAACGCACATGCTAAGAACGTGAACAGTAAAAACCGATCTGAGCTTAATAAACATTTAAAATCGATTAGCGATCAATTTTTATTAAAAGAATTAATCGTCGAGGCGATTTCTAAAATTGAACCTCTTAAATACGAATTTAAAGATCTTCAAAGCGGCGAGTCTGAAGCTGTACTGTTATTAAGTGATTGGCATCGTGGACAAGTAAGCGATAACTTCTTCAATAAATTTAACAATGAAATTTTCGATGAACGTGTCGAAAAATTAATGAATAAGACACGAGAATATTGCTTACTAAATAATATTAAAACTATTCACATCTTAACGTTAGGCGATATGATTAACGGTGGCATTCATGTTCAAACACGAATCGAATCTCAAGAAAATCTTATCGAACAAACTATCGGTGTAACAGAAGCGCTAAGTCATTTATTTAACAATCTTAGCCAAGAATTTAATTTAGAATTATATTTCTGTCGTGGCAATCATGATCGAGTAACTCCTTCTAAAGAAGAAGCTATGAATGGTGAATCGTTTAGCGACATCATTCCTTGGTTCTTAAAAGAACGATTAAAAGGAAATGATCGTATTCACTTCAACGAAAATACCGTCGACGATGAAATTATCACGGCTAATGTATGTGGACAACGTATTATCGGTGTCCATGGCCACAAAGATAATTTTAATAAAGCTATCGATAACTTGGCATTGTTTACGAAACAAATACCGGATTATATCGTAATGGGTCATTTTCATCATTCAAGAGAAGCCGATCTTAAAGGCGTCGAAATGATCATTAACCCATCTTTATGCGGTAGTGATCGTTACGCAGTAGACGGTCGTAAATTCTCTAAAGCCGGTCAAAAGCTTTTAATGTTAAATAAAGAAGATGGCCGATATGCCACTTACTTTATCAGCTTTTGAACATCCGATAAAAATAAATTATCATTGCAATAATAAATACTAAAAAGAAAAAATCGGCTATACCTTTCATATTATTTTCTCCAATCAAAAAAGCCTCCTATTCTTTAGGAGGCTTAATTTTTTTTACAATTTTTTCTAACGTATCAGGATTATTATCTAAACCGAATATAGTATCGATACCAAATAATTCTATCACATACGATGCTGCTCCTATTACGATAACAAGAAACGCAATCGATATTAGCACCGCCGATATTAAAGCTATTGGCATTAACAGTATACTAAAAAACGAATTAAATAATTCAAAGAATTGTCCAAGAATTCCGAATCCTAACGTTAAAAATAAATACAAATAAAAACAGAATTGTTTAGTCTTCCTTGTCATAGCCAGAACCTGTACTATTATGCAAACCAACAATTAAACAGCAGATCATAACTGCAAAGAACAAAATTATTAGACTCATTACAATCGTTGAAATAATCATTTAACTACTACCTCGTCTTATTTGGCTAACAAAGATAAAAACAAAAAGACTACGCCGACTAAAAGAATTCTTCTGTAAATTTTATTCTTTTTAGGATCTTGTTCTGTAAGACTAAATAGTCCTTGAACTCCGCCATAAATAATAGCGATAATAACTAATATTAAACTTATTCCAAACATTATATTTGTAAACATATAGAAGCTCCTTTTATTTAAATAAATAATTAATAATCCGGCTATAACGATAACAATACCAAAGAACGAAAATACCAGCATAATTAAAGCTAAATCAGGTCCATCTTCAATTAAGTCATTAATAACATCTTTTAAGATAGAAATCAAAATTCCACCAACGCTAATTAAAAGAATTATTACGCCTATAGCAACAATAAATTTTCCTGCATCCATTATTTATAATCCACCTACTTTATTTTTTAGGATTAAAAAACATAAGCATATCGCATGCTTTTTTATAATTCACGTGTCTAAATCTAAAAATCTTTTGTGGTTCACATCCACTAGCTGTCTTATATATAATAGTTTTTCCATTTAATTCTCCAGACACACTAGGAACAACATGCTCTATCGCATAATCAGAACAACATCGATAAATTTTATAACTATTTTTCTTTCTAAACTTTCGTATCATAATTATTTATCCTCAAAGACTTCTTCGAAGATTTTCTTTAATTCTTCTGCCGAAATATTTTTTAATCTTTCTTTAAATCTTGCCTTATAGGAATCGATCATGTCGTCATGTTCTTCTTTAGCTTCTTGCATAGCTTCTTCATAGCCATTATCATAACCATCGTCATATCCTTGATCGTATACATATTGGTTACTTTTTTCTTCGACATTATTTTCTAACCATAGAGCAAGATCTTCTTTATTATCTTCATTTCTTAGATCATAAATGATGTCTTCAAGTGAAGTATTGTTTGTAAGATTTCTCATAATTTCATCTCCTTTAAGATATGGAATACGCAGCACTTAAAATAATGTATAATGTATAAACAGTTTTATATATGCAGAGAAGTTACTTTTAATACTCACCTTTCTGTAATTAAATAAAACTAAATAGTGCTGCGTATTATAAAAATATCTTATTACAATATATATGTTATGCTTTAGGGAAACATTTTTATATAATGTAATAAGACATAATGGTGCTCCCACCTGGATTCGAACCAGGGTGAATGCCGGTTATGAGCCGGGTGCTTAACCTCTAAGCTACAGGAGCATAAAAAAACGGCACATAGAATTAATACTGAATTCTACATACCGTTAATGATGGTGCACAGGGCTGGATTTGAACCAGCGTAGACAATGTCGTCAGATTTACAGTCTGATGCCTTTAACCACTCGGCCACCTGTACATATGGGAGCGGGAGTAAGAGTCGAACTTACACTAGACGAGCTTATGAGACTCGTGTCTCTGCCATTTGGACTATCCCGCTAAGGAGCTGCGTATGCAGACCACAAGACAATTATAAGGAGAAAGGAGTTTATTATCATGAAACGTTAGTTTATTATATTAGAAAGGGAGGCAAACTAAACAGAAGACATGGGGTGTGTCTAGAATCACGCTATTAAGAGATTTTTCATATTTAGGAGGTTTGTCTTGTTTACGCACGATCCGCATACGCATATATGAGAGGAGGAAAAGTATGATAGGCACCATGAAGACTATTACCTTCATAGGTGCCATGGAAGTCCCTGAACACGGGGGGACGCTCAGGGATACTCCTCTTGTATTTAAGATAATGGGAGAACCTTAAATACATTATTATTATACATCAATTATTTAAATAATGCAAGTATATTATTTTTTAAAATCGGCAAAGTTTAATTGGCTGCCCGTTTTCATATACGCATTACAATAATCTTGGAATACGCCAGGATATAGATCACCGATCGAGCCGTATGTGCCACCACGATTAGGCTCAGACCATACTTCGATATGAAGATGTTCGGCATATGTCGCTGGACCATCGGCGCCCATACCACCGATAATACCGATAGGTTGACCACGTTTAACGGTATCACCAGGTTTAACGAATAATTGAGCCATGTGCATATACACAATAGATTTATTTGTTCCGTTAGCAGCATTAACTAATACAGCATTAAGGCCCCATCCAGTATCCATTACCGTGCCGTCACATATCGATAATATTTCAGGTTTAGGAGAGTCTGGAATAAATACGACGTCCATACCTTGATGTGTATGACTAGAACGAACTTCTCCAGGGAAACCGGATAAACTAATAGACGGAATATATTGAGATGCAAAGAAGAATCCCCACTTATCGTTATCGAATTCTGAAGAATAGAATTCTTTAGATAATTCTTTATATGCTACACATAACTCAATAAGTTTTTCTAGAGAATTATGTGGATCCATTGGCTCTTCACGTTTACCGGTAACGTTAATCGTATACGGTTCCCAGAATTGAGATAGTGTCCAAGAAGCTTGATTTTTAATATCGAGATTAAAATACTTCTTAGATTGGCCGCCACTATTATTATTACCAGAGTTATTTGTTAACGCATATACAAAGTCTAAACGAGTTTTAAGATCTTCATGTTTAGTAAGCTCAGTAGTCGGATCTTTAGTCGGTTTATCGCCGATAATATAAGCATCGTTATAATAATAAGCAAGCATTACGAGCAAAGGATTATCGATTAAAGATTCATCTTTAAGTTTCTTAGTAACACTTTTAATCTTGTTGATAATACCATCATAATCAGAAGTATTTAATAGACACATAAGAACGGCTAATACAACAGTGTTGATATCTTTATGAACACCGGCATTTTTAATAGCCTCTTCCATCTTAACATAAGACTCTTTAGACTTAGCTATATTTTTAGCTTGATCTTTATAGCTACTTATTTTGCTCACTGCAGATTCAGCTGCTTTTTTAAATAATGGAATCTGTGATTTAAGGCATTCTTCAGCGGTTAAATAAAATAAGTTATTAGTGTCGCCAGTCATAGCCGCGCCAGCGGCTAACCCTGATCCATACATCGAAGGAGAGTTCATCAATTTGGATCCGTCATCGATAATTGATTGACGCCAATTAATAATCGGAACTTGTTCTTCGACAGGTACTAGTTTCCAATCCATTTTAAAACCTTCAGGCCATTCATCTTTAAGATCTTTATGAGGATCGCTTTTAGTAAGAGATGCACCTTCAGCAATATTAGCTAATTTTAACGGCTCTTGATAACGTTTAATATCGATTAAATCACAGTAGTGTTTCATATTAGAATATGATAATTGGTTATTATCGAGAAGAACACTAAGATTAGCGCCGACCTGATTAAGAATTTCGTATACCTGACCAATAATCGGTTCGATACGAGTACTTGTCATATATTGATCGATCTGTGTTTGCATACCGTCGGCAACTCTGTCGTCCGTAAGCTGGCGAATAGCTCGATACTTTTCATATAGAGTATTGCCGCCATAATACATATCGTTAATCGGGATAATACTAGCTAATCTAAATAGATATCTTGTTACGGTCGATAAATGATTCTCGACTTGAACCATACGTTTTTCGACATCGCCACCCATCTCGAGAAGAGCTTTAGCCGTACTGAGTTCGAACTCAGTTGCCTTAATACTTTCTTTTACGATACGAGGCATATGTAATTCTAAATCTCGGATACGTAAATCTGTCGGGAACGGATCAGACGGATTTGGCACCATACCAGGAGTCGGTACCTTAATGGCATTATCATGCTTAGTCGGATCAAATTGAATCTGACGTTGTGCAATAGATTGCATACGAGTCATCTGATATTTAGCAGCTTCACTACCGTAAGCAGCTACCGACGTAATCGGCAAACCGACGTTAAAACAGTCATCGACATCGATTGTATCGTAAGCATATAACGGAGGATTAATTTTTTGAGGAGCTTTATCTTGAGCACTTAACGTATTATTTTCGACTTTAGCATCTTCAGACTTCTTATCAGGATCTTCTTTTTTAACTTCAAGAGTATTTTTATCATTAGTCTTAGTAACGTCACTTGTCGTACTATCGACAGGCTTATCCTTAGAATCTTCTTTTTTATCTTTACCGAATGTAACTTTATCGGCACTTAATGATTCGAAGCCAGTTTTACTGTCTTTAAGAGAAACCGATTTAACTTCGGTCGCATCCTTAACTTCTTTATTATCGGCAGTCGTTTTATCTAACGTTTTACCGAGAGCCCATTCTGGTACTTGATTATATACAGATACAATATCGGGATAAACAGGTTGACACGGAGTTTTACCGATCGCTAACTTCTGAGCATTAAAAATATCGTAATACTTAGGAGTTTTCTTTTTAGTAACAAACGTACTTCTAGTACCGGTATCGGAAGGAGCTGTAGCATTATAGACACCACCGCTACTGCCTACACCACCTGTACTAGAACCAGAAGAAGCAGGTACTTCGCCTAATAGATCGTCGCTTAATGGAGTTCCTTTAACGAAATGATCATAAATCATTTGAGCATAGCCTTGACGTTCTGGAACATTAGCGCCACCAGATCGTTCGAAACATTGCTCGAATGCTAATGTTGCTTGTGCAACATCGGTCATCTGTTTAATTTCGGGCCACTTAGGATAACCGTCACCATTAACTGGAGTCCATTCTAAAGGACCGTTTTCTAACTCCCATAAACCGAAGTTTAACTGATCTTCTAGATTATCTTCGTTACCTTTAAATTCGTTAAGAAAATGTGGCCAACGATATTCTTTATCCCATTGGCATAATCCTCGATGAGTATTGTTATCGGCATGAAGATTCCAAGTCGACTCTTGCATGATATTACCGAACCAAGCAGCTCTTGCTACTTCTGGAATATTTTTAGAAGCAAGGTGTTTCCAAGCTTGTTCTATTAATTGAGATATTTGAGCCATATGCTATTTCCCTTCAAAACATTCGTATACGATACGATTATATTCTTGGTTTAAACAAATTAGTTCTTTCGGGATTATCTTAACATGATCTCGACAATGCTTCTTAGTCGTAGTATAATCGAGAGATTGATTCGATATTCTTTCTAAAAAATCTTCTGAGTAGCTACGATAGTTAGATAATGATTCACTAATATAATTTTTCATATCGGCATCTAATCGACTACTATCTCCATCCGTATCGTATAATACAAATTCCGATGTATATCCTAACGGCATTGGCCCATTGTATTCGACATAGAATTGATTAGCGAATAGCTCATCATAATCGTCATCTATAACGGTTAAATAATCAGCATATAATAAGTATAATAGATATCGCAGTTTCTTAGGAGAAACGTTTGGCGACTGCTCTTTAATATACTGAATGACGTCTTCTATATAATTCATTAAAATTCTCCATTTTTCATGTTGCACTAAGCAGCATTTTATAAGGTTTTATTTTTAATAAAATCAAAAAACTCTTAAAGGGATAAAATTTAAGCCCTATACTAACTGGCTAAAAGCATCATTAGTTACAAATACTTTTAATATGACCATAAAAAAAGCCCTCATTCAAGGGCTTTAAAATATTCAGCAGCTTCTTTATATTCTAAAGAGTCCTGATCACATAATAATAAATCGATTAAATAATTGCATGCATCTTCTAGATTCATAATGATAATACCTTTAATTTAAATAAGAACTAATATTGTAATTAAAGTATACCATAAATTTTTAAATAAAAAAAGAGCATCCCAGCATTTGGTGTGTGTGGTCGAATTGGTTGCTAGGATACTCTTGTTTTGTAGTCATATCGAAAGGATGTGATAGAGAGGTATCATTTGACTACATCCTTATTATATCACGATTATTTTTTATCGTCAACTGCGACAAGTTCTCCGCCGACAACTTTCCATATTCTACCATCGGCAGCATCTTTACCGATAAGATCTTCTCGAGTCATGTAATCGAGAGAATCGCTAAAGTCGTCATAGATTTCTTCTAAACCATCTTTAACGTAATTAATCATGAAAGCATTTTTATCGGGAAATGGATCGACAAAAGCTTCTTCAATCTGACCCTTACGAATACGATTATATTCTTCCATCGTCATAATACAACCGGTATTAACGTGTTCGATAAAGAATTCTGGATAGCGAATTTGATCGCCACTTAAACTCGAATAAAATCGGTCGCCTTGCCAAATGACTCTTCGTATTTGATATGCATCTCGCATAATATCACCTTTATTTAAATAAAATAGATTTAATTTGAAACATCTATATATTACTAATATCTTATTTCAATCGATTATTTAAATAATTTAATCGACTCAAATAAGATATTGTACTGCTAGGCAAAAGGTGTGTGCATGTAAATTATCTAAATACTAGCAGTACAAATCTTAAATTTTTTGTTACATAATATAAATTAAATATTAAATATCACTAATTATTTTTGGGCGCAACTATAGCTATTAAATATTCTTTAAATATAAGCAGATTAGATTAAGTTTTCTTAAGATCGCAACCAATCCACAAATTATTATTACTTTATCGATCTAAAGATATTCATGTAACGTATGAAACTGTTAAAAATCGGATTACATAAGTATCGTAACTTAATCAGCTTAACGAATCTAATAAGCTTAATTAACTTAAATATCGTAACAGATTATTTATCTTAATTAACTTAAACATCGTAATAGCTTATATTATTTAACCTATCCTAACAGGAAACGTTTGTAAGTACTAAAATTAATCTTATAGATTGAATATTGTATTCCGTACAATAATAATCATTCTGCGAGAGAAACGTTAGCTGCAGCTTATTAAGGAATCGCCGCCAGCTTATTTTAGAAGATTCATTCGCATTATTTAAACCGTTAAGCGACTGGCAAAGGTTTGCAAATTAAAAAGACGTTATGTGTGCAATCATAATATCTCATTATCTAAACCGTTCAAGCTGCCAGTCGAATCAAACCTTCTTAGCGAATGAATCCTAGGATTCAGAATCACGAATATTGTATATAGAATAAGATATTCTATTTTCCTGTTTTATATAGACTAATCCCGTGCGGCAGCACGAATTAGTAAAAAATATATATTATATAGTTTTGCTTCACTAGAAATGATTGTTTCTTTATTACTAAAGCTCTTGATCATTTCCTACGATATTAGTCTGTAGTATACTCACGTATACCTCTAGTCTTTCCCGACATTTAGCGTTTCCGCACAATCGTAGATCCCGTCCTATTGCTGTATTCACCAATGAGGAGTGTCCTCTTATTTTATTTAAGAGGAACGACTAGTCCCACCGGGTCTTATTTAACCATGGTAGCTTTCTAAACTTAATTAAAATTCTTTATCTTAACTGCAATGTTTTGTGCATTCGCTACTTTAGGCTGTATACGGACTTGTATCCCATTTGCCCGCTGACGTTGATCCTGCTAGTTCCGACTTGAGTACACAAAATTACTCTTGCTGGTCCGGGATATAAACGGTATCGTATAGCTATCCTTCATATCCTATCCAACCACAAATCGCTATCGTTAACGACTGCAGATCCCTCGCTTTATTCATCGAGTATCGGCCTGCAAAATGTAGCTGATCACCGGGTCGATTTTCCTAGATGCGCTCGACCACACACCATCGTTACGCCTAACCTATATTAACTCAGCAGAGCAGGATAGCATTATCATCACGACAAGGCTTTTATATCCTTTATAGGCTCGTAACCCGCGCCATCGGGGTCCATACTATAGAGTTCTTAAATACAGGGCCTCTATAATACAATGCCTTCCATTACGTTTCCATATGTATATTTGCACTCTTACGTTGCAACTAGTGACATATTTCCATCGTCAATCCCTATGAAGACACAAGATAGTTTCTAAATACGATTACATTAAATCTTATCTTTATTATAATTTATAATTCGACTGTTGTCAAATTATATATTACACTAAATTAAAAACTGGATACGAAATTCTGCAATTCTTTTTTGTACGAATTTTCATTTCGATATAACTTTTGGTTATGGCCAAATCGAGTACGCACGTCAAGAAGTAAATGATATTGGTTATCAAGATTAATCTTCTGTTTCTTTAACGGTTTCTTTGCTAGAATAATTCGATCAAGTTTAAAGCTATCCATATCGACAATCTTTTCGACTTTGTCGGCATACTTATTAATAGAAATAACGTCGTCGTCATTTTCATATTCGACTTTATCTAACATATCTTTATAGATAGCATTAGTATTATCTTGATTACCACTTACGAGACTACTTAAACCTTCATCGTCAAAATCGCCTTCGAGAACTTTTACGCTCTTAAGCTTTTCGGCCATGAATTTAATTAAGGTTTCTTGAACGGTGCCAGCATAATACATATAGTAAATACTTACGTTATTCTTTTGATTTAATCGATAACTTCTTCGAGCTGCTTGACGCATCGTAAAGAAGTTTTGGTCTAGTTCATAGAATACGATAGTCGTAAAATCGAGCAAGTCTAGACCAGTGTCGACCATACCAGGATTACAAATTACGACACGAACGCCTTCTTCTTTTTTCTTTTCGAACCATTCGATTCGTTTCATCGCAGAAGTCGAGCTCTTTAGAATAGCAGTTTTAATACCTTCCTGTTGCAAACGATCATAGATAATACTATTAATATCGTTATTTGTATCATAATAAGTGTATACTAGAACACATTCCTGATCATGATGATTAATGATTTTCATTAGTTCGTCGAGCTTATGATTGTCGCGAACACCGGTACCACGATATTCAATATAATCGTCGGCAATGAAACATGGATTATCGCTCCAAGCTGCGAGCTTTTTAATCTCTTGATGTTTATATCGAGCTGGGACGATAGCGTTAGATAAATTACCGATTAAATTATTATAAGCTTCAAGATTTTCTTTATTTAACTCACATTTAATAATAGATTCATTATAAGCTGGAAGTTCAGAACTAACGTCGTCCATCGACATAAATACACAACAATTACTTAACAACTTAATAAAGATATTAGGATTGATACCAGGAGCATCTTTTGTCTTAATCGTGCATTCGACATTAGCACTAAGAACACCTGGTCTATCTTTTTCGATAAATTGAAGATCTAAATATCGGCCCCAATTATGACTAATTTTTACATAATCGGCAGCATTTTCAATTCTATGAGTATGCCAATCATAAGGAGTATATTCAACTTCTTTATAGCTATAACGATCTTTAAATTGCTTTTTCATGCCGCCACGAAATTCTGGATCTCGTTTCATATATTCTTGATACTCATTTTTAATCTTTTCAGGATAAAAATATAAGAACATATTGTAAAGATTTTCGGCATAACCATTAAATAGTGTACCTGTTAAACCCAATATCTTTTTAGCACAAGAAGCAAGTCGTTGTGCGCCATGACCTTGAGCACTACCTGTTAAGAATTCATGCATCTCGTCGACAATTAACATATCGACATTATGACGACCTTTGCGTTGGATATACCAATCTAGGCTTGCAAAATTAGAAGCTTCTTGCTCTTTAATATCGAGATCTTCAACATAATCATAGACTTTATATGACTGAGTATTTTTGCTATCAATTTTTTTACTATCAATTAAAGAAGAGCAAGCTTTTATTTTTTGTCCAGATAAGAAATCTTTGTAACAAACAAGCTCTTCTTTCTCGCCTTTTTTATGAATACTTCTAGAAAAATATTCTAGATAATGAAAGTATGTGTGTTCATTTCCGCGATCGTTACGAACAGAAGCATTTTCTTTGCCTTTACTTTTTACATTCTTAGTATGGCGTAAACAATCGATACTAGTCGTTCTAGTTTTAATCACGGATTGCTTAATGCAATTAGGATTAACTAGAATATAATTAGTCGATAATCGTTTAGTAATTTCAGGTTCAATCTGTTCAATATATTCTTTAGTGCTATTGCATTCATATATTTTAGCATTAGGAGCTAAAATATTAATATCTTTACTCCATTTTTTAATTAAATGAGTCGGGCACACAACGAATACATTTTTATTTGAATTGTTCTTCCATAAGCTAGCAATACTAATAGCCATGCTAGTTTTGCCAGTACCTGGTTGAGAAATTAAGAAACCGGCTTTTTCTTTTTTGAGATGACGGTGCATAGCGTTAATGATATTCTTTTGATTAGTGAATAAATTAAAATCTCGTTTATAGCCGAGATAATCACTTAATGCTTGTACTTCTTTATCGAAGCCCTTGCTCGGATCGAATGTAATATTAGTTGAATCGTTTACGGTAGCCGATAATTCATTGATATTATTACAAATGAAATCGTTGATCGACATCCCTTCATGAATATAATCAGGATTGTCGCCGTCATCAGCTTTTTGAACTATATCGTTAACACTATTAGAATAACAAGTAGTAGATGGAAAATTGAAGATCGTAAAACCAAGTTCTTCATTTTCTTTAATAGAAGAACCGCCTAATGCTTCTTCTGTGTCGAAAAATAAATCGACCAAATTTTCGTTAAAGAATAAACCCTTGGAGTGCTTATTTAAAAATTTAATATAGTTAGAAACAAGTATTTTTTTATTCTCATGAATATAATCAACTCGAGAAAAATTCTTTTTATATTCTAAAATAATACTTTCTTCTATGCCATCGATTAAAAATAAAACATAAAATTTATTTTTTGTTTCAGCATAGAATCTATGCATTGCAGACGGAAGACCGATCAGACTATTAGTCGATGTTTTTGTACTTTCTCGTAATTCGATACGAAAATCGGCATTATGATTCTTTTCATAATACTCTAGCGTATCTTTTATTTTTTTATTATACGATTTAGAGCCAGTACTATATAGATCTAATAAGATAAATGTATTAAAATCTGTAAATACCTTGGCCGTTAAATCTTTATATTTTTTATCGAAATTAAAAAAGGCTCTCCCAGATTTTTTGGAGAGCTTTTTAATTTGATTAATATCTATCTTCATTAGTATAAATTACCTTTTTCAATCTTATTAACATAGTTGATATATGGTCGGCCAGACTCAACTGATTTAAATTTGTAATCACCGATATATTCGAAGTTAGTAAACTTTTTAGAACCACCGACAATATAATTGCCAGCAATTTTATTTTTAAGTTTATCGCTTAACATATACAAAGCAATATATTTTTTATCGACCGGCAATAAAGAATTAAATGGCTTATCTTTAATTTCGCCTGTCGTAAATTCGATATCGATAGCTTCATCAAGATAATCAACATAATTAGCATTGCTATAAACAAATTCTGGAATATCGGTAAGAGAAAACACTTTTATACCTTCTCGTTCTCCGATAAGTTGCCCATTGCTAATATCGACTTTGCTATCGACAAAAATAATAAATTTATTCTCGCCACGATTAATATCTGATGGCTGAGGATTAACCGCAATAATGTTAGGCCAAATACGTCGATCGTGGAATTTATCACAGTAAAAACTTGTGAATGAAAGTGGATCTGTATTTTCTTTAATCTTTTTTAGATTTTTAAATAATATAATATCGTAATCTGTGTTAATCCAAAAATCGACAGAAGTTTCCATTTTATTTTTAATAAAACTATATGGATTAAATTTAATGTTTTCATAATCACAAAAACTTAAAATAATTTTAGTAAAATCTTTAATAAATATATCGTCGACATTTGGACAGATATTGCTAATTTCAGAAAATATTTCCCAGATTACAGAACGATAGAAGATAAAACGATGCAATGAGTTTTCGCCTAAAAAATTCGAATATAGTTTAATTTGAGTCGCAAATTCTTTTTTGATAGCATCGTTATTAAACTGCGCAAGATATTGCATCAAAATTTCTTCGAATTGCTCATGATCATTATCTTCTTCGTTTGCAAAATTTATTACTGCCAAATATTCGTATAATTCCATATTATTATAGTCTGATTCAAATACATCAAGACGTTTACAAATTCTATCGACAATAAAAAATCGCGTAAGAACTTGAGAATAATAACGGATACCTCTTTGACATAAATAATATTCTTTAATTTTTAAATCTGGAAAATATTTTGCAAACATTGAATTAAACTGTTTTATTGCTTCTTTCATAATACTTTAAGTATTCCCCCTGCTTGTCAAAATATTCTAAACGTTTATTGATGCCACAAAAATCATAATAGCAATTAACACAATCTACATTATTTAAATATAACATATCTTCATAGACACCCATTGCTAATAATTTTACGGCTGTTTTTTCTGGTAGAGATTTTAATTTAATTAAAATATCTTTCTTAGTAATCGATTTTATTTTTTGATACGTTTCTTTATTGACTAAGATATCGAAACCAAATATAAGCTCATCGTCGACAAAAACACTATTATAATTACTAGTGCTTTTAACTTCTTTCCAGCGGCGATTGATTACTTTTTCTTCTTTTTCTTCGACTTTAAAGAATTCATCTTTAAAATAATATCGTAAATAAGCACCGATATAAATCATGTAAGCATAAGCAATACCATGACTTTTGTTATAGCTATATGATGTCGTGTCCAAATAAATGTCGATAAGATCTTTGATATTATTATCTTTAGCGATCTTCTCGACGCTCTCAAGATATTTATGATCTTTGTCTTTCATTAAACGATATGCGCTTTCTCCTGTCACATATTGTTCCATGATTTGAATAAATTGTTCTTGATATACAGCGATACCGTATGTTCTTGCAGTGTAATCCCATAAAGGACCCTTTAAAAGAATTTTTTGACAGTTTTTTCTTTTTATATACGTATCTTTATGTTTAGATCGAATAATCGCTAGGCTATCGCTAAGCTCTTCGATATTACAAGGTTTAACTTGTTTAATGCAAGCAGAGCTATAATCTGTATTGATTTGAAATAATCCTTTGGCAGATTGCCATATCGATTTCCACACATCAGCGTCGTTAAAATTAATAACAATATTATGTTCATCGATAATTTTCTGATATTTGCCAACAATAGAAGAACTTAATATATCATATTTAGGAATGCTCTCAGATTGTAAAATTGCCATCTCTCCGCTCACTTCTTCAACTTCGTATGTATTATGTCTATCGATACAATAGCTAACCGGATTAAGCCGTTTTTTGCCGTTTTTATCGATAGTGTATACTCGCCAAATATGACCTTTATATTTGCGATATAAATAACTAATTAATTCTTCTCTTCTATCAGCATCCACATCTAGATCGATGTCAGGCTTATGTCCGCCAATAAAACGAGTAAAGCTTAATCCATATTTAATTGGATCGACCTTCGTGATTTCTAACAACCAAACAACGAGACTTCCGACACTACTGCCCCTACCATATCCAGTAGCTATCTTTTTATCTCGACAAAATTTACAATAGTCAAATACTATTAATAAGTATTCTTCCATTTCTAGTTTGAATAATGTATTTAATTCGTCCTGCAAACGATCGATATATTCACCAGATAACTCTAGTTTATTTAAACGATCATAGCAGTAATCTGAAATGAATTTTTGAATATCGTTCACGCACAGACCTCCTTTTATCTAATAAAAAAAGAGCTCCATAAAGGAGCTCTTATTACATCACATATAAATGTGCGTAAATACTTATATCTAATGATTAGAGTAATTTAGAATCTACATTAAATACATGATACTGAATTTGACCGAGAATTTCATACATCTGTAATGTTGTATCGATATTTTTTGTCGTTACAAGAATATCGCCCTTCTCGGTAACTTCAATTGTAAATTTTTTATTTTTATTTTCTTTTTTAGATTTTTTCATAATAGACACCTGCTAACACTAACAGCTAACATTAGCTATTAATGTTAGCATTCAATTCTATATGTATATTCTAACATATTTTTTGTTTACCAGCAATCCGGACAAACAATTTTTTTAGTGTCTAAATCGTATACAGCACAATCGTCGCAAATTACTTTACCGCATTTACTGCATACCATTTTATATTCTTCTTCACATGGCTGGCCACATTGTTCACAACGAAAATAGCCTTCAGGAACTGGAGGTTGATCTGATGTGAGTTTTCGCCACCATGCTTTAATCTTCTTAATCATAGGCCATACCTCTTAAGCTCTTTGTCGAGAATTACTTTAGCAGCACAATCTTCTTCGACGCTTCTCATCGCTATACTCAACTGATCTTTATATTTATTAAGAACGCGTTGACGACAATCTTCATATTCGTTACTAAAATCTTTAAGTATATGCCGATAGTATGGAACTTGCCTATTCTTAATAAGACCAGGCAATTCATATTTATAGATATTAGCCATATCGGCTAAATCTTTATCTTTGTCGAGCCATACAATATCGGGATACAGATCATATTTACCGAACATCTCGATAGCTTGATCGACGTCTTTTTCTCCATGCCAATCTCGATCGTAAACGATAACTGGCTTTAAACCAGTCGATTCGATAAGATTAACATGTTTGTCATCTAATATGGTACCCATTGTACAAACACAATTTTGCAGCCCATATTTAGTTGCTAGTATAACGTCGAAACAACCTTCAGTTAGATAAATATAATCGAGGCTATAATTAATTTTATTTAACCCATATAGATAACGGCTTTTAGTAAAGAACTTATTCTTATTATCGACAAAATATTTATTAGCAACTTCATCATCAATAGCTCTTTTACAGAAGCTAACTAAATGATTATATGCATCGTATAACGGAATCGTAATGCGGCCACGAGTATCGTAACCTAAATTCCATTCACGAACATCGCTACCAACTAATCCACGACTTAAAATATACTTCTGAGCTTTTTCGCTATGCTTAAGATTTTCTATATAGCCTTTATTTTCCTTTTCATTCGATTCGAGATAAGCAGTTTCTTCGTTCTGAGGCTTTAACCCAGTAATTTGAATCGCTTTCTCGATAGCATCTTGGAAGCTTGCTTTTTTGTCGCCGTGATTCATCATCCACCAGATGAAGGCAATAGCATTACTGCCAAATAGCCTTTTTTCGGTGTTCTGCTTACCGACATGACAACCGAAGCAAGCCCAAGTTTGAGCACCATGTTTATTCCAAATTTTAAAACTCGGAGTTTTATCGTTATGATCGGGATGAGGACAAGAAGCTTGCCATAGATTACCGACTTTTTGAACTTTGGTATACTGATTGGCAAGCTTAACAATGTCTATTTTTTCATTCAACTTACGGATAAATTCTGTAGTATATTTCATTATTTCTGACATTCTCTTACTATTAAAAGTGACGAGATTCCTATTTACACTTAACTTAATTATAGATAACAATAGATATTATTAATCATAAGCAGAGGTTAAGTAAATTTAATAGGCTATCCCCGTATGTCTTACGGTTATTACATATATTATATAGAATTTAAAATTCGTAATCCTTCATTTAAAATATTGATTGCTGCATTAACATCTCTATCATGATGTTCGCCACATTCAGGACAAGTCCATTTACGTACTTCAAGATTTTTAATTTCAGAATTTTTATATCCACAATTAGAACACAATTGAGATGACGGATAGAAAGTATCTATTTTAGAAATTACTTTTCCATACCATTTAGCTTTGTATTCTAATTGTCGAACAAATTCAGACAAAGAGGTATCTTGAAACGATTTGGCCACTTTATGATTTTTCATCATATTATTAACTCTTAATGTTTCAACACAAATAATATCATATTCTTTAACCAATCTAATAGATAATTTATGAAGAAAATCTAATCTTTGATTTTTTATTTTTTCTTGAAAAGCAGCTACTTTAATTTTATATTTAAAATAATTATTGCTTTTAAAAACTTTTTTAGAAAGCTTCCGTTGCATTTTAGCTAATTTCTTCTGAGATTTAATAAAAAATTTTGGATTATTGATTTTTTCGCCAGTATTAAAAATTGCAAAATCTTTAAGACCTAAATCGATACCTATATTTTGATTGGTTTTCTCAAATTGTTTTGGCTCAAATTCAGTAACGCAAATACTAGCAAAAAACTTATTAGATTTAGTTTTAGAAATTGTAATAGATAAAATTTTTCCAGATATTTTTTTATATCCTTTTGCTTTTATCCATCCAACTTTAGGAATCTTGATTGCATTATTTTCAAATTTTAGATTTTTACTAGATTTATAAGAGTCTTTATAAGATTTTTTTGATTTAAATTTAGGAAAATTAGTTCTTTTTTTAAAAAAATTTTGATAGGCTGTATCTAAATTTCTAAGTGCATTTTGCAATGCACATTTATCTGGAACTTTAAGCCATTTATTTTCTTTCTTTAATTGAGTCAATTCTTTAGAACACTCATTATAAGTCAAGTTAATATTATTTTCTTTATATAGAATTATTTTTCTATTTAAGAAATAATTATAAATATATCTTACACAACCAAATGTTTTTTCTAATAACTCAATTTGATTCTTATTAGGATATATTCTTAGCTTATAAGCCCTTTCCATTTTAGATTTTACCTTTCTTTTTGACTCTTAATATAATCTATAATTTGCTGTTCTGTATTTTTTGATACAGTACCAACATAATAACTCGGATTCCATAAATGACCTTTAGGAAATTGTTTTTTTAATTCAGGAATTTCTTTAGCAAGTAGTCTTGCAGAAGCACCTTTAAAGGCTTTCATAAAATTTGAAATACAATGTTGTGGTTTACATGAAATTAACATATGAATATGATCTAAATTTGTATTTAATTCTTGAATAATTATCTGATTATCATCAGCAATTTTATTTAAAATATTAATTAATTTAGATTCAACTTCTTCTGTTAATATTTTTCTGCGATATTTTACGCACCAAACAATATGATACTGTATCGCGTAAACATAACCACGTCCATGTGTTACATTCATTATATTACCTCCTTTATGATAATATAAGTGTAACATATGTAGATTATTTTTTCAAGAGTTTAAAAGGATTATTTTTTATTTTTTTAACAATATATGTCAATCTTTATTTTGTAAGACAATGATTACTTACATTAAAATACCACTTTTAATATAATGTTATTATATATAATTATAATTTTTCAAAGAATAAACTACATTTATCCTTTAAATTATTTAACGTAGAAAGCATCGTCACGATCTTCATATCGAACATTAGTTAATTCTTTACCGTTGAGTAATACTTTACCATCGACAAACTCAAGATCTTTTTTAAGATTAGACCAAGAGAATTTAGTAACAGTTTTAAAGTATTTTTCATCGTCAATACCTTTAACTTCTTTTTCTAAAAGTTCATCGTCGTGATCGATTAATTTTTCTTGTTTTCGATAGCCGGCAGTACCTTCAATGAACTTAATAGATTTTTTACCGGTTTCTTCGAGACTAGATTGAATATACGGTTCTAACATTTGTTGTAACCGTTCAATTTCGAAGTCATAAGAACTGCATTTACTATCGACAAACATTTTAACTTTATCCTTGTAAAGCTTTAACATTCTTTCGGCTTCAGCAATATCGTGTTCTTTTTGTTCTTGAAGCTCTTTAATACGACGAATCGTATAGTTCGCTTCATCGATCGTACTAACGACAGCAAGATTCCGATTTTCTTCGTCGATAAAATTCTGAAGTTCTTCGGTAAAACCGAGTTCAGAATTTTTCTCTTCTTCGATAAGATTAAATCCTAACATATTAATTATCCTTTCTAATAATACGAGAATGATATCCTTCTTTTTTATTTACGATCTTTAATGCTATTTCATCATAACTATTAGTTGCTATCAACTGGTATACAAATACTGTATCGTGATTACTGCTAGCTCTTTCGATACGCCCATGACGCTGAGTTTGAATTAAATAGCTATCGGCCGGCTCCATTTCAATAAGATATTTGGCCGATGAAGCGTTGAGGCCTTCGCTGGCTGCGTTAGAGGCAATTAGGATATTACATTCTTTTGTATTATTAAATTTTTGCAATTGATTATATCGTTCTTCACTTGAGTGAGATCCATTAATAAAGGCGATCTGAATTCCTTTAAAACGATTTTCTAAATACGTTTTAAGAATTCCTTGTGCTGTTCTATACTTACAGAATACAACAACTTTTTCGCCTTCACTTAAAATACTCTCGACTAAGTCTAGGAACAATTCAATCTTTTCAGATTTTTCACCAGTCACATATTCTTGTGCCGCTTTACTATCGCTTAGTAATAATAACTCATCGCTAATCGTAAGCTCTTGAGCAAATGTTTGTTTCATTAAGATCATATTATCGATCTTATTGAATTCTTCATTTTTTCTTGCTTCTTCGATCGAATTAAATCGCTCAAGCATAACTTCTTGTTGTGCTTTAAGGTCTTTAATTTCTTCGAGAAGCTGATCGCTCATAGCTTGCGTTTTTCTACCTAAAGAGCAGAATTTTTGAGCGACGACAAGTTTAGGCAAGTGACTACTTACTTCTTCCTTTGTTCGGATAATTAAATTATGTTTAATTTTATCAGTTAATTCTCGTTCATTACGAGAACCGATAATGTATCCAAGACTATTCTTTTTGACATACTGCTTATCAAATTTGTTTATATTAGTAAATAAATCTTTTTTGATAAACCTATATATGCCAAATATATCTCGAGGATTTTTTTGAATCGGAGTTGCTGTTGCTCCGAAAGTATACTTTACATTATTAAATTTATATAGGCTTTTACTTCGTTTAGCTTGATAGCTCTTTACATATTGTACTTCGTCGGCAAAGATATATTCTAATTTCATTGCCAACAAACGCTCTCGAACTTTTTCGTCGTTAAGCGTTTCGTAGTTACAAATAAGTAAATCGCCGACAAACTGATTGTCGAAGTTTTTCTTAGCCTTTGCTGAAGTTTCTAAAATACTCGGTATAAGATCACTAAACTTTTGAACTTCATGGAACCATTGAACTTTTAAACTACTTTTAACTACGATCAAACCTGGACCTTTTATTTTCTTACGATCTAAAAGTTCCAAGTATAAATCGATAGCTATTAACGTTTTGCCAGCCCCGCAACTTGCGACGATTAAGCTGCCTTCATCGATATCGAGAAGTTCTTTCACGGCTGTTTTTTGATAATTATAGAGTTCATATTTACATTTACCGATATCTTCGATGCTAAAATTCGGACAATACAATAGCAACCGATGAATATCGTTAACCTTCCATTTACCATGTTCGACGAAATCAGATGTCTTTCCGAGACCATAAAGAATTTTATTTAAATCTTCTTTATTAATATTTTGAGGAACGACAACATTATTTAAAGTATCAATTATCAGATCATATCACCACCTTTAATAATATATAATACTATTATACACTATTTAGATCTTAATCTTCAATTGATTTATTGAAATTTCAATACCGGCAACATTAAGCTTTATACCGTCTTCTTGAGGTTTCCGGTATGTATACTTTTTCCAAGGCTTTTTCAAGCTTCTGTAATTTTTCCATATTTTGTTTGATGCATTCATGATCTGTATGTACCTTTAACAATCTTTTAATGCCGCCAATATATGACATAATGTCAAGAATTTGTTGCCGAGTCGTATAATATTGATTTTTCAACATCGTCTCTTCCTCGGCAATGAATTGACTAATTTCGTAGTTAATGTCTCGAGTTAGCATAATTATTATATAGTTCTCTTAACTGAATGATATTACAATTAGGATCGTAATTCATTTCTTTTAAAAACTGAATGAACAAAGAATCTTGTTCTTTAATTGTATTAAATAGACCTGGAGTCTTTTCACAAGTACGCTTATTAATGTGATCGAGCTTGGCTAATTTAATATCTTCTGGCATAGATTCGTCGAACAAGATTTCTTTAAATGATTGGAATGTTTTTCGACGACGCTTCCATGTATTATAATGATCACATTTAACTTTGTACATTTTGCCAGCATTATCGGTAATTACATAACCTTCGATATCTTCGGAGCCGCCAGTAAGCTTTTCGACACCGAGTTCGAACTGATATGGAGCGTAAACCATCTCTTGTTTAACGAAACTGAATATAGTTTCGTAAGTCAGATTAATATTTTTACTTAACTCTCTTTTTAATGCTTCACTTAGATCTCGATCGATATTTCTACCATTAGCAATATGTAAAACATTCGGCACAAAATCTAAAAGATACATGCGTTTTTTACCATGATAATTAACGATATGAGGATCGTCTGGATGAATAACTTCGAATACTGCTGAACAATTACTTTGTTTAAGAATTCTAACAATCTGTTCTTTAACTTCTTCTGAAACTAATTTCCAAACATCTTTAATATATCGAGCATGTTCGCCTTCAGTAGTCGATTTACTAGCAATAATTAATTCGTTACGACGATGGTCCCAGCTTAGAATACCTAAGAAGCCATTTTCTTTCATCGCAAGTCTAACAGGATATTCTAATTCTTTAATCTCGTCTTCACTATCGTTACGTTCGCCAACATTAAAGAACTTATCGTAACTTCTTGCAAGAACTTCGCCAGTAATAGCGTCTACAAATAAACCTCTAGCTTTAATAGTGATATCATTCCAAATAGAATGATGGAACACTTCTTCACTAAAGTTAAGACTTAAAATATTATTAGGTAACTTTTTAACTTTTACATGTCGACTATTGGCAATAGCATTTACTTCGAAGTCGTCAGTGTTATAATATTCACCTTTAAAGTCTTCGAGAAGTCTTTGATTCGTTTCGATATAGTTCTTATCGTAAACTTCATTTCGAATGCCGTCATATTCTTCACCGTCTTTACTCAACACAAAGTATTTTAAGTATCCGCCAAATTCTACTTGACCTTCCAATGGAATATTGTGTTCAGTACGTCTTGCACCACGATGGCCGAAGATTTGATTAATCTTAGTATCGCTTCTTTCATAACATATTTCATAGAAAGACGCTACATCACTTTCATAAGCACCATGACCATTAATATATTGTTCAGCCGCCATAAGATCGACTGGTTGAGTCATTAAACCAGCATGGTTAACACAATATTTTTTGTCGCCAAATTTAAAATAGAATGCCGGAATCATGTCGCGATATAAAATTCTTAATTTTTTAGATAATTCTTTATCGCTAGTATATTCCTTTTGCCATTCTTTTAAAGTCGTTAGCTTGAAACGCGTCATTCCGTTATCTGTTCGTTGATCTGCTTCACCAAAGGCCCAATCAGCCCAATGTGCTTCATGGTTACCTTCTAAAAGAATAACATTCTTTTTATCTTGAATTTTAAATAAAGTATTGAGTACTTCTAAGTTTTCGATACCACGATCAAAATAATCGCCGACAAAAATATATAAGTTTTTATCATTATCAATACTATATTTTTCGTCGTAAATTAATTTTTCTAATACAGTATTACAACCATGAATATCGCCGACACAGATTACTTTATCGTAAACTTCAGATAAGTCTTTATTTAAACCTTCAAAATCACTTCGGAATTCTAATGTATCTAACTTAGTAATACCAGACGGCATTTTAGTACTAACCCAGTTATTATACATAGTTCTAATAATATGCTCAGGAACATAGTCTAAACTAGGCCGTGTTTCATTTCTTTGAAGATATACTTCTAAATCCTGACGTTCAGGCTCCCAGTAAAACAATCGATATTTATAGCGTTTAGCTAATTCTTTATATCGATTAATCTGTTTTGAATGCCACTTCTGAGAACTACAATGTGTAGCATCGATAATGGTCGGAGAACCAGTTTTCATTCGATTAACGAGCATTCTATCCATAAGTTCGAATACTAAGGCATTATCTTTTTGACTAACACTGACATCGCCAGCGATACTTAATTCAGGAGCTCTTAACATTAAACGAATGCTGTCAGGAGATAAAGTATATGCTTCAAGGCCAGCAGCTTTAATAGCTGAGCTTTTCCCAGACCCGGGACAGCCACGCATAATAATTAAATCTCGCATAGTTATTTAAAATCCTCTAGTTTCCAAATTTGTAAGCCTTTTTTTACAGCAAGTTCCATTTCTTTCATACATCCATTGCTATGAATATAGTCACCACACATGATAATCCCATCACAGCGTTCAAGAAGATCGAGGCAAATTTTCAACCCATCTTCATAATTTAATTTGCCATCAAGAGTGCCAAAATTATGAATCGGGCTAATGAAAATAAATTGATCTTTATATCTTAAAACCAAATCTGATAAAACTTTACTAACAGCATTTAAATTGTCTTCAGGACTTCCATGAGTCAAAAATGGATGACTAATATACACTAAAGGCTTTTTTGAGTAATTAAAATTCATTTTAGAAATAGATTTTTTTAATTCACTTTTAAATCTTATTTCATCTTCCCAAATACTTTCCATTTATCCTCCATTATTTAAAAGAATTCAAAATAGATAGCATCATCATCTTCAATTTCTTCATCGTTAATAATAACGCCTTTTTCAATTCTTAATTTATGAGCAAAACATTCATTCCAATCGATAATGACAGTATTGAAATCTAAATTATATTTTTTAGATAAAGCAACAAATGCTTTTGTATCAATATCATATCGATGAGACATGATCATGCTTATATAACAAATATCTTCTATATGATTATAGGAGACATTAACCTTGTAAACATTGTTAGGAGGGAATGCTTCACCAACATTTAAAATGTCGAGACATGATTTCTTATTGCGAATATCTGCTTTTTGTAAAAATTCTGCAATACCAAAAGAATAATCTAATTCATAATTGTGTTTTGTTTCAGATTTTATGCTGCCATCTTTATTTTCGATAATTATATTATCGATAAAGTTTTCTTGAACGAACTTATTCATGTCTTCAAAAGATCCACGAATATTCATTTTTCCGACTGCCCAATTTGCCATATTTCACCTACTTTTTAATGGCATCAGCAATAATATTCACATAATCATTTAGATTACTTTTGAATACTTCATTAGCGGCATTAATATTATCTGGTGTAACATAGCTAGAGGCAATGATGGCAATCATCATTTCTTTAGAAGGAATAAAGATAATGCAAAGAAAACTAAAAATAGTTAACACTATCAAAGGAATTTTAAATTTTTTCAAAAGATCCATTTCTTTTTTTGCATTTAAATATTCTTCTTTTTTAGACATATTTGTATAGTTAAGTTCTTTATAACCTACTTCAAGATATGAATTATATGCATCGATTGCACCTTTAGTTACAATAAAATTGAATAGCCAAAGAGCATCGAAAAATAGAATAAAGAAAAAAGCAAAATGATTAAAGCCATCTAAATTGATTAACGCTTGTAACCAAAATATGGTCCAAGGATTAATAATAGGATCCATTATTTAACCTTTCTATTTCTTTAAATTTAAATTATTAGGATATTTACCATACGTATTATCCCAATCTTTAATTTTTTTATTTAATTCTGCGAAATAATGACAAGGATCATTATATTCTTCAAGATTAAATTTTAAATCTTTAACATCTGTAATTTCTTGGTCCCAAGAAAAGATAATATCAGATTTTAATTCATGAGCATATTGTGGTTCTACATTAGAAAATACATATTCATATACTTGAATAAAATCTTTAATAAAAGATGTCGGTAATTCGATATTTAAGACATCTTCGATCTCGTCGAGAATATATTCACATTCCATGTAAATTTCACGATCGGTAATTTCGATGCCATTAATAGAACCTTTAAATTCCTGAATTATTTTTGCGTTCATTTATTCGACCTTTCCATCTACGACAGAATAACCGTATTCATTGTAATAATATTCGACATCAGCAGATTTATCAGGATGAACAGTTACGACATATAAATAAGTAACATCGCTACTATAATTAAAAACAAAAATACGGTTATTAAAATCTTTTTCGTTGTAAGCAATTTCTTCTAAACAATCTTCATTAAAATTTTTAAGATCTTTTTTTATAGCTTCTATTGCTAATTTTTTATAATGATCGTGTATAAACATAGTTAATCCGCAAATTTACAAATGCTTTCATCATTTGCATAATCCGTAATCCAAATTTGATATGTTTCTTTATTAATTAAATGACGAATATATTTTTCGATAGAACATGCTTCTAAGAAGCCTTTTTTAGATTTCCAAATAATATTTCGAATATCTTCATTTTGAGAATCGATTACTTCAAATCTAAATTTCAAATAATCATCTTCATACCAAGTTAAAAGCTCTTCTTTAACACGACTTTCAAATTTAGATAATTTTTCATTTAAATCGTCATTTTCGTCTATAATATATGTTCTATATAGACCAGACAATTGATTGTGTAAATTAATAACAAACATAATTAACCTCTTCATTTAAAAAGCCTCCCAATTAAGGGAGGCTATAATTAATTATTTATTAGTATAAGTTTTAGTACCGTAATCATCACGTTTCATATGAGTGAATGGATCGTCGTTTTTGTTAACACGCAAACGTTCTGTTTTGTGAACAGAATTATCTTTACCAGCTACAGTATCGATACGATAACGCATGATTTTATTTACTTCTTCAAGCTCTGGTTCAAATTCTTTAATAGCTTTAGCCATTTGAGCATCGATAATAGCACCATTATTTACAGCTCTCCAAAGAGCGGCAGCGAATTCGTAGCGAGTCATTTTGGCATCACCTTTAAATGTGCCATCTGGATAACCGTTTAAGTAACCTTTATCGGATAATTTCTTAACGAAATCATATGCCCAATGATCTTTAGGAAGATCGCTATATTCAAAGTCTACATCTTGACCTGCTTTTTGAGCAGAAAGATTTTTAACTAAGTTATCATATTTTTGAGAAATAGCACTTAGTTGCAATTTAAGATCTTGAACTTCTTTAGCGACAGCTACTTGTTTATTAGTAGTCATAGAGCTATGAGAACCGAAACGAACAGTTGCACCAGCATTAATCATATTTTCACCAGTGCCTAAAGTAGTACCAACACTTAACAATACGTTTTCGTTAGGTTGATAGAAAGCACCTAGAGCAGTAGCATTTTTACCTTTATAGTTACCGAAGCCTACACTAAATTGCCATTTTTCATCGGCATTAAAATCTAGTGGATGCAATGCACTTAAAGCAGCGGCATTAGCGCCAACTTTAGCAACTTGATTATCGGTATAAGATTTAGATTGATTTAATACATTACCAGCAGTAGTATTAATTTTATTATCTAAATCTTTAACACCGTTTTCTAAAACAGTAATTCTACCTTCATGATCAAGAATTGTATGTTCAGCTGCACGAATATCGTTAGCGTTTGTATTTACTTTTTGACCTAAATCATTAATACGACTAGTATTATTTGCTACATTACTTTGAACAGCTTTTAATTGAGATACGTTAACTGCATCAGTATCTGCTACACCAGCTTTCACATTGCTAATAATTTGATCGCCAGCGCTAATACCATCAGTACCAAAACGAACGTTTTTACCGTTAGAATTAATATTGATACCATCCATGGTATATTCTGCTGTATCTAGATTATCAGTATTTTCAATCTTGATACCGTTAGGACCATAGTTAGTGTTTACATCACCATTGAACACATGCATGCCGTCTTTGGATACATAGTTACGTTGTGGATCGTTAACTGTGTTGAATTGAACAGAGTTCATATTAGTTAAATCACGGTTAACGTTAACTTTGTATTCTTTGCGCCCATACGCATTATCTTGAGATGTAACTGTTGTATTAGTTCCATCTACAAGGGTATTGTGCTTTTGCGCTTCTAACGCAACGTCGTATAGTTGGGAGCCATTAATGCCATCAGTGGATGTAGCAGATACTCGACCAGCTGCTAAGTTTTGCAATTGACGTGTGTATTCTGTTACACCACCAGCGCCAGCACGACCATTTGTACCAAAGCTTACAACACTATCAGGCACAGAACCAGCAAATTTTTTGATATTTTTAAATCTGATGTCACTTGCGTTATCGTCCATTTTGCTGGTACCAACAGGACTTTCTGTAACACTATTAGTACCGATAGCTACACCATTTTGTACATCGGCAACAGTGTTATTACCAAATGCCAAAGCGTCAATAGCTGTAGCACTAGCATGCGTACCAAATGCTACTGCACCTTGCGCACCAGTTTGAGAATTAGAACCAAAGATTAACTGCTCTTTAGAACTATCTAGTACTTTGTTGTTATAACCATAAACTGCAGATTGATCTGCTCCAATATTACCATTGTTTGCACCTATTACTGTAGTATCATCGCCATTTACAGTTGTATCACGACCAACAACAATAGAAGATACACCTGTAGCTGATACATTTGTACCAATATTTACGCTTTTAACTCCATCTGCATGAATACCATTACCAATAGCTACTGAAGATTCGCCATTGGATACTACTCCGTTACCAATAGCAATAGTGTCTTGAACCTTAGTTTCAACACCATTGCCGATGCCAATAGTATTAAAGTCAGTAGCAACACCATTACCAATACCGATGCTATTGCTAAGGTTATTAACAACATTGTTACCAATACCAACACTATTATTACTATTAGTAGTAACTGCTGTACCAATACCAACACTATCATTACTATTAGTAGTAACTGCAGTACCAATAGCTACATTGTTTTTAGAATTAGACTTAACTAATGAACCAAGAGCAAGAGAATCTTTACCACCTGCTGTAGTACCATAACCCATAGCAAGTGCGTTAGTATTACTTGCGTAAGCACCGTTACCGATAGCAACTGTATTATCACCATAAGTACGAGCTTGAGAACCAATAGCAAATGTATTATCATTAGTTGCTTCAGCAGAGGAGCCAATAGCTACTGAGTTACGACCTTTAGCTTTAGCATACTCACCACCAGCTAAAGAGTTAGTACCAGAAGCTACAGAATTGTGGCCATAAGCTACTGCATTATCAGCAGATACTGTATTACTATAACCTGTTACAAAGGCTGAGGTAGCTGTGGCAGTAACTGTATTACTATTACCAAAAGCTTCTGCACCATACCCAGCATTTACCGTATTGTTGACTCCTGCTGCGAAACAAGTACCAGTCATAGACAAGATAATTGCGCTTGTTAATAATTCTTTCTTCATTATAGTTTCCTTTCTATCTTTGTTAATAGAATAAATAGAGCAGCAATACCACTCATAAGAGCTACATTATTGTTATCACTCATACCACCATTTAGTATGAATCCGTATATGAGTAGCCATGCATTGATAAGTAATAGTTTGTTACTCATTAGAATAAGTCAACATTTAACCATTCTTTGATATGTTCCTTATCGATTCTAACTTCGTCACCCCAATAGAATTCAAGACGATACCAGTCAGAGCTATTAGCAGTAATAGTAACTTCTTTATTGTTACCATCTTTACCAATGAATCGTAATGGAACATCATATTGATACCCTTCTAACTCATTAAAACTATGTGCAATCACATCAATGACTTCTACATAGTCATAAGGAGTAGTATCTAATCTTTCTAACTCTTCTATAGTCATCAGGCATCACTCGCTAGTATAACGACAACGTCACGACCACCACGAGCATTACCAATCTCAAGGCTAGCTACGAATTCCCAACCATTTTTAAAATAGGAATTAAGTTCATTAGCATAATCGAATCCGTCTTCATAGAGTACATTAATAGCTTTGTATTCTTTCATGTTAATGCCTTTCAAAGTATTGTTTAACCATACCTAATACAGCGTCTACTCTGATTGATAAATCTCTCTGAGTCTCTTCTATCTTAACAAGCCTCTCTTCTACACTTACTTTTCTTTCTTTGACTTTACCATCATGAATAAAAGCATCTGTCATGTGTTCAGTAATATAAAAGATATTACCAATAGACAAGGTGTTGTATTGAGATACTTGTTTACTAATAGATAGAGTGAATCCAGTAGGAGAGTGAATAATAGAAATAGAAGGAAATTTTTTCTTAAGTTCTTGGAACCGCTCTTGAGCAATTTGAGTATCCTCGCAAGCACCAGGTAGTGGTTCGTAGTCGAAGTAAAGGTTACCTTTAGTACCACTTACCTGAATCCTCGCAAGCTTAGATACAAAGTTAAGTATCATCGTCTACCTCCTTAAATAACTCACTAGGTGTAACATTAAATGTCTTACATATGGTATTTAATGTCTCTGTACTTATAGTAGTAGAAGAGTTACCATACTTAAGCTTTACCAATGTAGGTCTACTTAAGTGAGTGATTCTTTGAAGTTCTGTGATACTCATATTGTTCTCTTTAAGTAGTTCCATTATTGATAATACGAACATTATTTAGTCAAGGCAGCGACTTGAGCCTTCAATTCTTGAATTTCTTCAGCTTGTACTTCCAATTGTTCTTGTAAGTTTTGAACGTTAGCAGGAGTTACATTAGAAGACTTACCGAATTTCATGGTATAGCCAGCACCTACCATGAGGCCTTTACCAAATGCCCCTTGCA
>ENA-OWND01000162-OWND01000162.1-metagenome-genome-assembly--contig:-NODE-162-length-44475-cov-6.517852_pt1 | contig 44475 bp, 30 predicted proteins | sample MGYA00245342_ERZ651119 | MGnify/ENA primary metagenome ERZ651119 (study PRJEB26857, sample SAMEA4031756) | metagenome | biome: human; feature: oral; material: saliva | place: Philippines | collected 2014... | reverse complement strand
GCATCGACAAAGCGGTGCGCCAACAAGGTGGGGTGGAAGTGCAGGCGCGCTGCGAAGGCCGGCTCGATGCAGCGATGGAATTCACCGTCGACGCCGATGGGAGGGTGCATTTCGAGGGACTTTCGCTCTTCACCACAGCGCCCGGCGGGGCCTACGGCGGCAATCTCACGGCGCACCCCGACCGCCTGCGACGCACCTGGCTCGACTGCGCGGCGAAAGCCGGATGCCCGCTCTCCGAAACGGTGCTCGAGACCCTCATTGAGCGCACGGCCGCACGCCTCGAAGCCTGCTACGGTGCCGGCCAAGCCGACGAGACGATGCGCTACGTGGGGCCTTTGGGCGTGGATGTGCTGGGGGCAAGGGAAGGGTGGTTGCCCTATGTGGAAATCAACCTGCGGCGCACCATGGGGCACGTGGCGCTGGCGGTCGGTGCGCGTTTCTCGCCCGACCGGCCTCCGCGTTTGCTCCGCGTGGCCGACGACGGGTTGCACCTCGACGAGTGGAACGAGGCATAAGCTCGCAGACGGCTCGCCTGCACTGCGGCCGCGAACGTCTGCGACGCGGGCGGTCGCCCCGCAAGACTCCACACAACAAAACACGACTCCCCGACAGCATTGCGGTGCTGCCGGGGAGTCGGGCTGAAATGGGGAGAGTAAACCGAGCGAAGTGGAGCTTAGCGCTCGCGTTCGCGACAGAGTTTAAGGGTTTCGTTGCCGGCCACAATGTAATCGTGGCGCGTGTTGGGATAGGTACGCACGCTGTCGGAGGCAAACGACGAATAGTAGGTGGGCACCTTCGTTTCGCGATCGGCCGAAGTGCCGGCTTTGAAACCGGAAGCGGCAGCACCTTTCACAAAGGCGGCTTTGTCTTCTGGATATTTGAACCAGAGTTCGTTGTACACGCGGTCGTTGTTCAGCACAAAGCGGCAGAGCACTTCCCCCTTGTTGGTGGTGAGCTCGTAGACCTGGCTTTGTTCGGGCTGCGCTTCTCCCTCGGCCGAGGCGTTGTCGGCACTGTGGTCGGTCTTGAGCGCGAAGCCTTTGGCCTCGAGCATCTTGCGGAGTTGCGCATTGCTGTACTGAATGATCAGACCGCTCGAGCGCTTGGCGTAAACGTCCCAATAGGTGATGACCTTCTCGCGCATTTCGGCCTCGTTGTCAGCCACCGGAGCCGGTTTGGCGGGGGTGGTGTCGGGACGCGCCATAGCCTTTTCTTCCGCGGGTGCGGGGGCTGCGAGATAGTGATCGTAATAATAATAGCCTCCGGCGGCACAACCGGCGATGACCAGGGCGAGCAAACCGAGTGCCCACTTCATGCCGCCTCCGGAACGGCGGGGCCCTTCGTCGTCGTCGTCCGAAAACGTGGGCGACGCGGGGGGCGGTGCCACGGGCGGAGCGGCCGACGGGCGAACGGAAGGCGTTTCGGGTGCGGCGGGCGACGGAGTCGGGGTGGAAGTGGAGGAGGGGGTGCCGACTGCGGCGGAGTCGGAGTCGGCAGCACCCGATGCCGTCGAGGCAGCAGGGGTGGAGGTGGCGCCGGTGAGCCCGAGTTCGGCCCCGAGACGCTGCACGTCTTGCAACTCAGGGCCGGGCACCGTCGACGTAGTGGGCGCCGGCACAGCAGGAGCGGCGGGAGTCGGCGCAGCGGGGGGAGGTGTCGTCGGCGCGGCGGGCGCGGGACGGTTGACGGCGGGGGCCGATTTGGACGAGGCGGGAACAAACGGACGACGATCGACCACGCAACCGCAATAGGGGCAATATTCGGCGTGCACCGATACGGGGCGACCGCATTTCTTACAGGGGTTTACTTCCATTGTGAGGGCATTCGTTGCTGAGGGGAGTGGACAAGTCGGCGCCACCGGCGGAGATGTGCCACGCCCGAAGGAATGAGAGAGGTGAAAACGTACGGAGGAGAAGAGCCTCGTACGCGAAATTTCGCGCCGTAAAGTTAGCTATTTTTTTGTAGACTCGCGCTTTTTCGCCCGGTAAGCGAACGAAAAACGAGTTTTTTACTGTAGGAAAGTGTCTTTCGTCCGTGCAACGGGTGCCTATCGCAAGATTTGTCCACGATTTTGGCTTGGGGCACGTCGACAGCGCGAAAGGGCTACGGCGCGGTGCGACGAGGCGCGACCTTGCTGCGGATCCTATGCGACATGCTGCCGGCGCCGGTTCGACACGATGCGACAGGGACAACCACTGCCCGCGTGACACGACCGAAAAGGCGGAGCCTGCCGTCGACACTTCCCCGCTGAGCTCTGCAAATCGGGGATGTAACAAACAAAGCGCCCCACCAAATTCTCAAAACAACCATTTACCCCCCCGATTTAGTTAATAAACCAATCAAATAAGCAGTTTGTGATGATTTCGTTTGGAGTGAAAATCGAGAATGGCTAACTTCGCATCGTGTTTTTCATAGTATTAGATTTAAGGTTAACAAGGTTGGGATACAGTGGTATCCCATTTTTTTTGCCCTTCACCTTGGTCTAATCGGAAAACAGCCTCTCTTTTTCTCTCCCTCGCCGATTTGTGCTCCCGCTCGCCCTGCTGTTTGCCGTGGGGCGGCTTCCGTCTGTGCTACGACGCAATCAACCGGACTGCTCCCCGCCGGTCGACGCCGTGGGGCGGCACACAGAAAAGGGCATTTCCCCATCGCACCGCGCGAATGGTGTCTCGCAACGGAGACCACCGCGATCGTTCGATGGGGAAATGCCCTGAGCTCATTCGCCACTGCCCTTGGTTTAGCTGCACCTGTCGGCACCGTCGTCGGCCGAGGACGCGGTCGGGCGGCCACATCAGCTGTATTTGCGCGGATAGCGCAAGAGAATGCCACCAATGGCCACCACGCCGAGCAGGAAATTGTAGTAAAGGTAGGGAATGATTTGGAGGGGACTGAGCGCGGCTAGGCTGGAAGCGAGGAGCAACTGCGCACCGTAGGGCAAGAGTCCCTGCGCCACGCACGAGAAGGTGTCGAGGAGCGATGCGCTCTTGCACTTGTTCACGCCGTAGCGGTCGGCGATGTCGCTGGAGATGCGGCCCACGCTCAGAATCGCTACGGTATTGTTGGCCGTCACGCAGTTGGTGAGCACCACCAGGGCAGAGATGGCGGCTTCGGCGTCGCGCTTGCCGCGAATGTGGCGCGTGAGGCGCGAAATGAGGAAGTCGATGCCGCCGTTGTGGCGAATCACTTCCATCAGTCCCCCGGCCAAGAGGGCGATGAGGATGGTTTCGCTCATGCCCGACACGCCTTTGGCCATCGACGCGAACCATCCGGCCACATCAAAGGCACCGGTGGCCCAACCGATGGCGCCCGTGAGGACATTGCCCAGTAGCAACACCAACATCACGTCGACACCGAGCACAGCGGCCGCCAACACCGCGAGATAAGGTACGACTTTCAAGAGACTGAAATCGGGAATCGAGGCCACATTGTGGCCGCCGTGACCCAACACGCAGTAGAGCACGAAGCAAATCACCGCGGCGGGCAACGCGATGCGGATGTTGGCGCGAAACTTGTCGCTGAGTCGCACGCCTTGCGAGCGGGTGGCCACGATGGTGGTGTCGGAAATGAACGAAAGGTTGTCGCCAAAAAACGCACCGCCCACCACGGCGCCGACCACCAAGGGGAGGGCGAGACCGGAAGACGAGGCCACACCGGTGGCAACGGGCACCAAGGCCATGACAGTGCCCACGCTCGTGCCGATGCTCAGCGAGACAAAGCAGGAGGCCAGGAACAAACCGGGCACCAACAGCGAGACGGGAAGCGCATGCAGGGTCATGGCGACCGTCGAATCGATGGCCCCCATCTGTTTGGCCGAGGCGGCAAACGCGCCGGCGAGGATGAAGATCCAAAGCATCATCATCAAATTTTTCTCACCCGCCCCGCGACTGAACACACTCACGCGCTCGGCGATGGGAAGTAGGCCGCGGTGGAGTTCGGGTTCCGCGGGGCTAGTGGCATCGGGGTGGTTGGTGATGAAAAGGGCGTAGGCCGAGGCGATAATGAAGACGACAACGAGCGGCACTTTGTAGAAACTGCCGGTCACAAAGCTCATCGCGAGGAAAAGCACGACCATGAGCAACAAAGGACTCACTGCTAACAATCCGCGCCGCGTCGATACGCGGGACGAAGTAGAGAATTGCTTCATAAATGAACGGATAGTTTTTGTTTCTGGCTGCGAAGTTACCATTTCCCCCGCGCACAGCCAAGCACGGGAATGGGGGGAATACAAAAAGCCTCGCCACGGAATGGTGGCGAGGCTTTGCATTTTCGGTAGAAATACAGACGAATGCCTGCGATACTAAATCAAACCAATCAGCTTTTCCGCAATGGAAATGCCGAATTCGACCATATCGGGGGAAACATCGGGGGCTTGTGGGCGAATGATGTAGCGAATGCCGTTTTCTTTATTGTGGGGATCATAGTCTTCAAGGATGAAATCGCTCAACAATGCCCGGATCTCCTTTGCCAAATCGTGCTTGTCTCGAAGTGCTTGATCTTCCTGTTCCTCCTTCGTGAGCGGAATGGCAAGATTCCACTCATGGTTACTAAGGTAAAGTGCGAATTTCCTACTCTTAGCGTCGTTCTCATATCGATCGTAGAGGGGAAAATTTTTGGCTTTCGGTTCGGTGCACTTCTCCAAATGTTTCTGAACCATGAACACGAATGGTTTCCAATGCTGAGAAGCCAATGGACGGTCAACCCTATCATTCAATTTTCGCTCGAACGTAACCTTATTGCCATTGAAAGAAAAAGCAAATTGATAGATATTTCCCGACCAAAGCTCAGCACATTTGACCAAATAGTACCACGGCGTTTTTTCCGAATTCTTGGCCTGCGCGAGAAACTCGTCGATGATGGCCTGCAAACGCTCTTCGGGAGTACTGCTCTGTTTCTCTGGAGTATCGCTCTGTTCGACATACAGCTTGAACAGTTTCTGCAATGCTTCGCATAAAGTCTGTCTGCCGGTAGTGTCATTGTTTCGCTTATCTAAAGGATAGGTAAGCACAAAGCACCAACGTGCTTCGTTGCCACCAAAGCTATAGGCCCACCAAGTATAATTGTTAATTCCTATGTTGAGTATGCCCCGGAAACCACAAGCGACGAGTGCACGTGCCACTAACTTATCGCTCGGTTTCTCCGTTTTATCGCTCACTTTCTCCGTCTCCTGCTGACAAGGACTGCCGAAAACTTCGAAGAAGGCCTTGCAAAGTCGGGTCATGTTGATGCCAGAACCGTCCTGCCAAGGCAGATTGCGGAGAAAACCGCGGAGCAAATCGTGCTCTTCGAGCCGGAAAAGCGCAGTCTTCTCCGCCGGATGTGCGCAAATCCATTTTGCTTTCTCCACTTCGTGACGGAAAGCAGACACATCTTGAGAAGTTTTCTCAGAGACCTCTTTCGATGATAGGCCTGCATACACTTCTTTCTCACCGAGGACTTTGTCTAAAGACTCCGCATATCTACTCAGTTCTTTGAGTTCAATATCGCTGTTGAAGGCCATTTTCTCGGTTTTCCTGATGCTATAGAGGAAATTACGCACCACACGGAGGAAATCGCGGAGGTTCGCGCCCGTCGCCTCCTCATTGTACTTAACCAGTCGAAGCAAAAGGTAATAGACCAACACTTGGTGGCGACGTTCGAGCTTACCTTCACAGAGCAAGCGGAACAAATCGCCCACCCGACTCTCGTTTCCTTCGCTTCCGGTGAAGTGAAGCCGAACTTCGACGGCTGGTTTACTCTCAACACCGAAAGCCGTTTTGAGAAATTTCTTCTCTTGGTCTTGACTCTCGGCGCTTTCCCCGTGAGGGCAACCGATTTCGTAGAGTTTGTTCAAGACTTGAAAGAGGAGAGTGATCTCTTCCGCGCTTTTGAACACGTGCATTTTGTCTGAACATTCTCCCGTGTTATAATGATAGTATCGGTATTTTGCCCACCAAGTGAAGAAATTGCGCATCATCTCGTCTGATCGCTGCACACGGTCTTCGAGAGGGCTCTCCCTTCCACGAGAGAGATGCCAAAAGAAGTCCTGCCAACGGCCATCGATTCGGAAAGAAAAATAATCGGCCGGCGTTTTCTCCTGCTCATTCGCTTGAAGGCTTTCCCATAAACCCGCGTTCTCCTCTGTGAAAACGACTTCACCCAAACATTCTATGGCCTTTGCCTTGTAGCACTCCCAATCAGTGAGCAGACGACCGCGGTTGTTCATCTTGATATACAGCTCATCGGTCAGACGAAACTCGTTGCTTTGGATCTCGATCACAGTGAAAGTAATCGCACCTTCCTGCAAACGCTTCCAAAGTGGAGCTGTATCTGCTTCACCCAATCTTGTTCCGATGGCAACGAGCATTTCGATCATCGAATTGACCGTAGGGTCTTTCTGCCAAGCGGGAAGAAACCACGGGGCCTCCATGAGAGCGGACTTCGCCTTGTTGGTTTTCAGCAGCTGCTTCAGTTCTCCGTCGCCAATGTGCGCCACCAAAGCGGCACAGAAGCGGCGAGAGGAAGAACGCGTGGCGTAACTGAAATGCGAAAGCAACTTTTTCGCTGCGTCGGCTTCTATTTCGGGACACAACATCCAGTGCAGCAGCCACAAACTGGTGAGTCGTTGCTGTCCGTCGAGAGGAAGAAATACCTTTGTCGGTTCGTTGTCATCCGAATTTGGGGTATCAAAATGAAGTTCTCCCTCTTTCCAATGCGGATGCAGTCCGGAAGCCGGGGCTTCTTCGTACGTGCTGCCGTAAATGAAATCAAGATGTAAGGTTTTCTGCTTTACTTCTGGAGTATCGGCAGACAACGTCTCTACGAGATCGCAGATAAACAGATCGCGGATTTCCTTCGCCTTGTCGCTCCCTTGCACATAATCGCGCTGCAATTGTGGAATCCGAACGTTTTTATCCGTTAGGAAAGCCAAGAGGTTGGTTTTATTCATGGATTGTCAGCTTTAGAGGATTCATAGAAATGGTAAGTTGCGCACAGCTCTTTGAGATAATCCTGTACATCTGTGGTTTCCCAATAGAGATAAGAGGCGGGATGCGCAGAGAAGACCTTGTTAAACACCTCTCGCGTGGCAATGGGAATGTAAGCAGCCCCTACTTTTTGGCGCAAAATATTTCGTTTTACCGCAAAAGGATGATTGCTCACCGAGATATTCAGTGCTTTAGGCAACAAACAGAGATTGCCGACGCTGTGGAGGTCTTCTGCTTTGTCAATCGCGTTGGGAGTTGCCCAATAAGCTTGCAAGATGCTTTGGAAATGCTCATCCAAAGCCCCCTTTTCCTCATTCGATTCCGTCTGATTGAGCAAATCTTTTATTGTGCTTTTAAGTTCTTCGGGAAAAGCAATGATTCCTTTTTCCACGTTCTCGGAAACATTCTTCAGCCACTCCTTTCGTTCTTCCCATTTCTCCGGTACTTTGGGATGCTGCGGATAGATGTGCTCGAGTTCCCACTTCTCTTTGCGAAACAAATGAAAGGGAAAGCGCATTTTTTCCGGATTCTGCATCGTGCGGTGCACATTATGTAACAACAGCAAACTGTGAATAGCATCACGATCGCCCTTATCGCCTTCTGCATTCTTGTAGACGAGGGAGGCCGGATCTTTAATAGATTTGATATAGTTACTGATTTCACCAAGAAGTTGTTGCTTAAACTTCATGATGCCTTCTTTTTCAAAGCATTGAAGCCAATTGAAGATACACTCTTCGCGATTTTTCGACGCAACAAAGTGTAGCAAATAGCCGATGTGGTGGTAAATCTCGTAATCGTTCCACCAAACTTCTAAAATCTCGAAGAGCATCACCACGCGCTCCCACAACTGTTCTACGATTTCGAGCCGAAAACGTGCTTTGGATTCGGACTCTTTCCCGTTTCCCTCAGCGAGACATTGCTCTATATAATTGTGCAAGACCGCAAATGCAGGGCGGCTGTTTCGGCGGTTGTCCCAAACAGCAGTAGGAGTATCGAGAAGAGACTTGGCCAACGCACGTAAAAGTAGATCGATGTGCGAAGCACCGGGAAGTTTCACCCCGAGAAAGCCCCAAAACTCCGATTCGTGCAGACGCGTCTCGATCTTATGCCACTCGGCGGCGATGAGATCCAACCGACTCTTCACTTCATCGGCCACGCGGATTCCGTCCTTTTCATTCAACGCGGCGTACTTGTCCGTTTGCAACAGCAAGGCCTTGACCAATTCTCCGTCAGTAAGGGGGATTTTACCCTTATTGAGGCGGAGAAACACCTGAATAGGGTGCTCGTCCGCACCCACTTCATAGTAAACAAAACGAACATTCGCCCCTTTGCCGCTCTCGTCCAATAAACGCGGTATGAGTTTTCCTTTTGCTCCCTGATGGCTGTTGTCTGTGGGATCTGCCGGTTCAAACCATTCTTTGATGGTCTGATAAGCCGAAGACATGTAGGCGAAATCTATATTACGTCCATCACTTGCTCCCCGGAACCCACCCGCGGCCAAAAATTGTTGGCTCTCGGGGCGAGAGGCGTAACTGATTTCAAAAAGTGGAGCCGAGTACCCATCCTCTCGGCGGCGATCATCTAAATAACTGAGCAATAGATACAAGGTGGTCAGGCGTTGTTGTCCGTCCAAGACATCATAAAACTCGCCGTTCTTTTGGATAACGATGGGCTGGAGGCAATAAAATTGTTGCTTCTTCGGCTCAGACTGATGAAATTCCCAAAGATCTTCGAGTAGATCGGTCACTTCCTTTTTAGTCCACCGATATCCTCGTTGATAAGCCGGGACTCGGAATTTACGCCCCATCAGTTCAGCCACCGAAACAAGGCTGCCTGTCGTGAGATATTCTTCCATATAGATAAAGGGTGGTGATATTATTTTACACTTCTAATAAGTTTTCACCTACAAATATACACTCTCTTATTTTAATACCATTTGTTTCTGATTCAAAAAACGAATATTTTAGAGTCCCCACCCACAAAAAAACACCGTGACCGGCGTTGCAAACGAACGGCGGTCACGGTGGAGTGGAGTGAAGGCGGAAGTGCTGCCGAAAATCAGGCGGCGTGGCGATAGGCATAGAGCACTGCGGAGAGATAGCGCAGGTCGTCTTCCTCGGGCAGGCGCCCGCCCACTACCGCTTCGACCCGCTGTGCGAAATCGTAGGCCGAGAACGTGCCGATGTGCATGCAGGCAGCGCCCAGCGCACGCGAGATGAGTGCGGCACGGCGGGCATCGATGCGGTCGATGTGCGCGAAGGTGCGGGTGTAGTTGGGGCGGTCGGCAAAAGAACTGAGTGGGGAACGCACACTGCTTTGCCGGTCACGTTGCGCCACAAACGTGCCGGCGGCTATATCGCCCCAACGGCGGTGTAACTTCGTGCCGAATATGAGCAACAAACCCGTGCCGAAACTGCCGAACACGTCGACCCACAACAGGAAATAGCGCAGCAACAGGGCCCAAACGGTGGGGGCGCTGCCGTCGATCTGCACGACACGAAGCCCCAAACAGAGCTTGCCGAGCGTGCGCCCGTCGAAGAAGACTTCCTCGATGGCGGGGAGCAGCAACAACACCAGCGCTGCCACCGGCGACAAGACGCGTTCCCATTCTGAAGACGACAGAGCGAAGGCCGCAGCTACGATCCAAACCATTGTGAAGACGGAAACAATGTCGATCAAGATGGCTGCGAAGCGACGCACCAACGTGGCGGGGAGGAGAGAAATGCGGACGTTTTCGACAGAAATAAATTCAGGCATGACGAAACAAGGAGATGAAGGTGGGATGAAACAAGCGAGTGGGGGAGACGTGGGCCAACGCACAGCGCCAACAGGCGGGTGCGGAACCGAGCGACTCGGGTGGTGCCGGCGCAAGCCGAGGGTCGTGGTACACAACGGCCAACGAGGGGCGGAACGGTGCGCCAAAGCGGTGGAATGCAGCCGCCTCTATCGATCGAAGCTTAAAGGAAGCTGAGAAATGTGGGGGGTGATTGCCCTCAATTGCGAATACCACGCCACAAAAATACATCTTTCTAAGCACAAGCCCCCTTGTTTTACCAAAACATTTACTACTTTTGCCTCGTCTCTGCCGCAGGATCATTCACCGTCCCCGGCCGGAGAGCGGTGTGCCCCGGCGAATCGGCCAGCCCTTCCGGGATGCTGCGCTCAACCCTCGCCACGCGCAACGGCACCACCACCCCCTCCTATAAAAAACACTCCTCCAGAGCCCCCCAACCCATGAGAGAAGCTGAATTTGTACGACTCAACACCAAGAAATGGGAGCGATATGAAGCTTCGGGTCAAGCTATCGCCTCGCTCAATCCCGACCATATCGCCGAGATCTATCTCGATGTGTCGACCGATCTGGCCTTCGCCCAAACGCATTTCGCCGAGAGTCCCGTCACCGACTACCTCGAACGCATCGCACGTAGCTTTCATCAGCACGTCTACAGCCAACGTCCCAACCGTTGGGGCGAGGTGGTGCGCACACTCCGGTACGACATCCCGATGGCCTTCTACTATTCGCGGCGCGAACTCCTCATTTCGCTCGTGGTCTTCCTCATCGCCACGTTGGTGGGCGTGCTCACACAGCAGATGGCTCCCGACTTCGCGCGCCAAATCCTCGGCAACAACTATGTGGAAATGACGCTCGAAAATATTGCCAAGGGCGACCCGATGGCGGTCTACAAAGACAAAGACGCACTGGGCATGTTTTGGGGCATCTTCTTCAACAATGCCCTCATCGACGTGCGCACCTTCCTTTTCGGCCTCCTGGCCTTGCCGGGTGCTCTGCTCATCATTCTCTACAACGGCGTGATGTTCGGCTGCTTCGAAACCTTTCTCATGCAGCACGGCGCGGTCACCGAAGCGCTCTTTGTGGTGAACCTACACGGTTCGCTCGAGATTCCCACCATCATTCTCACAGGCGGTGCGTCACTGGCCTTGGGCACGGGTTGGCTCTTCCCGGGACGCCGCTCGCGCATCGAAGCTTTTCGCCATAGTGCCCGCCGCGGACTCCTCATGCTCATGGGCGTGCTGCCTCTCACCTTCGTGGCCGCGCTGATCGAATCCTACATCACCCGCCACACTGAGGCACCGCTCTTCCTGCGCGTGAGCTTTGTCATCGGCGGTTTACTCTTAGTGAGCTGGCTCACCATTTTCCTTCCCCAAAGACTCCATCGACATGGCCACACTCTATAAAGAACGTCCCGGGGGCGCCTTTATCTCCACCGCTCTCTTCTCGCTCTGGCAACATCGCCGCAACGTGGTGTTGCGCATCTGGGCGGTGAATCTCCTCCTCATGGCGATTTTCGACTGGTTCGACCTCAACTATGCGGGCACGACCGTGTGCTTGCTTTGGTTGTGGTGGAATCTGAGCGAACAAATCTTGGCCGACGACCAAGCGGGCACCGAAGCGCTGCGCAAAACTACAGGCCGAGACGACGAAAACGCGAAGCTTTCGGACGAAAATCCCCAACTTTTCGAACCGCGCAGCGAATTGTGGGAAACCTCCTTCGTCTCCCTCCCCGGCTTCCGCCATCTGCCGCTGCTGCGCATGCTCCTTTCGGCCGTGGTGCTCGTAGTGGTGATGCTCTTCAGCTCAGCCATTGACTCCTTCTGGCTGCCGTTCTTTGTCACGCTGATCTGCTTTGTAGCGCCTCTGCTGCTCGTTTTTCGCCCGACGCCCGGCGAATCGCTCCTCTCCATGCTGCCGCGAATGATCCGCGAAAGCGCTTTCCCACTAATTTCCGTGCTGTTTTGCTTCGGCGTTTGGGTGTGTACCATTGGCGTATCGAGCTGGTTGATGTCGCTCCCCAGTTGGACCGAAATAGTGACCAATTTCCTGCCCAAAGCTTACTTAAATGCCATCGACAGCGTCCTTACACCTCAGCTGTCCAGCGCGATCGGAACTGCGCTCATCGTGGGCATCTTACAAATTCCGATCACGTTTATCTTCGTCATCTTCACCTATATGCTCGGACACGTGGTCGACTGCACTGACCATCGCGGACTCTACCGCCGCCTCGACACCTTTTGACTCACCTCTCTCGCACAAACGTTGCGCTCATGCCTCAATTTCACCTCAACGACTCCGTCCCCACGCCGGCACAAAGCTATGCCGAGGACTTGGCACGGCGTCTCCACGTCGAACCGCCCCCTCCGCCGACCGAGACGACTCAACACGTCACCCAGAAGTTCGATAATTGGCTCGAAGCCCTCTTCCACTTCTTCGAAAAGCACGCCACGCTGTCGAAAACCCTCGCAATTATCATCGGTGTGATCATCATTGCGCTCATTTGCTACAAAGCGGGACTCTTCGACTACCTGAAAGAGCGCTTCGCCCTGAAGCGGAAAACGCCCACCTGGGACGAATCGACGGTGGACACCGACATCTATGCACACGATCTGCCCAACGAACTGCAAGAAGCTGACGAAGAGCAGGATTTCCCCGAACTGGTGAAACTGCTTTATCTCACGGCTTTGCGCACCCTCTGCGACCGCGGACGACTGGAATGGCTGCCGGCACGCACCCCTTCGGACTATGAGCGACTGCTCGAGAAAGAACAAGCCTGGGAAGCCCCCGCCATGCGCCGACTCACCCGCCACTATCTCTACGTGTGCTACGGACACTATGAGGCCACGGCTGAACTCGTGGCAGAATGCCGAACGTGGGTGAGCCACATCGAACAAAACACAAACACCGACCCACACCAAAGCAAGAAAGGAGGTGAGGCATGAAGAAAGAGTCTAATTTCATCCTCTACGTCTTCATCGCCGTCGCGGTGATCGGCGTGGGGCTCTACGCCTTGCTCGTGCCCAAATCCTACAATTGGAGTACGCACCCAACCAATCTGAACAGCGAGGAGCCTTTTGCCCAAAAGGTGATGCACGATGTGCTCAGCCATTCGTTCAGCCACGGCTATCGCGTGAGCGACGACCTCGATTCGACGCTGAAACAACAAGAGAAAAACGACTCGAACGAGAACCTCATTGTCTTTGCTTCGTCAGCCGATTACGCAGAGAAGGACAATCTGAAACAACTGCACCGCATAGCTCGCTTGGCCCGCAACGGCCGACGCATTGTCTACAACACCCATATCACGTCGGGCATAGACCACTCCTTTTTCGGACTGACAGCCTATCCTGCCGGAGGGGACTGGGAACTTGATCTCAACGATGTAAAGAACGTCTCCAAGGGGAAAAAGACACTCCTGCCTTTTCCGCTCATCTACGACAACGGACAAATCGATATGAGCGAAAAGGGCGGTCGGGAAACGGTGTTCGACTGCATGATCGGCATCCCATTCGACTCCTTGAACAACGAGAATTCGTCAAAGATGCTCGCTTACGGCCATCGGCGAACGGGAGCGCAGAGCATTTTCATCCCCATGTCGTCCCTGCAGTTCGAGAGCACGGCACAGGAGCGGAAGAATAGCATCGCGACCTACCAACCGCAGGCCATCCGCGTGGTGCTCTGCGACGAAGATGGGAACATCTACGGCCTGCGCTACGAGTTTGCCTCGGGCGGCTCGATCACGTGGATCGCCGGCGGCGCAATGTTCACCAACTACGGGTTCTCCGTGTCGCAATGGCGCGGACTGGCACGCCCCCTCCTGGCCGATCTCGACAACCGCCCGGTATGCTTCGTCAATGCCACTTACCGAGATCAAACCGACGATGCGCAAGAAGATGACTACAACACCCCACTCTCCTTCTTCATCGAGCGGCCACCGCTGCGCCTGGCACTGTGGATTCCGATCGGCATGGCCATTTTGGCACTGCTCTTCAACACGCGCCGTCGCTTCCGTGCCGAGCACTACCTGCCTCGCGTGCGCAATTCGTCACTGGCCTTCGCCCGACAGCTCAGCACGCTGTTCAAAAATAAGCACAACTACACTCCTCTCGTGCGAAACGAACTGCGCTTGCTGCTCGACCTCCTGCGAAACGAATATCGATTCGAGCCGCACGACTGTCTGGCCGACTATGCGCCGCAAATCGCGGAGAGAGACACCCGCGGCCTCCTTCCACACGACAATCTCGCCGAGCGACTCGCACAACTCGACGGACTGCTCGACACCGAAAACCGAGTGCCCTTCGTGACTCGCTCGCAGTTCCAAAAATACTCGCACTTCACGCAGCTTTTGCTCGCCATTCTTCAATCGCAACCTAACACCTGACCTCTTATGTCCAACGACAATCGCCTCGATCTCACCGCTTTCTCCGAACGCATCGCCACGCTCCGCACCCATGTGGCCGACAATGTGGTGGGACAATCCCTGCCCGTGCATCTGCTCCTCACAGCGCTCATGGCCGACGGCCACGTGCTGCTCGAAGGCGTGCCCGGTGTGGCCAAAACCCTCTTGGCCAAAACCCTCGCCCGACTCGTTCGTGCCGACTTCCGCCGCGTGCAGTTCACCCCCGACCTCATGCCCACCGACGTCTTGGGCACCTCGATCTTCAACCTCGGCACCCAGCAGTTTGATTTCCACCCGGGACCTGTCTTCACACAGGTGCTCCTCGTCGACGAAATCAACCGCGCTCCGGCCAAAACCCAAGCGGCGCTCTTCGAAGTGATGGAGGAACGACAGGTGACCCTCGACGGCAACACCCGCCGGCTCGACCCTTGCTATCTGGTCATCGCGACACAAAACCCCGTGGAACAGGAAGGCACCTATCGTCTCCCCGAGGCGCAGCTCGACCGCTTCCTCCTGAAGGTCGAAATGGGCTATCCCTCGCACGAAGAGGAGCTCGAAATCCTGAGTCGCTACAATGCCGGCCGCAATCTGAGCGACGTGAGCGCCCAAGAACCCGTGATCACGGCCGAAGAGCTGCTCGAGATGCGCAAAATGCTGCCCCAAGTGGTGGCCGACGAGCGCATCCTGCACTACATCACCGGCTTGGTCGAAGGCACACGCACCTCACCTCTACTCGATCTGGGCGCTTCGCCGCGTGCCACCGTCGCACTGTTGCGCTGCGCCAAGGCCGCTGCGCTGCTCGCCGGTCGCGACTTTGTGATCCCCGACGACGTGAAAGCCGTGGCACCTGCCGTGCTCTGCCACCGCCTCTCCCTCACTCCCGATGCCGAGATGAACGGTTACACCGCAAAACGCATCGTCGATGCGCTGCTTGAGTCCACCGAAATCCCGCAATAATCCTCTCCTTCTTCGCCTCCCGCCCATTCCATGTTTCTCACCCCGCGATTCTTTGTGCTCTCGGCCGTCGTGGCCCTGCTTTCGGCCGTCGGCTTCTTCTGGTCACCGCTCTACACGCTGGCGCTCGTCCTCCTCGTGCTCTTGGCCGCGGCCCTTGTGCTCGATGCGGTCTTCGCGCTGCTCTCCCTCCAGTGTGAGGGCCGGCGAGAAGTGGATTCGCGCCTGAGCCTCGGGGCCGAAAACCCCGTGCGACTCGTGGTGCGCAACTCTTCGCGGCTCACGGCGCGCATTCTTCCCCTCGACGAACTGCCGGAAGACATGGCTTCGTCGCCGCTTCCCGACCAATACATGGCGCTGCGCCCCGGGCAAACCAAAGCGCTCACCTATCGCCTCCGACCCGACCGACGCGGACATTTCGCCTTTGGCAACTTCTATGTCTTCGCCCGCACCGTGATTGGATTCTGGGAGCGCCGCCTCCTCATCTGTGGTAGCACCGAGGTCAAAGTCTATCCGGAATTTCGCCACCTCAGCGAACGCGAAGCGCAATACCGCCTGAAAAACGACGTGCAAGTGGGCAAACGACTGGTGCGCACCGTAGACAACTCCACCGAGTTTGAGGAAATCCGTGAGTTCATCCGCGGCGACGACTTCCGACGCATCAACTGGAAGGCCACCGCCCGCCGCCAACAGGTGATGGTCAACCATTTCGACGACGAACGCTCGCAGTTGGTCTACACCCTGGTGGACTACGGCCGACACATGCAGCGACGGTTCGACGACATGACCCTGGTGGACCACGCCATCAACGCGGCGCTCCAACTTTCGTTCACGGCAATGCACAACGACGACCTGGCGGGCCTTGTCACCTTCGGGCACGATGCGCCCGTCGTGGTGCCGCCGCGCAAAAGTGCGAAGCAACTCGGGCTCATCCTCGAGCAGCTCTACCACCTCCAACCGCGTTATGCCGAAAGCGACTTCTCACAATTGGCCTCGGTCCTCGCTGCGCGGGCGCCACGCCACGCGCTGATGGTGCTCTTCACCGACTTCCTCACCGAAAACGCCTTCCGCCGGCAGTTGCCCCACCTGCGACGCATTGCCAAGAAGCATGCTTTGGTCGTCGTGTTCTTCGAAGATGCCGAACTCACCGCGGCCACCGCGGCTTTGCCTCCCGAGAGCAACACGAGCGAACGCGTGGTGCACGCACTCACGGCCGAACTCGTGCTGCAAAAGCAGCAGATGGTCGATCTGCTCCGCCGCAATGGCATTCACGCCCTCTGCACCCGCCCCGAACAGCTCACGGGCAACGTGGTGCGCAAGTACTTCGCGCTCAAAAAGCGTGGCGTTTGGTGAAGACTTCGGCCTACGTCGCCCACGGGTGCTCGCACTTCCCGCCGGTGGGCCGCACCTCTTCATCGTTGTCGACGCCTCTTCTATATGCTATCTGCGCGCCGAACCCCGTTTTTGCCCCTCGGCGGCAACAAAACCACCACTTGTAGAGCATGGCAGCGCAAAAAATGAGGCAAAGGCTTGGTGCTTAGCGCAGAACATCGTAATTTTGCCCCAACTCGCGTGCTTTCGTGCGCGAATCAAACCATTCTAATTCATATCACCATGTATTTAGACTCTGCAAAAAAGAGTGAGATCTTTGGACAATACGGAAAGTCTAACACGGACACCGGTTCCGCTGAGAGCCAGGTTGCCTTGTTTTCATACCGTATCTCCCACCTGACGGAACACATGAGAGCCAACCGTAAAGATCATACGACCGAACGCGCTCTCGTGAAGCTCGTAGGTAAGCGCCGCGCCCTGCTCAACTACCTCAAAGACCGCGACATCGAGCGCTATCGCGCCATTGTCAAGGCACTGGGTCTGCGCAAATAAGCCAAGCCTCACACTCGCACAGCCGACTGCTCGGCAGTGCACCCACAAACACTCCCATGGTTCGCTTCGTGAACCGTGGGAGTTTTGCATTACCGCGATTTATTCGTACATTTGCTCCACACACCCATTTCAAAGTGCCCATGAAGCTCAAACTCCACATCGACCATCGGCTCAATTTCCTGCTCGTTTGTGCCATCAGCATCGCCTGTTTGCTGCTCGCCCTGCCGCGCGACTCCAAATTCGGCTACGAATACGAAGTGGGGAAGCCCTGGAACTATGCGCCGCTCATAGCCGATTTCGAATTTCCCATCTCCAAATCGGCCGAACAGCTGGCCGGCGAGCGCGACAGCGCCCTGCGCACCTTCTATCCCTACTATAATCTCAACGAAGCCGCCGCCCGTCAGCAAGTGCACAACTTCACAGCCGACCGCGCTGCGGGACAATTCGCCGGCGTCCCCGACGCCTACGTGCAACACGCCGTGCGCGCGCTGCAAGAGGTCTATGCCGCCGGTATTGTCAGCAGCGATGCGATGAATCATCTCACGACGGCCGGCACCTGCGGCGTGCGCGTGGTCAACGGCACCAATGCCGTCTCGCGAGATGTGGGCACCCTCTTCTCGCCCCGCAGCGCCTACGAGCACATCATGGGTGACGAGCACTATTCGCGCGAACTCATGACGCGATTGCAGCTCCATAAGTACATCAGCGCCAACCTTGTTTTCGACAGCATCAAGAGCCAGGAGGGAAAAGCCGAACTCCTCTCCGGCATCTCGAGCAGTACGGGACTGGTGTTGCGCGGCGAGCGCATCATCGACCGCGGTGAGCGCGTCACCACCCGACAGAAAGCCATTCTCGACTCCTTGCGAAACGAAACCGAGCGCCGAAAAGAGCAGGGCAACAGCGCCCAATTCATACTCCTGGGGCAGTTGGGCATCATTGCCGCCTTCTTTGCTCTGCTGGTCGCCTACCTCCAGCTCTTCCGCCGCGATCTCTACCGGTCGCCCCACACGGTCTACCTCATTTTCTCGCTCATCACGCTCTTTCCCCTCTTCACCTATCTACTTTTCACCTACAAATTCTTCTCCGTCTACATCATTCCCTTCGCCATGCTGCCCATTGTGCTGCGCGTTTTCACCGACACGCGCACCGCTTTCATGGCCCATGTGATGACGATCTTCGTGGCCTCGCTGCCACTCCACAACGGCTACCAATTTCTCCTCACGCAACTCGTGGCCGGCGTGGTGGGCATCTACTGCATCAAGGATCTCACCGAGCGTTCGCAGATCTTTCTCACCTCGCTCATCGTGACGCTCTGCGCCTGGGTGATCGGTTTGGTGTTCGAACTCGCCCAGACCGGAAGTCTCGCCGCCGTCGACCGCTCGTGGTATCGCGACGTGACCATCTCGGGCGTGGCGTTGCTCTTCACCTACCCCCTGCTCTATCTCATTGAGAAGACCTTCGGCTTCACTTCGAGCGTGACGCTCATCGAACTCAACAACACCAATCTGCCCATCATCCGCCGCCTGGCCAAAGAAGCCCAAGGCACTTTCATCCACTCCATTCAAGTGGGCAACCTCGCGGCAGAGGTCGCGGCCAAAATCGGAGCCAAGGTGCAATTGGTGCGCACCGGCGCCCTCTACCACGACATCGGCAAGCTCATCAACCCCGGCTACTTCACCGAAAACCAAGGCGGCATCAATCCCCACGACAAGCTCTCGGAAGAGGAATCGGCCAGAATCATCATTTCGCACGTCACTGAGGGCGTGCACCTGGCCGAAAAGCACAGACTCCCCAAGGTGATCAAAGATTTTATCCTCACCCACCACGGCACCTCCATGGTGAAATACTTCTACATCCAGGCGGTGAACAAAAAGGGGGAGGAGAACGTCGACAAAGCCCTCTTCACCTATCCCGGCCCCAATCCTTTCACGCTCGAGCAGGCCATTCTCATGATGTCCGACGCGGTCGAAGCTTCTTCTCGCAGCTTGAAAGACTACAGTGTGGAATCCATCACCGAATTGGTCAATCGCATCGTCGACGGACAGGTGGCTTCGGGCGCTTTTGCCAACTGCCCCATCACCTTCCGCGACATCACCGAGGCCAAACAGACCTTCATCGACAGCCTCAAAGTGATCTATCACACGCGCATCGCCTACCCCGAGCTCAATCGTCCCGCCGACAAGCCCACTCCTCCAGCCGGCGGCATCTTTGCCCACATCCGTCCGCGACCGCGCCGATGATTTCGCCCTGCGGCGGCCCACCCACACTACACAAATCCCCGAATGCACTCAGCGGCATTCGGGGATTTGTTTTTTCGTTCCGTCGGGCGAGACGAAACCGGGGAGCGTCGATCGGCACATCGGGCCGCCGGCACGAACCTTCGGCACACTCAATACTGGAACACGCTGTGTCCCATGAACTCACGCAGCAACGACGTGGGCGGCACGGCATCGAGCGGCATCGGTGCGAAGTAAGAGATGAACTTCCGCAGACGATAGGCCTCCGAATACTCGGGGGCGCACTCCGGCACCATCTCCAACAGCGGCAAAGCTTGGGCACGCAGCGCGGCCAGTTCGTAGATGAGCGCCGAATTGAACATGGCGTCCGCTTCCTCCTGGAAGGGAAAAATCCATTTCTCCTCGCCCGCCGTCACCGAAGGGCAGCGGCGAATCACTTCCTGCGGCAAATAACCGCGATATTTGAAGTCGCGACAGATGCGGCGGATCAAACGCGTGTCGGTGGTGGGGATATAGTTGTGGTCGTCGAGCGAAATCGTGGTCAGCGCCGAAGCGTAGATTTTATATTTCGCCCCATCGGGAATTTTCGCGCTGAGTTGCGGGTTGAGGGCGTGGTTGCCTTCGAGAATCAAGATGGTGTCGGGCTGCAAACGCAGGCGGCGACCCGAAGGCACGCTCATCCCCGTCGGGAAATCGTAGCGCGGCAATTCCACCTCCTCGCCTACGAGCAGCCGGTTCATCTGATCGTTGAACAGCGGGAGGTTGAGCGCCTCGATGTGCTCAAAGTCGTAGTCGCCCGTCTCGTCGAGCGGCGTGAGTTCGCGGTCCACGAAATAGTTGTCGAGCGAGATCGACACCGGTTTCTTGCCGCAAGCCATGAGTTGCACGCTCAGGCGCTTGGCAAAGGTGGTTTTGCCCGACGACGACGGCCCGGCAATGAGCACCACCCGCAGGGCATCGTGCGATGCAATGTGGTCGGCAATCTGTGCAATCTGCTTTTCTTGCAGCGCCTCGGCCACATTGACCAAATCGTTGGTACGGCCGGCACGAATCAGCGTGTTGAGTTCGCCCACCGTCATGCAACCCAGAATTTCCTGGCGGCGGTGCTGCTCTTGGAACACGGAAAACATTTTGTGCTGCTCCGTCATCGGACGCAGGCGGTCGGGGTGTTCAGGGTCGGGCACGCGCAGGAGCAGTCCCTCGCCGAAGGGCACGAGGTCGAACACCGTGAGTTGGCCGGTGCGCAAGAGCAGTGCCGAGTAGAAGTAGTCCACCGTCTCGCCGAGAGTGTAGTAGTGCGTGTAGAGGTCGCCGATGCTCTCGAGCAGGAGCACCTTGCGCGTGAAACCTTGGCGGCGAAACACCTCGATGGCGTCGGTGGTATGGGCCGTGACGCGGCGGAAGGGGAGGTCGCTCGCCACGATCTCGGCCATGCGGCGGCGCAGACGTTCGGGCACCTCGGGTGTGATGCCGCCGGGCAACGAAAGTCGGCAAAAATACCCCCCCGACACGGGGGTGCCGATGCGCAGTTCGGCCTCCGGATAGAGATCGCGCACGGCTTTGTAGAGCACAAAAAACAGACTGCGCGTGTAGGTGCGCAGACCGGAGGGCGAGGCGAGGGTGAGATATTCGAGGTCGCGCGAGTCGTTGATCGTGTAGTGCAGTCCCTCCACGCGGTTGTTCACCTTACAACTCGTCACGCAGCAACCCAAGTCGAGGCCCAGGCTCTCATACACCTCTTCGAGGGTAGCCCCCTTCGGCACGTCGTGATACATGCCGTCGTTCTTACAGTAGATGCGAATGGATTTCATGAGAAAATCGTTTAGTCGAAACGTCCGAAATCTTCACGCCGGCCGCGGAGCTGACGGAAGATTTCGGACTTACCTGTGTGGGGGCTCACTCCTCGCCCTTGAAGAGCGGATCCCAAGCGGGGAGGAGAGTGGGTTTCTGTTCGAGCAGGCGCAGCGTGGCGGCGGGCACATATTTCTTGTCCACCACCAAGCGGAAGGTGTATTCGTCAAACCAGCCGTCGGTCATGATCAAGTGGCCACCCACCCCGTTGGTCGGGCCCCACGAGTTTTCGACTTTCCACTTGCGGGGCTTGCCGTTTTGGTCCAGATCCACGGCGCAGAGCGTCATGGCGTGGCTCGAAGCCGAGGCGAAGGTGCGGATGCGGTCGGCCTTCGTCATGGGAAACGACGTGTCGAAGAGGTCGCCGTAGTCGAAGTTGTCGAGCGAGAGGATGCCCGTCTTGCGATTGTAGAACTTGCCCACGTCGCAGGAGTAGTACATGCGCGTGCTGTCCTTGATCGAGGCGATGGCCATCTGCTTGATCTCATCCATCGGCAGATTGATGTACGTCCAGTTGTGGCCGTCGTAGGTGTGGCGGTCGAGATCGATGGTGTAGGTCTTGTGATAGGGGCGCGAGGGGTCGTTCATGAGCATGACGTAGCTCGAGAGGTCGCGACCCACGAAGCGATCGTAGAACGAACGCGGGGTGTAGCGCTCGGTGCTCACGGGCTTGCCGTCCTTGTCGCGCAGCGTCCAGGTAAATTCCGTCGGGGGCGTGCCGAGGCAGGCGGTGAGGATGCGGTAGATGGTCGAGAGTTGGCGCGTCTTGCGCTTTTGGAGCTTCGCGTCGCGCTCACCGGCGGCGTAGGCCTTGCGCAGTTCGAGCCCATATTCGCGGAGCTTGAGGGCGAGCACACCGGCCATTTCGCGGGTGTTGTTCGCGTTGTAGCTTTCGGGCATCACCTCCGAGGGCACCACGCCGTATTTGCTCACCACATCCTGCACACCGGTGAAGGTGCCGCCGTCGGAAATGGGGTTCTTGAAGAGCCACTCCACCGTCTTGTCGTCCATGGGGCGGGCGGCGTAGTCGATCATCGACTGCAAGAAGAGGTTGGCCTTCTCCAACTGATCGTAGAACGAGTTGTAGCTCTGCGAAAATTCGAATTTGGCGAGTTGACGCTCCTTGATCACTTGGGCGCGCATCACGTTCAGTCCCGTGAACAGCCAGCAGCGTCCCGACGATTGTTGGTCGGTGATGCCTTTGGAGGGGGCTTCGTTGGAGAAATAGGTGTCGGCCGCTTCGGCGGCGTTGTTGCGCGTGGCCAGTGCGCCCACACCTTGGGTGACGAGGGCGTTTTGCAGGGCACGGGCTGTGGGGGTTTGCGGCACTTCGCGGCGGAAGTTTTCGAGCATTTCGCCGCTGATGGCACCGCGCTGGGCCACGGCCGGAAGGGCCAGGGCGGCGGTGATGCAAAGGGTGGCTAAGGGATGGGGCATAGGGGAGGTGGAGTTGTGATGAATGCGGGGAAATCGGGGGGTGTGCGCACCGACGGCGTCACGGTGGGCCGGCAGTGGGCTACGGGTGGGGCAGCCGTCCGATGGGGCGGGGTGCCGCTCAGACGGCAGGCGAAACGGCGGGCACTGTGGAGCGGACTCGGCAGTGCGGGCGGATCAAGCATGCTGTCGGCGCGGCGGGAGAGCGCGTGGGATCAGAGCCAACCTTCGCGCTTGTACCACGCCACGGCTTCTTTCACCCCGGCGGCGAGGGTCCATTGCGGAGCGAAACCCAAATCGCGGCGGGCGGGTTCGATGTCGCACAGCCAGTTGCGCTGCCGCAGCAGGCGGAATTTGTCGAGATTGAGCGTCGGGGGCATTGTGCCCTTGCGGCCGAAGAACTTGTAGCCCAAACTCCCGAGGGCGCACACACCGTGCAGGAACCACTCGGGGGCGGTGATGCGCAGCACGCCGTGCACGCCCATTTCGCTTTGCAGCAGGCGGCCGAACTCGCGGCTGTCGTAGCTGCCACCGTCGCTCAGGAAGTAGGCTCGACCGCGCTCACCGCGAGAGAGTGCCGCGTAGCAAGCGTCGACGAGGTCGCGCACGTAGATGAACGTGAGGCGTTGCGGACGATAGCCCACGGCGAAGTCGATGTGCTTGCGAATGCTGTCGGCCATGAGGAAATAGTCGCGTTCGCGAGGGCCGTAGACGCCGGTGGGGCGGAGGATGACGTAGTCCAACCCCTCCACAGTGGTGAGGGCTTCCTCGGCCTCGAGCTTCGATCGCCCGTAGGCCGTGTTGGGTGCGGGGCGGTCGGTGTCGGCGATGGGCCGATAGGCTTCGGCCGGCACACGCTGCACGGGGTCGGCCACGGGGCCCATGACCGAGAGCGAGGAGACGAAGACGAAGCGCCCGCGCAGCAGGTCTAATTCGCGCAGGGTGCGGGCCAGGCGCAGGGTGCCGGCCGTGTTGGTGCGCCGAAAGGCTTCGAGATCGGCGGCCTTCGTGGCACCGGCGGCGTGAATCACGCAGTCGAACGCGCCGTGGGCGGCACCGTGGGCCGAGAGCTGACGGCGCAGGGTGTCGTCGTCGCCCAGATTGAGCTCGATGAAGCGAATGCGGGGATCGGTGAGATAGCGGCGCGAACTCGTGGCACGGAGGACCGCCCACACTTCGTGGCCGAGCTCCAAACCGTGTTCGACGAGAAACGAACCGACGAAACCGGAGGCTCCGGTGATGAGGATTTTCATGTGCTGCGAGGTTAGGGCGTTCGCGCTGTGCAGACGGCGAACGGATGAAATGCAAAGATAGGCATTTCGCCTCGTTCGGCCAAACGCTGCAGCCCTCAATTCGGGGCCGGCCGAAGGGGCCGAAAAAACACGGGGACTTTCGACGAGCGGCGGCGCAATTGCGGTGAAAAATGGGGAGCTGCTTCTCCGTTTTCCGCTCTGCTTTCGCCCTCGCCGGAGGTCGGTCGGAGAGCCTTCCGCGCGCGCTCGTTCGGCACGCGCTTCGCCCCTTTGCTCCCTTCGCGACAGTGCCGCTGCGGCGGTGTGTCGACGAGCGCAACGGACGGTTCAAAACGGGACACGTCCGACTCTCGTTTTTCCGCCGCGCCACTGCTCCCCTCACCTTTAGGGGAAGGGGGGCTTTGGGGGTAGGGGTCTTATTATTATATTATTTTCTACTCTAGGGTTCTATTCTACCCTTATGGTTCTATCTTCGTTTGTACAGGCGTACAAGGGGTAGTGGCGTTTCGCACAACGCAAGTCGACGACCCTCACACGGTGTGATTTCACGCTTGGGACTCGTCTCGCTCCCCGTCTGTCGAGGCGTCGTCGCGGAGGTTGCGCGGGAAGTGCTCGAGCACCTGTTCGCGCAGGTAGGCGGTGTCGAGATGGGTGTAGATTTCGGTGGTGCCGATGTCCTCGTGGCCGAGCATAACCTGGATGGCGCGCAAGGAGGCGCCGCCCTCGAGCAGGTGGGTGGCGAAGGTGTGGCGAAAAGTGTGGGGCGAAACAGTTTTGTCGATGCCGGCGGCGGCCACATGCAGCTTGATGTTGTGAAACACCGTGACGCGCGAGAGGTGGCGTCCGCGGCGAGCGGAGACGAAAAGCACGTCCTCGTCTTCGGGTTTCACGGCGATGTCGGCACGCGCATCGAGCCAGTTGCGAATTTCGTGCACCGCACGCGGCGAAATGGGGACGACGCGCTGCTTGTTGCCCTTGCCGATGACGCGCACAAAGCCTTCGTCGAAAAAGAGATCGGAGAGGCGCAATGCACACACCTCGCTGACGCGCAGACCGCAGCTGTAGAGCAGTTCGATCAGGCAGTGATCGCGCAATCCCTCGGGCGTGGAGAGATCGATGGAGTCGAGAATGCGCTCCACCTCCTCGAGCGTGAGCACTTCGGGCAAGTGCTTGGGCAAGCGCGGCGTGGAGAGCAGTTCGGTGGGGTCGTGGCCAAGATAGCCTTCGATTTGCAGGTAGCGATAGAAGGAGCGCACGCTGCTGATCATGCGCGCCAAGGAGCGGGCGGCAATGCCGGCTTCGAAGAGGCTATGCACGTAGTCTTCGAGCAGCGGCAGATCGACATCGAGCACATCGACCCCGCGCGAATGGGCATAATCCAAAAAGCGGCGCAGATCGCGGGTGTAGGCCTCGCGGGTGTTGGGCGAAAGACCCTGTTCGAGCAGGAGATATTGTTCGTAGTGGTGGAGCAGTTCGGTGTTCATCGGCAGGCTTCACAAGTTTTGAACGACGGGAGTTGCGCACGTCGGTCGGATTTCGTATTTTTGCGCGCAAATGTACGAAGAATTATCCGTCGATTCAAGCCGATCGACGCGTTTTCTCATCGCCCCACCGCAGTAGCGAAAGGCCCCGTGCGCCCCTTTGCACAACGGCGCGGCGGCGGCGAAACCTCCCGATGGGAAAACACGTGCCTTGACCTCCCATGCTTATGTCTGCTCTGCCTCATGTGTTGGTACTCAACGGGCCCAACCTCAATTTTCTCGGGCGTCGCGAACCGCAAATTTACGGCCACACGACGCTGACCGACGTCATCGACGAACTGCGCCGCCGCTACAACGGCACGCTGGTCATCGATCATTTGCAAAGCAACCACGAAGGGGTGCTCATCGATCGCCTTCAAGCGGCGGCCGACGAGCCGAACTTGCTCGGCGTGGTGCTCAATGCCGGCGCTTACACCCACACTTCGGTGGCGCTGCGCGATGCCGTGAGCAGCATTGCCCCGCTGCCGGTGGTGGAGGTGCACCTGTCGAATGTGCAGGCGCGCGAGGACTTCAGACATCGCTCGCTCATCGGCGCGGTGTGTCGGGGCGTCATCGCGGGATTCGGCACCGACAGCTATCGACTCGCCGTGGAGGCGCTGACCAAACGGGAAGAGAAGAAGTGAACGGGGGTAACAAGTTGACCGCGCCAACGAGTAAACTGCCTAAACGAGAGATTTACGCTCCGAAACTCCCGCGCGCCGACGAGTTGACCCGTACACGCGTTTACTCCTCCCCGTTCGCCCGTCTACAGCTCTTAACGATTTCCGAACCGCCCGCACGTCTGCTCGTAGACCCGTACACGCGTCTACTCGTAAACCAATGTACCCGTCTACGAAACGCCCCACAGACGCCCTAACATAGACCCATTTTCCAATGAAGAAACTCCTCATAGAAACCTACGGCTGCCAGATGAACGTGGCCGACTCCGAAGTCGTGGCCAGCGTGATGAAGATGGCCGGCTACGAACCCTGCGAAACGCTCGACGAAGCCGACGCCGTATTTCTCAACACCTGCTCGGTGCGCGACAATGCCGAGCAGAAAATCATTCATCGCCTCGAAGCCCTCCACGCCCTGCGCAAGAAAGGACGCCGACTCATCCTGGGCGTGCTCGGTTGCATGGCCGAACGTGTCAAAGACGACCTCCTGGCCAAGCACCACGCCGATCTTGTGGCCGGTCCCGACGCCTATCTCTCCCTCCCCGACCTCGTGGCGCAGGCCGAAGTGGGACAAAAGGCCATCAACATCGACCTCTCGCTCACCGAGACCTACGGCGACGTGATGCCCGAACGCTTCTGCGGATCGAAAATCTCCGGTTTTGTGAGCATCACTCGCGGGTGCAACAACTTCTGCCACTACTGCATCGTGCCTTACACCCGCGGACGCGAACGCAGCCGCGATGTGCAGAGCATCATCAACGAGTGTCTCGACCTCGAAAAGCGCGGTTTCAAGGAAGTGACCCTCCTGGGACAGAACGTGAACTCCTACAAGGCGCGCCGCAATGCCACCGGCGAAACCGAGCGACCCACCACTGCCCTGGACGAAGAGGCGGCACGCGATGCCGCCATCGCCGCGAAACACATCCGCTCCACCGAGGACGAGGCCGACGCCAACCCCGATTTCGTCTTCTTCCCCGAACTGCTCCGCACCGTGGCACGCGCTGTGCCGGGCATGCGTATCCGCTTCTCCACGCCGCACCCCAAGGACATGAGCGATGCCACCCTGCGCGTCATCGCCGAGGAGCCGAATGTGTGCCGACACATCCACCTGCCGGTGCAAAGTGGTAGCGACGCGGTGCTCAAACGCATGAATCGCAAGTACGACCGCGAGTGGTATCTGGGCCGCGTCGAGGCTATTCGCCGACTGGTGCCCGACTGTGCCATCACCACCGACATCTTCGCCGGCTACTGTGGCGAGACGGAGGAGGACCACGCCGAGAGTCTGGACATGATGCGCCGCGTGGGCTACGATTCGGCCTTCATGTTCAAGTATTCCGAGCGACCCGGCACCTACGCTTCGAAGCGCCTGCCCGACGATGTGCCCGAGGAGGTGAAACTGCGCCGACTCAACGAACTCATTGCCCTGCAAAACGAGCTCTCGCTCACCGCCAACCGTGCGTGGGTGGGTCGCGAAGCGGAGATTCTCATCGAGGGGGTGAGCAAACGCAGCCGCGAGGAACTCTTCGGTCGCACCGAACAGAACAAAGTGGTGATCATTGCCCGCGGCGACCGCCGCATCGGACAGACAGTGCGCGTGCGCATCACCGATGCTTCGAGTGCCACACTCAAAGGCGAGGTGGTGGAGGACTGAGGACGCCGCAAACCCTGAGATGCCACCGCACGACCGACTCAATAACCGCACAACGCCCCGTTTTCCAACTTGGGAAAACGGGGCGTTGCCGTGCTTTGTCGCACCGCCGATCGGGGGACGTCAGGCGTAGGTGCGCACTTCGCGCTCGCCGCGCAGCACGGCCAGCGCATTCTCGGCCAGCGCCTCGAGCTCGTTCTCGCCCGGATAGATGTGGACGGGGGCAATGAACGACACCCGCTCGCGCAAACGCGAAGTGATGTAGTCGGCATGGGCCAAACCGCCCGTGAGCAAGATGGCATCGACCTGTCCGCAGAGCACAACAGCCTGCGAACCGATGGTTTTGGCCACGCCGTAGATCATGGCATCGAGCACTAAGCGCGCCTGTGCGTCGCCCGCTTCGATGCGCGCCAACACTTCGCGCACATCCGACGTGCCGAGCCATGCCACCAGCCCGCCTTGACCCGCAATGCGAGAGAGCATCTCGCTTTCGCTCCACTTGCCGCTGAAACATGCCCGCACCAAATCGGCCGCGGGGAGGGTGCCGGCCCGCTCAGGCGAGAACGGACCGTCGCCGTCCAAACCGTTGTTGACATCGATGCACTTGCCGTGACAATGTGCCCCGACGGTGATGCCACCGCCCATGTGGGCGATGACGAGGTTGAGGTCTTCGTAGCGCACCCCCTGAATCTTGGCGTGACGGCGGGCTATGGCGCGCTGATTGAGGGCATGCCACACACTGGCACGCCTCATTTCCGGACGACCGCAGAGGTGCGCCTCGGGCAACATCTCGTCGACGATCTCGGGATCGGCCACCAAAGCCAGGCAAGCCGGCAACTGTCGGGCGAGTGTCGCGGCGATGTGGCAACCGATGTTGCACACGTGCTGGCGCTCCCCGTGGCGCGTGTCGCGCAGCATGGCGTCGTTCACCGCATAGACCCCGGCGGGAATGGGGTGGGTGAGACCACCGCGGGCAATGATGGCATCGAAATCGAAGGGAATGCCTTCGGCGGCCAGCGTTTCCAGCAGGCGCTCACGACGCGTGGGCAGTTGCGCGAAACTGTCGGGGAATTGCGCGAGCTCGTCGGCCGAGTAGTGAATGGTTTTGATGAGCACCGGGCGCTCATCGTGGTAGACGGCCACTTTCGTGCTGGTGGAACCGGGATTGATGACCAGAATTTTGCGAAGCGTGGGGGACATAGCGGAGAGTGGAGGTGAGAGAGCGTTGAGAAGAGGGGGAGGGCGTCAGGCTTCGGCCGCAAGCACGCGGAGGGCGGCGAGGGCCAGGCTGTCGATCTTCACGTCGACGGAATCGCCGCGCGAGGTGAGCACCACAGGATGTGAGGTGCCGCACAGGCCGGAGGCGAAGCGCGCACCCGGAACGAGGAGACCGAGGGCTTTGTAGAGCACGTTGCCGGCTTCGATGTCGGGCACGAGCAGCACATCGGCGCGACCTTCGAGCGCACTGCTCAGCCCCTTGTCGGCCAAGCCCGCGGGCGAGAGCGCACAGAGCAGATCGAGCGGACCGTCGACGAGCACTTCGCCCCATTCGCCCGCAGCGGCGCGACGACGCAGGGCGACGTAGTCGAGCGTCACGGGAAAGGCCTCGCTCACCTTCTCGGTGCAGTGGAGCAGGGCCACACGCGGACAGGCACAACCCAGGGTGCGCGCCAGATCGGTGGTGTAGCGCAGTTGCGCGGCACGCTGTTCGAGCGTGGGGTTGGGGATGACGGCCACATCGCTCAGCACCAGGAGCCGATCCACCTCGGGCAACGAGACGACGGCGGCGTGGGTGATGACGGCCCCCGCGGGACGAAGGCCATACTGCTTGTTGAGAATGTGGCGCAAGAGGTCGTCGCTGTTCACCAGCCCCTTCATGAGCACATCGGCCGCGCCGTCGTGCACCAATTGCACGGCGCGCTGCATGGCTTCTGCGGCGTCAGCAGCCGGCAGGCACTCCACTTCGGCACGCACCGCGGGAGGGGCCTGCGCGAGCACGGCGGCATCGTATTCGCCCACCAGGAGGGCATGGACAAAACCGAGCCGCACACTTTCGAGCACGGCTTGCAACGTGTGGGCGTCGGCGGGACGACACACGGCGACCCGCACACGACGGCCGTCGGCACTGAGCCGGGCACGCAGGGCGGGAAACGAACGAACGAGTTGGGACATGGTGAGAAGGGGGATGGGCCGGTGAGGGGGAACGGTTTCGCACCGCCGACAGCGCGGGGCGGAGACCAACGGCTCTTTACGCCTGCAAACTTAAACAGATTTGTGCCATCTGTCCAAACATGCGGGGCTTTTTTTGCGCAAAAAGGGAATTTGTGGGCAAAAGCGCCGCGTTTTTGCACGCGACCTTCCTCCTCGAAATGCCGTGCCGCGCAGCCCCGAGCGCCGCACGGCGCCCCCCGTAGATCGGCGCTGCCGCCGGCACCACCGCGGCGCGCCGAATCGCAGCGAACAGGCACCGCGCCACGTGGGAAAAATAAGCCTTGCACGCTTGGCCGTCTTGTCAGAAAAACGTAAATTCGCCCTGTCGACGCTCCTTCGGCGCGACTCCAACCTCAGCTTACCCGATGAAAATCATACACACCGCCGATTGGCACCTCGGCAACGTCTTCCACCGCCACAATCGTGTGGCCGAACACCGCCACTTCTTCGGCTGGCTGCGCGACACCATCGTGCAGCAACAGCCCGATGCCCTCATTGTGAGCGGCGACATCTTCGACGGCCCCAACCCCGCCGCCGAGGTGCAACGACTTTTCTACGACTTCCTCACCCATCTCTCGGTCGAACACCCCGGCATGAGCATCATTCTCATTGCCGGCAACCACGATTCGGGCGCCCGCCTCGAAGCGGGCGAGGAACTGCTCCGCCTGCACAACATCTTCGTGCGCGGCACGGTGTGGAAAGACGCTGAGGGCGAAACGTATTTCGAGCGCATGATCCTGCCCCTCGCTCCCCGCGGATCGAACACGGCCGAAGTGGTGTGCTACGCCCTGCCGTTCCTCCGACCGGCCGACTATCCCGCCGGACTCTCCGTGCAAGACGGACTGCGCCACTACTTGACGAACCTCGACAAGCGACTGAAAAAAACGGCCTTCAAGCGTTTGCCCGTGGTGGTGGCGGCCCACTTCTATGCCCACGGTGCGCTCATCCAAGCACACGAGCACAGCGAGCGACTGGTGGTGGGCGGACAAGACATGGTGGAGATCGACACGATGGGAAAGGCCTATGCCTACGTGGCGCTCGGCCACATTCATCGCCCCCAAGCTGTGGCCCATTGCGCCAATGTGCGCTATGCCGGCAGTCCGCTGGCGCTCTCGTTCAGCGAGCGCGACTATAAGCGCGCGGTCAACCTGGTTGAAATCGACACGCAGGGACACGTCGAAACGACCTCCCTGTTCTACACCCCGCTCTGCGCGCTCGTCAGTCTGCCCGAGCGCGGCGCACTCGACCCGCAGGAGGCCCTGAGCCGACTCCACTCGCTCCCCGACGCACAGCCCGACGACGATCGCGAGGCCTACCCCTATGTGGAAATGAACATCCGACTCGCACAACCCGAACCGGAACTGCGCCGACGCATCGGCGAGATCATTGAGCACAAAGCCGTGAAGTTCTGCCGCATCACCACCTCGACCTACCGCGAACAGAGCGCACAGGACGACACACAACGGCCTGCCGTCGAAAACTCGCTCCACAGTCAGACGCCCATCGACATCGCCAAACAATACTACACCGCGCGCTACGGCAACGAAATGCCCGAAGCGCTCGTCGAAAGATTCAACATCGCCGTTAACTCCATCGACAAATAAACGCCGGCATGACCATCGAACTCATCGCCCTGCACAACCTCACCTCGCTTGCAGGCACTCACACCATCGACTTCACCGCCGAACCGCTCAGGTCGGCCGGACTCTTTGCCATCACCGGCGACACGGGGGCCGGAAAAAGCACGCTGCTCGACGCCGTGTGCCTCGCGCTCTACGGCACTGCGCCGAGACTCGAAAACGTGGAGCGACTTTCGCAAGAACAACGCGAAGACGCTGCCGAAAATGCACCCGAACTCGCCCCCCAGGACGCAAGGGCTTTCCTCAGAAAAGGCACCGACGAGGCCTGGGCCCGCGTGCGCTTCGTCAATTCGAGCGGCGAACGATATGAAGCCGAGTGGAAGGTGACGACCAACCGCAACGGCAAGCTCAACAAGCCCGAGCGCTCGCTCAGCACCGTCTCCAACAAGGGACAACTCACCCGCGTGGCGGCCGGAATCACCGAGACCAAACAGGCGGTGGAGCGGGCCGTGGGACTGGACTACGCGCAATTCTCGCGCACCGTGATCTTGGCGCAAAACAGCTTCGCCAATTTCCTCAAAGCTCGCCATGCCGACAAGAGCGCACTGCTCGAAAAACTCACCGGCACGGACGTCTATACCGACATCTCCAAACGCATCTTCAACCTCGCCAAAGAGGCGGGGGCCGAAGTGGACATCCTCGTGGCACAGCGCGAGGCCACCGCACAAGGACAGCTGCCGGAGGCCGAACTGCGCGAGACCAACGAGCGCATCACCCTGCTCGACACCGAAATTGCCCACCTCGAAAAGCGCACCCTCCACCTCGAAGAAACCATTCGCTGGCACGAACAGCACAACGCCGCGGAGGCCGAACTGCGCAACGCCACGCAATTATATAACGAGGCCAACCGGCAACTCCTCGAACTGCGGGCCGACGAACTCAAACTCGAACGCTACGACGCCGTGCAGCCTTTCCGCACCCGATTCGAGCAGCTCCGCGCACTCAAAGAGGTGGGCGAGGGACTCAAAAACGCCGAAACCGAACTCGCCCGGCGCACCAATGAGCAAAAACAGTTGCTCGAACGCGCAGAACAGCAGTTCACCACGGCGCGCGAACGCAAAAACGGCGCCGAAGAGCAACTCCGACACAAACAACCCGACATTGCGGAGGGACATGCCATCGAGGGCGAAATCAAACGACTCGCAGAGGCCGGCGACAACGCCGCGGCTCTCCTCGAAGTGGCCACGAAAAAAGTGGCCGAACGGGAGAACGAACTCCAAAAACGCAACGAGGAACTGCTCCAACTCAAACGACAGCTCGAAACGCTCCGACTGCGCCGACAGGAGCTCGAAATTCACCGCGGCACCTTCGAGCGTTTCCAAATGGTCAACGAGCGCTTGCTGATCTTCGCCGACGCGGTGAAGAAAAACAAGCTCCTCCACCTCAAACATGCCGAGGATTCGCGACGCCGCACCGAAATGCAGGCCGCTTTCGACGACGCCACACGCACACGCAATGGGCTCGAGGACCGAAAAGAGGCACTCCGTGGCGCGGTGCTCACCCATCGCAAAGCCATACGCGGACTCGAGGCTTCGGAACTCCACCGAAATCTCAACGAGGCCAAACAAAAACACGCTGCGCTCAAGGAGGCCAAAAGAAGTTGGCAGCACATCGTGCAGGGATACCAACAGATCGACAACCTCCGCGCGGACATCGAACGCCACACCCGCAAACTCGAACAGTTCAAAAACGATCATCGGCGCGTGGAAGGCGAGGAAATGATGCTGCGCGAGCGCTTCCTCCAGCTCGAACGCGCCTACACGCTCTCCCAAATCTCGGAAATCAAAAAACTGCGCCGCGAACTCAAAGAGGGCATGCCCTGTCCGGTGTGCGGCAGCGCGCATCACCCCTACCACACCGAGGTGGCGCAGTATTCGGGCGAGACCCAAACCCAACTCGAACGCGAATACAACGATGCCAAGGCCAACTTCAACGCCAAGGCGGCGCAGCGTGAGAAACTGAGTCTCGAAATTTCGTCGAGAGAAGCCGAACTCGTCAGCGAACAAACCACCATGCGAAGGCTCTCCTCGCAACAAACGGACCTCGAAGGAGACTGGCAGTATTTTGCTCCCCTCGATCCCTCGTTCAAGGAGTGCACGCCGGGCGTGAACCGCGAGGCACGATTCACCACCATCGACATGCTGCTCGACTCCATGCAACAAAAAGTGGACGAAAGCGAGCAACTGATCGCGCATTTCGATCAGCACAACAATGCCATCGCCACACTCGCGGCCGAAATCGAACAAATCGAACTCCAACTCACCGAAAGCAAAAAAATCACCGAGAAGCTCGACGTCGATCTCCGTGTGCTCAACCAGAGCGTCGACAACACGCACAATGCCCTCCGCGAAACCGACGCTCGACAGGCCCAACTCTACAAAGACCTCGACGAAATCCTCACCCTCAACGGATGGCAGGAGGGCGAGGTGGACCAATACTGCAAGCGCCTGGCGGAACTCAACAACGAGTGGACCACCGTGAACCGCGGCATCGAGGAGGGCGAAAACAGACAGGCCCTGCTCGACGGACAAATCGAGTTCCTCAACACGCGCCTCGAGAGCGAACGCGCCGAAGTCAACGCGCGCCGTGAGGAAAGAGACCGACACCGCGAAAGCATCGGCGAGCGCAACGACCGTCTCCGCCGACTCTTCGGCGAATATGCCCCCACCCAACTCGCACAGGCCCTGCAAGCCCGCGTCGAAGAGCAAACCCAACTCTTCGACGCCGCACAAAACACATACCGGGAGGCACAAACCGTATTGCACCAGCTCGAGGGACAGCAGGAAAACCTGCGCAACGAGGCACTGCGCAACGACGAGAATCGCCGCGCCGTGGCCCTCGATCTCGATGTGGCCATCACGCAGTTCAACAGCAACCACACGCCGCTGCAAATGGCCGAGCTCAACGAACTCTTTGCCGACCCGCGCGACTGGAAAGCCTTGCGCACACAACTCGATGAGCGACGAGAAGCCAGACTCCTCGCCGAACAAAACCGCGACCGCGCACAGCAGCACTATCTCGAACTCGAAGCGCAGGCCGCACGCATCAACCACGAGACCGAAGGCGAAGACAACACACAAACCGACCTGCCCACGCTCGTGGCACAACGCGCTAAGCTCAACGAAGCCCTCAATCGACAACGCGAAACCGTGGGCGAACAGCGCCGACGCATACAGCGACACCAAGAAAGCCTGCGCGCGGCCGAAAACTACGACCGCAAACTCCTCAAAGCGCGCAACAACGCCGAGGAATGGGGCCGACTCCAGGAACTCTTCGGATCGGCCGACGGCAAACGCTTCAGAGACTTGGCGCAGACGTTTACCTTCTCCTTCCTCGTCGACCACGCCAACCACCATCTCCGCCGACTCACACCGCGCTATCAGCTCAATGTGATCAAAGGCACCCTGGCACTCGAAGTCATCGACCACGATATGCTCGACGAGCGACGCTTTGTCCACTCCCTCTCGGGAGGCGAAACCTTTATCGTGTCGCTCGCTCTCGCCCTCGGCCTGGCTTCCCTCTCGAGCAGCACGCTCAACATCGGAAGTCTCTTCATCGACGAGGGATTCGGCAATCTCGACGAGGAATCGCTCGACCTGGTGCTCAACACCCTCTCGGCACTCGAGGCCGGACAGGGACGCAAAGTGGGCGTGGTGAGCCACACCGAGCAGATCCGTTCGCAGATCGCACCGCAAATCCGCGTCGAACGACTCGGCGGCGAAGGCAGTGCGCGCATTCGCATCATCTGACGCAGCTCACAGCCCGAGAGCCTACAAACAACGCCCTCGCCGCCCCCAAAACCGACCGACGGCCGGATGCCCCACACGGGACGTCCGGCCGTCGTTGTCTATTTTCGCTGTGCCTCTCGGCGGGTGCAGTCCCCGCACCGAGGTGCACCGGCTCCCCCAGCGCAGGGGCATGCCGGCGCTCACACAAAGCGCCCTTTCTTCACCATCTCCCACAGCGCCATGCCCGCCGCCACACTGACATTGAGCGAGTGTTTGGTGCCGAATTGCGGAATCTCCAGCACCACATCGGCCGCGTCGACCACCGATTGTGCCACGCCGTGCACCTCATGGCCGAGCACCAGCGCATATTCGCTGCCCGGTTCGAATACAAAGTCTTGCAGCGCCACCGAGCGCCGGCACTGTTCGAGCACACACACCTTCACCCCGCGAGCGCGTAACTCGGCCAGTGCATCGGCCGTGGAGGCAAAATGCCGCCACGCCACCGACTCCTCGGCGCCGAGCGCCGTCTTGTGCATCTCGGCCGAGGGCGGAACCGCTGTGATGCCGCAGAGCAACACCTCGCGCAGGCGAAAGGCATCGGCCGTGCGAAACACACTGCCCACATTGTGCACACTCCGCACATTGTCCAGCACCACGCTGAGCGGGAATTTGCGGGCCGCACGGAAATCGGACAAACCGAGACGACCCATTTCGTCTACTTTCAATTTTTCGTTCATGCTGCAAAGGTAAGCCTTTCCGACCAATTTCGGCGCCTTCCGCACTTGTGGATAAACCCGTGAATAAACTGCCGATAACCCCGTGCATAACCGCTGTACAACTCCCTCGGCACCACGCCGCCACACAACCGAGGGCGAAAAACCGTTTTCCCCGCCATTTACACGCCCAAAAGCTCCTTTCCCACAGGCTTTTCCCGAAAAGAAAACAGGGAGCTACGCACCGAAACATCAGGACTATAGCATAAAACAGGGGGACTTTCTCCACGCTTTCCACAGTCTATATACATCACCATCGCAAACTCTTTCGATAAGGAAGAAAAAGTCTTTTCTTCTTTTGGAGAAATGGCTTATATATAATGAGTCGGGAGTGGAAAAAACGATTTCGGCGGAAAACTGTGGGGGAAGCTCGGTGGAGAGCGGGCCCTTGCGCTGCCCTTCGCGACGCACGCCGAAAGCGGGTACCGACCATGGCAAGGCCACGGCGGGGGTAGGGCACATTCTGCACGAAAAACAGAATTTCGGGCGAAAAAAGCGCTTTTCGTTTCGCATTTGCCGAAAGACTTTCTATTTTTGCACTTTGAAGTATCATGCACTCACTGCACCCTTGTGCGCGAGTGCCCACTCACTTGATCGCATATCTCGTCAACATGTCACACACGTTCCCTTTGCTTTCGCGCGCTGCTGTGCTGCTCCTGGCCGCCGGCGCACTGACCTCGTGCCTGAACGACGACACGAAAACCGAAAACGTTTCGGCCGACTGTGTCGCCACGAGTTTCAAAATCGGACAACTCAAACGCAAGGTCTACCTTCGCACGAAAGACAACCGGAGCGACAGCGTGGCCACAGTCGAGGTGAAAGGCGAACTCTATCGCTTCACCATCGATCAGCAGCGGGGCGTCATCTACAATATAGACTCGCTCCCGCCGCACACCGACCTCTCCAAAGTGGAAGGCATTGTCGTGAATGCACGCGGCGGGGCCGGATTGCGCGAGGACGGCGCAACCCACTTCGTCACCCAAACGAGCAAACAAAGCGGACTCACCGCCAATCTCAACGGACACCCCACCGTGGTCGTGCAATCGACCGACCGCACGGCGCAGCGCACCTACCGCGTCGAAGTGCGCGTGCACCGCGAACCGAGCGATTCCGTCACGTGGACCCGCGCCGCCAACGACGCCCAAGCGGCACAACACTTCACCGCCACCGATCTCCAATCGCCTTGGAGCGCCGGCGGGCAACGCTTTGAGCTCAGCGGCGCCCTGCCTCGCATCGAGGTGGACGGCAGCTGGCAGCTCGACAGTGTGGCCGCAGAAGACGCCGCCGAATTTCCCGACGCACAAAAAGCCCTCTGCGTCCAGACTGCCAATGCCGACAGCCACCTGACCGAAATCACCCTCTACGGGTGGAAAAACAACGTGCCCGAGGTGTGGAAACGCTATGTCGACACCCGTGCACACAATCACTTCGGTTGGGAACGTTTGCTCCCCCACCGCGAGAGCGCCTATCGTGTGCCGGCACTCACACAGCCCACCCTGCTGTCTTATGACGGCGGACTCTTGCTCGTCGGACTGAATGCCGACGGCCGGCCCACGTTGCGCTTCAGTCCAGACCGCGGACTCACCTGGCGCGAACACACTCTCCTGGCGCTGCCCGCCGAATTCCCCACACGCGCCACCCGACTCGAAGCGGCACTCGACGCACAGCAAGTGCTGTGGTTCCGTGTCGATAATAACCAAGTGTGGCGCGCACGCCTGCACCGCCTCTCGTGGCAGCCGACGCCCACCTATTTCTATCGTTCCACTCACCGATGAAAGGACCACGGCTTGCTGCCTGCGCGCGGACGAGGTGGGGCAAAACGGCAGTGCTCGCGGCGCTGCTCCTCTCCGTGGGCGTCTTGCCGGCAGCGGCCCGCGAAGAAGAGGAATACACCAAAGAGTGGGGCGCCAGCTTGGGCATGAACTCATTGCTCGACGACACCAACTCCTCCGTCTTCGGCAACCCCCACCTGTCGATGGGGGCCTCGATGCGTTTTCTCTTCAACCCGCGCATGGCACTGCGCACCGAAATGGGCGTGCACTTCGTCAGTGGAGACACCGGCGGCGTCAAGGACTTCTATCCCGACTATGTTGATCGCGTGGGCACCGCCCGGCGTTTCTATCGCTACTCGGGCACCGTTTTCGACCTCGCCGCGCTCTATGAGTTGAACTTCTTCTCCTACGCCTACCGCCCCGGCTACCAAGGCCACCGACGCTTCACCCCCTATCTGCAAATGGGTCTCGGTTTCGCCTTCTCCACCACCGGTCGCACCGTCACTCCGTGGGTGCCCATCGGCGTGGGCGTGAAATACAAACTTCGCCCCCGTCTCAATGTCGGACTCGACTGGACCATGCGCTTCTCGCTCTCCGACCGGCTCGACGGATTCGACGCACCGCACGGACTGCAAAGCGACTTCTTCAGAAACCAAGACCACCTCGGTCTGCTCCGCATCACGATCACCTACGACTTCGCGCCCAAATGCCCCACGTGCAACAAGGCCGATTAGTTTCACACCTCTATGACCACTCTCGATCCCGAAAGGATTCCACAGCACATCGCCATCATCATGGACGGCAACGGGCGATGGGCCAAAGCCCGCGGACTCGATCGTTCGCTCGGACACCAGGAAGGAGCCGCCACCGTGCGAGACATCACCGAAGAGGCATCTAACCTCGGGGTGAAGTTCCTCACCCTCTACACCTTCTCCACCGAAAACTGGAGTCGACCCGAGCGAGAAGTCGCCACGCTGATGGCGCTCATCATCGATAGCCTTGAGGAAGAACTCTTCATGGCCAACAACGTTCGCCTGCGGGTCATCGGCGATCGCACGCCACTCCCCGACTTCGTTTGCCGGGCGCTCGAACGCTGTGAGCGAAACACCGCTGCCAACTCCGGCATGACCATGGTGCTGGCTCTCTCCTACTCCGCGCGGTGGGAGATCACCGACGCGGTGCGGAGCATTGCCGAGCGCGTTGCCGAAGGAACCCTCAAACCCGAGGACATCGACGAGCAAACCATCGGGCAGGCACTCCAAACGCAGTTCATGCCCGACCCCGAACTCCTCATCCGAACCGGCGGCGAACTCCGACTGAGCAACTTCCTGCTCTGGCAAAGCGCCTACAGCGAACTCTACTTCACCGATGTGTTCTGGCCCGACTTCTCGGCCGAACAACTCCACCGCGCCATTGCCGACTATCAGCACCGCGAACGGAGATTCGGCAAAACCTCCGAACAGGTGACACAAGTCCACGACTGAAGAGCCCGTCTTCAACACTTCATTCCACGAACACCCTCTCGTTTATGAAATATCTGCACTATCCGTTATGCCTCTTCTGCGCTGCCGCTCTCGCCGCGCCGATGAGTGCGCAAACGCAGGCCAAGCCCGACATCGTCTACTCCACACAACCCACACGCTATGTGCTCGGGGGCATCAAGGTCGACGGCATCAAGGGCTACGACGAAGATCTGCTCATCGGCATTTCTAACCTCGAAGTGGGGAAAACCTACGAGGTGCCGGGCGACGAAATCAGCGCCGCCGTACAAAACTACTGGAAACAGGGGCTCTTCTCCAACGTGCAGATCTTGGCCGACAGCATTGTCGGTGACAAAATCTATCTCCATGTCAAGCTCACCGCCCAACCCCGCATCTCGGAAGTGAGATTCACCGGACTCAAAAAGTCGCAACGCGAGGAGATCGAAGCGCGCATTCCGCTCAAAGCCGGCAACCAAATCACGCCCAACCTCGTGGACCGCGCCAAATTGCGCATCCAGCAGTATTTCGAAGAGAAGGGCTACAAGAATGTCAAGGTCAACATCACACAGCGGGAGGATGTCACGGCCGATAATCGCATGATTGTAGACATCGATGTGGACAAAAACGACAAAGTCACCGTCCACAAAATCTACATCTCCGGCGTAGATCCCAAAATGATCACGCCCCTCAAAAATGCGATGAAGAAAACCAGCGACCGCTCCACCTTCAAAAAGTGGATCACCTTCGCTTCGCGCAAATTCCTCGCCGACAAATACGAAGAAGACAAGCGGCTGCTCATCGAAAAAATGAACAGTTGGGGCTATCGTGACGCCATGGTCGTGGCCGACAGCGTCGTGCCCTATGACAACAAGCACGTCGATGTCTACCTCAAACTCTACCAGGGACCGCGCTACTACCTGCGCAACATCACCTGGGTGGGCAACACCGTCTACCCCACGCAGGCACTCGAAGCCACCCTGCGCATGAAAAAGGGCGACGTCTACGACCAAACGCTGCTCAACAAGCGACTCGACGCCGACGAAGATGCCATCCGCAACCAGTATTACAACAACGGTTACGTCTTCTTCCGCGCCGATCCCGTCGAAGTCAAGGTCGACAAAGACAGCGTCGACCTCGAAATTCGCATGAGCGAAGGCAAGCAGGCCACCTACAACCGCATTCGCATCGCCGGCAACGACCGTGTTTACGATCACGTCATCCGACGCGAACTTCGCACCAAGCCCGGCGACCTCTTCTCCATGGATGCCCTCACGCGCTCTGTGCGTGAACTCGCCGCCATGAACCAGTTCGACTCGGAAGTGCTCCAAAGCGAACTCAACAAAAATATCCGTCCCGACGAAGCCACCGGCACCGTCGACATCACTTACCCCCTCGTCACCAAAGGAGGAGACCAAGTTGAGGTCTCGGCCGGATGGGGACAATCGGGCATCGTCGGAAGAGCCAGCTTGAAGTTCACCAACTTCTCGATGCAAAACCTCTTCGGCCGCAACGGCTACAAGCGCGCCGGATTCCTGCCCCAAGGCGATGCACAAACGCTGCAGCTCACCGCGCAAACCAACGCGCGCTACTACCAGAGCTACTCGCTCCAGTTCATCGACCCCTGGTTCGGCGGAAAGCGACCCAACCAATTCTCTGTCTCGCTCTTCTATTCCCGACAGAGTGACGTGTCTTCGCGATACTATACCGACAACAGTAATCTTTACAGCAGCCTGTACGGTTACGGTTCGTCGCAATACTACAATAACTACTCGCGCTACCTCGATCCCGACAAGTACATCCAACTCTTCGGCGTCAACATCGGTTTCGGTAAGCGCCTGCGCTGGCCCGACGACTATTTCACCTTCATGGCCACGCTGGGCTACACTCGCTACAACCTGAAGAACTGGAATTACTTCCTCATCAGCAACGGCAACAGCAACAACATCAATCTCGCGCTCACCCTCGCGCGTTCTTCCACCGATAGCCCCTTCTTCCCCCGAAGCGGTTCCGATTTCTCCTTCACCCTCACCCTCACGCCGCCTTATTCGCTCTTCGACGGAAAGAATTACAAGGGACTGGCCGAAAATGTTTACAGTGCCACCTATCAGCAAGAGGCACAAGAGAAATATCGTTGGATCGAATACCACAAGTGGAGCCTGAAATTCCGCACCTATACGGCGCTCAGCTCCAGCTTCAAGCACAGCCCCGTCCTCATGACGCGCACCGACTTCGGTATTCTCGGAGCTTACAACAAACATCGCAAGTCGCCCTTCGAAACCTACTACATGGGTGGTGACGGCATGAGCGGCTACTCCTCGTCCTATGCCAACGACGTCATCGGACTCCGCGGTTACGAAAACGGATCGATCGCAGGTAACTTCGCCGGCACGCGCAACAACGCCTATGCCTATTCGCGCCTCACGCTCGAACTCCGCTATCCCCTCATGCTCGAAACCGCCACTTCCATCTACGCCCTCGCCTTTGCCGAAGCCGGTAACGCCTGGACAGATGTCAACCGCATGAATCCCTTCAAACTCAAGACCTCGGCCGGTGTCGGCGTCCGCATCCTCCTCCCCATGATCGGACTCATGGGTATCGACTGGGCTTACGGATTCAAAAAGACCGAGCTGGGACAGAAGATCGGCGGAAGCCAATTCCACTTCGTCCTCGGACAGGAATTCTGATCACACGCCACCAAGGCGATACGCCACAACCCAAAGCGGCATCGACTCCCCCTTCGGAGTCGATGCCGCTTCTTTTTCTTGTTAAAGGCGAGTCACCGATCAACCCGCTGCGCGAGTGTTTCGAGAGGTTCGTCTTAGCAGCAGTCCCAGTTGTACAACACGTTGCTGAAGTCCAAACGCTTCAAGTCTTCGCCGTTGATGAAGAAGTTGCCCACGCCCATGTCGCCCCACATCACGATATCCTCTTCGTCTACAGTTTCGCTGTCCAGTTGGAAGAGCAACGTGTCGTAACGCCAACCTCGCTCGCGAATGTCAGCTTGCGTGAAGTACGGATGACCGAGCAGGTGACTGTTTTCGCTGTATAAATACTCTTCTTCAAGTAGGGCGTATTGGTCTTCGCCGAACACTTCGTCCGCGCTCCCCGCATCGGTTTCGCCGAACAGGTCTTTCGTCACTTCCAAAGTCACTTCATCGAACCTTTCCCAATTATCGGGCGTCAACCACGTCTCTTTTTTCGCTAAGCGAAACACACACGATCTAAAGACCGGACTGTCCACTCCTTCGTCGTCTCCATTGTTTGAAGGAATGCCCATCGCTTCCACTGTTTCGGCCGTCACACTCGCATCGACCTTTTCGTGATAGACGATGCGCCAGTCTTTTTGTTCGGTCGGATGATCGAAATCTAAACCATACATTTCTTCGCCACCTATAAAAAATTGCAGCATGCCGCTTTGCGGTAGAGGAGATTCAGCCTTGTCTTGGTCGAAATTGATTTGCGCCAACAAATACATCTTCTTCCCGTTACTGTCTGTCGGATAAGTTTTCGCCGGATCCCAATAAGGTAGACCGCCCACCTTCGAATCAAAAATCGTTGGGGCACTTTCTGTGTCGAATTCCAACTGATAAGCAGTGGTCGAGGTGCGACGCTTGATTTCGTCGAGTATTTGTCGACTTCTTTCGTTCAATTTTTCGTTTATCATGTGTAGGGATGATGAAGTTGCTGTGATAGGATAAGGCAAATATAGTAAGGATTGATGAGAACTACAGCATTGGGCTTCGCCTTTTTGGATCGTGCATAGCCGCCGCATCCTGCAAATCATCAATGACTACCTTCTCCGTTCAAAGAATACCTACTTCCTCTTTACGACACTGCCCCCAGAAAGTGCGTAAGCTCCAAAGTTCTTATATTGTGGTGTAGACATTAGCGTTTCGAGAGGCTTGTCTTAGCAGCAGTCCCAGTTGTACAATACGTTGCTGAAGTCCAAACGTTGCAAGTCTTCGGCATTGATGAAGAAGTTGCCCACGCCGCAGTCACCCCACATCGTGATTTTCTCTTTGTCTACAGTTTCGCTGTCCAGTTGGAAGAGCAGTGTGTCGTAGCGCGAACCCTCTTCGCGAACATCCTCTTGTGTGAAATACGGATGCCCGAGCAGTTGACTATTTTTATTGTGCGAATCTTCCTCTACTATAAGTGTGAATTGCTCATCGCCGAATACATCACTGCCAAACTCCGCTTCGGTTTCGCCGAACAATTCCTCCGCCAATTCTAAGGTCAACGTATCGAAGGCATCCGAATGCATAGAAGTAATCCACGTCTCTTTTTTGACCAAGTGAAAAACGCACGATTTTAAGACCGGAGAATAGTACTCTTGGTTTTCGGTATCGGTAGGAATACCAAGCCCTTCCACGAGTTCGGCATTCATATTAGTATCGATCTTTTCGTGATAGACGACGCGCCAGTTTTTTTGACGAATCTCATCATGGTAATGCAATCCGTACACGTCGTCATACGCCAAGAAAAATTGCAGCATGCCGCCTTGGGGGAGGGGCGCTTCCACCTTTTCTCGATCGAAATTGATTTGCGCCAACAAATGCATCTTATTCCCTTTGCTGTCCGTCGGATAAGTTTTCGCCGGATCCCAATAAGGCAGACCGCCTACCTTCGAATCAAAAATGGTAGGTGCGCTTTCTGAGTCAAATGCCAAAACGTAGGCAGTAGTTTGCGTTCGCCGTTTTATCTCGTTGAGTAGTTGTCGGCTTCTTTCGTTCAATGAGGAATTCATGTGCATAGGGAAATTATGTTTCTTCTGCGAATATAGGAACAATGTTGTGATTGCTGTGTACTCAGTGGGGAGAAAATGCCGAACTCACCTGCTGTGACTTCGAAACGCCCGAGGGAGGAGGGGCGAGCGGCTGCACTTGAATTTTTCCTCCATTTTATCCTCGCGCGTACGCGCGCGCGTCAGGAGGTTTTTGTTTTTTGCCTTCACCTCTTCACCGGTATGCCGCAAATGGTTGTGGCACAGCGCGTAAGGGGTGAAGGTTTTTTGTTTTTAGGTTCACGGTGCTGATGGTGGGGTTCACTGCGGTGATTAGATGAAGTTTACGGCGGATGAAATCGGACGTTTGTGGTAAGATGTTGATTTTGAGATGGTTGTGTGTTTTGTGAAGGCTTTTTCTCGTTTTTCTTCACCCCTAACGCGTTGGTGTACAGTGGATTGCGAGGGGTGGGTGAAGCGGTGAAGGCAATAAACGAAAACCTCCTGACGTGCGGGTGTGTGCATTCGTACGTG
>ENA-OWND01000154-OWND01000154.1-metagenome-genome-assembly--contig:-NODE-154-length-46208-cov-8.004442_pt1 | contig 46208 bp, 41 predicted proteins | sample MGYA00245342_ERZ651119 | MGnify/ENA primary metagenome ERZ651119 (study PRJEB26857, sample SAMEA4031756) | metagenome | biome: human; feature: oral; material: saliva | place: Philippines | collected 2014... | reverse complement strand
CTTCCGATCTAGAAGGCATACGTCGCTCGGGAATTATCAACACTCTTGTGCTCGATACCGTGGCAAAGGAGATACATGCAGGAATGAATACACAGGAAATAGATGATATATGTATGGAAGTGTGTAAGGCGAATAATGCTATTCCTGCATGTCTCGGATATGAAGGTTTCCCAAAGTCTGTCTGCACAAGTATAAATGAAGTGGTCTGCCATGGTATACCAAGTGTAAACGATGTGCTCGAAGAGGGCGACATCATAAATGTGGATTTTACTACTATTTTAGACGGATACTATGCTGATGCCTCAAGAATGTTTATTATTGGTAAGACAACACCCGAGAAAGAACAGCTTGTACGTGTGGCAAAGGAATGTCTTGAGATCGGAATGAAGGCAGCAAAGCCTTATTCTTTTGTAGGTGACATCGGTCATGCAATAGAAAAGTATGCCAAGAAATATAACTATGGTGTAGTGCGCGACCTTACAGGTCATGGAGTAGGTCTGAAATTTCATGAAGAACCTGACGTGATGCACTATGGACATAAAGGCACAGGTATGCTGTTAGTCCCTGGAATGGTGTTTACCATCGAACCTATGCTGAACATTGGTTCTTGGAAGGTTTTCATTGATGATGAAGACCCATATGGATGGGAAGTTATCTCATGGGATGAGCAACCTTCCGCACAATGGGAACATACATTCTTAATGACTGATGACGGAGTAGAAATATTAACACACTAAGAAATGGATACACCTATTTATATATTAGGAATAGAATCATCGTGCGACGACACCTCAGCAGCTGTGTTGCGCGACGGAGTACTTCTGAGCAATGTCACAGCGTCACAGGATGTACACATGGCATACGGTGGAGTGGTGCCGGAACTTGCCTCCCGTGCACATCAACAGAATATACTTCCTGTAGTCGACCAGGCGTTGAAACGTGCCAGTATAACAAAAGAACAGCTTACTGCCATCGCCTTCACACGTGGACCCGGACTTATGGGATCACTGCTTGTTGGTGTGAGCTTCACCAAAGGACTGGCGTTGTCACTTGGCATTCCAATGGTTGATGTAAACCATCTTCAAGGACATGTTATGGCACATTTCATCAAGGAGCAATCGCCAGAAGGTGAGATTATATCAAACTGTCCTCCATACCCTTTCCTTTGTCTTCTTGTCAGCGGTGGAAATTCACAGATTGTTAAAGTAAATGCTTATAACGATATGGAAGTTATCGGTCAGACCATTGACGATGCTGCAGGGGAGGCGATCGATAAATGCTCGAAAGTAATGGGACTTGGATATCCTGGGGGACCTATTATTGATCGTCTTGCACGTAAAGGTAATCCAAAGGCATATAAGTTTTCCGAACCAAATATTCCTGGTTTAGACTATAGCTTTTCAGGGCTTAAGACATCATTTCTATACAATATGAGGAAGTGGGTTGCAGAAGATCCTGACTTTATAGAAAAGAATAAGGAAGATATTGCAGCGTCTCTTGAATTTACTATTGTAGACATTTTAATGAAAAAACTGAAACTTGCCGTTAAGCAGACTGGTATAAAACACGTTGCTGTAGCAGGTGGAGTCTCAGCAAACAATGGACTTCGCAATGCGTTCCATGATGCAGCAGAGCGTTATGGCTGGACTATCTACATACCAAAGTTCGGATATACCACAGACAATGCGGCAATGATAGGAATCACGGGCTACTACAAATTTCTTGACGGCAAATTCTCTGCCGCTGATGCTTCGCCGTTCTCAAAAGTAACATTTGAGTAGTATATTGAACATTGATTCAACAATGAAAGAGTTAAGTGAAAAACTGAAAACAATCCTTTACGGAAGTGGTAAGACCATCTCTACAGCAGAAAGCTGTACGGGAGGAGGTATCGCGGCATCAATTGTTGCAGTAAGTGGTTCGTCTGATTATTTCAAAGGCGGCATCGTATCTTATTGCAATGAGATTAAGGAGAGATTGCTTGGTGTAAATCCTAAAACTATAGAGGAATATGGTGTTGTATCTGCGCAGGTTGCAGAAGAGATGTGCGAGGGTGCTATCAATGCCATAAGAACAGATTATGCCATATCAATCACAGGATGTGCAGGACCTGACGGAGGAACGCCGAAAGTGCCCGTTGGTACGATATGGATTGGATATGGTAAGCTTGGCGATATTCACACATATAAAATAACCGAGGACTTGGGTAGGACAAACAATCTTGAAAATGCAACGCAAAAAGCTCTTGAACTCATAATCATGTATTTAAGTTGTTAAAAGACTTTAAATGAGTTGTGCCTTCATGGAAATATTTTGCTTTTACGGAAAAATATTGTAATTTTGCACTCTGTTTGGAATAAGTATCAAAAAACGAATACTAAAATTATAGATAGACATGTCTAAAGTTTGTCAGATTACTGGAAAAAAAGCACAGATAGGATGCAATGTGTCACACTCAAAGCATCGTACAAAGCGTAGCTTCGACGTAAACCTTTTCTCTAAGAAGTTCTACTATGTAGAGGAGGCTTGCTGGATTAGTCTGAAGATCAGTGCAGCTGGCCTTCGTCTTATTAACAAGGTGGGTCTTGATGCAGCGTTGAAATCAGCTGTTGAGAAGGGCTACTGTGAGTGGAAAGACATTAAAGTTATAGGAGAATAATCATTATGGCAAAGAAAGCTAAAGGTAATAGAGTTCAGGTGATTCTTGAATGCACTGAGATCAAGACCAGTGGTATGCCAGGCACGAGCCGCTATATCACTACAAAGAACCGTAAGAATACTCCTGAGCGCCTTGAGTTGATGAAGTACAATCCAATCCTCAAGAAGATGACTCTCCATAAGGAGATTAAGTAATATCATCCGTATAGCGGAATCGTATTAACCCATAAAACTAAGAAGATATGGCAAAGAAAGCGGTCGCTACCCTCCATGAAGGATCTATGGATGGTCGCGCTTACACAAAGGTTATCAAGATGGTAAAGAGCCCAAAGACCGGCGCTTACGTTTTTGATGAGCAAATGGTTCCTAACGAAGACGTTAAGAGCTTCTTCAAATAAAGAACAGATTCTTTATAAGATAATGCAACGGAGGTTGTCTCATGACGAGACAACCTCTTTTCTATTATTTCACTGTTAAGTCTTGGTAATATATACTGGCTTCTTATTGTAAAATACCTCTTTTTTCCTCTAAGGCTCTATTTTTTCTCTCTAACGCTTTTTTATATGCGAAAAAAGCAGTATATTTGTACGTTGAAAAATGTTACAAATGCGCTTAAAACGCAAATAAAAGGGCTCTACGCCGTTTTTGTTTCATTTTCTTTGATGTATCTTTTAAACACAGTAATGTGCTGTATGCAAAGATTGAATATAAATATAACATAACAATAAATTCAAGTAATGGACGAAAATCTTTCAATTGATCAGGACAGAATCATAAAGATCAATATTGAGGAAGAAATGCAGCGATCATATATCGACTACTCTATGTCGGTAATCGTGGCTCGTGCTCTTCCTGATGTTCGCGATGGTTTCAAACCTGTACACCGTAGGATCCTCTATGGTATGATGGGCATTAATAATGTCAGTTCACAGCCATATAAGAAATGTGCCCGCGTTGTTGGTGAGGTACTCGGTAAATACCACCCACACGGAGACTCTTCTGTTTATGGAGCGCTTGTACGAATGGCTCAGGATTGGAACATGCGTTACACTCTTGTTGACGGTCAGGGAAACTTCGGTTCGGTCGATGGTGATGGCGCAGCGGCAATGCGTTACACAGAGTGTAGACTTTCAAAGATGGGCGAACATATCATGGACGACCTCGAGAAGGATACAGTTGATATGGACCGTAACTTCGATAACACACTTGATGAACCGACAGTAATGCCTACAAAGATTCCTAACCTCCTTGTTAATGGTGGTAACGGTATTGCTGTAGGTATGGCTACAAATATGCCTACTCATAATCTCGGTGAAGTTATTGACGGTTGTTGTGCATACATTGACAACCCAGATATCGACACTGAGGGGCTGATGCAGTATATTCCTGCTCCGGATTTCCCTACTGGAGGCTACATCTACGGTATTCAGGGAGTGAAAGATGCTTATGAGACAGGTCGTGGACGCGTTATAATGCGTGCAAAGGCTGAAATAGAGAGCGACGACACACACGATAAGATTGTCATTACTGAGATACCTTATGGGGTAAATAAGCAACAGCTCATAGAGTATATTGCAGAACTTGTCAAGGATGGTAAGATTGAAGGAATAACCAATGCTAACGATGAAACAGGTCGTCAGGGTATGCGTATTGTAATAGATGTGCGCCGTGATGCAAATGCAAACGTTATTCTCAATAAGCTTTTCAAGATGACAGCTCTGCAGAGTTCATTCTCTGTAAATCAGATTGCTCTTGTTAAGGGGCGTCCACGTCTACTCACGCTAAAAGAGTGTATTAAGTATTTCGTTAAGCATCGCCATGATGTAACAATACGTCGTACAAAGTTTGAGAAACGTAAAGCAGAAGAACGTGCACATCTTCTGGAGGCACTAATTGTTGCGAGTGATAATATAGACGAGGTAGTACAGATCATCAAAGCATCAAAGAATCCGATTGAAGCTCAGCAAAAGCTCATGGAGCGCTTCGAATTTGATGAAGCACAGGCAAAGTATGTTGTCGATATGCGTCTGTCACAACTCACAGGTCTGCAGCAGGAGAAACTTCGTGCAGAATATAACGACCTCTTGAAACTTATAGACTATCTCCAGCAGATTCTTGATGATCCTGAGCTGTGCAAGAAGGTTATGAAGGATGAACTTATAGAGGTGAAGGAGAAATATGGAGATGAGCGTCGTACGAAAATCATCCCTGCAGAACATGAGTTCAACGCAGAAGACTTCTATCCTAACGACCCTGTTGTCATAACAGTCAGTCATCTTGGATATGTCAAGCGCACAGCTCTTTCCGAGTATCGCGAGCAGACACGTGGTGGAGTAGGTTCAAAGGCAGTGCGTCATCGTGATGCTGACTTTGCCGAACTCATCTATCCTGCTACAATGCACCAGATTCTTATGTTCTTCACCAAGAAAGGTCGTTGCTACTGGCTTAAATGTTATGAACTGCCGGAGGGAGGTAAGGATTTCAAAGGACGTGCTATTCAAAATATGATGAATATTGAGCCGGATGATAAGATAAACCACATTCTCCGTTTACGTCCAGGTGCTTATGAGGATCAGGAATTTATACAGAATCATTTTGTAGTGTTCGCTACAAAGCACGGAACTGTAAAGAAGACCGTACTCAAGCAATTCTCTCGTCCACGTGCAAATGGTGTCATTGCTATTAACCTGATTGAAGGCGACGAACTTGTAGATATTCGTCTTACAAACGGCGATAATGAACTCATCATTGCAAGTCGCAATGGTCGTGCAGTACGTTTCCATGAGAATGATATCCGCACAATGGGTCGTGTATCAACCGGTGTCCGTGGCATGCGTCTTGGAGGTGACGACGATGCAGTAATTGGTATGATTGTTGTCAACGATGCAGAGACAGAGAACGTGATGGTTGTCAGCGAGAATGGCTATGGCAAGCGTAGTCAGGTTGAGGAATACCGTCAGACACGCCGTGGTGGAAAGGGAGTTCTTACAATGAATGTCACAGATAAGACTGGTAAGCTTGTTGCGTTGAAGAACGTAGATGATACTAACGACCTTATGATAATTAACAAGTCGGGTATTGCAATACGACTTTCCGTTGCTGAATGTCGTGTCATGGGTCGTAACACTCAAGGAGTGAAACTAATAAATCTGCAGAAAAAGAACGATGTCATTGCAGCTGTTACAAAAGTGATGGGCTCTGAAGAACAGGCTGATGTTGAAGAGGCAAGTCGTGCTGCATGGGTAAAGAACAATGAAGAGTTCCAGCAGAATGACGACGAGCTACAGGATTCCTCTACAACCGATGCAAAGGATGCAAACACATCAGTTGTTGATTTCTCCAATGACATTAATGAATAATACGTAATTAAAAAGACTACAAAATCTCAGGTCGGATTAAATCTCCGGCTTTGAGATTATTCAGTTATTAAAAAATAGACGTAAATACAACATCTACATATCATAACCGTTATAACAGAAACATTTGGAATATCAATTCAAATCAAATTAATATGAAAAAATTAATGACTATCGCATTTGCTGCATTATTTGCAACATATGCATCTGCACAGAATCCTGCTGCTCTTAAACAAATCAAGAAGGCAAAGACCTATGCTGAAGCTCAGTCACTCATTAAAACTAATGAGGCATCTATGACAGCAGCAGAGAATGCACAGGCTTATGCTAAGCTCGTAGACATCTCTTACAAAAGCGTATCAGAGGCTCATGCTACAATCACTACCAGCCAGGCAATGGAACAAATGGGACAAGCGTCAAAGGAAAAGGTTGATATGAACGCTTTCTACAATGATCTTTATGTTACTCTGCAAGATGCACTTGTCTGCGACAAGTACGATGCTCAGCCTAACGAAAAAGGCAAGGTTGATCCAAAGTTCCGCAGCAAAAACGCAGGTCGCCTTAACCCACTCCGCGTCAATATCATTAATGGTGGACAGGATGCTCAGCAGGCAGAGGATATAAAGAAAGCGGCTGATTACTATGGCATGTACGTAACAACAGGTGTATCAGATCTCTTCAAGGATGTTATTGCTGCTCAGGCAAAGCAAAATCCAGAGGGTATTGGTGACCAGTATCTCTCAGAGGTTGCCCGTGTTGCTTCTATATGCTCTTTCCAGGCAGGCGAACTCAAGAAGGCTATCACATACGCTGAAGTTGTAATGCAGGACCCTGCTAAGGAGAAGGAAGGCTTACAGCTTAAAATGTATCTCATCGAGCAGGATGTCAAGACACACGAGGATTCACTCCGTTGCCTTGATCAACTCAAGGAAATCGCACAGAAGTATCCCAAAAACAACGATGTTTTCGCACAACTTGCTCAGTGGTACAACAATCTTGGATACACCGATCAGCAGGAAAAACTTATAGAAGAGCGTCTGGCAAGTGATCCTAACAACTTCACAGCATGGGCTATGAAAGGACAGAATGCAATGAATGCTCAGAAGTACGACGACGCAATTGCTTCTTTCAAGAAATCACTTGATTGTACAGTTCAAGAGGAGAAGCAGAAGGCTCTCATCTTTACATATATCGGTTTCTGCTACAACTCTAAGGCTGCAGCTGCGGAGACATACGATACCCAGATTGCAATTCTTAAAGAGTCAATGCCATATCTTGAGAAGGCACGTGAGATAGATCCTGAACGTGAACGCGCAAACTGGGCTTATCCTCTATATCAGTGCTATTATAATATATATGGTGAGGACGATGCCAAGACAAAGGAAGTAGAAGCATTGCAGAATAATTAAATCACATTGTCTGCAAGAAAATAAAATATTAGCATCAAAACGGAGAATCATATTGGGAGGTTTTTTCACTGCCATCCATAGAGATTCTCTGTTTTTTGTGCATAGATTATTTGTTTTCATGAAAAATACACTATCTTTGCTCCGCAAAAAATAATTTAATGAAAGAACGGAGAAACATATTCTATCGTGTGTGGCGATTCTACTATGATGGTTTTCGGTCGATGACCATAGGACGTACGTTATGGCTCATCATATTTATCAAACTATTTATAATGTTTGCAATTCTGAAAGTTTTCTTCTTTCAGCCAGTGCTAAAAGGCAGTGACGAGCATAAGGCAGACATCGTGCGAACCAATCTTATCGCACCAAGATAGTATATTACAAAAACAATTATTTATAAACCTAAGCAAAAATGGATTTAATCAATGTTGTAGAATGGTCGAGAGCGCAGTTTGCTCTCACAGCTGGCTACCACTGGCTGTTTGTACCTTTGACATTAGGTCTTGGAATGGTAGTCGCCATACTTGAGACCATCTATTATCGTACAAAGAACGAAGAATGGCTTCGTATCTGCAAGTTTTGGATGACACTGTTTGGCGTAAACTTTGCCATTGGTGTTGCAACGGGAATTATCCTTGAGTTCGAGTTTGGTACGAACTGGTCGAACTATTCATGGTTTGTAGGTGACATCTTTGGTGCCCCACTTGCCATCGAGGGTATCTTTGCATTCTTTATGGAGTCAACGTTCTTTGCTGTGATGTTCTTCGGCTGGCAGAAATTCTCACCTGGTCAGCATCTCGCTGCTACATGGCTGACAGCATTCGGAGCAACATTATCAGCGTGGTGGATACTCGTTGCAAACGCATGGATGCAATATCCAGCCGGCATGGAGTTCTCTGCTGAGCAGATGCGTAATGTAATGGTCAGCTTCACGGATGTGGCTTTCTCGCCTGTTGCAGTAAATAAATTCTTCCATACGGTTCTTTCTGCTTGGAGCCTTGGTGGAGTATTTGTCGTTGGAGTCAGCTCATGGTATCTGCTTCGTGGACGTAACAAGGAGTTTGCCATGAAGTCTATTAAAGTAGGAGGATTGGTAGGACTTATTGGCATTTGCCTGACTATCTTCACCGGTGACGGTTCTGCCGTAGAGGTAACGAAAGCTCAGCCTATGAAGCTTGCTGCTATGGAAGGGCTCTACGAAGGCAAGGCTGGTACGAAACTAATAGGTTTTGGCATAATCAACCCAGACAAGACTTACGATAATGACGAAGATCCTATGTTATTCGAAATTGCAATTCCAAAAGGTCTGTCATTGCTTGGACGTCATGACATGAACGCATACATACCAGGCATAAAGGACATAATAGATGGCAAGGATATCATCGATGGCAAGGAAGTAAATACAGTGCCTTATGCAGAACGTATCACACGTGGCAAGTTAGCCCATGCTGCCCTGAAGCGTTTTAATGATGCAAAAGCAAAAGGTGACAGCGCAGCCATGTATAATGCAGAGAATGCTCTAAAGAAGGACTATCAATTCTTTGGCTACGGATATTTTAAGGATGTAAGTGAGGCTATACCTAATGTGCCTCTTGTGTTCTATTCCTTCCATGTGATGGTTATTATCGGTGCATATCTCTTGGTATTCTTCATTGCTGTAATTTTCATTGTTTATAAGTGCCAGCAGTGGATGACATTACGTGTAGGCAACATCATGCTGTTCCCTTGGATTGCACTCATCACTATACCATTGACCTACATCTGTCACCAGTGTGGATGGATAGTGGCAGAAGTGGGTAGACAGCCGTGGACCATTCAGGATATACTCCCTGTCAACGCTGCCATCTCAAGTCTCTCTGCATCGCAGGTTATCACTACTTTCAGTATCTTTGCACTACTTTTCACAGTGCTTCTAATTGCTGAAGTTAGAATTATGCTCAAGGTTATAAAGAATAACAACGAAATTGCCGACAAGGCTTAATATTATGACATACGAATTTTATCAAGAATACTGGTGGCTCCTTATAAGTGTATTAGGAGCACTCCTTGTCTTCCTGCTCTTTGTACAGGGAGGACAGTCAATGATTCCACAGATGAAACAGTCGCAGCGTGAGGATTTGATTTATACAATAGCCCATCGTTGGGAATTGACTTTCACGACGCTTGTCACCTTCGGTGGAGCTTTCTTCGCCTCCTTCCCATTATTTTATTCCACCAGTTTCGGTGGAGCTTACTGGCTTTGGATGCTCATCCTCTTTGGTTTTGTAGTGCAGGCAGTTAGCTATAAATACCGTGGTGCAGAGGGCAATCTTTTAGGACGTAAGACATACGACACTTTCCTTTTCCTCAATGGAATATTAGGACCAATACTACTTGGAGGAGCAGTGAGCACATTCTTTTTCGGCAGTGATTTTTCCGTACAGAAGAGTAACCTGCTTGACTCCTCGTCACCTGTTATTTCGCAGTGGGGGCCACTACACGGCATAGAAGCGCTCGCCGACTGGCGTGTAGTACTGTTTGGCATAATGGTCCTATTCCTTACACGTGTTCTTGCCAATTTATGGTTTATCAATCAGGTTGAAGATGAGGAAACAACAGCATGGAATAAGCGTCATCTACTATGGAATGCGGTTATTTTCGTAATACTTTTCCTTGTAACTGTAGGTGTGTTGTTAACTGTTGACGGCTACGCTACCATAGGCTTGCATGAGTTCAAGGTCGTAGAGAATAAATACTTCCATAACCTCTTTGGAAGTTTCGTCACATTGGCATTCTTCCTCGTCGGTACTGTCTTTGTACTGTATGCTATAGTCATCACACTTTTCACAAAGATGAGAAAAGGTATTTGGTACGCAGGACTGGGCACGGTTATGGTGGTACTTGCTTTATTCTGGACAGCTGGATATTTCGGTACTCCGTATTATCCATCATCAGCCGACATGGCATCGTCGCTAACCATCTACAACTCTTCTTCGTCAGAGTTTACATTGAAGACAATGAGTTTCGTCAGTCTTGCTATACCATTTGTCGTAGCATATATTGCCTGGGTATGGTACAAGATGACAAAACGAAAATAAGAGGTAGGTATTTTCCTACCTCTTTACTTTGTGTGTCGAACATGACATAAATATGTTTCCCGCTTGAATCAAAAATAAAATGATATTTACCCCCAATCGGTCAATAGACTGCAGTGCGTTTTTATTACTAAAGAGGAAAAGCCTTGTTATGCGAAATATTTCTCTGTCATGTAAGAATATGTTGTATTTGTTAAACCAATTTCACATTATATAATATGTACTTTCTACGGAAATTTAACATTGTTGTTTTATTCACTTGCATGTCAATTACTTCTTTTGCTCAAACTGTGGCTGAGCAATGGATTTGTATGCCTGATGAGTTTGCTCCATACATCAATACGAATCAGAAGAAAGAGATGATTGAATCTTATAATATCAATGTTGATAGTGGTGTTAAGAACAAATTTGAGGGTACAACTGCAATTGACACGCTGACAGTTGATTATGGGAAATTCGTCTTGTCTGAAGCTCGTGATATTCAGATATTACGTTTGCCGTCAAAGAATGATTCCATTTTTTGTATGATAGATACTTATAAAGGTCCAGAGGCACAAAGTACGATTCGTTTTTTTGATATACGCTGGGAAGAAATATCATGCGAGGGAAAAATTCAAGCATACACAATAGATGATTTTATACAGAAGCCCGACACGATGTCTGTTAACACATATCGTGAGTTGCGAGACATGTTTGTTCCCGAACTTATAGAGTATGATTATGACATATCAACTCAGACATTGACAGTATCGCCTTCTTTTCCATTACTCACCGCTGATGAAAGAAATAAATTAAACGCGGTTGTATGTAAAAGGATGTTAAAATGGGTTGGTGAAAGGTTTAAGTAATGTTATAAAATTGATTTATATCGGTTATTTCCATTGTTTTACGATAAAAAACCATATCTTTGTAGTGTGTTTTTCATGGTATTAGATTATTAAGGTTAATTTTAATTGTAGGTCGTCGTGAGATGGTCTACAATCTTTTTGTGCATGTGATTAATTTTATGTATTAATCATTAATCCATTCCTAAGTTTCTACGCGAGTTCTGGATAAGAATGGTCTTATAAAACTTATAGGCATCTTATCCAAAATTTGACATATCGTAAAGAAAATTCATCATCGCGTTTTTTAGCGAAATAGAAAACTAAAAGCACTGGTTTGCTAAGTCTGCATGGCATAAAATCAAGTCTTTGAGAACCTACATGAACAGAAACAAGCTTTATTACGTGCTTTTTATCTCAAAAAACGGTGGTTCTTTACGTTGAAAAGGGCGGTTTTATTGGCAAGAAGTGGCGGTTTTACATTCAAGAAACGGCGCTTCTTGAAACGGATTCGTATTTTTGTATACTTAAAAATAATCTATCTCGCTGATTACCAACATCTTGTGTATAATGCCAAAAATAAGCGTTTTTCATTATCGAACGACAATGCGCCTGCAAATATCAACTGTATGTATGGACAGAATAGCCTTTTTGTTGACTTTATTCATTACACGCGAAAGTGCATGCAGAGACGAAAGAAACGTAACGGAGAGATATTATTGACGAAACGACAACACTGCAATTTATTGTGTCAGGTAAGACTCAAGAATTCATTAAATGCCTATCCGCACTCGTGGGCGTAGCGGGCTACGTTAAAGTAATAAGGCTGGTAAGATGCCACACAAGCATGCGAAAGCAGTTGGAACGCTCTTTTTATTTGATAATTAAACGGCACCGTGGTATATTGAGCGATTTAGGTTAATTCCTATCCCGAATTGGAGAATTTTCTCTTCTTATGCTTTTTTATGTTTTATAGTATAAAAACCTTATATTATTTCTCTTGTTTGCGAAAAAAAGATTACCTTTGCAGCGCAATTTTTTTACTATTAAACTACTATGAATACAAAGGTCAAACTCATACTAATGAACTTTCTTGAGTTCGCAGTATGGGGTGCTTATCTAACTTCAATGGGCGCCTATCTTGCAGGTGCTGGTTTTGGTTCTATTATAGGTTGGTTCTATGCCATCCAAGGTGTTGTGTCTCTTTTTATGCCTGGCATAATGGGTATTGTTGCCGATCGCTGGATTCCAGCACAACGTCTTCTTGGTATTTGTCATATCATCGCAGGTCTTTTAATGGGAACTGCAGGATTATACGGCATGACAGCCGAGCCAAATATTGCTGTGCTTTTTTCCTTATACACAGTAAGTGTTGCATTCTATATGCCAACACTGGCGCTTTCAAACAGTGTTGCCTTTAATGCCTTGACTAAAGCAGGACTTGATACCATTAAAGATTTCCCTCCAATCCGTGTTTTTGGTACTATCGGTTTTATCTGTACCATGTGGATTGTCGATCTTGCAGGTTTTCAGTTGACGAGCAATCAGTTCATTGTGTCCGGTGTACTTGGTATCGTTCTTGGAATATATAGTCAGTTCCTTCCTGGTTGTCCTGTAAATAATAAGGATAAGGACAAGCAATCGTTTGTTCAGGCGATGGGACTTGATGCCTTTAAGCTTTTCAAGGATTATAAGATGGCAGTGTTCTTTATTTTCTCAATGCTTTTGGGTGTGAGTTTACAAATTACAAATGGATATGCCAATACCTTCATCACTTCATTCCGTGATATTGCTGAGTATGCCGACACTTTCGGTGCTCAACATGCTAATATACTCATCTCATTGAGTCAAATCAGCGAAACATGCTGTATTCTTCTCATCCCTTATTTCCTCAGTCGTTTTGGTATTAAGAGAGTTATGATGATTGCTATGGCAGCATGGGTCTTACGCTTTGGATTTTTCGGACTTGGAAATCCCGGCGCCGGTGTATGGATGTTCGTACTGTCATGTATAGTCTATGGTGTAGCATTTGATTTTTTCAATATCTCAGGTGCACTTTTCGTTGATAAGAATACCGATGCAGGTATACGTTCTTCTGCTCAGGGCTTGTTTATGATAATGACAAACGGTATTGGTGCTACTATTGGAACGCTTGTTGCTCAGGTTATAGTTAATGCAAATGTTGACATGGGGCCTGACGCCAATGCCATTGCTAATCTTGCCGGTTGGCGTACGAGTTGGTTCATATTTGCATCCTACGCATTAGTTGTGCTGATACTTTTCACACTCATTTTCCGCCCAAAGAAATCCTAAGACATAAAGGGCTGATGTCTCACGATATCAGTCCTTTATGCTTAATAATACAATATGAAAGAAGTAAGATATTTTTTTGTTCCTGATGCCTCTGCACATAATGAGCTTCCTAATGAAGAAGGTCAGCACGCTACACGTGTATTGCGATTGGAAGCAGGTGATGAAGTCTTTCTTATGGATGGAGTAGGGCAATTCTATCGTGCTGTTCTTACTCTTGTCACACAGAAACGCTGTCTGTATGAAATAACAGAAACTCTGCCTCAAGCTAAGTCATGGAGTGGCAGAATACACCTTGCAATAGCACCAACAAAAAATATCGATCGTATTGAATGGATTGCAGAGAAATGCTCAGAGATAGGATGGGATGAACTGTCATTCCTTCACTGTAAGTTCTCTGAACGTAAACAGCTGCGAACAGACCGTATAGAGAAGATTATTGTGTCAGCAGTGAAACAGAGTCGTAAGCCTTTCATGCCGACAGTCAATGAATTGCATGACTTTAATCAATTTGTAAGCCAGAACCGACAAGGACGAAAATTCATATGCCATTGTTATGATGAGATAGAAAAGTCAGACCTTTTTCACTTACTTAATGATATGGATAAGGATGATGATATAACAATTCTTGTAGGTCCGGAAGGAGATTTTTCCATAGACGAGGTACGTTTTGCTTTGCAGAATGGTTATGAGAGCGTCACACTCGGTAATTTCCGCCTCCGAACGGAAACAGCAGGACTAATGGCTGTGACCATGGCTCAGTTGTCAAAACGTAAATAAAGTTTCAACGCCCGATTGGTTATGTTTATGCAAGTATACTTTTTGCACGATATACATCAATAATATATAATTATTTAGTTAAATTCCTTTTATAATTTCGTCACTTGACAAAATAGTGTTAAATTTGCAGCGTTTTTAGATGCAAAGCGTGAATTTAGATATATAAGAAAAAATAAACTATTTATAAATTCTGGGGCAACCCAATATTATTAATTTAAATTTCAAATGAAAGTTATGCAGAAAAAATTGCATTTGCTTATTGCTATGATGCTGTTTATTGTATCATCTGCAATGGCTCAGGTAACTACCTCTTCGCTTGCTGGTAAAATTACCCTTGAAGGTACAGGTGAAGAAGTCATCGGTGCTACAGTGCAGGCAGTACACGTACCATCAGGTACAAAGTACGCAGCCGTAACTAACGCTGATGGACGATACTCAATTCAGGGTATGCGTGCTGGTGGTCCTTACACTGTAACAGTTTCTTACATTGGTGCACAGACAAAGGAGTTCAATAACATTGCACTTAGTCTTGGTGAGACTTATTCTCTGTCAGTATGGCTCAATGAAGATGCTAAGATGCTCAGTGAGGTTAATGTGATCGGTATGGCAGGTTTGAGCGCTTCACGTACAGGTGCTGCTGAAACAATCAGTGGCGATCGTATTCGTGAGTTGCCTTCAATAAACCATAGCGTTGCTGATATTGCTCGTATTAATCCTTTCGTGAAGGTTACAGAAGGCGGTGCAATGTATTTCGCCGGTTCTAACAACCGTTACAATGCAATTCAGATTGACGGTGCTATGTCAAACGACGTATTTGGTTTGACAAGAAACGGTACAAATGGTGGTCAGGCTGGTACACAGGCGTTTTCTATGGAGACAATCGATCAGCTTCAGATCTCTATTGCTCCATTCGATGTTCGTCAGTCAGGCTTCACCGGTGGCTCAGTGAATGCAATTACAAAGTCAGGTACTAACGATTTCCATGGAAGTGTATATAGTTATTTCCAGAACGGTAATCTTGTAGGTGACCGTTACGTAAGACATGATGGAAAAGATTCTTCTGACTACGGAGATATGACAGACTATACTTGGGGTGCTACTCTTGGTGGACCTATCGTTAAGGATAAGCTCTTCTTCTTCGCTAACTACGAGCGTGCAAGCAAGGAGTTTGATAACGCTTATTCAACAAACAACGGTATGTCAAAGGTTGACTTCACTGAGGCTCAGGCTATTCTCAACGAGGTTAAGGCTATGGCTGCAAAGCAAGGTATAAACTATCAGGGTGTGCTTGGTACTCCAAAGGAATATTCATATTCTGATAAGGTAGGCTTGAAGTTAGACTGGAATATCAACGACCGTAACCACGCATCTCTTCGTTGGAGCATGGTTGATGCTAAGCAGAACAACAATACTTCAGGTGCATATTCTCTCGTTACCAACGATTATGCTTATGATTTCATCTCAAAGACAAACTCATTGGTTTTCGAGCTCAACAGCCGCATTGGCAAGAATATGAACAACGAATTCCATGCTTCTTGGGTATCAGTTCGCGACAAGCGTAACCCAGGTGCGGCATTCCCAATGATTTCTATATCAAATGTGGGTAACGGTACTCTTAACATTGGTAATGAGCGTTCTTCAATGGCAAATGCTCTTAATCAGGACGTTTACACAATTACTGACAACTTCACATTTAACTTTGGCAATCATGCACTTACCTTAGGAACACATGATGAGTTCTATAAGTTTGGTAACCTTTTCTGCCAGGACTTTTATGGTTCTTACTTCTTTGACTCTCCTGATGATTTCCGTAACTTCAAGCTAAAGCGTTTCCGTTATGGTCAGGGTGTTGTGGCTAATGTCGGCACAACTCGTTGGATCCCGGAGTTTGCAGCAGGACAGTTAGGTTTCTATGTTCAGGACAAATGGGATGTAACTGATCGCTTGAATGTTACACTTGGTATTCGTGCTGATTTACCAATAATGTTCGACACACCTCTTGAGAATAAACAGTTCAATAAATGGGCACAGGAACACAACTATGATGTAAAGACAAACCAGAAGCTCTCTGTAAAGCCAATGTTTTCACCACGTCTCGGTTTCCGTTACGACATTCTCGGTAACAACAATCTTGTTCTTCGTGGTGGTGTAGGTGTCTTCACCGGTCGTATTCCTTACGTTTGGCTTTCTAATAACTTCTCTAACAATGGTATTGCTCAGCTTTCTTATGACTCTAACTCTGATAAAGACAATCTTGGAAACATTAAGTTTATCCTCAATCCTTCAAAGGTTGGTGAAAACCTCCCTGTAGGTGCTGATGGCGCTCCTGCTTTCCAGGCACAGACTATCAATGTCTTTAAGAAAGATTTCCGTTTCTCTCAGCAACTTCGTGCAGACCTCGCCGTAGACATTATCGGTCCTTGGGGAATCAAATGGACACTTGAGGGAATTTATTCAAAGACTCTTAACGACATTATGGTTAAGAAGCTTTCTATCGAAGAAACAGGCAAGACATGGTCAGAACAGTATGGTGTGAAAACAGGCGACAACCGTCCAATGTTCTCTACAATGCGCAAAACTGCAACTGTATACATGCTTGAAAACGTATCAGAGGGCTATTCTTACAGCGCTTCTATCCGTGCAGAAAAGAATTTCAACTTCGGTCTTGACCTGATGGCATCTTACACATACGGTAAGTCAATGACCATTAATAATGGTACTGCTTCTACTGCTGCTTCTAACTGGCAGTACAACTACACTCATAGAAACCCTAACAAGCCAGAACTTGCAAAGTCTAACTTCAACGTACCTCATCAGGTTACAGTATCAGCTTTCCAGCATATTAAGTGGAACAAGCGCGTGGGTCGTACGTTCGATAATGTGACAACTATCGGTCTTATCTATACAGGTAATTCCGGTTCTCCTTATTCGGTATTTGTAAATGGTGATGTAAATGGTGACGGTGGTTACAACGATCTTATGTATATCCACACTGATGCAGAGATTGATGCACTTGTTGCTGCAAAGCTCTTCGATGCTAAGCAGGCTGCTACATACAAGAAATGGCTTGCTAATCAGAAGTATCTTTCAAAACACCGTGGTGAGTTCTTCGATCGTAATGCTGATAACGAAGAGTGGGAAAACCGTCTTGACCTCCATTTCGACCATAAGTTTGGTTTCAAGATTGGTAAGGAAATCCGTTATCTACAGATTGGTCTTGATGTTCTTAACTTCACAAACATGTTGAACAAGAAGTGGGGCGCTACAAACTCTCAGGGTGGCTACAACTACTACAGTCCTCTTACATTTAAAAGGGGTAAGTATTCATTCCAGAGCTCTGCTGACTACGACATGCGTTCATGGTCAGACATCTATAGCCGCTGGCGTATGCAGCTTACAGCTAAACTCACATTCTAATTCATAACAGAAAAGAAAAGATTCAACTATGAAGAAATTTATGATAATCGCGTTGACAGCTGTTCTTTCAGTTATGTCAGCAAATGCACAGGGAAAGTGCTGTGCTATGGGTGGTTGTTGGTCACCTTATTGGTATATTCAGGCTCAAGGTGGTGTAAATATCATGCACCCATTTGAATTCGATAATCTTGCACCACAAGTAGGTCTTAACATAGGTCGGCAGATTAATCCACTCGTTGGTGTACGCCTTGGTGTAGAAGGATGGAACAAAGCTAAGGACAACTGCCTTGGTGATAAGCGTAACTTCAAGTGGTACAACACCAGCATTGATGCTACTCTCAACCTTGTTAACCTCTTCTCAAAGAAAACACGCAATACTGTAAACGTATATGCTCTTGCAGGTGCAGGTTATTCATGGTCTGATGCACAAAATACTTCAAGTACACACTTCCAGCCAAGTACTCGCGTAGGTGCAATCCTTGAGGCAAAGCTCTGCAAGAATGTGTCACTCTCTCTCGAGCAACGTTTCACAAATACCGTTCGTACATTCTGCGGTGGTAATGAACTTGCTGATGGTCGTCACATGTGGTATTCTTCTACACTCCTCGGCGTAGCTTTCAACTTCGGTCACAAGAAGCGTAAGCCATGCCATGCTGTTACGGAAGAGCCTGCCCCAGCTCCGGTACCTGCTCCTGTAGTAAAGCCAGAACCAAAACCAGAGCCAAAACCAGTTGTAAAGAAGGAAGAGCCTATTAAGGAGACTCTCTTCTATGCTATCCGCGAGAGCGATCTTAAGGATGCTTCTACAATCGATAAGATCGTAGCATGGTGCAATGAATATCCAGCAAAGTCTATCACTGTTTCAGGCTATGCTGATAAGGGCACAGGTAATGCACGTGTGAACAAAAACTATGCTGAACTGCGTGCTGTGAAGGTTGCTGATGCAATCAAGGCTAAGGGCATAAGCGCTGACCGTATCACAGTCATGTCATTCGGCGATACCGTTCAGCCCTTTGCTAACAACGATGATAACCGTTGTGTAATCGTTGTAGGTGAATAATTGCAATCCGTAAGGATAATCAAAGAGTCCGTGAGGATTTTATACAATCAATAGCTAGTCCCGCGGGAGCCTATCCCCGGGACTTTTTTATATTCTGCATGATATTCGAGTTGTCGTGCCATACAGAAATGAAACGTATTTACTAATGAATTGATTAATCCCACATCGGTCAACAGATTCCTTACTGCTTTCGTCTGATTGTAGAGCAGATTGGCTGCCTTGTTTCCGTGGGCTTAGCGGGCTATGTCAAGGTAATCAAGATAGAAAGATTCCATATATGTGGGCAAAAGTAATAGGGACGCTTTCCATATTTGACAATCAAAAGGCACTGCGGTCTATTGACCGCTTTGAGGTAATATCGCTTTTGGCCTTTTTCAAGTAAATATCATGATGTTTATACGGCAAATATTTGGTTATTTCAGTAAAAAGCTGTAATTTTGCATCCGTTAAACAGAAATGTTTGATCGATAGGGAAAATTTGCGGAAATAGCTCAGTTGGTAGAGCACAACCTTGCCAAGGTTGGGGTCGCGGGTCCGAGTCCCGTTTTCCGCTCAAATGTTCTGATTACGAAAGCGCAAGTTTTCATTTTGCCCAGGTGGCGGAATTGGTAGACGCGTACGTTTCAGGTGCGTGTGCCGTGAGGCGTGCAGGTTCGAGTCCTGTTCTGGGCACATCGGAACATTAATGTTGGAGAGGTGGCGGAATTGGTAGACGCGCTACTTTGAGGGGGTAGTGTCAATCGTGACGTGGGAGTTCGAGTCTCCTCCTCTTCACTAAAAAAACAATCAGACTAATAGATTATCTATTGGTCTTTTTTATTATTCGCAGAACAGTATGGCTTTATGTTGGGTCAGCGGATATTTCTGGTTGGTAAGACTTGTTAATTAGGAATATAAAATGCTTTATAGAATAATCTTTTGCATGATAAAAATAGGGTCAGAGAATTTTTCACTCTGACCCCTTAAATAATGGTATTTGATTAACACTCAACAGCAGCTACGCCTGGGAGAATCTTACCTTCGATAGCCTCAAGGAGAGCACCACCACCAGTAGAGATGTATGAAACCTTATCTGCCAATCCGAACTTGTTGACACAAGCCACAGAATCACCACCGCCGATGAGTGAGAAGGCTCCTTCTGCTGTTGCCTCTGCAATAGCATTACCGATGGCACGTGAACCATCGCAGAAGTTGTCGAACTCAAATACGCCTGCAGGACCATTCCAGAGAATTGTCTTACAACCCTTTATAGCTTCTGCGAAGAGTTTCTGAGCCTGAGGACCTGCGTCGAGACCTTCAAGGTTATCAGGAATTGCATTTGCAGGGCAAACAGTCTGAGGAGCTTCGTTGCTGAACTCTTCTGCACATATTGCATCGGGAGCAAGGACAAGCTCTACATTGTTTTTCTTTGCGAGCGCCTCAACACCAAGTGCTACTTCAAGTTTATCGAGCTCAACAATTGACTTGCCAATCTCACCACCATGAGCCTTTGCAAATGTGTATGTCATACCGCCGCACAGTATGATCTTATCAACCTTACCTAACAGGTTTTCAATGATGCCAATCTTTGATGATACCTTTGAGCCACCCATTATAGCGATGAATGGTCGCTTGATGTTTGAGAGAACAGCATCAACGGCTGCAACCTCTTTTTCCATCAACAGACCGAGCATGCGATCCTCTGGAGCAAAAAAATCAGCAATGACAGCTGTTGAAGCATGCTTACGATGAGCTGTACCGAAAGCATCCATTACCCAGCAATCAGCATAAGAAGCGAGTTTCTTTGCAAATTCCTTCTGTGAATCCTTCATTGCTTTCTTTGCGTCCTCATAAGCAGGATCTTCCTTATCGATGCCAACAGGTTTGCCTTCTTCCTCCGGGTAGTAACGAAGATTCTCAAGGAGGAGAACCTCACCTGGCTTCAATGCGGCAGCCTTGTCGTCAGCCTTTGCGCAGTCCTCTGCAAACTGAACGGGGCGACCGAGTGCATTGCTTACTGCGTCTACGATCTGTGATAGCGATAGCTCAGGCTTAACCTTACCCTTTGGCTTACCCATGTGTGACATTATGATGAGTGAGCCTCCCTTCTCAAGAATAAGCTTAAGTGTTGGCATAGCTCCACGGATACGTGTATCGTCTGTGATGACACCATCCTTTAGAGGTACGTTGAAGTCTACGCGAACGATTGCTTTCTTACCAGCGAAATCGTAATCATTGATTTTTGTTGCCATAGTTGTTGTGAATGTTAATTTTATGTTATACTTATTATTTTAATCTCTTTACCCTGCAAAGGTAGCGAAAAAATACGAAAATGGAGAAAAACCTATCTATTATTTTAAGGAATGTTCTACAAATTCTCATATTATGTATTCGTTTCCAATCATGTCATATTGTTTCTCCAATATTATGTTTTGCATATTGCTTTTTTTCGAAGTCTTTATGATTATGTGTCACGAAAAAAAGTAGTCATTCGCCTTCAAAAGGCTATTTACGTAAATATAAAACTCCCTCTACCGATTTTTATATAACAAACACGAATGTTCATTACCCCATATATATTGTGTTGTCCTCTATACCTGCCAATTTCAGCGCTTCACGACGCTCCACACAAGTGCCGCATTTCCCACAATGATGTTTTTCGCCTTTGTAACACGACCATGTCTCGGAATAGTCCAATCCAAGAGCTTTGCCATGTTTGGCAATATCTGTCTTGGTAATGTCTGTATATGGTGCTTCTATTGTCAAATGCTCGTATGTTCCTACCACAGAAGCATTATTTATTGCATCAATAAATTCCGGTCGGCAGTCTGGATATATTGTGTGGTCGCCACCGTGATTGGCGATGAATATACGCTTTAGTCCATTGCTCTCGGCTATACCTACAGCAATGCTGAGCATTATGCCGTTTCGGAAAGGTACTACCGTCGATTTCATGTTGTCCTCGTTGTATTCTCCCTCTGGAATGGCGTGACTTCCTTCAATTAGACTTGACTTGAAATACTCGTGTATGAAAGATAATGGTATGGTTATATGCTTTATTCCAAGGCGTTCACAGTGCATTGCTGCAAGAGGAAGCTCCTTTGCATTATGGTTACTACCATAGTCGAACGATATGCCAAGGGCAATGTGTTCCTTATATTCGTAGAGCATGGTAACGGAATCCATGCCTCCGGATACTATTATTGCTGCATCCTTCGCAATCTTATTATCATTATTTGATGTCATGTCTATTTTTTCAATATTAATAAGCTGTGTTCGTTATTTCATTATGTTTTTAATTGTGATTGTCCGAACGGCGTTCGGACAGTTGTATATCGCCTTTCGGACAATCAGGCTCAAAATCTTTTTATCCGAACAGACAGCGGAGAGCTTCATCAACCTTCTTGACGGTATGAATTCTAATAGCAAATTTCTTCGTATTTAAGCCCTGAAGATTGTATTTTGGAATGATAATATCGGAGAAACCGAGCTTTTCTGCTTCTGATATACGCTGGTCGATACGATTCACAGGTCGCACCTCTCCGCTCAGTCCCACTTCGCCACACATGCACCAACCTGCATCTATTGGAGTGTCGACATTGCTCGAAAGTACTGCTGCAATGACACTCAGATCCATAGCAAGGTCGGTGACGCGAAGTCCGCCGGCTATATTCAAGAACACATCCTTCTGCATCAGTTTAAAGCCGACACGTTTCTCGAGTACAGCTAAAAGCATATTGAGTCTTCTCTGGTCAAAACCTGTTGCCGAGCGTTGTGGTGTACCGTATGCTGCACTCGAAACAAGGGCTTGCGTCTCTACGAGGAAGGGACGTACGCCTTCTATTGCCGCACTGATGGCAACGCCCGACAGCCCTTCATGGTTCTGAGTGAGTAGGAGCTCGGAAGGATTGCTTACTTGGCGCAATCCGCTGTTCAGCATTTCATATATTCCAAGTTCGGATGTGGAACCAAAACGATTCTTGATACTTCTTAAAATGCGGTACATGTGATGTTGGTCGCCCTCAAACTGAATGACAGTATCTACAATATGCTCAAGAATCTTCGGACCGGCAATGCTTCCTTCCTTATTGATATGTCCAATCAGTATTACAGGGGTGCCACTCGACTTGGCGAAGCGAAGCAAGGCAGAGGCGCATTCACGTACTTGAACGATGCTTCCCGGAGAGCTGTCAACGTCATAAGTTGCCATTGTCTGTATTGAGTCGATGACAAGAATTTCAGGGCATACGTCCTTAATATGTTCGAAAATATTTTCCAGTTGCGTGTCGCACATAACCATCAGATTATCACTTATTTGAGACCCGTCATCGGAAGTAGTTCCTAATAGTCTGTTGGCACGCATTTTCAATTGATGAGCGCTCTCCTCGCCACTAACGTAGAGAATCTTTCTGTTCTTGAGATTCAGTATTGTCTGAAGCGTCAGAGTACTTTTCCCTATTCCCGGCTCACCGCCAAGCAGAATGATACTACCCGGGACAAGTCCACCTCCAAGTACCCGGTTCAGTTCTGTATCACCGAGATCAATGCGTGGCTCGTCCTTTGATGACACAGAACGGAGATTAAATGGGCGTTTATTATCATTTGTAATAGCTGTGATAGAACCATTTCTTACGCTATGTGCTGCAGAACGCGCAGCATTGCTTCCCGTGGTCTGAGCTGCGACACGAATCTCCTTAAAGGTGTTCCACTGGTTGCAGGACGGACATTTGCCAAGCCATTTGGCGCTTTCCTGACCGCAGTTTTCACACACATACATTATTTTGTCTTTTGCCATTTTTACTATGTTTACCATGCAAAAATAATAAATTATTTTGCAACGTGGAAATTTATTTGTACTTTTGTTGAAAATAAGAAGACGAATGAGAAAGCTGCCTTTATATATATGTTTGTTTACGTTTCTTGCTGTTTCTTGTGCAAAAAAGGACTCGAAGACAGATTCTGACAGAACCCTTGTTCAGACTATCAATAAGAGTAATGCTGTCAAAATTGCCGTGATGCCTACAATAGATGCCCTTCCGCTGCTTATTGCTTACGAAAGAGGATGGATGGAAAAAGACAGTTTAAACGTTATTTTCCGCCGTTTTTCCGCTCATATGGATATAGATACAGCATTGATAGGAGGCTCGGTTGATGGTGCTTTTACGGATATTTTTCGCACAGAATATATAAGTCAAAAGAAAAAACTGTCATTTTATTACCTCACGTCTACTGAATTGACTTGGTCATTGGTTAGTAATAAGGCTGCCAGACTGAACCGCCTGGACCAGTTTGGTGATAAAATGGTGGCTTCAACTCGCTTCTCTGCCACAGACTATCTGACAGATAAAAAGTTTGAGGGTGTGAATGTCAGAGATCCTTTTTTTAAGGTTCAAATAAATGATGTAAGGGTTCGCTATAATATGCTCATAAATAACGAGATGGACTCAGAATGGTTGCCGGAACCTTGGGCAACGAAGGCGCAGATGGAAGGGCATAAAATTCTTGTCAAACCTAAAAAGAATGATATGAAGTTTGGCGTTCTGGCATTTAGGAAACAGTTTGCTATGGATTCTGATAACAAGTCGTTCTTATCAGCATTGTCAAAGGTTTATTCAGAGGCATGTGATTCAATAAACAAATATGGCATAAAGAATTATGCCGCCGAGATGCAGAAATATTGTGATGCCGATACTGCAGTCGTCAACCGTTTGCCACGGATAATGTTCACACATAGTGAGCGTCCTGACGACACGATTATAAAGACTGTGGACTCATATATTAGATAACTATTAATTCAAATATAACGTGATTGTAGAATTACAACAGATACTAAATAATATCCATTACAGAGGATTGGGACTGACAATAACAGATCTGAAGAAAATCTGTCTTGATCATCATCTCTCTGCAGCATTAGCAGAAGTTGAATTGGTTGAAAACGACTATTCTCTTCTGGTACAGTTTTTTGCCAATGGCTTTGAGGATACACAGCGTGAGGAGGTGTATCGTAGATTGGAGAGACGTCTGTATAGCATAACATCATCATTGATGGTCGATTGCGTGGCTGACCAAAATCCTGCATTCAAACAATCACGTTCAAATGCTCTGCGCCATTTGTGCGAATATGAAAGCATTGAAGAGACTTTGAGTGGATATGTATCTGAGCTTGCACTTGCATCACTTTACTCAAATCCAGAGGAAAAACAACGGGAAATACATCAACGACTGTTGCAGTATCGAATATTCCTTTTCGATTTTATATTCACTTCTAAGCCTTGGAGCCAATCAGAGGCGTCAGTGATGGAGAAGTTATTGCTGTCGCCATTGGTCGATGTCATAGACCAGCAGATAATACTGTCTGCTATGCTTATGGCACAGCGTATGGTGTTTGACGCTTGGAAGTTTCACACTCTTTGCCGTATATCAGCATTGTCAACTCAAGTATTGATACGTCAGAGAGCCATTGTAGGGGTCGCATTCGGTTTGCCGGAAAGCATAGATCTCTCTGTGAATAAGGATCTCATAGAGTCTTCGTTGGATGAACTAATGTCAGTAGAAGGAATGAAACAGACCTTCTGTGACCTTCAGACTCAGGTGTTTCATTGTATGGATACTACATCTAATGAAGAAACGATCAATAACGATATTCTTCCAACTCTGATGAAAGGTGGGCAGAATATGATAGATCGGCAGAACACGAAGAATAATTATATTGACAATATTCTACATCCTGACAAAGAAGAGAAAGAAATGGAGACGTTAGAATCTGCAGTCGAACGAATGCGTAAGATGCAGGAAAACGGTGCAGACATATTCTTCGGCGGCTTCTCAAAAGCGAAACGCTTTTCTTTTTTCTATACTCTGATGAACTGGTTCTGCCCATTCTATATTGAGCACCCGCAGGTCATGTCGACAAATCTTCGTGATGTGCCGATGGCTTTTCTTGCCAAGATTGTAGATGGACAATATTTCTGTAACTCCGACAAATACAGTTTTATACTCTCTTTGGCACATGTCATATCTCAGATTCCAAAGGATATGCTTGATATGATGAAGCAGGGTGAAGTAGCTCCAGCCTTTGAGGATAAGACAACTAATGTGGAGGCGTTCACACGAAGGGCATACCTGAATGATCTCTATCGTTTTTTCTATCTTTATACAGACAAAGCGTATTTCAGTAATCCTTTTGCGAAAGCCGAAAGTGCAAGTTTCTTTTTGCACCGTTTGATGAAAAAATATTTCTTTGGAACAATCTATCCACTTCGTATTGGGCGGCAGATGCTTCGTAGAAGATTCAAGAATGAACTCAATACATTGGTGAATATTTATAATGTTGAAGATAATAGCGGTTATATAAAGTTATTAGCGCTCAACTATGAAATGGAGGGCGATTATACTTTGGCAATATCCTACTATAACAAGTTGCTGTTAATGGAGCCTGATAATCTGCTTATTCTGCAACATACAGCCAATTGTTGTTTCCTTGACGGGATATACCAAGATGCTTTGGAATGTTATGAGAAGTTTCTCGAACTGTCACAGAAAGATGATGATTACGATGTGGAATACTATCGTGTCGCATTGTGCCATATAGAAGTCGGAGAGATTGAAGAAGGCATGAAGATTCTTTTCCGGTTGTCATACAATCATCCAGAAGAGGAGCTTTACTTAAAAGCTATTGCCGGAGGATATATGCGTGAACATAAATTCCAGGAAGCTCTGAACATTTACGATAAGATAGACGATGAAAATATGGACCATTTTGGATTTGCCTGCAAAGCTATATCTCTATGGATATTGAATCGTATTGGTGAATCTGTGGCTTGTCTTAGTAAGCTTGTAAAAAGTGAATATGATAACGGGCAATCATCTGTAATTGACATTATGATTGATGAACTCAATAAGATCGGATTACTTGAGGAATATCGTACAGAGATATTCATACTCATTGATTTGGCATTTAAACAATAAACGTTGTCTCTTAAAACCTTACCATATATGAAATATGCAGAATATATTACCCAGATTGAGATTGATTCTCTTTGGTCAGGAAAGAAACATATACGTTGGACACTCGATAGGAAAGTAAATGTCCTAAGTGGTGTAAACGGCGTTGGGAAGAGCACTATTATAAATAAGGTTGTGAAAGGACTTGCCCAAGGAGGAGAATTTCCAAGTCACATGCTAAAAGGAGTTCATTTGGATGTTTATCCCGAAGATGCAAAATGGATACGTTATGATATAATTCGCTCATTCGATCGTCCTTTGATGAATATTGATGCTGTTTCTATGATGGACATGTCGTTGACAACAGAACTTGACTGGCAGATATTCCAATTGCAGAGAAAATATCTCGATTATCAGGTAAACATCGGCAATCGCATCATTGCCACTCTTCAGAGTGGTGAACCTGACAGTGCTGAAAAAGCACAGAAGTTATCCTCGCAGAAGACATTATTTCAAGATTTGATTGATGATTTCTTTGCTGATACGGGGAAAAAGATAATACGTACGGAGAATGAGATACGTTTCTCGCAGATGGGCGAAATACTTTTTCCTTATTTGCTTTCGTCAGGAGAAAAGCAGATGCTGGCAATTCTGTTGACAGTGCTTGTTGAGGATATGCAACCATACGTACTCTTTATGGACGAGCCTGAAGTCAGCCTGCACATAGAATGGCAACAGCGTCTCATTGATACGATTATGAAACTTAATCCTAATGTACAGATTATCCTATCCACACATTCACCAGCTGTAATTATGAACGGTTGGTTGGAGCACGTCACGGAGGTGAGCGACATAGAGATTCTTCCTGGGATGTAAACCTGTGAATTGTTTCTGATTAATAACTATCTAACCTCGAACAATTATGCCATTAGGGAACTATCTTAATTCCAATTATATAAAGGCATCAAATGCTCTTAATGGGAAAAATGCCCGACGGAAAGTCATAGCTTATGTAGAGAGTTATGACGATGTATTCTTTTGGAGGAGCATTCTTTCAACTCTCGAGACTCCGGAGCGTTATTTTCAAGTGATGCTGCCAGCCAGAGGACGCAAGCTGGAAAGAGGGAAGAAGGCTGTATTGATGTCAGCCTTTAAGGATTCTGTCGGTCCGAACATGATAGCTTGTGTTGATGCTGACTATGATTACTTGAAGCAGGGCTCAAACAGTATGTCTCAGGAGATATGTTTTAATCCGTATGTATTTCACACATACGCCTATTCTATAGAGAATCTCCAGTGCTTGGCTTCGTCATTGCGTGAGGTATGTGTGATGGTGACACTTGTAGATTCACCAGATATTCTCGATTTTGAATGGTTCTTATCTCGTTTTTCGGAGATTATCTATCCACTTTTCGTATGGAATGTTCTTTGTGCACGTAATGCCTCGTATGGTGATTTTGGGCTGAATGATTTTATAAAGACCATTCAGACGGGAACAGTTGTGAAATGGCATGTCCATGATACGTTGAGGAGACTTGAAAGTAAGGTTGAGCGTAAACTCAAGCAAATAGAAGCATCAGCCTCAACAAAGGCGAAGAAAGCATACAGAGAGCTTCTTGATGAGATGACAAGGCTTTCTGTTTTCCCGCAAGAGACATATCTATATATACATGGGCATAGTCTTTTTAATGATATAATTGTGCCTATGTTGACAAAGGAATGCGATCATCTTATAAATGAACGCGAACAGGAGATACGTTTCCAGAGCAAGCATGCTACTCAGGAAGAGAATGAACTCTCATGCTATGAAAATTCTCTTGAGACAATAACATCCATGCTCAAGAAGAATACACTTTATCTTTCATCCCCACAAGTACAACGTACTATAGCAGAAATCAAGGCAAAGGTTTAGTTCGTATTTTATAATCCCCAATCGAGATATTGGACTGCATTATGTCTTTTTCCTTAGTTTTCAGGCTTCTCCCTATCTTTTTTGCATCTTACGGATGCTGTGAATAAAATCAACAAACTGCCTGTTCTGACCGCAAATACAGCCATTATTTGCCGGCGCATTGGCTTAGCTGCCGAAAAACGCTTATTTTTGGCATTACACACAAGGTGTTGATAATCAGTGTAATACTCCCTTTAAGTGTATACAAAAACACGAATCACTTTCAAGAACCGCCGTTTCTTGAGTCTAAAAGCGTTGTTTCTTGCCGATAAAACCGCCCTTTTCAACGTAAAGAACCACCGCTTTTTGAAGTAAAAAGCACGGAATCAAGCCGTATTAAGCCCTTGTCGCTTCTTGAAAATGTGGTTTTATGCTATGTAGACTTGGCAAATCGTCGATTTTAATTTTCTATTTCGCTAAAAAACGCGAAGCTGATTTTTCTTTACGATAAGCCTGTTATGGATAAGAATTATATTCAATCAGTAGACCACATTATGTTTTTTTCCTTGGCTTTATGTCTTTTCCACTCGGCATGGATAAGGTGGAGTCTATTGACCCGATTTGCAGTTATTCATGCAGCATGCGAGCGTAAGAACAAAAAAATCCCCAGCCTCAATGAAGAGACCGGGGAGTATTATCGTTGATTGTATTATAGAGATTATTTTACTATCTCAACAGTTGCACGACGGTTGTAAGAAACCGGTGAGAGGTCTGCAACGCCACCCTTTGCCATGGTCTTAACGTTATCACGGCTTACGCCCATCTTTACGAGCTCGTTGGCAACGGTCTCTGCACGCTTCTCTGAGAGCATTTGGTTGTATTTCGCAGAACCGGTTGCGGAGTCTGCGTAACCTGTCACGAGGATGCTTGTGCTGTTCTCCTTGGCGAACTCTGCCACAGCCTTAACGTTAACAAGGTCCTTCTTTGAAGCGATGACGTACTTGTTGATGTTGAAGAATACAGAAGTTGTCGGGCTAACGAATTCCTTTATAACCTGTGGTTCTACTGCAGGAGCTGGCTTCTGGTTGGCGAGGAGGTTCTTCAGGCGGGCATTTTCTGCATTTGCGTCAGCAAGCTGAGCGTTGAGTGCGTCAATCTGTGCCTGTGAGAGTGCCTTGATAGCGTCAACATCTGGAGTCTTGTTCCAGCCGGTCTTGCCAAGGTTGAAGGTAAGACCGAGCTCTGCGTAGAGCTGCTGGTCGTGGCTTTCCCAGTAGATGGCATTTACTTTACCCTTGCCTGGAGTAAGACCGTCGGCATCGTGCTCCTTATAGAGCCAGCCGAGCTCGAGGTTAAGACCTACACAGTCGCTCAGACGCCACTGGTTCATCAAACCAAGGGAGTAAGACATAGAATAAGTACGATTATCCCAGTTGCGGTCTACACCGGCACCAGCGAATACAGAGAAGTTCCATACACGTGAAGGATTGTAACCGCAGAAGATGTTGCTCAGGTTAAGAAGAGCCTGCTCCTCTATGTTCCAATACTTGTAAGAATGCTTGTTCTCGTTCCTCTGTACCTGACGACCCCAGATGCCGTAGAACTTCGTACGGAGACCGATACCAGGAGTGAACCACTTTCCTAAAGCTACAGAGAAACCGGGGGTACTACGGAAATCCTTGATAGGACTCTTGGCGAGGTTTGCTCCGTGCTCTGAATTTGAATAAAACGCACTCCAGTTTGCGTTAGCCTGGATGAACCAGTTGCTCCAGAATGAATTTGTTGCAACACTATATTTAAGTGTCGGATCTGCGTCCTGTGCCATGGATGACATACAAACGCCGGCAAAAGCCAAAACAATAAGTAATTTTTTCATAATCGTACGAGTAATTTATATAATCGTTTTTATTTCATTGCTGTATTTAGATATTTTATATCTATATCCAGTACACAAAATTAATACTTTTTTTATTTATGCACAACTTTTATTAAATTTTTCTCGGAAAATGGTATGTTTATTGAATTTATCTCATTTTTATTCTTGTTTTATTCATCACTTTCTGATAATTTATGTACTTGCGTTTATGTTAAACTGATTATCAAGCAGTTGTCAAGTCGTATTTTTTATGTTTTAGTTTTTTTATCACAGATACGCGTATTATGAAATAAGGTTATGTTGCGTCTTAATTTGTCAGCTCCCGAAATACATATAACAATATTATACATGAATTTATATGGTTTCTAATCAATGTTTTTTTATTACCTTACAGTAAGATAGACATAGAACTACAATCCCAAGATAAAAAGAATAGGCACCATTTTGCATGGTACCTATTTCTTCTGTGTTTATGGATTAAATTATCAAAGAATTTATCTTTTATTTTATGAATACCTTCTTGCCATTGACAATGAATATTCCGTTTTTGGCATTTTTTACCTGTCTTCCGTTAAGGTCGTATATGGTGTCTGAATTTCTACCTTCAACGACAGTGTGTTTGCCGATACCAGTTTTAACATCGTTTTTCTGTCCTTTGAATATGTTGCTGTAAACGGTGTACTCATCCTTGTGGTTGTTGTATGCGAAAGCAATGTCCAAGTTTATTGTTCCGTCTTCTGTTGCATATGTGTTGCTGTCGTCTGACAGGACAAGCAGTCGGAATTCCTTGCTACCAGCTGTTACTGTAACATACACGTTGGACTCTTGCATAATATACCATTTGTTCTCTTTTTTATTCAAGGTGAATCCCGGAATTTCAAATCTGTCAAGTGTGACTCCGCCAAACTCATAACCAGTAACGGCTATGATGACTTCGTTTTTAGCAGAGCCTTGTTTCACTTCCACGGTGAACTGTCTGCTTGGAAGTGTGGTCATCTCCTTGTTTTTCTTAAGCACGATGTCGACCTTTCCTTTATAGATACCATAAGGAGTTGATGCGTTCTCTGTGTTTGCGTACATTGATAATGCCACAAATAAAATTACAATAATTGAATAAATCTTTTTCATGTTATTTTCTATTTTAATGTTTCCTGAATACATAATACATTTTCTTTTTCCAGTCTTTGTATGTTGTGTTTTTCTTAGACATGGAGTTAATTCTTTATGCAAAGGTATATAAAATTTTGGAAATACACGTATCTTTTGTTCTATTTTTCCTGAAAAAAGGTGAATAATTCATATAAATCAATAGTTACCCGAAAGTATATGATATTGTTTTTGGAAGGCTGGCGAGGTTTAAACCAGCTGTTTTACTGTATTATTTTAAGTGCGACTATTACGATAGTTTCTGCTTGAGATACTGATGTATAGTCGAAGTATTTCTTATTTAACTCCAGTTCGATGAATTTAGAATAATGCAAGTTGCATGTCTAATGTCCGTTGTACGCTGATACACGGATTCTTTGGAAATAAGCAATATGCAGCAATAGCGCCCAGTAGGTTAACGAGGAAATTGTCAAAGCATTCATGACTTGAGGCTTCTACTTGCACAATGCTTTTAAGTTCATAATTCATTGTTGGAAAAATGCAATGCTTGGATTCTTTTAATAGCGATTATGCCTTATATTCTAAAATAAAGTTGTATCTTTGCATAGGCTAAAAACTATATATATGAAGTTTGAATTTTCTTATGCCATCCTTAAGGGAGATGATATTGTTTTTTCATCAAAGGCAGAGTTTGAGATTTCTGATGAAGAGGTAAAAGCATTAGAACAGTTTATTATTGAAAATAACTATGTATGGGAGTTTGTAGACCTTCCTGCGAATATCTTCGACCAGTGTGAGTACATTGCCTATGATCTTGCAAAGAAAGAGTATAAGGACTTCAAAGAACATGAAAATGAATATCTAATTGTTCTTGAAGAGGCTATTCCTGAATCACTTGTCGATTTGTTTTCCGAGACAACGCAAACAATGATCAATGCAAATATGCCGTCAGAGTATTTTGAAGAATAAAACAGATGAGAATATATATCGCTTTCTTTTGACATAACGTGCTTTATCCCTAAAGAGGTCAGCAAATTGCCAAATGCAACGGATTGACAACTGACGATTTCTGGATTCTTAAACGAAAAAGATAAATAATTTTATTCCATACGATTATTATGAAGAAACGCTACAGTACACTTTCACTCATTCTCTTAGTTGCAATAGTATTGAGTGTTGTAACTTGTCCTGACCGTGAGAAACATAAAGTCGCTATAAAGCAAAAAGTTAATACTGCTGTCAATGAGACTATTAATAGTAATTTGTTGGATAATGATAAGACAAGCTTAGGTAGTTTGATTATTTATCTTGCCGGAGGTCCTATAATTTCAACGTTGGCTCTCACTGTCTTTGATTCACAGCTACACTATAATAATTACTTCGCATTCAGCACCATGTCAATAACTATCAAAGGCGAGGAAAAGATTGTGTCGCTTGGAGTGTTCGGTCATGTATTCGTTGGTTTTGACTCTGATGATCTGAAGAAACTTATAACCAAATAATTCTTTCATAAATGGCAAAGAAGACAATTGAATTTGATGGATTACATATTAAGGTAAACGATCAGAAGTTTAATACAAATAACCGTCTTGAGGCTACTCTTGCAGACTATGGTTGGACAGGAGAGTTTTTAGATAATATGCTATATGTTGCTGACATCATGCCTAAGCATGAGTGGATGAGAGATCCTGAGATTCTTAATAATCTTGGCATTGTCTTTACGGAAGGAGTGGGTGTAGATATTGATATGGAACGAGGTATGAAATATTATGAAAGAGCTATTCAGTTGGGCGATGACGACCTCGCACGTTTCAATCTTGCAGAAATCTACAATTCAGGAATGAATGGTGTAGAGGTAAATCACCGCCGTGCATATAAACTTTACCGTCAGTGTGGACTAGCTTATGCTCATTTTCGTGTTGGTGAGGCATTTGAATATGGCAGGGGTGTCGACATTGACGTAGAACAGTCGCAGCGTTTCTATCGTTTAGCAGCCCAAGAAGGCTACGAACCAGCCAAAGAGAAGGTAAAATGATTTTGATTAGTCGTCACTTAAATTATCCCGTAGCCCACTACGCCTACGGTAACAAGACTGTTAATCTGCTCAACAATCAAACGAAATCAGTTTGGAATCTATTGACCGTTTTAGAATAATTGTTGCTACGGTTATTACAATCAGAGGATTGATAGTCTTAATAAATTATGATTCTCATAAATGGCTGTTGTTTCAGGGTATAATAATAGAAATTCTTCACAAAGATGTATATAAGTTTTTCGCTATATATAACCCACAATAGGCTATAAAAAGATCAGAATCGAACCAAGTTGTATATGTGGTCCGATTCTTATTTTTTTAATATGGGTAATGGTATCTTATTTCAGTGCCATGTTGTATGCGTAGTATTTCTTATTCCCTGTAATATCCTCTACAATCTTAAGGCATGGCGGAAGTTTGAGATCGTCGTGTGATATGATTCCTTTTGTTTCAAGAATCATGATGTCTATAGGTTTCTTGTATGTATCAAGTTCGAAGAACTGACCTTGCCAGATGAAACTCTTTCTGTTCTTCACTATCGTGCGACGATACGGATCTGCCTGCTGCAGCATTATCTCGTATAGATTGTTTGTTATGATACGTTCTGTTACCAGTTCTTCCGTGTCGGAAATACGACGACGGGTAGTATGCACATTAGTAGCATTACAGTCTTCGACCCGATGGCGCAGGCGAACCTCACATCCTGGTTCGGCAACAAGATATGTCTGTGTTATTTCGCTCTCGATACACTCAGGCAACTCGTCTGTCAATTCAACGATATATTTACGTTCTTCCTCTATCCGTTGCGGTAGCTCCAGAACCGTGTTTATCTCTTTTATCACGCGGTTCATCTTACGTTCGAAATCTTCACCGTTGTTTATTACGCGCAGTCTTGGATGTCCGGTCCACGCCTGAACTATTTTCTTATCAAGCATTCTTGCTATTGCCAGTCCTGCCTCATCAGCTTTCTCGTATCGTTGCGCGTTGTTGGCAACAGTATAATACTTCTCTGCACCGTCGGCAGCCGAAACAAGATGCAACACGGCATCATAACGCTTGTCGCGTAACTCGTCAGTAGATGTCCCACAGCTTTTTGTGAGTTCGTCCCACATCTTTGGAGAAATGTAGGCAGAGATATCCATTGCTCCGCGGTCGCAGATTATGACACATGGCTCTGTGCATGTCTTTGCAATGCGTTCCATCTTATCTTCAAGTGCGAGCTGAAGTTCAAGAATGACTTTTTCACCCTCATAGTAGAAATCATGATTATCGGTGAGATAGTTCCAACCGGACTGAGTTACCATTGTAGGTACCTCCGGTACGGTAAACACTTTGTAGCCTAAACTGCGGAAGTGGTCGTTTATGCGTACGAGTGCTGTAGTTTTGCCGGCGCAAGGTCCGCCCGTGAGTACAATTTTTTTTATTTTTTCAGCTGCCATTATAAAGTTGATGGGATTAGTACTTGTAAGTATCGTATTGTGTATTATTATTCAATCCGAGATTAAAAAGAAAGATGCAAATATAAGGAATTTTGCTTTAAATACAAAAAGTAATGTCTCTTTTTTCCTCTTTAGCGAAATAGTTTCTGTTTTATTTTGTGTATTCAGTTGTTTTTACTAACTTTGAAATTCTAACAGAACAGTGCTTACTGAAAATAATCGTTTTCAGACGGTTGTTTCTGTGTGTAATTATCATATTAACAAATTCTATTATTATGCCTACAGCTCATAATAACGCTCCGGTAGGAGCTTTCGCAAAAACAGTGCTTATGCCTGGCGATCCATTGAGAGCAAAGTATCTCGCAGAGAATTTCCTGACCGACGCAAAGTTGGTCAATACAGTGCGTAACTGTTATGGTTATACAGGACTTTACAAAGGTGTACCTGTGTCGGTAATGGCTTCCGGTATGGGAATGCCAAGTATTGGTATCTATTCTTACGAACTGTTTAAAGAATATGATGTGGAGAATATCATCCGTATCGGTTCAGCAGGAAGCTATACCGAGCGTCTTGACCTTCAGGATGTTGTAATGGCAGACAGTGCTTTCAGTGATTCTTCTTATGCACGCATACAGAATGGATATACGAAATCCATGAACTATCCAAGTCCTGCAATCAATAAGGTCATTATGGAGAAAGCTGAGGAGTTGGGCATAGAATGTAAGCCATGCTGTGTTCACTCTTCTGATGTGTTCTACACAGATAATGGAGAGTCATATCAGGAATTGGCGGCACGCTCTGGCAGTGAATGTGTAGAGATGGAGAGTTTCGCATTGTTCCACAACGCTAACCAGTTGGGCAAGAATGCTGCATGTCTGCTTACGATATCCGACTCATTCGTCTCATCACGAGTGCTTTCTGCCGACGACCGACAGAACTCGTTCAGGAAGATGATGACCATTGCCCTTGAAACGGCAATCAGTCTGTAAGAAACATATAAACCTGCAGGTACGCAAACATTGCTCCTGCAGGTTTTTTCATTGAAAACTAAACACCGCCGTAATGAAAAGATCAATCCTCTGTGAAACAGGCAATCCGGCAGGCGTAGGGGCGTGATTTATCACGTTCCGCAATCTCCGAGAAATAAATAATCACGTAGGCGCTCGCGCAATAGATCCAGCACAACAGACGGAACGTGATAAATCACGCCCCTACGCTGTACAGACAAATATCAGCAGACAGAGAAATAATTATGCCACGCTATGGACTCCATGCTGAGGCAGAACGTGATAAATCACGCCCCTACGCCGGATCGTGGAAGACACACAACTAAAAGGAATGTTTTTCATTTGAAACAAAAATTAAGCCCCTATTGACTATATGTGCCTGTAGTGCCGATAAATAAAGTATTGCAGAACTTTCAATCAGTTTTTACCGGACACCAATACTTTTATTTATGTTGTTTTGTATAGGTCTTGTAAAAGTTGGGAACCGCGCTTATCGTAAAGAAAAATCATTGTCGAAGTTTTTAACGAAATAGAAAATTAAGGACAAGGATTTGCCAAGTCTGTATAGCATAAAACCACTTCTTCGGGAACCGACAAGAGCTGAAAACGGTCTTATTCCGCGCTTTTCATCTCAATAAGCTATGGTTCTTTATGCTGAAAAGGACGGTTTTAGCGGCAAGAAACGCCGGTTTTAGGCTCAAGAAAAGGCGGTTCTTGAAATTGATTCTTATTTTTGTCGACATCAAAAACAGTCTATCGCTCTGACAAACAGCATCTTGTGTCTAATGCCAAAAACAAGCGTTGTTCGTCATCGAAGGTTAACATGCCGGTAAATATCGTCTGTATTTGCGGTCAGAACAGCCTTTTTGTTGACTTTATTCACAGTATACGGAGGCATACGAGCATCATAGTTTTATTCCGTATTTAACTATTCCTACGCTAAGCATATCGTGATTCATAAAGACCTTGAGTGTGTCTGTTATTGTGTTAAGCATGCGCTGGTAAACACAATCAGATTTGATATAAAGTGATACTCTACGCTGAGAAAGATAGTCGCCTTCTATTCGACGCACATTTTCGCGCTGTTTATCGGAAAGCAACGGTAAATGCATTTCTGGGATAATAGTATATCCTCCGTTCTCGTCAACAATGCGTATAAGGGTATCTATGCTTCCTGCCTCATATATGTGGTTGCCTTTACTCCTTGATTTGCAGAATGAGAAGGCACTCTCACGCAGGCATTGGGCATTCTTCATTATCCACATGTTTTCATGTTCCAGATTTTCCGGTTTGAACACTGGTAGTTTGCGCCAACAGCTTTCTGCGAGATAAACATAGAATTTCTCGGTGTAAAGTGGTATTTCAAGCACACCTTCACAGGTATTTCCTGCAATGGCTATGCCTGCATCGATTTCTCCGCGTACTAAGGCTTCAAGCATGTGTTCCATATTATACTCTTGCACAGCAAGGTCGACTGAAGTGTATGTCTCGCGATAGTGTTTTATGAATTTAGGCAGTATGTAAGGTGCAATTGCCGGTCCTACGGAAAGAGTGAATCTGCCGCCTATACTTCCTTTGCTCTCTGCAACAATCTCACTTATCTTGTCAAGCTCCATCAGCGATTTCTCAGCCTGTCGGATAATCTTATTGCCGATGGTTGTCGGCGTTACGGAACGATTTGTGCGGTCGAAGATACGCACTCCAAGTTCATCCTCAAGCTTCACAAGCATTGCGCTAAGTGTAGGTTGGGAGACATTACACGAATCAGCCGCTTTCGCAAAATTGCGAAAACGGTTGATTGCACTTATGTATTTGAGTTGTTGTATATTCATTGGATTATCGTCTTGAGCGCATCCATCCGGAATAACCGGAATTGAGTTCTATGACCTTATAGCCTTTTCCTGATAGGATTTTAGCTGCCAGCCTGCTGCGATTTCCACTCTGACAATACAATGCAACGGTCTTGTCGGTAGGAATTGTTGCGAGCGCTTTTGTTTTAAACCCACCGCTCATGACGTCAATGTTCACAGCGCCGTCAATGTGTCCGCTGGAATATTCTCCTGCTGTACGCACGTCAAGACGTACTACAGACTTGTCTTCGATGACTTTTGCAAATGTTGCTGCATCTACTCTTTCATAATACTGTGATTGACTGGAGCAACTGAACATGCCGAGCATTGTACTTAATATACCCATAATGATAATGTTTTTTTTCATTGATTATTTTATTAAATAAAGAGGTTTACGTTTACCAGTTCTGCGCGTTAGGCTCTGGTATCTTCGCTGTTGCGCTATTGTATGTCGTGATACCGCCTATGAGGTTGCGTACTTCTTTATAGCCGCGAACCTTGAGGATATTTGAAGCCAGGTAACCGCGTAGTCCTACGCCGCAAAAAAGCCATATCGGACGGTCTGTAGGGAGTTCTGATAATCTGTCGCGAAGGTCGTCAACAGGTATGTTTATAGCCCCCGGAATTGTGCCTGACGCATATTCCTCGACAGTGCGGACATCTATTAGTGCCACTTTGTTTGTATCAACTTCCAGCATCTCGCGCCAATAGAGAGGATTCATCTTGCCGTTTAAGATATTGCTTGCCACATATCCTGATATCGCAACAGGGTCTTTGGCTGATGAGAATGGAGGGGCATAAGCGTGTTCTAACTTTGTGAGGTCTTCTACGGTAGCACCATGCTTTATCGCAAGAGCATACTGATTGATACGTGTGTCAACGCCGTCGTAGCCGACAATCTGTGCACCGTAAAGCCGTCCGTCGGTTGGCGAGAAGGTGATCTTTATATCCATCTGCAGACTGCCGGGATAATATCCCGCATGCGAACCGTTATGTATTGTCGCTGACAGATACGGTATTGCCAGCTGCTTGAGGCGCTTCGCAGGTAAACCGGTTGATGCAACGGTGATGTTGAACACCTTTGCGATGGCGGTGCCAATGGAGCCTTCATATTTAATTTTATTGCCTAATACCATATTGTCGGCAACGATACGTGCCTGACGGTTGGCTGGACCGGCGAGGAAGTTCATCCAAGGTTTACCTGTGATTGGATGCGGATATTCGATAGCATCGCCGACAGCATAGATATCTTCAGCCGATGTCTGCAGATATTCGTCTACCCAAATGCCTCGCATATCGCCCAATTTCAAACCGGCTGCCTGTGCAAGACTTGTCTCTGCCTTCACGCCGATGCTCAGCAGAACAATGTCGGTCTTTAGGGTTACGCCTGACTTGAAGTGGACTGTAAGCTCGTCATTCTCACGCGAAAAACCTTCGACAGCCTGCTCAAGATAGAGTTTTACGCCCTGTTGCAACAGGTGCTCGTGGACATGCGACGCCATCGAATAATCGATAGGAGCCATCACCTGAGAAGCCATCTCCACTACAGCTACTTGAGCACCGGCGTGCTTTAGGTTTTCTGCCATTTCCAGTCCGATGAACCCACCGCCAACAATGACGGCACGCTTCACCATATGACTGGTCATGTATTCCTTTATGCGGTCTGTGTCGGAGACATTGCGCAGGGTGAAGATACCTTCACTGTCAATACCGTTAAGTGGTGGCACGACGGGAGACGCACCTGGTGAGAGCAGCAGTTTGTCGTAACTCTCGATGTATTCCTTGCCGTCAGCGGTGCGTACTCTTACTTGCTTGGCTGCAGCGTCAATCGCGGTCACTTCATTATTTGTGCGTACGTCTATATTGAATCGCCTGCCAAACGATTCCGGTGTCTGCACAAACAGGCGGTCACGCTCTTCGATAATCCCACCAATATAATAAGGTAAACCGCAGTTGGCATAAGAAATATATTCGCCTTTATCGAAGATTACAATCTCTGCATCCTCTGTCAGTCGTCTGATACGCGCCGCCGCCGTGGCACCACCAGCCACACCACCAACTATAAGATACTTCATTCTTTTTTCTGTTATTATTGTTATTATGCAATAAGGAGAGGAGAATTATTGATTACTTGCTATTATTGACTTCAGATTATTCAGGCTCATCACACCACTTTGACGCCATACCGCTGCACCGTTCTTAAAGAGCATAAGGGTTGGCACTGATTGGATGCGATACTGTATTGACAGGTCCATGTTCTTATCGACATCAATCTTTATAACCCTGACACTCTCGCCGAGTTCATCCTTCAGCTGTTCCAATACCGGGTGCATCATCTTGCAAGGACCACACCATGTTGCAAAGAAGTCTACCAATGTGAGACCTTCGCCTTTGATTATTTCATTAAACTTTTCCATTTTCTTTTTTATTGTAAAATATGTTTGACGATGCAAAGGTACGTATTTTATGATAGACGGACAAATGATTATTTCTATACCGCTATAATTTTTATCTATACCGCTATTGCTTTGGAATAGTTTTCTTTTCTTTTTTATGTAATGCTAATGTCGGTTTGTGGTAATTTTTCTCCGAAAAGCTTTCTTCGCCTGCGTCAGTGTCTTTGGTGCCGGCCGGCGTAGGGGCGTGATTTATCACGTTCCGCCCATTTCGCTTGGTCCGCTTCGTGGCATTGGAGGGATTATGTGTTTTCGCGGCGGAATGCGCAGCGTGATGCGTCACGCCCCGACGGCTGACGCGCGAAGAAGGTCTTTAGATAAAAATGTTATTCCGAAGGGGCGGATTGGTGTATGGGGCTATTTGTTTATGAAGAAGGTCGTGTATAGCTCCTCGTATTTCCGCGCTACCTTGATAAAGTCATGATGCCGAGCTATGTATTCTATGCTCTGCTGTTTTAGGATTGGAAGAATCTCGGGGTGGAGTATGAGATTCTCTAATTCTTTGTATACGCTGTTGTAGTCGGGATGTACATTGATGATTGGTCGTAACGTTGTTTCTCCGAGAATGTCGTAGTTCTCCGGTTCTCCTCCTCCGACGCATATTATGCCGTGGCTCATTGCTTCAAGGGCATTCATTGCGGGCGTGTAGCTGTAGAGCTGGTCGAGAATCATGTCGCTGCCGAGCATCATGTTGCGATACTGCTGAAAAGGTATTGCCTCGGCGATTTGTAAATCGACGCGTTCGGAATATTTTTTCTTTAAGTCTGTTGCCGCCTGAAGCATGATATCTGTGCCCTTGTACGCTGAACGTGCCTTGCTGATACCTATAAATATTCGTATCGGCTTGTTGGCACTGCTTGTTATCTCGTGCGAAGCTGACGGCTTGATAGGATAGGGGATGAAGGTCGTCTTGTCGGGAAACAGCGGTCTGTAGCAGGCGTCGTACTCATAGAGTCCTGTTACTATGGCGTCTGAGAGATTGGCGCAATACTTGTTGAGCCGCTCCTTTGATGTCCCCAACCAGTCGCGCCGTGCCTTGTCTGCTTCAGCGGTATGGCGTATGGTGTTGCCGATATTGAAGTCGCCATAGCGGAATATCATTTCCTCAGAGCGTTTCACCCAGTAATAATCCATGCCAAATGCACAGAGTATGATTTTCTTGTTGTGCTTCTTAAGATAGTCGAATATGGGGAAAAGATGCTCTGCCTTAAGCTCAAGAAATAAGGGATTGATGATTTGTACTATGTCGAAGCCGCGAAACTGCCTGATTTTCCGAATTACTTTCAGCCAAAGCCTCAGTCCGGAAAGCGGTCCTGCCGGTCGAGATAAGTCTATGTCGCGAGGATAGTTTTTCCAGAAATCGCCGTTACTTGCGGTCACGACCTCATGTCCAAGGCTCCGTAGCCCGTCGGCGAGAGTTGTGTGTACGTTGCTGTATTCACCAAGAAGTAGTATTCTCATAATTAGCGATTGAGGCTTTTCATAATGATTCTGTTGCCCAAAGTTTTTCGGGATATGATTGAGAAGATAAGATATTTCAGTGTATATGTCTTTATAGGCAAGGGGAATAATCCTTTTTCTTCGAGAACCCGGATAGCTTCATTTGTCTTTTTGATGTCATGCGTCGTCGCCATAACATTATATATATGGTCCATGACAAGTTGGTTGACTCTTCTGAAAAGTGCTTTTCGCGAATCACCACATAGCGTGGAAGCAATCTCGGAAAGTCGTTCTATGACATAGACGAAATCCGTAAACCTGCGCTTTAGGTGCTCAGGGTCGTTGCGGTGTATGATTGAGTTCTCACGCTTGCGATAGAAATAGGCTGCACCGTCATAACGTGCCACTTTTTTTGCCAATAATATGAGAAGGGGAGTAAATTCTTCGTCTTCATGCAGTATTCCCCTTGTAAAGCGCAGTCCTTCGGAGAGTAGTTCTTTACGGAAGATATATCCCCATGCAGAAGCATAAATATTATGGTTGAGCATGTAGCTTGCTCCGGAGCCAAACGAACAGGTTTTTCCTTTCGCCGCGATTTTCTTCTCGTCCGTCCGATCAAAGAAGAGTATGTCGAAATTGTCTTCGCGCATTGAACGCAGACATTCGTTATAGTTTGGCAACACGCAGTCGTCACCGTCAACGAATTGGATGAATCGCCCACGTGCTGTCTCTATACCGTTATTTCTTGCCGCTGACAATCCCTGATTTTGCTGTCTGATGCAAATAATCTGCGGCATAAGGTCGTTGATTCCCTCTGCCGGCGATACATCCGAACCGTCATCGATAAGGATTATTTCACGTTCGTCCGGACGTATACCCAATGACAGAATACTCTCAATGCACTCGCGCAGAAGTGGTATGGGGAGATTATAATCAGTAATAATAAAACTGACAACTATATTGTTCTGACCATTATTTGTTATCATATGCGTACAAAGATATACTTTTTTTTGCATAATACATTCGTCAAACTAAAATAAAGTCATGTTAATCGCGTTATTTTCAATAATGAAGAAAGAAAGCAGTTACCAACATATATTCAAATACACAGGGTTGTTTGGAGGTGTTCAAGGGTTGAACATCCTGATAGGTATTGTCAGGAACAAGATTATTGCTTTGCTTCTCGGTCCTATTGGAGTTGGCTTTATTTCAATCTACAATACAGCGTCGGTCTTTCTTCAAAATTCCACAAACTTCGGACTTCAGATGAGCGGTGTTCGAGATGTGTCGCGCGCTTTTGATTCCGGTAATGCCGACGCGTTGCAAGAGAAAATCAGAATACTGCGTTTGTGGAGCCTGATTGTTGGTGGAATAGGATTCGTTGCCACTGCAATGCTCTGCAGAGCGCTAAGCGAATGGGCTTTTTCAAGCGGTGAGTATACAATCGAATTTCTATTGTTGGCGCCAATTGTCGCAATGGCTGCCATAGCAGGTGGCGAGACAGCTATCCTTAAGGCAACCCGTCGCTTAAAGCAACTTGCGCAAATCAGCGTATTGGGAGTTGTCGGGTCACTGATAGTCTCTGTTCCATTATATATGAAGTGGGGCAATGACGGGATTATCCCCTCGCTCATACTTATAGGCATCGTCCAGTTGCTGCTTGCCGTGGTTTATTCGTATCGCATTTATCCTTTAAAGTTGCGTTTTAGTAAAAATGATATCCTCGAGGGTAGAGGTATGATCAACGTTGGTATAGCTTTCATGCTTGCCGGAATATTGAATAGTGGCGCTGACTTTTTTGTGCGTACCTATCTCGGTGATATTTCTATGTCGTTGGCAGGTTTTTATAATGTGGGATATATGATAACGGTCTCGTATGCCGGAATAGTATTCGCTGCAATGGAGACAGACTATTTCCCGCATCTTTCGGGGGTTAGCAACGACACGCGGAAAATGAATGGTGCTGTTAAAAGGCAGATAGAAGTTTCGACCATAATGATAAGTCCACTGCTTGTCATGCTTATGATAAGTCTGCCGATATTGATACCGTTGTTGTTCAGTAAACAGTTTATTCCTGTCATTGGAATGACGCAACTGGCTATTATAGCAATACAATTTCGCACGTTGAATCTTCCTGTTTCCTACATAATGCTTGCCAAAGGTGACTCAAGGTCATTTCTTTTCAATGAGTTTATATACGACATTTTATTGATAGTAACTATAATCTTAGGTTATAATAACTGGGGATTGGACGGTACAGGTCTTGCTCTTGCTGTTACAGGGTTTGTATATGCCGTTTATCTTATAAGTTATTGTAGTTATAAATATGATTTGGAACTTAGCGGTGGTACAATAAGAAAATTCCTTGTTTATTTGTCGTTTTGCCTGTCGACCCTTTTCATTGTAATGTTTACTACGGGAGTTCTTTATTGGACTATTGGCATATTAATGATACTGTTGAGTTCGTTATATTCATATAGAAATTACAGATTGCACAATGGTAACGGTTAGTGTAGTAGTAGCCCTTTATAATTCTGAGCGATACATTAAAGAGTGTATTGATTCAGTTCTCAATCAGTCTCTCAAAGAGATTGAACTTATCTGCGTTGATGATGCTTCTACCGATTCCACACCACAGATATTGTCAGAATATGCTTTTCGCGATTCCAGAGTCAAAATCATCACTCTGAATGAAAACGCTGGTGCACAGATAGCAAGAAATGCAGGTGTTGCCATAGCTCAAGGAGAGTATATTATAACAATCGACCATGACGACTGGCTTGGTGTTGATGCCTTGGAAAAAGCTGTGTCGGAGTTTTATGGACGCGAAGATGTGAACTGCGTAGTTCTTAGAGAGGTTAGAGTGCGCATGGATGGCTCAAGCTTTGACCCAGAGGGACGTATCAAGGAAAAGGAAATCACCGGCGAAGAGGCTTATTATGCAAGCATGCCTTGGCATATATCGGGCAGATGTCTTGTAAGGACTTCGCTTCAGCGTAAATTTCTTTTTGATAATTCCGACAGGGTCTATGGCGAGGATAATACGGGCAGACTACATTTCCTTTTTTCACCAAAAGTACGCCAATCTGAGGGCATTTATTATTATCGCTTGTTGCCGGATTCGCTTTCTCACAGAATCAGCATGTCAAGCATAGATGTACTTCAGGCACACAAGTCAATGTCACGACAGCTTAAGGCACTTGGACTTAGTGAAAAAATAAGAGCTGCACATGAGAATTTCCGTTGGCTGATGATCATTGATGCATATAAATATTACTTTATGTATAGAGAGCTGTTCACAAAACAGCAGAAACAGACAGCTATAGAAATAATGCGTAGCAATATGCTTGATGTTGACTTTTCAATCGTGGCTCCGAAGAACAAGCGAAAACCAGGGCTCTTTCCGTTTCCTCACTCATGGCTGTTATTCTCATTGGAAGAAGAAATATACTTCAGAATAAAGAAATTTATCGGTCGACTGTAAAGGCTTTAACATAACATCGCCTTGTTGATTATTAATCGTATTATCCCCCTTTTCCTCACATTACTTGCTGCTTCCGATTGTAAGGGAAGTTGTAGTGATTACATTGTTTGCGTCGACGACATCTCTCCGTCAGGTTTCAGTCGTCTTTTCGTGCGCTTCCTGATACTGTGAATAATTTCAACAAAACGGCTGTTCTAAGCATACATACAGCCGATATTTGCCGGCGCGTTGTTGTCCGTTGACGAAAAACGCTTGTTTTTAGCATTAAATAAAAGATATTGATAATCAGAGCGATAGAGTATTTTGATACCAATAAAAATAAGAATCAATTTCAAGAACCGCAGTTTCTTAAGCCTAAAACCACCGCTTCTTGCCGCTAAAACCGCCCTTTTCAGCATAAAGAACCACCGCTTATTGAGATTAAAAGCGCGGAACAAAGCTGTTTTCAACTCTTGCCAGTTTCCGAAGATACGGTTTTCTGCTATGCTGACTTGACAAAACGTCGTTTCTGATTTTCTATTTCGCTGAAAATAGCGAAGATGAATTTTCTTTATAATACGCCGATTCCATATACGATTTCCGTAACCTTATCCTTGGTAATCATAGCTTGTTCGTTTAGTATACTTAATTGATTTTCACACATAAAGATACAAATACGAGATTATCTTTTTTACAAAATCTTTCTTATCCGGACCTCACGCAAACGATATATTCTTTTTCTTTATCCTAATCATCAGATAAGCAGAGATTTAACCCAAAACGGTCAATAGATTCCTTGCCTGATTTCGTTTGATTGTTGAGCAGATTAA
>ENA-OWND01000149-OWND01000149.1-metagenome-genome-assembly--contig:-NODE-149-length-46799-cov-9.219087_pt1 | contig 46799 bp, 42 predicted proteins | sample MGYA00245342_ERZ651119 | MGnify/ENA primary metagenome ERZ651119 (study PRJEB26857, sample SAMEA4031756) | metagenome | biome: human; feature: oral; material: saliva | place: Philippines | collected 2014... | reverse complement strand
TCGAACCCATGACCCCAACATTAAAAGTGTTGTGCTCTACCAACTGAGCTAGCGAATCTTACCAAACTTTCTTTTCAAAAGCGAGTGCAAAGGTACTGTTTTTTTTCGACACAGCCAAATTATTCGCAAAATTTTTATTCATTTTTATAAGTTTGCCACTTTGCAGAACGGCTGCTACTTGCAAACAAACAAGTATCAAGGCTATGTGAAACACTGCAATACAGCTTTATCCTTGCGAACTCTCGGCACTCGTTTCTGTTTCCACCTCTTCCTCTTTTGTTACGTAGCGTTTCCAGTAAGCAATGATGAGGGTTGTTAATGGCAAGGCAATTATCAAGCCTATGAAACCTAACAATGCTCCCCACACAGAAAGCGAAAGCAGCAAGATTGCTGGGTTGAGGTTCATAGCCTTTCCCATTATCTTTGGCGTTACTACCAAGTCGCAAAGCACTTGGATAATAGCAAAAACAAGCGTTGCAGTTCCAAACACCACCCAGAAGTTCTGCCCCGTATCGGCAGCCTTGAGCAGCGACAGGAATGCCATCGGAATAAATGCCAATGCGTGCATATAGGGGATTAAAGTCAGCACACCAATCAATATGCCCATACCAATAGCAATTGGAAAGTCGATAATGGTAAACCCGATGCAGAACAAAATGCCCATAGTGAGTGCCACCAAACCTTGTCCACGAATGTAATTATTCAGCTCTGCTGCTACATCTTGCATCAAGTCTGTCCAGAAAGGGCGATGCTTCTGTGGGAAAATTCTAATGAAGTTCTTAACCAGAAACTCGTAGTCGAGCAATATAAAGAATAAATATAATAAGGTGATGAACGATGCTATGATGCTTATAACCACGCTTGCCGTCTGCCCCAAGAACGAGAAGAACTTGGGTATGGAGTTCTTTACAGTTTCTGTAAACTCGGTACTGTTGAGGTAACGGTGTATCTGTGGCTGATACTCTTGTATCCATTCACGAACCATATTCGTAATGCTGTTGCCACTTGTAGTGCGCTGCACATATTTGTTTGCCACAACACTGAGTTTCTCTGCTTGGTCTATCATTGGCGGAACAATGGTGTAGACAACGCCAGTAATAACCGCTACCACCAGCAACATTGTGATAATGACGGCTATTGCTCGTATCTTGACTTTCAGCTTGTACTGCACGAACTTCACGACAGGGTCGAGCAGGTAGGCAAGAAACCACGCTACGAAGAATGGCAACAATACGTGGCTAAGATAATTTACGACATAAAGCACGGCAAATACCAATACGGCTACCAAGAACCAGCGTATGAATTTGTCGAAAGTAATCTTCTCATCAAACATATTTTCTTCTTTATTAAGTTATCTGAATAAATCTTCTCAAGGGTTGGACTGCTTCCGCTGCGTCTCCTCTGCCAATGCTTTTTGGTAGCATTCCCTGCACAAGGGCTCGTATTCCATCTGTTCGCCGAGCATTACACGGTGGTCGTTATCTACCAAGCGATGGCTCGCATAGGCGAGTGCACCGCACTTCACGCAGATGGCATGCACCTTTGTAACTTGGTCGGCAATGGCACAAAGGGAAGGAATAGGGCCAAACGGCACACCTTTAAAGTCCATATCAAGCCCTGCTACGATTACTCTGACGCCATTGTTTGCCAATTGGTTGCAAATATCAACAAGTCCTTCGTCCAAGAATTGCGCCTCATCAATACCGACAACTTCTATATCGGAAGCCAGCAGCAATATGTTTCCCGATGAATTAATAGGCGTAGAACGAATGGCGTTTTGGTCGTGGCTCACTACATCTTCTTCCGAATAACGCACGTCGATGGCAGGTTTGAATATCTCAACCTTCTGTTTTGCAAATTTAGCACGCTTCATTCTGCGGATTAGCTCTTCGGTTTTGCCAGAGAACATGCTACCGCAAATAACTTCAATGCGTCCCTGGCGGCGTCTTTCGCCATTTAAATTGTCTATTGCTACCATAATTGTTGCAAATATAGATAAATTATCCGATAAATCGATATTCGTGTTTCTGAAAGGTTGTTAAACGAAAGTTTCCAAGAATTTTACCGTTCCCGATACGTTCAATGTTTGCGTTGTAGCCGGCAAAAGCACGGTTTCGCCTGCTCGCAGTTGCGTTTCGGCATCGCCAGTGCTAAGCGTGCACTCACCAGACAACGCTATCAGCACGACAAATGAGTCGAGTTCGCTGTAATCGAGCAGCATTGGCTCGTCGAGGTCGTAAACCGATGTCGTGAAATGTGTGCACTGTGCCAACTCCACACCTTCGTTCTTGCGGGCTTCGTACTTTGTCCGATAATCGTTTTCAACGCTATAATCAATACATTCCGCTGCTGCTTCGGTATGCAATTGCCGATAATTTCCGTCTTTATCTTTGCGTTTAAAATCGTAAATACGATAGGTTACATCGCTCGTCTCTTGTATTTCAGCCAAGAAAGTGCCCGCTCCTATAGAGTGAATGCGCCCCGCTGGCAGATAAAAGACATCGCCCTCGCCCACTCTATATTCGCACAGTGCGTCGGTAATGGTGTCGTTTTCCACCATTGCCTTGTATTCTTCGGGGGTAATAGTACGTTTTAGTCCACTCAATAAGGTTGCATCAGGCGCACTTTCCATAATATACCACATCTCCGTCTTACCACGCTTCAGCCCTTTTGCCTTTGCTTGTTCGTCGTTGGGGTGTACTTGTATGGACAGTTGCTTGCTGGCATCTATGAACTTTATGAGCAGCGGAAACTCGTTGCCGAAACGCTCATAGTTCTCTTTTCCCACAAGGTCGCCCTTCAGCAAAGCCACCAAGTCGTTGAGTTTCATACCTTCGTATTGTCCGTTGGCAACAATGCTCTCGTTGTCTTTCACGCCAGAAACCTCCCAACTCTCGCCTACTTGTTCCATATCGGCGTCGAGTTGCTTGAAAGGTATTATCTTATTGCCGCCCCACAAGACTTGTTTCAATATAGGGCGAAACTTTATTATTTCCATTCTTTAATAGGTTATTCTTCGTTTATCAGTAAGGTGCAAAGATACAACTTTTGCACAAAAAAATCATAATAAACGAGTAGAAACATTGTATATCAAATATTTTCAGTACCTTTGCACCGTTCAAACAGAGTGTTGTCTATTATGGCTGGCTGACAACCAATTGGGTGAACGAGTAATAATAGACAAAAGTTTGGGTGGGTCATAGCATTTAAAGTTTCTGACATTTAGGTTGAAACACATCGCTATGGTGTGTTTAAATGGCAGTGTCTTTAATTGTATGGTCTGTTCAGACTTTCATAAAAAAGAAACAGTTTGAAAACATTTGAAGAATTAGGCGTTAGCGAAGAGATTCGCCGCGCTATTGAAGAGCTCGGTTTTGAACAACCGATGCCAGTTCAGGAAGCAGTTATCCCTTATTTGTTGGGCAACGGTAACGACGTAATAGCACTCGCACAGACGGGTACAGGTAAGACCGCAGCATACGGAATACCTGTTTTGCAGAAAGTAGACCCAACGCAGAAAGAAACCCAGGCACTTATTCTCAGTCCGACACGCGAACTCTGTTTGCAGATTGCCGACGACCTTTCCGATTTCTCGAAATACATCGACGGACTTCACGTTGCGGCAGTTTACGGTGGTGCATCTATCGAAATGCAAAGTCGCCAACTTCGTAAGGGAGCGCAAATCATCGTGGCTACCCCCGGTCGTCTTATCGACTTGATGAAACGCGGCGTAGCTAGGCTCGACACTGTGAACAACGTTGTGCTCGATGAAGCTGACGAAATGCTGAATATGGGCTTTTCTGAAAGCATCAATGCCATATTCGAGGGCGTTCCGTCAGACCGCAACACGCTGTTGTTCTCTGCTACAATGAGCCGTGAAATAGAGAAGATTGCCAAAAGCTATCTACACGATTACAAGGAAATAGTAGTGGGCAGCCGCAACGAAGGAGCCGAAAAGGTAAACCATATATATTATATGGTACACGCAAAGGACAAGTATTTGGCACTGAAACGCATCGTAGACTATTACCCAAGCATATTTGCGATTATCTTCTGTCGCACAAAGGTGGAGACACAAGAGATTGCCGACAAGCTGATTCGCGACGGATACAATGCAGAAGCCTTGCACGGCGACCTCAGTCAGCAGCAGCGCGACCTGACAATGCAGAAGTTCCGCCAGCACAATGTGCAATTCCTCGTGGCTACCGACGTTGCCGCTCGTGGGTTGGACGTAGACGATTTGACCCACGTCATCAACTACGGATTGCCCGACGATATTGAAAGCTACACCCACCGAAGCGGTCGTACAGGTCGTGCAGGCAAGAAGGGTACATCTATTTCGATTATCCACACACGCGAACGCTACAAGGTAAAGGCTATCGAGAAAATCATTCAGAAGGAGTTTGTAGACGGTACGCTGCCCGCAGCAAAGGATATTTGCAGCAAACAACTCTACAAAGTGATGGACCAAATTCTGAAAGTAGACGTGAACGAAGAGGAGATTGAGCCGTTCCTAAAGGACATTTACCGCCATTTCGAGTATATCGACAAGGAAGATATTATAAAGAAAATCATCAGTATGACTTTCAATCGCTTCTTGGAATATTACGCCAATGCTCCCGAAATAGAAAAACCATCGGGCAAACGCAGCGACCGAGAAGGCGAACGCGGCAGCCGAAGCAGCCGTGGCGAGCGCACCCGAAAAGCCCCACGCACCCCTGAAGCAGGCTACAAGCGTTTGTTTATCAACCTTGGAAAAGACGATGGGTTCTACCCCGGTGAGGTAATGCAGTTCATAAACAAGAACGTACACGGTCGTCAAGAAGTGGGACACATCGATTTGCTCGGCAAATTCTCTTACATAGAAGTTCCCGAAAAAGATGCCAACAAGGTGATGAAAGCCCTTAATGGAACCACCTACAAAAAGCGTGAGGTGCGTTGCAACGATGCCGAAGAAGGCGGACACGGCCGTGGTGGTCGCAGCAATGGCGAACGTCGAGGCAAGCGAAACGATGACGAAACCAACAGCCGCCGTTCTAACAGCAACCGTCAGGAACGCAGCAGCAAACCGAAGCGCAACGCTCGTCCACAACAAGAAACGCCTACAACAGGCGATTGGCGACAATTCTTCCAGCACGATACCAAGTTAAAAGGCGAGATTCCTGATTTCTCGGAAGAAGGTTGGGCAAGAAGAAAACCAAAGAAGAAGTAACTTTACTCCACAATAACACAAAAGACACCCCATTTGCTTGAGGTGTCTTTTTTTTATCTAAATCGTAAGGGTTCTTTTGTTTAGTTTTGTAAAAATAATTCCGTTAAAAAGTGATAACTGCGCTTTGACATTGCGAAAGCGGCTCTTTTGCATTGCAAAACCTACGCTTTTACCGTGCAAAACAGCCACTTTTGGAACGCAAAACAATAGGTTTTGTAATACGTTGATGTATAATGAGTTACACAATAGTTATACTTGCGAAAAATATTTACATCGTTTTCATTCATAAAGGTGGTATATTTACCAACAAAGAGTGCTACTTCCACAATGTGAAAGCAGCACTCTTTTTTGTACTTGAAACTTGTTTTACAACTCTGTGCTTGTCAAATCAAATTACAAGTTAGCTTGTAAAACACGTTTATTTTACCACGCATTTCTTGCCATTAATGATATATACACCACGCTTCAGACCATTCTTGTCCTTAGCACCCGTACGTACTCTGACGCCGTTGATGTTCGTTATATCGTATGACGAAGGAGTTTCCTCGACTGAGTTAATGGAAGTTGCACTGGTAGAGGCATCGTTAGAGAAGCCCGACTCATTTACTTCGCCGTCCTTAGATCGGTACCTTCTGTCGAATAAAGAATATCGAAGTGTTCGGCATAGTTCGTATCGCCTGTACGAGTGGCGATGTTCATCACATAGAACGTTACTTCCTGCTTTCTGCCAGACAATCGTGGAGAGATGAGCCAGTTGTTTTGTGCTACGAATTTACGATTTGAATCGTATCCGTAAACAGCTGCAGCATATTGGTTGCCACCGTGAGGAGCCAGTCCCGGATTCACGTTTATCATATCTTCAAAGATATTGTATCGGTTGCCATCGGAGAAAGCTCTTTCAGTCTGCTAACCGCATCGCACTAGTTGCCATTTATGTAAAGAAGAGCAAAGTATCTGCTTACCGTTGCAGCTCCAAGATTCTTCACAACCATTTTAACTTTTCCCTTCTTGCCTGCAACAACGCTTTCTGGTGCCTCGATGCTTACTGCTGCGAGGTTACGTTCGAGATGATTGAAAAGCTCGAAGACTTCGACGACGTGCAGAATGTCTACACAAAGATGAAACCAGCAGAGTAAACCGTTCCGCAGCATTCACAAAAGAGCCATATCAAACTCTATTTACGAGTGATGACATGGCTCTTTCTTTCATTTTTAGGTATCAAGTTTAAACCTAAAAAAAGTATTAAGTATATTCCTTGCTTATTAGGCTAAGTTGTACTTCACAGGTTTGTTCTTACCAGCTTTGAGTTCCTGATTATAGTAGGTTTTAGACTGGGTTTCGGTGCTTCCATTACTATTTTGGAGTTTATATGTTACCTTGAATGAAGTATAATAACCCGGTGCCAGTACCATAATGGCTGCATTTTTATCAGGAGAAGGAGTGTTGGGAATAGGGAATTGAGAAGGGTCTTTCAATTTCAGTGTAATGGTATTCGATGAAGAAGTAGGATTGTTCGTATTGATACCATTATCTCCAAACTCGTAAGTTCCAGCAATAGGGGTATTAGTGGTTTCCACTTTAATTTCTATAAGTTGCATATTTATAGAGGCGGTACTATAAGGTATGAAAGTAAGATAAGCAGCTTGATGTTTAAGACGGAAGCTGTAATGCCGTCTATTATCTTTGTTCATGCCGACATACGTTGCAGTGGCAGTTCCACAGTCGCCATCAGTGCCAATGTGTTCAGCATCATTAGGCTTGTCTTGTATTTGCTCGGCTTTTATAGTTACTTTGTCAGAACTACTTTCTTCGTTGGTGTATTTACTACCGGTATAGCGCAGTTTATAGCTGCTTTCATTGAGTCCGTTATCATCTTCGAAATAAAAGGTTGCTCTGGCAGTTCTGGATGTTACACTACTAGTACTTGATCTCATAGGCTGACCATCGGATTTTATGAGCCAAATAGTCTTGTCTTTCCCTGTCCAGTAAAAGTCGATGCCGGAACCGCTGTATATGCCTGTGGTGCGAGTAGAAGATGAGTTTTCTTGGGTGGTGAACGATGCACGACCTTTCTTTTCGGCTTCGCGATTGTTTTCTTCTTGTGAACACCCTATCAGCATGACTACTGCGAGCAACCATGCTGCCTTAATTAAATATTTTGTCTTCATTCTTTTCCTTAAAATCTTATTTATTTTTCCTTTTCATTCACTCTATGGGGTTGTCGGTAGGGAAGTCCATTTCTCGTCGTCGAATTCGAACTGCTTGGCATTCAGTTCTCCGTCGTCGTCTGCCGAGATATGGTCACCGGACATGGTGATTGGGGGCGGAGCAGCACATTCTCCATAAACGGGAATGATGTACGATTCCAGTCTTACATACTTTTTCTTTTCTTTTTGTAATTTCATTCTTAAATTGTATTTAGTTTAAAATATTATGAATTATCTAGCTTATTTCTTTCTCTTACAGACTTCGCAAAAGGGCATAAAAACTTTTATTTTCTTGCAACTTGCCTGAACATTTATTTAATAAGATAGAATAAGACATTTTTATCTAAATTATATAAATCCTTGTGATACACACTACTATTTCTTAATTTGACGCAAAGTTAGATAATATTTCTTAAATACACAAGAAAATTATGCGAAAATGATATGTAAACGAATATTTTTTTTGACAATGTTGATTTATTATTCGTGTAAAATGCAAAAGAGGGTATATGTTATCAGCATTTTTTCCTCATCATCAACTATTGGAAATCTATATATCCGCTGACAGATTTCGGGGCGTTTTCAGCAGTTTTTCAGCAGTTTCGTAAATGCTTGACAGTAAGAAAGATACAAAAATGATAGACTTTCCTGTAAAAAAGTATATACTTTTTGGTAAAAACATAATTATGATTTTTAAAAACGTAATTACGTTTTTCATGGAAAATAATTATGTTTTTAAAATACATAATTATCTTTACTTGTTTTATGATTAAGAAACTAAGAAGAACAACTATCTTTTATTTGGAATGTATAAAACTTTTTCGTACCTTTGCAATAACCGCACAGACAAAAGCGCCTATTGCGCGAAATACTACTAAAAGGTGCGTAATTTGTTAATCGTTTATTTTTTTAAATTATGGATTATTCCTTAAACAAAAGAAAGATGGGCGTTGGTCCCAAGAAAGGCTCAATGATGTATATAGCCAGCCCAGTCTGCCAAAAGCAACGTGTAAGCTTCGACAAACTTTGTGAGATTATGGCGGAGGATTCTACGGTAGGACAAGCCGATGTGGCAGCTGTCTTCTACAAATTCCGTACGGTGCTGAACCGCCTTTGCTCGCAGGGAAGCATCGTGGATGCGGGTCCGCTCGGGTCGTTTCGCCCCACATTCACCTCGAAAGCCGTAGAGAAGGAGGAGGATTTCAAGCCTGCCACGCACATCACGAAGACGCAGGTTCTGTTCACGCCGAGCCCCAATTTCAGAACACTTCACGACGTGGAGTTCTTCCGCGTGGCCGCGCAACCGAAAACGAAAGGCAAGAAGAAGCCTGAAGAAGGAGGCGGAGGAGAAACGCATCCGTAAAAGCAACTGTCCCCCAATCTGCGTGGATTGGGGGGGACTTATTTCATAAGACGGCAAACCACGCCAAGGTTTGGGTCTTTCTGTCTTCCATTGTGGTTTTGTTAGGGTCAAAAGGTATAGTTGTGCTTGTTGCGCTGCTGAGACATCATCGGTGCATGATGTGCTGCTAATGCCTGTCGCTACATTTGTGGTATCGCACCCTTGTATGCGTATTACGTCATAAGTCAGAGCACCAAGTGTACCGTGATGAATGCCTGCCGTAGGTGCTGTCCATGTTATTGTTACCAGACCATTTGCCAATATTGCCGTAGGATCACCATACTATATAGCGTGATGTTGGAAGTCGGACCAGTCGAACCTATTTGAGTCTCTACGCCATCAGTTGTGGAGATTTTATAAAGAATACCATCTGAAGCTATACCATAAAGGCGATTATCAGATGTTATGCCCATAGCTACATTCTTACGTGTGGTCGTTCCAAACGCAGTGCGTTTGCGTGTACGGTAGTCTACAGTACCCAACTCGTATTGCTGATTGCTAGCTGTACTATTGTAGAATTCTCCATACAACGTACCGTCCTTTGCCTGTGCTATTTCCAATGCCACAAGCGAGAAATCATTGTAGCTCTTTCCGCTACCTTCCCACGTAGAGAGGTCGTAGGTATAGAGCGTTAGTTCTCCGCTCCCCACGCCATAACGTTGGAAATCCACCGTATACAGTTTGCCGTCGGCTATCTGTACACCGTTTTTGGCAATGCGTTGGGCTTGCTTTCTCAATTGGGTAAAGCTTATCTTGCCCCCTGTACTTTGAGGATGGAAAGAATAATAACCCATTCCCCGTCAATAGTGGCGTTTCCCCAAAGCGTAACAGAGGGGTCTATGGTTCTCGGTGTTCTATTAGACGCCTTTCGCACGATTGATTTTCCCAATGGGGTAAGACGCATCGGCTGCCTTTCAGACTGTGTTGGGTTTGGTTTCGTCAATCTATGGGCTTCTTGTGCCACACTGACAGTTGAAGCAAACAGACCCATTGTTGATAAAATGATAGTAGTAAGTGTTTTTCATATAATGTTAAAATGGTAGATTTGTATTAATGTAAAAGATAAGGTTCTTTCATTAAATCCTCTAAAAGAAATTTTAAGGCATACTCTAAAAAATCTCTGTTATGGAAAACCATGCAAGATTATTTTAGAATATGCCTTATATAATTACCACTCGTGGCTTATCTTTGTATACCACTCGTGGAATAGAGCAATGCCTATTCGTTGATTGCGAAAGGTTTTACTTCTTCAACACTTTCTTTCCGTTTACGATGTAAACACCAGCTGGCAAGTTTTCGAACTTGGTATTGAGGCGAACGCCTTGCAAAGTGTAGATGACCTTAGCAGCTGTATCTACTGTCTGAGTGTTGATACCAGATGGTTTCCATGTACCGTGCAAGTGAATGCTTGCAGTAGCACCTGCGGCGAGCAACTTGTCTCTTGCTTCTTTAGCATCGTCTTGTGTCATATTTTCCTTTATGATACATGGAGCACTCTCAACAAGTTGTTTAGCCTTTAGTAGACTCAAACCTGTAAGTTCTTTCACTATCTTGGTTACTGCAACTAAGTTTTCACCATAAGACTCCAATACCAAGTCGTAGGTTTCTGGTGCATCGTTAGGTTGGATAGTTACCCAATCGGTTACGACCTTGCCGTTTGAACCAAAGAGAGATTGGAAAGTATAGCTACCTTTCTTGAGTTCCTTCCACTCTGTACCTTCAGGAGATACGATTTTACAGTCAGTAAATTCAGGAACATATCCTAATCTACCCATACTACCTTTGTATTCGTCCTTGGTTGTTCCGTTACCCTTAATGCGCACGTTACACTTGTTGAACTTCCAACGACCACTGGTGATACCATTCACACCACCGCTGATTTCCAAAGAACAACCGTCCACAGTAATAGTACCAGGGTTGAGAATACCATAGCAGTAGTCTTCATTACCTGACATCGCACCATTTATTGTAAGCTTGCCTGCGCCAGTGAAAGTAAGTTTTTCATAATTAACCATACCACCGCTCTTTTCCGAAGTGATGGTATTTTCACCGATGAGCTTAATTGTCAAACCTTTGACAGATGTCCAAAGACCAACACCAGCAGCCTTCTCTGCTGTGGTGGTAATTGTAGCATTGTCGAAAGTGAGTGTATTTGTTGCTGGGTCATAAGCAGCCTTACCCTTTACACCTTCTATTGCAGTCAAATCGCCACAGTTTTCAGAAGTAATCTTCTTTCCACAAATCAGAATATTATAGTTTTCTGGTGCAGCATTAGGTTTGATAGTTACCCAGTCGGTTACAACCTTGCCGTTTGCAAAGAGAGATTGGAAAGTGTAGCCACTCTTTTTAAGCTCTTTCCATTCTGCACCCGCAGGAGCAGTGATTTTACAGTCGGTAAATTCAGGAACATATCCTAATCTACCCATACTGCCCTTGTATTCGTCCTTGGTTGTTCCGTTACCCTTAACGCGCACGTTACACTTGTTGAACTTCCAACGACCACTGGTGATACCATTCACACCACCACTGATTTCCAAAGTACAACCGTCCACAGTAACAGTACCAGGGTTGAGGACGCCGTAGCAGTAATCTTCATTACCCGACATTGCGCCAGTTATTGTAAGCTTGCCTGCGCCTGTGAAAGTAAGTTTATCGTAATTAACCATACCACCACTCTTCTCTGAGGTAATGGTATTTTCGCCGATGAGGACTACTTTCAAATCCTTGATAGAGTTCCAAAGACCAACACCAGCAGCCTTCTCCGCTGTAGTGGTAATAGTAGCATTGTCGAGGGTAAGTGTATTCGAAGCTGGGTCGTACTTCGCCTTACCCTTTACACCGTCTATGGCTGTCAAATCGCCACAGTTCTCAGAAGTTACCTTCTTTCCTCCAATCAGAAGATTGTAGTTTTCTGCCTGCACGTGCTGCGGCAGAGCAAAAGCCGTAACGAACAGTGCGACCACAGCCGCATACATGTTCCTAAGTAAATTGTTTTTCATTATTCTAAACGCGCCTCTCCATAATCCCTTTGCGTAGAGGGAAACGCCTTACCGAGGCTGGGGCATTTTGATTAATTAATTAATTGTTTAGCTATTTGGTTGCAAATATAATCTTTTTTTTTAATTTGTGCAAAAGTAGCGAACTATTCTTGAAAGAAACAACAATAACCAATACATTTCTTATTCTTTACTTACTGTCTGACAAAAGCCTTACAGCACAAGAATATCTACAGAATTTCCTTTAAAAAAATAAGCCTACAATATCTTTCTTAAATACAATTCTCCTGATAAAACAGAGAAAACCATTTTCTTCTATTTTGTAAAGATAATTCTGTTAAAAAGTGATAACTGCGCTTTGACATTGCAAAGGCGTAGGTTTTACCGACCAAAACAGCCGCTTTTACCGTGCAAAACCTACGCTTTTAGAACGCAAAACAATAGGTTTTATAATACATTGATAAACAAATAGTTAGACAATATTTATTATCATGAAAAATATTTACACATCTTCCGCCTTTTTTCATTAATATAAACAGCAATACATACCGCCATAACTCTTATTTTATACTACAACAATTTACCCATTTTTGAGTATTGCCCAGACCATTGTATTTTCTTATTTTTGTAGTTTCAAATGTCAAATGCTAAATGAGGCGAACAAGATACATACTTTTTTCTATATTTGTTTTTCACGCCATTATAGGTTTTGCACAAGATATAACAGGTGGACTCGTCCTGGAAGACCTTACGCACCAACCAGTTATAGGGGCTTCCATTACGCTTGCCGAAACCAAGAACGTTGTGGCAATAACCGATATGAACGGACGTTTTACGGCGAAAAACATAAATGGAAAAACTATCCGTATAAGCTATATCGGCTTTAAGCCATTGGTTGCAAAAGCTACCAAAGATGCTACCTACTATTTAGTAGAAGACACAAACGCATTGGCAGAAGTGGTGGTTACGGCTCAAGAGTCGCGCGGATTGGCTTCTGCCTCTACCATTGGCAAGAAGGCTATGGAGCATTTGCAGCCTTCCACCTTCTCCGACTTATTGGAATTGCTGCCTGGCGGACGTTCTTCCGACCCATCGCTGAATAACCCGAATAGCATTCGGCTGCGCGAAGCAGCATCGAACAGTGGTGCAAACTATGCCACTTCGTCGCTTGGAACCAGTTTCGTCATCGACGGAGCACCCGTTTCAAACAATGCCAATATGCAGTATATGAAAGGGGCTTGGGACTCGCCTGTTACCAATCGCGACTTCACCAATAAGGGCATTGATATGAGAACCATATCGACCGACGATATTGAAAAGGTGGAAATAGTGCGTGGTATTCCTTCCGTGGAATACGGCGACCTTACCACAGGACTTGTAAAGATAGAACGCCGTCGTGGTGGCAGCAATCTTAGTGCTCGTTTAAAAGCTGATATGAGCAGCAAACTCTTCTATTTGGCAAAGGGTTTCGAGTTCGGAAAGCGTTGGACGCTCAACATTAGTGCCGACTATCTTGATGCCAATCGCGACCCACGCAATTCGTTGGAGCGTTACTCGCGCGTTACATTCTCGGCACGTAGCGGCGCAACTTGGACAAAAAACCACTATACGCTGAAGTGGACGAACAACTTCGACTATGGCGGTTCGTTCGACGGTGAGAAGTTAGACCCCGACTTGAACAAAGGAAAAATAGATACTTACAAATCGAAGTACAACCGCTTCGCCTTCAATACGGCACTCAACGTAGCATTTAAACACAGACTTTGGCTAAAGTCTGTAAACGCTACGTTCTCTTCAAGCTATCAGCACGATGTCATTTCACGCACGCGTTTGGTGCAATTATCGCAAATGACGCCTGCCGTAACTACCACTGAGGAAGGCGAATACAACGTTCCCATTCTGCCCTACACCTATTATGGCACCCAAGATGTAGACGGAAAGCCACTCAATATATTTGCCCAGCTGAATGCAAAACTGCAGGTTCCATCTACCATCATAGCCAACACGTTGCTTGTTGGTGCGTCTTGGACATTGGATAAGAACTATGGCGACGGACAGATATTCGACCCTCTGCGCCCACCTTATACAGGTATTTCCGTCCGACAGCGCAAACTTTCAACCATTCCAGCCATGAGTACGCTTGCCGTTTATGCCGAGGAACAGCTGCGCATACCCTTTGCACGCCACACGTTTGAACTAAATGGAGGTATCAGAGCGAGCCAAATGCTTAATCTGCCCACTTCTTACACTATGCACGGACATTGGTATTTCGACCCACGAATGAATTTTGGGTGGTCGCTTCCGCAATTCAAGATAGGCAAATGGGCAACAAACGTCCGCATACAAGGCGGTGTAGGTCAGCACACGAAGAACCCAACGATGGAGTATCTCTACCCCGACCCACGCTATTTAGACATTGTGCAACTCAGCTACTACCACCCCAACAACGATTACAGAGTCATCAACGTGCGCACATTCGTTATCGATGCCACCAACAAGGCATTGAAACCCGCCCGCAATCTGAAGTGGGAGTTTGGCACAGACATAAATATAGCAGGCAACAACCTCTCTGTTACCTACTTCAAAGAGAATATGACGTCGGGGTTCCGCAGCAACACCGTTTACCGCCCCTATACATTCAAGCAATACGATACATCGGGTATCGACCCCAACAGCATAACGGCAGCACCCGATGTTGGTACCCTACCCTACACCATGGTGCAGGAATTGTTTGGACGAAATGAATATACCAACGGCAGTCAGACGTTAAAGCGAGGCATAGAATATACCTTTGCCACACGCCGCATACCGTCGTTGCACACCCGACTTACGATAAACGGAGCATGGTTCAGAACCATTTACCGCAATTCGCAGGTCGTTGCCTATCGTCCTTCAGCAGTTATCGACAACAAACAAATACAATATGTTGGCTTATACCGCGATAACGACGGAGTGAAAAACGAAATGGCAAATACCAACTTCACGTTCGACACCGACATTCCAAAGCTCCGTTTGGGCTTTTCGCTATCGGCTCAGTGCCTTTGGTTCAGCTCTACACAGCGACTTCCGTTAAGCAACGAACCCGACCAATATATCTCGCCCGACGGCACAATACACGATTGGCAAAAGGAATATGCAAACGACACGTATCTGCGCTTCCTCGTTCGCAACCACTCGGCAGTTGAATACAAAAAATATATCGTACCGTTTTCAATGAATTTGAACTTAAAGGTAACGAAGAAGTTGCTCAACGACCGCCTCAACATTGCGATGTTCTGCAACAGAATCTTAGATTATACCCCTGATTACGAACAAAACGGCATCAAGATAAGACGCAGCGTGCGCCCTTATTTTGGCTTGGAAATCAATGCAAAATTATGAAACAGGTACTTCAGATAATATTTCTTGCACTCATCGGCACAGCTTTAACAGCCTGCCACAATAGCACCGACGAGTATATGGCTTCGGTTACCATCGTTATCAATGGTGGCGATACTTTACGAATAGACCGTGTTCAGGCAACCGCCACCATAAGAAACCTCAACACAAAGCAGGTTATTACTTCCACAAACTTCAATGGCAACACCCTTAAACAGCAGTTGCTGCGTGGTGCTTATCAGGTTAGTGTAGACGGCAGCATACAATACACCAACCAAAAGCAGCAAACCCGCATACGTTCGTTTCGCAGTCAGACCGACTTTATTGCCTTTGGCGACAACAACGACTACACTCTTGAAATGAAATCTATATTTACAGATTAAATGAGAATACTCCGACTGCTATATATTATAATAGGTGTAGCATCTGCCAACCTTGCCTTCGCGCAAGATTCGGCACGCTATGAGAGGGCAACCATTGCAAATTTGCCTTATCGAACAGCGTGGCAGAACCCTGCTATCTACGGTACTGTCTTTCGGTTTACACAAAACGAACTTATGCTGACAGCCCGTTACTCGCACGCATCAGCCCCTTTGCTGCTTGAAAAAGGCGACGGACATTCGGTAGCAGAAGCCAAAACCACTGCCTATATTCGCCTTTACAACCATACAACAGTGTGGGGTAAAGCAGCATATACAACCAAAAGAACGTCCAACATACGGTGGAATTCCACTTCCGACTACGATTTGCTTGCTCCATACGTACTTGCCGATACCGTAGGAGGCAACACACAGGGCGAAAGATACACCTTTTCAGGAGGCTACGCCACAGCTATTGGCAAATGGAATGTAGGTGCCGAGATGCTGTTCCGTGCCGAACAAGAATGGAGAAACCGCGACCCACGTATGCGTGGCATTGTTTCCGACCTTACAATAAAAGTTGGTGCAGCCTATCAGACCGCAGGCAACTACCAGCTGGGGGCATCTCTTTCGGGCAATATATACAAACAATCGAACGATGTAGACCTATACAACGAGCAGGGAGGAGCAGCCCAATACGTAATGACGGGATTGGGAACGCACTACAAACGCTTCTCTGGCTTTGCTTCCGATGTAAACTATACGGGTAGCGGAAGTACACTTCTGCTTTCGGCACAACCGCTTACGCAACGTGGTTTCTATGGTGATATAACGTTGGAGAGCAGCCGATACAAACGTATCAGCAACGAATACAACTCGTTACCGCTCACAACATTATACAACAACAATGCAGCTATAACCGCAGGCTACAGAAACAAGGGTGCAAAAAGCCAATGGGCAACATTCGCGCACTACGCTTTCGACTGCAAGCACGGCGACGAACACGTTGCAGGCGATGCCGTTGCAGGTGTTTATCCTGTATTGGCAGACCTCACAATGTACAAACATTACCGCACTACGGCATACGCAGGCGCCATGTTTACTGCTCTTTCAAGAAGTCAATGGACTATCGGAGCAAAACTGGGCTACATTTCCAACCGCTCAATATATGTTTATCCGAACAGAAAAATAAACTTTTCGCACATTTTCACCGAAGCTACCACACAGTTGTTGTCGCACATTGGCAAACGTTGGCTTACCGATTGTCAACTAACGGCTGCTTATTTCGCAAAGGCAAATGCAACCATTGATATGCCATACACCGACATGGAGCCCTTCTTTGTGCAGATGGTAAACTACAATTATATACAGCAGCGTGCCAGTTATGGGCATATCAACGCCCGATTTCGCACCGACTACAAGCTCAACAACCCACGTTATGGTATGTTTGCCGAACTACAAGGCGCAACAACCTTCACGTCAGAACATAAAAAACAAACGACGATGAGCCTTACAATGGGGCTTACGTTCTAAATAAATTATTCAGTAATCAATTAAATAGAAAGAAAATGACAAAGAAAATTTTAATGAGCACAATGCTGCTCTTAGTTATGTGTCTTGGTTTTGTGTCTTGTTCAGACGACAAGGACCAGCCAACAGCAACCTCTTCGGTGGTTATCAACCTTGAAATGCCGCTTACAATCCAAGGCGGAGAACTCACCGATGCACAGATTGTACTTATCAACAAGAAGTCTGCACAACCCTATACAACACAGCAGATTAAGAAAACAGACAACGGTTACACTGCAACAATAGAGAATGTACCCGTAGGTTCGTACTCGGTAGTGGCTGTTGGAACTGCCAATTTCACAGTAGACGGCAAGCAAACCACCACCAAGGTAAAAGCTACGAACGAGAATGTAGAGATTGTTGATAACCAATCGGGCAACACCGTTAAGCTCTTGTTCAACGTTTTCACAGGTAAAGAAGGCTTTGTAATCTCTGAAATATTCTTCCGTGGCTCACCAAGAGACGGCGGTGCTCCATACAACAGAGACCAATACTTTAAAATTACCAACAACAGCGACCAGACTTTGTATGCCGACAGCATTATTATCATGGAGTCAGCTTTCAGAAACGACAATCCACAGAAGTATCTGAAGGACTTGCGTAACGAAGGTTTTGCCGCGCAAGCCATTTATATGATACCTGGAAGTGGAAAAGATGTTCCTGTAAAGCCAGGCGAAAGCCTTTTAATAGCACTGAATGCAAAAGACCACAAATCAGTAAACGGTGCCTCTTTCGACCTCAGCAAGGCTGACTTTGAGTTCTACGATGAGTCTAAGGTAAGCGTAAAGGACGAGGACAACCCATCTGTCAAGAACCTCGACAAGTGGTATTGCTATACCCAGTCTTTCTTCGTTCTCAACATGCACGGCAACAATGCCTATGCAATAGCTAAGATTCGTGGCACAAAAGACGACTTCCTAAAGAACAATACGTACGATGCAGAATACTACGCTACCAACGGTAAGCTGATGACAACCAAAGCCTACTTCGTTCCAAATGCGTGGATTATTGATGCTGTAAACCTCTCTTACAAGGACAACGACCACCAATGGCGCGTAATGTCTATATTGCTCGACAAGGGCTATACTTATTGTTCAGACAACAAAAACGACAAGAGCGGTATTGGAACAGCCGTAGTACGCAAAGTGGCAAATGGCAAATATGCCGATACCAACAACTCGACCGAAGACTTCACACCGAAGGCTACACCAACCGTCAAGTAAATTTCTCTAAGCTGTTGGAGGCGCGAAAAGCGTTCTCCAACAGCTTTTTTTCATTATAAAAACATTATGAACAAACTTTTTTCACAGCTACTTGTCGCACTCCTCCTGCCGCTTTCGCTATCGGCACAGACGATGGAGACAGACAAGTCGTACAGAATGGGTAAGCTGGAAAACGGACTTACCTATTATATTCGCCACAATTCTAAAGAACCAAACCTTGCTGATTTCTACATCGCACAGCGTGTTGGGTCTATCCTGGAAGAGCCTCGCCAGCGTGGTTTGGCACATTTCTTGGAACATATGGCGTTCAACGGTACAAAGAACTTTCAAGGAAAAGGCAGCTCATTGGGCGTTGTGCCTTGGTGCGAAAGCATCGGTGTGAAGTTCGGAACAAACCTAAACGCCTACACCAGCGTAGAACAAACCGTCTACAATGTATCTGCCGTGCCTGTAAAACGTGAGGGAATTGTAGACTCTACTTTGCTTATTCTGCACGACTGGAGCCACTTCCTGTTGCTCAACGACGATGAAATAGACAAAGAACGTGGTGTTATCCACGAGGAATGGCGCACACGTCGGGCTGGAATGGCTGTGCAACGTATGATGGAACGTGTGCTTCCCGTAGTCTACAAAGGCACGAAATACGAGGATTGCCTGCCTATTGGCTCAATGGATATTGTAGACAACTTCCCTTATAAAGACCTGCGCGACTACTATCAGAAATGGTATCGCCCCGACTTGCAAGTCATTATCGTGGTGGGCGACATTGACGTGGACAAGATGGAACAGAAAATCCGCCGTACATTTGCCAATGTTCCCAAGCCCACAAACCCAGCCGAAAGAGTTTACTATCCCGTTGCCGACAACGACAAAATGATAGTTGCCATCGACAAAGACACCGAGCAACCCATTATGCTCGTAAATCTCTATATGAAACAGGAAGCCACTCCCGACAGCGAAAAGAACCTTGTGGCAACTGCTCGTAAGAGTTATGTAACAGAACTCGTTACCTCTATGATAAACAGTCGCCTCGCCGACATCAAGAGACAAGCCACGCCACCTTTCCACAGTGCATCAGTCGGCGCAGGACAATTCCTTATTTCAAAAACGAAAGATGCCTTTTCGCTTTCGTTCGGCTGCCTGCAAGAGAACGTGAAAGGTTCGTTCCAAGCTGCCATTGCCGAGACACAGCGTGCCCGACAGCACGGTTTCACGGAAAGCGAATTGCAACGTGCAAAAGCAGGATTCCTAAAAGCTGCCGAACGCAGATACACCGAACGCAACGACCGTCGCAACCGTTACTTTGTAAAGGCAGCTCTGCAAAACTTCTTGGCAAGCGAACCGATAACGACAGCCGAATACGATTACAAGCTGATGCAACAGTTCGACAAGGAAGTTACGCTGGCCGACGTGAATAAGGAGGTTGCCGAGCTTGTTTCAAACAAGAACCAAGTGCTTACGATATATGCGCCCGACAAGCCCAACTTCCCCATTGCCGACGCACAAACCTTTGAGAAATATGTGTTCGATGCGCAAGCAAAGAGGTACGAACCTTACAAGGAGGAGTCTGCAGGAAAAGAACTCATAGACAAACTGCCGAAGAAAGGCAAGATAAAGAGCGAGCAGAACTGGGGCAAGTTCGGTGCAAAGAAACTTGTATTAAGCAACGGCGTGGAGATTTATGTGAAGCCTACGGACTATGCAAAAGACCAAATCAGTATGCGTTTCTTCGGCGAAGGCGGCACATCGCTCTACCCCGACACCGATGCGCTGAACTTCCACATGCTTACAAGTGCCATTACCGATGCAGGAGTGGGCAAGTTCGACAACGTCCAGCTCAGCCGAATGCTCAGCGGAAAATCGGTTCGCATAAGTCCAAGTATCGGATACGAAACGCAAGCCATCAACGGCAACTCGTCGGTAAAGGACTTGCAGACACTCTTGGAGCTGACTTACCTTTACTTTACCGCCCCTCGCAAAGATACAGAAAAGTTCAAAGGCAGCATTGCCACTATGCGTTCGTTCCTCAAAAACCGCGAAGCCAACCCACAAGTGGCTTACAACGACTCGGTTTCGGCTATTCTTTACGGCAACCACCCACGCTTGCAGTCCATTAAGACAAGCAACATCGACCGTGTGTCGTACGACCGCATCTGGCAAATCTACAACGAACGCTTCAGCGATGCGTCAGGCTTTAAAATGGTATTGGTGGGCAACATTGATATGGAAAAGCTACGCCCACTGCTCTGTCAGTATGTTGCAACACTGCCGTCAAAGGGGAAACGTGATACAGTAAAAGACACTTACCCTGCAGTGCGCAACGCAAACGAAACGCATACCTTCAAGAAGAAGATGAACACACCTTCTACCTTGGTGAGCGTTTTCTATACTTTCGACGAACCTTACACGGCAAAAGCTGACCTTGCACTCGATGTCTTCAAACGTGTACTGACCATTGCTTACACCGATTCGATACGCGAGGAGAAGGGCGGAACGTATGGCGTAAGCGTGCAGAGCGAACTCGACAGAAACTCAAAGCCTACTACCTTGATAAAGATAGGTTTCCGCACCGACCCCGCAAAGTACGAAATGCTGATGCCTATCGTTTACAGACAGATAGAGAACATTGCCAACAATGGGCCGTTGGCAGAGAGTATGGCGAAAGTAAAGACATATTTGCTGAAAGCATACCAACAGAATGCCATCACGAACAACTATTGGGACTATGTTATTTACAACAATCTGCGACACGGCGTAGACTTCCACACGGGTTATGAAGACCTTCTGAACGGAATTACTGCGCAAGACATACAGCAGATTGCAAAAGATATGCTGAAGTCCAACCGCCGCATCGAAATAACAATGATGCCAGAGTAAGACTGAACAGGGCTGCTTTTCACGAAACCGAAAGGCAGCCCTATTATTTTCATTCACAGTGATTTACGCTGCAAAAAGGTTCCTCTGCCAATTTCTTTACACGTAAATAAATATTTCTTTACGTGTAGATAAATATTTACTTACACGTAGAAAAAGAATTATTTACGTGTAAATAATTTGCCGATGTGCAGTAAAAACAACACAGAACCTTGGTATTGGCAAGGCGAAAACAGCAGTAAAACGTGCATTGAACCAACATATTGAAAACAAAAAGAGAGTGTGCCAAAAGTCTGTTTCAGCATACTCTCTTTTTCGTACAGTAACTATGCAGGAACAGAAACATTCGCCGAATAGTTCCGTTTTTCGACATATTATTCGTTTTTATTTATTAACTTTGCGGTCTAAAGGCTTCTGTAGGAAGAACAAGAAATTTCAGAAGACTTTCAAAGATTTAAGCAACAAGAGAAAGAAATGGACTTTTCGGAAGTTATAGGACAAGAAGAGGCAAAGCAACGACTACTGAAAATGGCAGCGGACAAACACGTTCCGCACGCCCTACTCTTTTGCGGTCCTTATGGTTCGGGCAAGATGGCTTTGGCAATGGCATTTGCAAGCTACCTGCTCGAAACGTCTTCAGCATCGCCCGAAAGCACAAAAGCTATGCTGAAGAAGTGGGAATACCCCGACCTACACTTCACCTACCCTACCATAAAGCTGCCGAATACGAGTTCGGAATACCAACCTATAAGCAGCGACTTTGCCAAGGAATGGCACAAAATGATAATGGAAGGAACCTATTTCAACATTCGCAAATGGATGAATGAAATGGGAGCAACAACACAGCAAGCCATTATAACGGGGGCGGAAAGCGACAACATTTCAAGACAACTTGCGCTGAAATCGAGCCAAGGAGGGTATAAGGTTTCCATAATATGGCTGCCCGAACGAATGAACCAGACGTCGGCAAACAAGATTTTGAAACTCTTGGAAGAGCCAACCGAAGGAACGGTGTTCCTAATGGTGAGCGAAGAGCCCGAAAAACTGTTGGAAACGATTGTCAGCCGAACACAGCGCATCGATGTAAAGCGCATAGACGATGCCGATATAGAAAAAGCATTGATTGCGCAACGCGGTCTGGACGCCGACGTAGCCCACCGCATAGCAAGAAGAGCAAGGGGCAGTTGGCTGAATGCGATAGAGGAACTGAGCAGCGACAACGAGGCAAAAGAGTTTCTGACACTGTTTCAGCAACTTATGCGTTCATGCTATATGCGGGACATAAAGGCATTGAAACGCTGGAGCGAATCAGTGGCGGCATTTGGCAGAGAGAAGGAAAGGCGTATGCTGGTGTACTTCCAACAGCAGGTAAGAGAGAACTTTATGTTCAACTTCCGCAATCCCGAACTTGTTTATATGTCGCTGGAAGAAGAGGAGTTTGCCAAGAACTTCGCACGCTTCATAAACGAAAAAAACATTATAGAAATAAACGAACTGTTTGGAAAATGCCACAGAGACATCGGACAAAATGCCAATGGCAAAATTGTATTCTACGATATGGCATTGAAGATGATAGTTCTGCTTTTAAGAAAGTAATATTTGCACATTTCAAACAATATATATACCCTTGCGGAAACAACAGAAAAAAGGAGTTCCGAAAAGCAAGGTCTCAAAGTTAAACAATGGATTATAAAGATATGAAATTTAAGATGTGGACAGGCTGCGACCGCGGTTTGTGCCATCAAGCGTGTGGACGCTCGGACAAACAGCTGAACACTTTCGACTGGTTGGAAGATGTTCCGGGCAACACAGATACAACCGACCTTGTGGAAGTGCAATTCAAAAACACGCGCAAGGGATATTACCACAACGTGAACAACCTTGATTTGCACAAGGGAGACATTGTTGCGGTGGAGGCAAACCCTGGCCACGACATTGGCGTAGTTACACTTACGGGCAGATTGGTGAAGTTACAACTCAAGAAAGCCAACTGTACGAAATCGCCTGATGATATTAAACGTGTGTATAGAATTGCAAGAGAGGTGGATATGGAGAAATACAGGGAAGCCAAAGCAAGAGAACACAGCACGATGATAGAAAGCAGGCAAATAGCAAAAGCGTTGAACCTGCAAATGAAGATAGGCGATGTGGAATACCAGGGCGATGGCAACAAAGCCATTTTCTACTACATTGCCGACGAGCGTGTAGACTTCCGACAGCTCATTAAAGACCTTGCTGCAGCCTTCCACGTGCGCATCGAGATGAAGCAGATAGGTGCCCGACAAGAAGCGGGACGCATTGGCGGAACAGGTCCGTGTGGCAGAGAGCTTTGCTGTGCTACGTGGATGAAAAACTTTTCGAGTGTTTCTACCAATGCGGCACGTTGTCAGGACATTTCGTTAAACCCAACGAAGCTGGCTGGTATGTGCGCCAAGCTGAAGTGCTGCCTCAACTACGAGGTGGACGACTATATGGAATCAAGTAGGAAACTACCTGCAAAAGACATTCATCTGTACACAATGGACACTGAGTATTTCTTGTTTAAGACAGACATTTTGAACGGTCTTTGCACGTATTCTACCGATAAGAACTTGGCGGTAAACCTTGAAACGATTTCTACAGCACGCGCAAAGGAAATCATAGAAATGAACCGTCAGGGCGAAAAACCACTTTCGCTGCTGAACAACGGACAAGCCAAGCCTGTGAAGAAGCCTATCGACCTGTTGGCAGAAGCTGACCTCAGCCGCTTCGACAAGGACAAGACAGGCAGAAAGAACAATCGCCGAAACAACAGAAAGAACGGTCAGCCACGGAACCAAGAGCGCGGTCAGCAGAGGGCAAACCCACAAGAGCAGAACGGACAACCACGCCAACGCCGAAACGGAAAGCCCAACAAGCGACCGACACAGCAAGGCAACCAGCAACCGAGAACACCAAACAACAACGATAATGAATAGGAAAGGACATTCCTTTTCGCACATCATAGCACTTGCAATCGTTGCCATTACAGCGATTGCGTGCAAAGATGCCCGCACCTACGACAGCTATAAAGCCTTGCCTATTAATGGGTGGGAGCGCAACGATACGGCTGTCTTCTACATTCCACGCCAATGGGAAGGAATGTACAGTATGGACTTGGGTGTAAGGGCATCGCAAAGCTATCCCTACAAGAATATTACGTTCATTGTCGAACGCACCGTAATACACAAGAAAAGAAAGAAACTAACAAGTCGCAGCTACCAAGATACCGTAACTTGCAACATCATAAACGACGATGGAAGATTGGCAGGAAAACGCGGAATTACAACAAGCGAGATACAACAACGCATTGCCATTTTTCCACTACAACGCAACGATTCGCTCCGTATTTCAGTGCGCCACATCATGAGCAAGGAACTGCTTCAGGGTATAAGCGATGTAGGAATACGAATCATAAAACGTAGATAAACAAATAATAAAGGGTAGATAAACTAAAAGAAACAGGGCATCTAAACAGCTGAGACTTTCCTTTCAACAAGACGGTATATTCCTTTTAAAGAAGCCAACTCTCCCTTTTCAAATAGCAGAACGGCTGACAAAACTCTTCTAAAAAGGCGTAAAAAAACATATATTATTCTGTATTTCCTTGCTCAACTCACTGTTTTTGTGTACATTTGTCCAATCTTAATATCAATCCACGATACAGATGAGACAACTGAAAATCACCCAGTCGATTACAAATCGAGAAAGCACAGCACTCGAAAAATACCTTCAAGACATAAGCCGCGAAGACCTCGTGAGCTTAGATGAAGAAGTTGAGTTAGCACAAAAAATAAGGAAAGGCGATGTAAAAGCCCTCGAAAGGCTTACAAAAGCCAATCTACGATTTGTCGTCTCGGTAGCAAAGCAATATCAAAATCAAGGTTTATCGCTTCCAGACCTTATCAACGAAGGCAATTTGGGACTGATAAAAGCAGCTAAGAAATACGACGAAACACGGGGATTTAAGTTCATTTCGTATGCTGTATGGTGGATTCGGCAAAGCATAATGCAAGCCATTTCGGAGCAAAGCAGGCTCGTACGTGTGCCAATGAACCAAATGGGCTCAATAAACAAGGTACGCAAGGTTATCCATCAGTTTGAACAAGAACACCAACGCCTACCCAGCATCGACGAAATAATGGAAGAAGTAGACTTACCGAAAGACAAAATAGCGGAAGTAATGTCTATGATTACAAAGAAAGTATCGATGGACGCCCCTATTTCAAGCGGCGATGACGGCAGCCTACTCGATGTATTGCCCAACAAGAACTCCCCTTCTGCCGACGAACAACTGCTGGAAGAAGGACTGAAGAAAGAGATTGAGCGGGCATTGGTAACACTTTCAGAGCGCGAACAAACCATCTTGAGAGGATATTTCGGCATTAATCAGCGAGAAATGTCGCTCGAAGAAATAGGCGAACAGACTGGTCTGACACGCGAACGCGTTAGGCAACTCAAGGAAAAAGCCATAAAACGCCTGCGCCACAACGTAAAAAGCGATTCATTAAAAGGATATTTAGGAGAATAGGAATAAAGACAAGGGCGACTCTTAAAAAGAATATTTAGGAAAATAAAAATAAGGATATGAGATACTACAAATTTGTTTTAATAGCAGTAATGCTATTCGGTCTGACGACTACCATAAATGCAAAAGACGCTTACAAAGCCGTAAAGGTTTATATGTTCGGCTTTTCGGCATCGTTCAACGACTCTACCGTGAACTTCACCGATATACAAGCCGTAGACGCTTACGTTGAAAACAACCACACACACTTCTTGGTAAACCGCGACGAATATTCGTATCAGCTGCGTTATTATATGGAAAGCATACAGCCAGACAGCAACCCAACCTGCCTTGTTGTCTATGCCCTGACACAAAAGGACGCTATGAAGAAGTACTTGAAACTACAAGAGAAGTACACCAAGAAAGCGAAAATAAAGTATATTGTCAATGCCATTCCATCATCGAAGTTCACCTTTAAAACGGTGTTGCCAGACGAATTGCAACAACAATTGATACGAGAGAAAGCTGCAAACCGCAAGGAAGAGTAAAGAAAACCAATAACAATGCAAGCACACAACTTTAAAGTAGCAGAGCTAAATGTTCGCATTGTCTTTGCCGACAGCGAGAAAAACAATATAAAACTTCTACCGTCGTTTGCTCCGTTCAGCACGGAAGCATTCAAGGAAGACTTGTTTTTCCAGCTCACCGTGGACGACCAACTACGCCCAGTGCCCAAGGAAGAACGAAAACACATACGCAATTTCGACACGGGAAACGGCGATACGATAGTCGATAAATTGGAAGACGGCGGCTATCAATACATTATAAAAGATATAAAAGGGGCTGACTGCTGTCTGCTGATAACCAACAAGGACTTCTCCGACTGCCGTTGCGCACTCAACGGAAACTACAATATGCGCAGCTTCGGACTGAATAACGCCCTTATGTTGATATTTGCTTTCGCTGGTGCGCACAAGCAAACGCTGCTGATACACGCATCGCTGGTGCGCAACAACAACTTCGGCTATGCGTTCATTGCAAAGAGTGGCACAGGCAAATCCACTCAAGTAAGTATGTGGCTAAGGCATATAGCAGGGTCAGACCTTATGAACGACGACAACCCCATTATTCGATGCATTGACAACGAGTTTTGGATTTTCGGCAGTCCGTGGAGCGGAAAGACGCCGTGTTATAGGAATATAAAAGCCCGACTCGGTGCCATCACGCGCATAGACCGCGCCACCACCAACTCCGTAGACAAACTTCCGCCTATTCAGGCATTTGCTTCGTTGCTTCCATCGTGCTCAAGTATGAAGTGGGATTCTGATATTTACAATGCCATTTGCGACACAATAACAAAGATAGTGGAAACAACAGGCATCTACACGCTGCACTGCCTGCCCAACAAAGAGGCGGCTGAAGTGTGTTACAAGGCAATAAGCAAAGTACAATAATGCCGATAAACAGCACAGAAACAAACAAGGTCCAGTTTGAAAATGCAGTCTTCCTACCCGAAATAGTGAAGATGCTGAACGAAGGGCACACCGTTACGCTCACGTTGCGAGGCAACTCTATGCGACCATTCTTAGAGGATTGCCGCGACAAAGCCCTATTCGTAAAGCCCACAACCATCGCCGTTGGCGACCCTGTTTTGGCAGAAATAGCCCCTAAACACTTTGTGTTGCACCGCATTGTAGCCATCAATGGCGAAGCCGTTACACTATTGGGCGACGGCAATCTATTGACGGAACACTGCCAAAAGAAAGACATAGTGGGGGCTGTAATCGGCTTTTACAGAAAAGGACGGACCACCTTAGACCGCACCAATGGCTGGAAATGGCGTTGCTACAGCTATGTATGGACAGGCTTGCGCCCCATACGACGCTATCTGTTGGGTGTTTACCGCAGGATATGGATTCCACTTTTCGGAGTCATTTAAATAGAATAATTCAATAAAAACGACAATAAATGAAAACAAAAATAGGTTTCAACCTGCGCCAAGTATGTGGCGAAAACATTATAGTAGCCGAAGGCGAAGAGAACATAGACTTCAGTAACATCATCTCAATGAACGAGAGTTCGGCTTTTCTTTGGAAAGAAGCGCAGCAATTGGAAAGCTTTACCATAGCCGACTTGGTGCGCATTCTTACTGCCGAATACGAGGTAGACGAAGCCACTGCCACCGAAGACGTTACGAAACTGACGGCTCAATGGGGAGCAGCAGGCATTCTTGAAGGCGACGATATACCCGTTCTTCCAACACAAGAAACTACCGAAAAGCTTTCTGCTACCCCCTCTGCACCTGCCGAAAAAGCAGAGAAGAAAGAAAAGAAAGGATTCTTTAAAAAACTATTTGGATAAAGAAAACAAAAACTCCTAACCGCAACAGTTAGGAGTTTTTTATTTTATCAAGGATTAAGAACTTACATATTAAGATACTGCTGATACTGCTTATCATTTAAAATCTTCTTCAACTCAGCAAGATAAGCTGTGCGTCTTGCTTTCATATCCTTTACGTGCTGTGAACCCTCAGCCATCTTTTGCTTGTCGCACTGAGCACCTTTACCTTTGCATTCAGCGTTACCTTGCTTGCTACATTTTGCATTTTCGCCCTTGCAGTCAGCATTAGCCTGCTTGCTGCAGTTAGCATTGCCACCCTTGCATTCAGCATTACCTTGCTTATCACAACGTTTTCCTTCGCCTTTGCATTCAGTATTGCCTTGTTTATCGCATTTCTTAGCTTCGCCTTTTTTGCAATCACCTGCACCCATCTTGCAATCACCGTCGGTCTTCTTGCATTCTCTGTTACCTTTATTGCAATCACCTGCACCTTGCTTACAATCGCTTCCAGCCTTCTTGCAATCGCCTGCACCTTGCTTACAGTTACCTTCAGCCTTCTTACAACTTCTCTTAGCATGTGGGCAATCAGCAACATCTGCATAGTCCGTATTAAGCTTCAAGAGAGCCTTAGCCTGTTTCTTGTCGAGCTTCAATTCCTTTACAAGTTTATCGGTAAATGCCTGTGGGTCTACCTTCTTTACTCCTTCAGGACAGTTTGCTACTACTATGTTGTTGTTAGATGCTACCGAAGTTGCAGGTGCAATGGCCAACACTCCCATTGCAAATAAGCCTAAAATTAATCTTTTCATTTTTTGTTGAATCTTTATTATTTTAATTTATTGATACAATCTAAATTCTTTTCTGTTATCTATCAGTACTTTTTACACCGATATTTTAATCGATTACAAAGATACACTTTCTATTTCAATATTGTTTGTAATAAGTTCAACATTTATTTTTTATTCACAATTTAAGGCAAAACAAAGATTAAAGTAAGGTATAACAAGCCGTTAAGGTGTACTTAAAAAGAGAGCGAAAGCCATCAGAATTTCCCTTGAATGCAGCTTCGATGTAAGTCTGCCTATACTTAACACACAAATTCTGCCTATCGCCCTGCATCTTTCCGTCTTAAAAACTGTATAAAAGTGTTTAATGTAAAAACTTGATTTAAACAAGCAAAATAGAGTTGTGAAACACCCAAATAAGCAGTTAATCGTCCAAGAAAAAAGTTTTCAGATTCTAAAAGAGCCGCTTTCGTATAGCGAAAGCGGCTCTTTTACACGGTAAAAGCTACTCTTTTGCAACACAATACATACGCTTTTACAAGCCAATTCTGCTCTTTACGTCATATTTATTAACTGTTTTGCGAGCATATTCCTTCTATCTCATTGCACAAACATCACACATACAAACATAAACAGCTAATAATTAAGCTATTAAACTTGCACACAAATGCTGCGATTATTTGCAAATAATTCTTCTTTCACGCAAAAAAGCCACCTTCTCGCCGTTGTTTCACGCTTGAATTTTAACAAATAACTTCTTTCTCTTTACTAAAATTAACAATCAAATATAGAGCATTATAAACCACCTCACTACCATTTGCAAACAAAAAAGCTGCGCACCCATAAAATGTTGGTGCGCAGCTAATATCTTATTGTATAGGTTTCTGTGTGCAATCTGCACACTTTACCCATTCTTTAATACATATCGTCTACTTCAGGGTCTTCTTCCTCGTCGCCAGTTTGTCCACCTACAGGAACTTTAGATTGTCCGCCAAACGAGTCTTCAAGATATTCACTGTTTAACTGTAATGTAACCACTTCGCAAGTGGGCATTTCATATTCTGTTTTTTTCATTTTTACTTCCCTCCTTACTTAATGATTACTTTCTTACCATTAACGATATAAATACCTCTGACAGGGTGGTCTACACGGCGACCTTGCAAGTCGTAGTAAACAGCATTGGCTTCTGTTTCTACAGTTGTTGCAGTAACTTCGTCGATGCCGTTAACAGTTCCTTCGTCTTCCATATCGTATCCGTCTAACTTCGCACCAGATGTATTAGCATCTATCAATAAGAATGCTCTGTTACCCTTAATGATAGTACCCTTGTAGCGATAGAAACCTAATGGGTTACGAGCAGTAGCCTTAGGATTGATGTTGAATACACGAACGCTCTTTCCACCTACTTCAAGACTTGCCTTTGGCTCATCGAAGAACACGCCTTTAAGTATATTGTTAGCAAGAGCATGAGAAGCGTTAGCTACTGGCAATAAACGGTTTGTATTGCTTTGAGTACTTTCGCATTCAAGCACTATCGGTGTGCCTGCAGGAATAACTTCGCCTTGCGATGCTATCTTCTTGCATTGTGCATAGCCTTTTTGTGCACCAGTTGTACCGATAGATTCTACAATGTAGGCATTCATATTGTCTACTATCTTCATTGGGAAGTCGGTGTAAAGCGAAGTAAAGTACTTGCCGTTCTTACCCTTCATCTTCTCTGCAGGAGCAACACCAAAGTAGCTTGCTTCATTATCAGTAACAGGCTCGATGAACCACTTTGCAGCATCGCCAGCAACTGGCAGTTCTGGACCATAAGTATCATCGGTAAGATTATTGTTACAGAAGTCGAACTTTGCCTCGCCCTCAACATATTTGTTTACATCACGACCATTCTCTTTTGTTTTACTAATATGGTCGCCTTCCATTAGGTAATAGGTCTGACCATGATTGATACGGTCATTATCAAAATAATATTTCACAACTTTAGCTAAGTCGCTGTCCGCACCAAAACGAGCAATAATAAGTTGCACCGCATACTTCTCTACAGCTTTCCAAACTTCATCGGCATTTCCTTTTTTCAAAGCAGTAAGAACTTCAGGATAATCAACAAAAGCATTGTCTATTTGAGATACGGCAGCAGGATTAAAAATCTCCAAAACCTTGATAGCTTTCTCATAACCATCTACAAGAGGTTGCATAGATGGTACTGTTGCATACGCATAATAGGCTTCAGCTCCATTTTTAGTAGTGGTTTTCTCTAAGTGCATATCCAAGTCCCATTGGGCAAGTATCCTTTCGAAACCAAGCTTTGCAGAAGAATAAAGTCCACCGGTACCCAGATTGTCTTTCAATTTCTGGTCTATTTTATTCTTAAACATTTCTATGGCTTTCAACAGATAACCATTAATTACATCTACACCCTGTGAACGTAAAGTGGTTACAATGTATCTGTTTTTAGCATTATCCCACTTAGCTTCCAATTGGATAACACTTCCAGGCTGCGTTTTTACAGCATCAACCGTTTGGTTTGGCTGTGCCTGATACTTACCAGTTACTTGCACATATTGCTTTCCATCAGCTCGTGTGTGTGCATTCTTAATACGGAAATAGCCTGAAATAGGCTCCGTAGCATACATTCCTATTGCTGTGAAGAACAATAGAAATAAATGAATCAAACGTAATTTTCTCATTTTTACTTTTTAATTTACAATGTTATAAATATTAATTTTATGTCAATTTACTCAGATTGTGTATAACATCAAGAAACAGCACAATCGTAATCAAGACATTAAAGTTGTAGTTCTTGCATTAAATGTTTATATATCCGTATAGCTGATGTTAATGAACTGCAATAGTCTGCGATGCAAAGGTAAAGAGATAAATATATATAGCTGTGTATTATCTTAAAAAGATTGTTAAACCTTAACATATCTTCTATTTTCCAACTGCAATAAAAAAGCTGTGCATCAATACTTTTATTGATGCACAGCTTATATATCAATTAATGTATAAGAGCTTTAAAACCTTGCTATAGGTTTATTTTACGAGCACTTTCTTTACGCTTATCATCTTGTTGCCGTCAGTTGCTTTCACGATATAAACGCCCGAAATGGTTGGGCAAACACTGCCAATATATCGTCCACCGATGGTGTAATAACTGTATTGGAGTGTTCCATTGTTAGGCGCAATAGGAGCAATGGCGGTTGCAGGGTCGAATTCACAAGCACCTATATCAATGCCCTTGCCCATCACACGGTCGTTGCCATATATGTCTTCTGTGTAGTCTTCAACTTCTATGGCTACGCCTTTATCAATAAACTCGCTGCCCATTGTCAGCTCCCAGTTAGCTAAAAGAATCTCTTGCAGCTCTTTATCGTCAATTGTACTGCCTTCAAAAGTTGTTGGTTTTACGAAGTTTGATTTATCTACACCAATACCACTGATAGTGTTTATCACATCTTTAATTTCATCAGTATAGGAAGAATGGTCAATATTGGCACTGGGAGCAGCTTTTCTTGACTTGTTGTTTTGTACTGTACAGTTTATAATCTTACCGCCATCAGCAAAGATACCACCACCGTGAAACGATGTGCAGTTGTAGATAATGCCCCCAACGAATGTGCCTTTGTTATACACACCACCGCCAGCACCACCTTTTTCATCACCTAACAAAGTGTAATCAGCAAAGCAATTAGCAACAATATTATTGATAGCAGTGCCTAAATTGTATATGCCACCGCCAAGAAGTGCACGGCTACTAATCACTTCGTTGTCTCTCAACATACCTGTCGAGTAGACAGCACCGCCTTCACGAGCGTAGCAACCTTTGAATTTGCAATCGGAAACTGTACCTTTCACATTGTAAACAGCACCACCAGCATCTAAGGCAACACAATCTACGAAAATACAATCGTCTATTTTAGTGTTCTCGGCATATACTGCACCACCTTGTGCTTGAGTATTTGGAGAGTGCCCGTAGGTTCGTTCAAAGTAGCAATCGGCAATCTTTGCATTGCCCTTACCTATTAAATAGACAGCTGCGCCATTAGCATCTCTGTTGCCTTCAGCCGTGAAATAGCAAGAGTTTTCTATGAACTGGCAGGTTGTAATGGTAACATCGCCCACTGCATAGATAGCTCCACCCGAACATTGCACGTTATATACCATAGCGTTTGCACCTTTCAAGGTAAGTCCGTCAATTGTTATCGGAGCTGTCAGTTCCTCCTTTTTAAATAATATATGGTTGGCATTGTTTTCCGTTCCTGGTATAATGTTGTTTTCAACCTTCCACCCATACACAAACGGATTAGCGGGGTCAGAATCTCTTACCCATTCATCGGGCACATCGTCGTCGGCACTCAGTATTGTCTCATTAACGTATTTGTAAGGACTATCATCGTCTACCTTGGCGCGTTTGTCTTTGTCTTTCTCTGTACCAGCAAAGCCGCCATAGAGCGATACACCATCTTTTAATGGAAAGTGGCGTGAGTTTTTCTTCGATGACTTAATGAGTTGTGTAGGCTTATAGGTGCCTGCTGCAATCCAAATCTCGTCGCCCGAAGTTGCTTTTGCCAAGGCATCGTCTAAACTTCCCATAGCTTTTTCCCACGAAGAGCCATCGCCTGTACCCTTTGTAGTAACGTGATATACTTTCGCTTGTAGCGGTGCAGCCACAAAAAGCAAGCTGATTCCAACCGCAAAAAAATAAGAATGCTTCATATCTCAATATGTTTTGGTTAATGTAAATCGGAACAAATATTATCTCATTTCAGTGCAAATGCTCTTATTTTCCTTTAGAAACCTTGATAAGCAGCAGACCTATGGCTGTCCAAATAAGTTCTCGAAGACGAACGATAAGAGCTACAAAGATGCCTGCATTGGCTGTAAGTCCTAAGCCAGAGACCGACATCAAGAAACCGCCTTCGCGCCCACCAAGTTGCAACGGCATGAAAAACAGCATGTTGGCAAACAGCGTTGTAAAGGAGATAATGAGAACACAGTTCAGATAATTCACGCTCGGAAACAACACAAGCAATATGAAAAACACTTCAAGGGCACTGCAAATACGACACAAAAGTTCGATAAACACCACCGAAAAGAACGTTTTTTTGTCTTGATTGTGCAATGCTGCTATCTGATGGTCGATGTTTTCCAATCGTTCCCGATTCTCTTCCACATACCTACACGCCCATTTCTTGACGAAAGGAATATACCGCAAGAAGTTCATAACGCGGACAGTAAGTCCTTTCTTATAGCCCGAGATGAAGAACCAGATAGCGGTAAGGCAGAAAACACAGCCTACAGAAAGCATAATAGCCATAAAAACACTGACTTGCTGCGTAAGTATGAAGAGCGGAATGGAAAGCAACCAAAACCAAAAATGGCTGAAAATATGCGTCATAACAAACAATAGCACCGACGAGGTTGCACGTTCTACGCCAATATGGGGCGACAATTCCATAATGCGATAAGGCTCGCCACCCATCAGTCCACCTGGTGTGGCATAGTTCAACGCAAACCCTGACACACTGAGTTTATAGAGATACCAAAACGGAACCATACGTTTGTCGTCGCCTTTGGTCTGACTTTTGATGATGATATACCAAGAAGAAGTATTGAAAACATAAAGAAAAGCCCACAATACCACCACTGCAAAGAACCAATAGCCTGCGTGTTGCAGTCCACGCCATACTTCGGCAAAGTCCAATTGTGTTACCATTATCACCAAGACCACAATACCGAAGAGGAAAAAACCGTTTTGATATTTCTTTTTCATAGGCTTTTTTCTTTTATAGAAAATAGAAAACGAGGTAACTCCGTCCGTACAAAGCTGCACCGAAACTCCGAGTTACCCACGCAACTATCTATCATTTCAATTATTCTTCCTTTCGTTTTGGCACGGCAAAGCGCACCTTCTCGCTGTCGTCGCGACGTTCTTTATAGAGTTTTGCCAACGGATTGCCCAACGGTTCATCATATTCTTTGCGATGACGGAAGATGTCCATGGCAAGGAAAATGGCGTGGCGCATTGGCATAGCATCGGCAACGCCCTTGCCTGCAATACTGAAATTGGCAGGCGTTTCGGGTGCAGTGCGCACCAATGGCAGCCCTGCAAGATAGTTTACACCTCCTTCTACCGTGAGCGAACGGAAAGGGGTGAGTCCTTGTTCGTAGTACATAGCAAGCACACCGTCGAACTGTTCCCAATCGCTACCACCGAAAAACTTATCCGCAGCATATGGTCCGAAAGCCTGAATGCCCTCTTTTTCGAGTGCTGCAATAGCAGGTTCAATCACCTCTTGTTCCTCTGAACCGAGCAAACCATTGTCGCCTGCCTTCGGATTGAGTGCCAAAAGAGCGATGCGTGGATTAGAAATGCGGAAGTCGCGGCGTATGCTATGATGCAGCAAACGTCCGTTTTCGGTAAGTCCTTCAGTAGAAATAGACTCTGCAACTTGCTTCAACGGCAGGTTACGAGTAGCCAAAGCAATGCGCAGTTTCTCGCTTACAAGCATCGAGAGCGTCGGCTCTTCAGCTGGCAAATGGTCTTCAATGTATCGGCTTTGCCCACTGAAATGGAACTGCTCGCTGTTTTCTATCGGTGCAGTAACCAACACATCGAAGCCCCCTGCACGGTAATCAGCCAATGCACGGTCGATTGCGAGCAAGCCTGCATTGCCCGATTCCTCAGTAGGAACACCGAGTTCCACCTTTATTTCCTCGTCGAAAACAGGTATAAAGTTTATTCTATTGTCTTGAACTTCGCTTATATCGTTGATGATAGTGAAGGTTGCTTCTATCTCCAAGGCATTGCGATGATACGTAGCAACCTTTGGAGAACCATATATAATAGGTGTGCAAAGCTCCAACATCGTTGGTTCTTCAAAGGCTTTGAATATCAGCTCGTATCCTATTCCGTTCGTATCGCCGTGCGTAATGGCTACTCGAACTTTTCTATTGTTGTTCATAACTTATTCTGTATATATGTGTTTCTTGTTTTTATTCTTGCTTGTTTCTTGTGTAGAGGGCAGCCTCCAAACGGCGCACAAGGTTCCGTTTCTTGGTTTCGGGCGCATAGACAAAGGCTTCTGCCACTACAATGCGATTGCCTTTAGGCTGCCAATAGGCTACGAAAGCACCACCCATAGCGTCGTTCTTCATTTCCCAAAGCCCCCGTACCGTTACGGAGTTGCCCCGTCCACGTGTTACCGAAGCGATGGAAGCGGTTCGCATATACATTCCTTTCTGCTCTCCGAGAATGTTTCTTCGCATCACACTGTCGCGCTGTTGGCGGAAATCGCCCTTGCCAATACTGTACAGACAGATATTAACTATACTTGACGGTGCGTTGTTCGACAGCCAAAGGAAGTCCTTCCCTACTCTGCTGGCTGTTAAATCGGCAGGTATCTGCATAGCAATGCCAAACATCTTGCGTATCGTTTCGTCCGCCTTTGCATTCGGTTGCTTCGCTATATCTGCCTGCGTGCGGTGCAGTTCTACTTTCGTAAGGTAGTTTCGCAACGTTTGTCCTTCCTTTTCCAAGAACGCTTTCAGCTTCAGCAACGACGGAGCAGCAACGGTTACAATTACCTGTGGCTGCGCATACACGTTCTGCCTACTGCTTATGCTCACGCCTTTCTGGCGTTGATTGATGGACAACACAACTATGTTGCGCACCATTTTGCTATCGCCCTGCAATTTCTCGGACGCAATTTCCACCACGTCGAACGACGGTTCTGCCTGCGGTAGTCCCACTATCGGTGCCGAAAGCACGTTGTACAGAAGGCTGTCGCTATCGCCCACCACTACAACTTCGTAGGCTTTACCGTAGCTTGCAGGGGTAAACATGCTGTCCTTGCAACTCGTCAGCAACAGCAATGCCACGAGTGCAACAAGCGAAAATAGCCTACGCACGTTCATCAGCAATCTTCTTTGCTGTGGAAAGCAAGCCACAAGCCGCAAAAATATCTTGCCCACGACTGGCACGTATGGTTGTAAACACGCCATGTTGGGTGAGGTAATTGCGGAACTCCTCCATCTTCTTGTCGTCTACGCCGTGCAGCGGAACGTTGGGAATGGTGTGGAAGCGAATCAGATTAATCCTACAATCCAACCCCTTCAGCAACTTTATGATTTCCTTTGCGTGGCGTTCCGAATCGTTCACACCCTTGAAAACGATATACTCGAACGACAAGCGACGTTGGTGCGAGAAGTCGTAATTGCGCAGCAACTCTACGATGTCGGCAATCGACATACCACGCTCGCCTGGCATAATCTCTGCCCGCTCGGCAGGAATGGGCGAGTGCATGCTTATTGCAACGTGGCAGTCGCTCTCTTCAAGAAACCGTTTCAACTTGGTCTTCACACCGATTGAACTCACCGTAATGCGCTTTGGCGACCACGCATAGCCATAGTCGGCAGTCATTATCTGCGTTGTTCGCAACACATTGTCGTAGTTGTCCATCGGTTCGCCCTGCCCCATAAACACGATGTTGGTTAGCTTTTCGCGCTCGGGCAGCGAGTATATCTGGTTCAATATGTCGGTAGCAGAGAGGTTACCCTCGAAGCCTTGCTTGCCTGTCTGACAGAAAAGGCAGTTCATTTTGCAGCCCACTTGCGACGAAACGCAGAGCGTGGCACGGTCGTCGTCGGGAATATACACCGACTCTACAAACTTTCCGTCGTCCGTTGGAAACAGATACTTGATGGTTCCGTCCTTGGAATACTGTGCGTCGATGTACTTTTTGCAACCTATGGTGTAAGCCGCTTTCAGCTTTTCGCGATTGACTTTCGACAGGTTTGTCATCTCGTCAATCGATGTTATATGCTGCGTATAGAGCCACTTTGCCATTTGTCCGCCCGTAAAGGCAGGCATACCGAGTTCCTTTGCAACCGTTTTCAGTTCCAAAAGGTTCATTCCCATAAGTGGTTTCTTTGCGACTTCCATATCTTGTTCTCTATATATAATGGTGCAAAGATAACGAAAAAATAAGGAATAACCACGTTTTTCTGTCGAATAATAGACGAATTACCGACAAGAAAACGTGGTTATTCCTTAGTGAAAGCAATGTTTTTCTAAATCGAAGGCTTCGAAGTGCCGCGCTTGAAAAGCATAGTTTCGTTGCCCGTACCGAAATATTTCAATACCAATTCATTCTGATTTACATATTCTAAACAGTGAAGTTGCACTACACTGTGTCCTTTACCGTCTTCCTCTGATGTAGAAAGATACATCTCGCCATACTCTTCTTTCCAGCCTAAGCCCCATTTTCCTTTAATTATGGTGTCGGTTTTCACTTCCCAATTGCTATACGTTACTGCTTCTCCACCGTTCATTCGCTTTCGCACAGCAATCTTTTCATGTGTTTCCAACTGTCCCTTTGGCTTGAAATTATAGGCTATATAATAGTAAGTTGTCTCGTCTTGCTCTTCGTAAGTCCATTGTCCCAACACGCGTTCATAATAGAGTTTGCGCACAGCAATGGTCTTTTCTTGCTCTGGAGTCAGCTCTGCCTCCTTGTGGCACGACGTTAGCGACATTGCCATAGCGCAGCAAACCATAAATAAAAATACTACTTTCTTCATCGTTAAATTTCTTTTTATCATTTTTATATAGTTCATAACGAAAGCATAAATGCTTTATTGTGAAGCCCGAACAAGAAAAATACACACTTTTAGGTATTGCCAAAATGCTGTGTTCTTTCTACTTTTGCCTTATCGTAACAAACTAAAAAACAAACAGAACTATGGAAACGAAACAACTTTCGAGCATACCTGAAACGATGCTGATAACGCTTTGGGCAAAGGCAACCGAAACAGAAGAGGACAACGGACTGCTCCACGACGAAATAGCAAGACAGATTATCAGCAACATCGACTACGATTTCACGAAGTTCAAACACGGCAAACTCTCGCAAATAGGTTGCTGCATTCGTGCCAATCTGATAGACGAAGAGGCGAGAAACTTCCTCAACAAGCACCCCGACGCCATAGTTATACAGCTTGGTGCAGGTCTTGACGCACGCTACCAGCGTATGGGCTGCCCGCAAGTTACGCAGTGGTTCGACCTCGACCTTGAGGAAGTAATCAACATAAGAGCGCATTTTATGCCCGAAACCGAAAAAAACAGCTATCTGAAAATGTCGATGTTCGACAGCCAATGGATAGAAAAGGTGAAGGCTTACCACAAGCCTGTGCTGATAATAATAGAAGGTGTGCTGATGTATTTTAAGCCCGAACAGGTTAAAAGCTTCTTCCAAACAGTTTGCGAACAGTTGGGCGAGGCTACCATCTTGTTCGATATGCTTGCCTTCTTCGCACTCAAACACAGCAAGCAGCACGAAACCGTGAAGAAGATGAACGGCAACGTACAGTTCCTGTGGTCGGAACTGAACACGAAGACAATGGAAACATGGCACGACAAGCTGCACGTTGCCCACGAATACTATATGAGCGACTACGACCAAGGGCGTATACCGCTCGTCTTGCGCTTACTTTACAAGCTGCCTTACTTCTACAAACGTTTCAATCAGCGCATTGTGCGGATAGAAATAAAGTAGCGTCTGTCTACCCAGCACGACTGCGAAAAACGTGTCTACCGAATCGGTTTGGGCATTCATTTTCGCAATCAGACGAATTATTTACACGTAAAGAAATATTTATTTACGTGTAGAGAAATATTTACTTACACGTAGAGAAATTATTATTTACACGTAAATAATTTGAGCGACAAGAATTTTTGCACGCCAAAAGCACAGGTATTACAATGAAAGAGCGTATGTTTTGTTGTCCAAAACATACGCTCTTGTATTATTGTGCTGCATCGGCAGCAAGTCTTCAGTAAGGGTTTATGGCGGCAATTACATTACGCCGTCTTCGCGAAGCTTCTGTTGCCACTTCCACGCTGAGGCGAGCACGTCCTCCAATGGTGTATCTGCTTTCCAGCCCAACACCGTGTTGGCTTTGGTGCAATCGCCCCAAATCTTTTCAATATCGCCTTCGCGACGAGGTCCGAACTTCCAATTCACCTTCACACCCGTAGCCTTTTCAAAGGTGGTTACTATCTCGAGGGTAGAGTTTCCGCTACCTGTGCCAATGTTGAAGTATTCTATCTTGTCGGTTTCCTTGTCCAATACGCGTGCCATAGCCGCTACGTGGGCTTTTGCAAGGTCTACCACATAGATGTAGTCGCGTATGCAAGTGCCGTCTTCGGTGCTGTAATCGTTGCCGAAAATGGTGAGTTGCTCACGTATTCCCATTGCTGTCTGCGTAACGAAAGGAATAAGGTTGTTGGGCACACCATTGGGCAATTCGCCGATATGTGCCGTTGGGTGTGCGCCAATCGGGTTGAAATAGCGCAGCACGATGCTCTTAATGGCAGCCCCGCTGTGTATGTAATCGTAAATGATCTGTTCGTTTATCTCCTTCGTATTGCCGTAGGGCGATGTGGCTTTCTGGTGTGGAGCGTCTTCCGTAACGGGCAGATTTTCTTGGTTTGGCTGTCCGTAGACCGTGCAGGAACTTGAGAAGATAATGCCCTTGACGTTGTATTTAGGCATCATTTCCAACAGGTTGATGAGCGAAACAACATTGTTACGGTAGTACATCAATGGCTTTTCGACACTTTCGCCCACAGCTTTCGATGCGGCAAAATGGATAATGCCCTCTATGTTGGGGTATTTTTGGAATACACGTTCGGTTGCTTCCTTGTCTTCGAGGTTCACTTCTTCAAAGGCAGGACGTATGCCCGTAATCTTCTCGATACCGTCGAGTACTTCTATTTTAGAGTTTGAAAGATTGTCTACTATTACTACATCGTAGCCTGCTTCTTGCAGTTCTACGGTTGTATGCGAACCTATAAAGCCTGTACCACCTGTAACTAAAATTGTTTGTTTCATACCTTTTTATAAATATTTTGCAAGTAACTTGTTCTCGTTTCTTACGGTAAGAACGAGAGAGTATTCTAATTTTATGCCTGCAAAGATACTGAGAAATTGGCGGTTAAGGCTATAAAAGTGGCATAATTTCTTAAAAAAGGTGCGATTGTACCTCTATAAATAAAAAGTTTTACTAACTTTGCCATAGTTTAAACAGCACTCAAAAGTTCTTTAAATGTTTTTTATTATGGAACAGACCAAGCAACAAATTGAACGCTTTCTGAAAAAGATTGCGCAGAAATTTCCTACAACGGAAGCACCGACAACGATGACCGACATTCATTTAAGAGTGTCACAATTCAGTGGCGACCTTATGGCTTTCAACGATGAAGGGGAAGAAATAACACGCTGTGTTGTTGAAGAATGGATTGAAAACAACGACGACAACTTCAACGAAAACGTTACTGCGCTACTCCGTGCAGAAACGCTGAACCTGAAAGACATTGTAGACGGCTTTGGCATTATGAAGCCTTACAGCTTGGTTTTGGAAGACGAGGAGGGAGAAGACATTGCCGAACTCTATGTGGCAGACGATGATACGATTATCGCTGGCGACGAGTTGTTGCCGGGTTTAGAGGAAGACCTCGACGAGTTTTTGAAGAAACTGTTATCTTAAAGGAAAGGATATATGCGTATGCGAAAGGGCAGAAACACTGTCTTGCTTCTATTGTCGTTCCTGTTTTCGATGGCTGCCGTGGCGCAACGCCACGAAATACTGAACGAAAACATACGGTCGTTGCAGGTTGTAGCGAACAAAGACTGGCTTGCCATGCCCATTATGGAATTGGGAAACGGCGTGTTGGACATTCATTTCGACGACCTTACACACGAATATCATCGCTATTCCTACAAGTTGGAACATTGCGAAGCCGATTGGAAACCAACAACTTCGCTCTTTGACAGCGACTATGTGGAAGGCTTTGCGAACGGCAACACGATAGATAACGTAGAGCAGTCGCTGCTTACAAATACCATTTACACGCACTATCATCTCAGCATTCCGAACGAAGTATGCCGTCCGAAGATTTCCGGAAACTATCTGCTTACGATTTACGATGACGACGGAAACGATGCCATAAAGGTTTGCTTTATGGTGAAAGAGCCTTTCACGCAGTCGATGGGCATAGGTCTGAACGTCGTAACCAATACCGATGCCACCATAAACACGGCACACCAGCAGGTGGAAATGGAACTGAAGTACAACAGTTACAACGTAACGAACCCGCAGACACAAATAAAGACGGTGCTGTTGCAGAACAAACGGTGGGACAATGCACGGTGGAACGCAAAGCCGCAATATGTTATGAGCGACGGTTTGCGCTGGAGCCACAATGCCAACTACATATTCTGGGCAGGCAACGAATACAGGAAGTTCGAGATTTTGTCTACCGATGTAGCCTCAACAGGCATCGAACGCATACGTTGGGACGGCGCAGACTTCCACGCTTACTCCTTTATCGCATTGCCAAGGCTAAACTATCTGTATGACGAAGATGCAAACGGAGCGTTCTTGATACGCAATTCGAACAACTATCACATAAATACGGAAAGCGATTATATGCAGGTTCACTTCCAATTAAGCTGTCCGCAACCTGTCAAAGGCGATGTTTACGTGAATGGCGATTGGACTTACGACAGGTTTCTACCGCAATATAAATTGGCTTACGATGAAGAATCGAAAAGCTATCAGACTGTAATCCCACTGAAATTGGGCTATTACAGCTATCAATACATTGTACTGAACGAAAACGGCAGAACCGAAATCATGCCTACGGAAGGCAGCTACTATCAAACCGAAAACACTTATCAGGCATTGGTTTACTATCGTGAGCAAGGTGGAAGAACCGACAAGTTAGTGGGCTACACGTCGTTTAAGTTTAAAGCAAGATAGGCTTTAACATCGTTATTGGCACTTTTCCGCAGCACGTTTTAACAACAAATATATATGAAAAGAGTTTTATTTGCATTTATGGCATTAGCATTAAGCAGTTTTGGAGCAATGGCTCAGAACAAGGATATAACAATAACATTGGTAGAAACATCGGACGTTCACGGTTCGTTCTTCCCATACGACTTCATCACGCGCAAGCCAAAAGCAGGGTCAATGGCAAGGGTTGCTACCTTTATAAAGGATTTACGACAGAAGCAAGGCGCAGAGAATGTGTATCTTTTGGATAACGGCGACATTCTGCAAGGGCAACCCATAAGTTATTACTACAACTACATTCAGACGCAGAAGGAAAACATTGCTGCCAGCGTATTGAACTTTATGAAGTACGATGCCTCAAGTGTTGGCAACCACGATATAGAGACTGGGCACACCGTTTACGACAAATGGATACGCGAACTGAACTGTCCGGTGGTGGGAGCAAACATCATTGACACGAAAACACAAAAGCCATACGTGCTGCCTTACACCATTATCAAGAAGAAAAACGGCGTGAAAGTGGCTGTCATAGGTATGCTTACACCTGCCATTCCCAATTGGTTGGAAGAGGGTTTGTGGAAGGGCTTGCACTTTGCCGAGATGGTTTCGTCGGCAAAAAAGACCGTTGCAGCATTGCAGGCAAACGAGCAACCCGATGTTATCGTAGGACTTTTCCACTCTGGTTGGGACGGCGGAATAACGACACCCAACTATATTGAGGACGCTTCAAAGAAGGTTGCGGAAGAAGTAGACGGCTTCGACGTGGTGTTTTTCGGGCACGACCACAAGCCACGCAATATAACCGTAACCAACAAGAGCAGTAAGGAAGTGTTGTGCCTCGACCCTGCCAACAACGCACAAAAGGTGGCTGTGGCAACCATAACCTTATCGCCTGCAAAGAAAAAAGCAAAGAATGGCAAACGTTTCAACGTTATCAAGAAGTCGGGAGAGGTTGTCAATGTAACTGATTTGGCAATAGACGAGCCGTTTATGGCGCATTTTGAGAACGAAATAAACGAAGTAAAGAGTTGGGCAAACACCGAAATCGGACGCTTTGAAAACACCATCAGCACGAAAGACTGCTTCTTTGGCAACTCTGCCTTCAACGATTTAATCCTTAATTTAGAGCTTCAAATCACGAAAGCAGATATTGCTTTCAATGCTCCTTTGGGTTTCAACTCGTCCATTAAAGCCGGTGCAATCACCGTAGGCGATATGTTCAGCCTTTACAAATACGAGAACCAGCTCTACATTATGAAGCTGACAGGCAAGGAAATCAAGGACTATTTGGAGATGAGCTATAACCTTTGGGTGAACACAATGAAGTCGGCTGACGACCATTTGCTATTGCTTTCGGAAGATACAAGGGACGATTCGCAACGCTTAGGCTTTAAAAACTTCTCGTTCAACTTCGACTCTGCTGCAGGGATTGACTATGAAGTGGACGTAACAAAGCCTTATGGGCAGAAGGTAAACATACTAAGAATGAGCAACGGACAGCCTTTCGACGAAACAAAATACTATAAAGTAGCCGTAAACAGCTATCGTGGCAATGGCGGAGGAGAGCTCCTTACCAAGGGCGCAGGCATTCCGCAAGAGCAGCTGAAGAACCGCATTGTATGGCGAAGCGAGCGCGACCAACGCCATTATCTTATGGAAGAGATTAAGAAAGCGGGGACATTGAACCCACAACCCAATAATAACTGGAAATTCGTACCTACGGAATGGACCGACAAGGCTGCTGCCCGCGACCGTAAGATACTGTTCGGCGAATAAGCCTGAAGCATCGGAAAAAGAGGAAAGGATACGGAAATGAAGTGTTATTGGTTTGTATTTTGCAAGACCGACATTGTATTGGAAAAGACTGCCGACGGTTATACAATCCCCTTATCAGAGCACTGTCCTACCCCACTGAAAGCGTGGTCGCAGGTATTGGACATAGACCCTATGCCCGACGGAACAAACGTAAAGGCTGTAAGCATAGATATGCCGCTGACCGACAACCCAGCGTTTGAAATGTGCGGACTGCGCAACAGCTATTACAAACTCGCACAAGCGTTTTACCAGAAAGCAGGAAAATGCTACGAACTGCTATACTGGAACCAGAACACGCGCTTCTGTGGCGTTTGCGGAGCACCGATGAAACTGAACAGCGAAATATCCAAACGCTGCACAAACTGCGGCAAAGAGGTTTGGCCACAGGTTTCAACAGCCGTCATTGTATTGGTGCATCGTGGCGAAGAAGTGCTTTTGGTGCGTGCCAAAAACTTTAAAGACAACCACTACGGCTTAGTTGCAGGCTTCGTGGAAACGGGCGAAACCTTTGAAGAAGCCGTACACAGAGAGGTAATGGAAGAAACTGGAATACAGATAAACAACCTCCGTTACTTCGGCTCGCAGCCGTGGCCGTACCCTTGCGGCATAATGGTGGGCTACAATGCCGACTACGTTGAAGGCGAGATACAACTGCAATGGAGCGAACTTTGCAAGGGCAGTTGGTTTGGAAAAGACAACCTACCTAACCTGCCAGAGAAGTTATCAATCGCCCGAATGTTGATAGACGATTGGCTTGAAAACACGAAAAAAAACAAATAATAATCCAAATACAAACTAAAAAACGTATGAACTTTTTAGAAAAAACATTGGGCTTCGACCCTAAAACTATGAAGTTGCGCACCGAACTGATAGCAGGTGTAACAACATTCCTCACTATGAGCTACATTCTCGCAGTGAACCCAGCAATCCTTATGTCTACGGGTATGAACCAAGGCGCACTCTTTACTGCCACGGCATTGGCGTCGGCGATAGCCACTCTCTTATTGGCGTTTATGGCAAAGTTGCCTTTTGCGCAAGCACCGTCAATGGGTCTCAACGCATTCTTTGCCTATACGCTTTGTCAGGCAATGGGCTATTCGTGGCAAAACTCGCTCGCCATTCTGCTCATCGAGGGTATCGTGTTCATCTTGATAACGTTCTTCAACGTGCGTGAAATGATATTCAATGCCATTCCAAACAATCTACGCTATGCCATTTCTGCAGGTATCGGTATGTTCATTGCCTTCATTGGTCTTAAAAATGCAGAGATTATCGTATCGAAAGAAGGCACTTTCGTGGGCTTAGGTGCTTTCACCGCACCCTGCCTGTTGGGTATTTTCGCCACCTTACTTAGCGGTGTGCTTATGGCACGCAACGTTAAGGGTGCGCTGTTTTGGGGCATTATTGCCACAACCTTGATAGGAATACCATTGGGCGTTACCGTTTTCCCAGACCATTGGTTGCCAGTTTCTGCGCCTCAAGATATTTCGCCAATCTTCTGCCAGTTCGATTTTTCAGGTTTATTGAACCTTAAAACAGTTCTGGTTGTTTTCTCATTGCTAATCGTCAATATCTTCGATACCATCGGAACACTGATGGGTTTGGCTGAAAAAACGGGTATCGTACGCGAAGACGGAAGCATTCCACGTGTCAGCGAAGCAATGATGAGCGATGCCATTGGTACTACTTGCGGAGCCATGCTCGGTAGTTCTACCATCTCTACCTATATAGAAAGCGCAAGCGGAATAGCTGAAGGCGGTCGTTCGGGTGTAACATCGTTGGCTGTAGGTGCTATGTTTATTTTTGCGTTGTTCCTTTCTCCTATCTTCCTGCTTATTCCGAGTGCTGCTACAAGTGGTGCCCTCATTATGGTAGGTGTGCTGATGCTCGACTCTGTAAAGAAGATAAACCTACAAGATATGACCGAGGCTTTCCCTGCTTTCATAACAATGATAACGATGGTATTGTGCTATTCTATCGCTGATGGCATTTGCTTGGGCATTCTGTCGTTCGTGATTATGAAGCTTTGCACACACCGTTGGAAGGACTTGAACTGGACGCTCTGCATTCTTTCTATCCTCTTCGTTCTCAACTTTGCATTAGGATAAAAGCAATATTTATAAACGAAAAGCGAGTAATAAAAGTGTAAATATTTTTCGCAAGAATGTCTTTCGCTTAACTCTCTCGCTATCAACACTTTGCAAAACCTATTGTTTTGCATTCCAAAAGCGGCTCTTTTGCACGGTAAAAG
>ENA-OWND01000144-OWND01000144.1-metagenome-genome-assembly--contig:-NODE-144-length-47084-cov-7.834613_pt1 | contig 47084 bp, 39 predicted proteins | sample MGYA00245342_ERZ651119 | MGnify/ENA primary metagenome ERZ651119 (study PRJEB26857, sample SAMEA4031756) | metagenome | biome: human; feature: oral; material: saliva | place: Philippines | collected 2014... | reverse complement strand
GGTGGATGCACGAACCTTGGACAGTGAAAAAATACATAGACGAAGTATTAACCGCGGGACACGGCAAGCTTTACCACAGTGATGGCCGCCATCGTGTTAATCCGACTGAAGGCTACGGCACAGGCGGTTTATTGCAAGGCAAAAAATACATACTTTCGCTTACTTGGAATGCCCCGATTGAATCCTTCACCCGCGAAGGCGACTTCTTCGAAGGCAAAGGCGTGGACGCCTTGTACATGTACTTCCACAAACTCAACGAATTCATCGGCCTTACCCGTCTGCCGACATTCTTATGTAACGATGTGATTAAAAATCCACAAGTAGAAAAATACTTAGCGGACTACCAAGCACACTTAGAAAAAGTGTTTGGTTAATTGCAAAAATACGTTGAAATTTGACCGCACTTTGATCTGCCCCCAAAAAGTTGGACAAGTTAGTTAACTTTTTGGGGCAGATCAATTTACAGAATCTCTATTTATTTTTAGTAATAAGAGTGCTCTCCACGTTGGTGTTCGGTCACATCTTTTACGCCTACAAGTTCTTCTGGGAACATTGCAAGCAATTGTTTTTCAATACCTTCTTTTAAGGTAACATCAACCATTGAGCAACCGTTACAACCGCCACCGAATTGTAGAATAGCGATTTTGTTGTCGGTAACTTCAATTAAGGTAATTTTACCCCCGTGACTGGCTAATTGTGGGTTGATTTGGGTTTGAATTACATAATCTAAACGCTCAATAAATGGCGCATCGTCTGCCACTTTACGCATTTTGGCATTGGGGGCTTTTAGGGTCAGTTGTGAGCCCATTGGATCGGTGATGTAATCTATCTCCGCTTCATCTAAGAATGGTAAGCTAATTTCATCCACAAAGGCAGAAAAGCCATTGTAGTCAAATTGACTATCAGTTTCTTCTACTGCGTTTGGTGGGCAGTAAGATACGCCACATTCTGCACCAGGTGTGCCTGGATTAACCACAAAAATACGGATATTTGTGCCTTCTTCTTGCTGCTCCAATAAGCGGCGGAAGTGGGCTTGGGCATCTTCAGAAATGGTGATGTGAGTAAGTTGTTCTTGTTCCATTTTTTCTCTCTAATCTGCTAAATATTTGACTAAAACTATTGGATATTCTACGCCTAAAAGCGGTTTTAGGCTAGTTAAGCGGTCAATTTCTTTGATAGTTTTACTTGCTTTTATTTCAAAAATGCATAACTTATTTGAGGTATTTGTTAAAATTTTCTGAGTAAAATGTTGATAAAGTTCAAACTTTTCAAGAGTAAAATGTAAAAAAGTAGGGATTTTATAGAAAGTTTTTGCCATTTTAGGTAGAATAGGGCGTTTTATTTTGTATCTTTGAGATTGATTTTCGAGAGGATGCAGAAACGATTTGAGAACTTTTTGTAACCTTTAATTATAAGTGGGGGAATTCGCTTATGATTAAATTAGTTACGACTCAATACGCGATTGCGATTGTTCGCAATCATTTTTTAACCCAAGAGAAGTAGTGCAAATAATATGATTACAATCAAAAAAGGCTTGGATTTACCTATTGCAGGTGCTCCAGCACAAGTAATCCATAACGGCAATACCGTGACGGAAGTTGCGATCCTTGGCGAAGAATATGTAGGTATGCGTCCTTCAATGAAGGTACGTGAAGGTGATGTAGTGAAGAAAGGTCAGGTGCTTTTTGAAGATAAAAAGAATGCTGGCGTGGTGTTCACTGCTCCTGCAAGCGGTACTGTGGTTGCAATCAACCGCGGTGAGAAGCGTGTTCTTCAGTCTGTAGTGATCAAAGTTGAGGGTGATGAGCAAGTTACCTTTACTCGCTATGAAGTAGCTCAATTAGCTTCTTTAACAGCTGAGCAAGTAAAACAAAATTTAGTGGAATCTGGCTTATGGACTGCGTTACGCACTCGTCCATTTAGCAAAGTACCAACATTAGATGCAACGCCATCTTCTATTTTCGTGAATGCGATGGACACAAGCCCATTAGCGGCAGATCCAACTGTGATCATTAACGAATATAAAGCGGATTTTGAGCACGGTTTAACCGTTTTAACTAAATTAGGCAAAATCAATTTAGTGAAAAAAGCGGGTTCAAATGTGCCTTCTGTAAAAGGTGTGAATGTTCACGAGTTTGCAGGCGTTCACCCAGCAGGTCTTGTGGGTACGCATATTCACTTTATCGATCCAGTAGGCATCAATAAACAAGTATGGCACTTGAACTATGAAGATGTGATCGCTATCGGTAAATTATTCACCACTGGTGAATTATTCACAGACCGAGTGGTGGCTCTTGCAGGCCCGCAAGTGAAAAATCCTCGTTTAATCCGTACTCGCATTGGTGCGAACCTTTCACAATTAACTGCAAATGAACTAAATGCAGGTAATAATCGTGTGATTTCAGGTTCTGTACTTTATGGTGCGAAAGCGGAAGGGGCTCACGATTATTTAGGTCGTTATGCATTACAAGTGTCTGTGATTGCAGAAGATACAACAAAAGAATTTATGGGCTGGATTTCTCCACAAGCAAACAAATTCTCAATTACGCGTACGGTATTAGGTCACTTCGGTCGTAAGTTATTTAACTTCACCACGGCTGAAAATGGTGGTCACCGTGCAATGGTACCAATCGGTAACTATGAGCGTGTAATGCCGTTAGATATTCTTCCATCACACTTGCTTCGTGATTTAGAAGTAGGCGATACAGACTCAGCACAATTATTAGGTGCGTTAGAGTTAGATGAAGAAGATTTGGCGTTATGTACTTTCGTCTGTCCAGGTAAAACCGATTACGGTTTCTTCTTGCGTCAAGCATTAGACAAGATTGAGAAGGAAGGTTAGAAATGGGTTTGAAAAATCTTTTTGAAAAAATGGAACCCGCGTTTCTTCCTGGTGGTAAATACGCAAAATTATACCCTTTATTTGAATCGGTATTTACTTTGTTCTATACACCAGGTACAGCAACGCAAAAAACGACTCACGTACGTGATGCTTTAGACTCAAAACGTATGATGATTATCGTTTGGTTAGCATTGTTCCCAGCGTTATTCTACGGTATGTATAACGTGGGGCACCAATCAATTCAAGCGATTACTAGTTTAGGAAACTTGCAACAAGTAATTGCAAATGACTGGCACTATGCATTAGCGCAAGCGATCGGAATTGACTTAACTTCTGCAGCAGGTTGGGGAAGCAAAATGGCTCTGGGTGCGATTTTCTTCTTACCTATCTATATCGTCGCATTCGCAGTGGGTATGTTCTGGGAATTATTATTTGCTATCGTTCGTGGTCACGAAGTGAATGAAGGTTTCTTCGTAACAACCATTTTGTTCGCGTTAATCGTTCCACCAACATTACCATTATGGCAAGCCGCTCTTGGTATTACTTTCGGTTTAGTTGTTGCGAAAGAAGTCTTTGGTGGTGTAGGTAAAAACTTTATGAACCCAGCGTTAGCAGGTCGTGCGTTTTTATTCTTCGCATATCCAGCACAAATTTCAGGGGACTTAGTTTGGACGGCTGCGGACGGTTTCTCAGGTGCAACTGCACTTTCACAATGGGCACAAGGCGGCGAAGCAGCACTTAAACACGTGGCAACAGGTGAACCAATTACTTGGATGGATGCGTTCTTAGGCAACTTACCTGGTTCAATGGGTGAGGTTTCAACTCTTGCGTTAATTATCGGTGCTGCAATCATCGTGTTCGCACGCATTGCGTCATGGCGTATCATTGCAGGTGTAATGATCGGTATGGCGGCAACTGCAACGATGTTTAACATCATCGGTTCAGACACTAACCCAATGTTCTCAATGCCATGGCATTGGCACTTTGTGTTAGGTGGCTTTGCAATCGGTATGTTCTTTATGGCAACCGACCCAGTATCTGCATCATTTACCAATAAAGGTAAGTGGTGGTACGGTATTTTAATCGGTTTCATGGCGGTGCTTGTTCGTGTCGTAAACCCTGCGTATCCAGAAGGTATGATGCTAGCAATCTTATTCGCTAACTTGTTCGCACCAATCTTCGACTACTTAGTGGTTCAAGGTAACATTAAACGCAGAAAAGTGAGAACTGCCGTAAAAACGGGGGAAACTGCATAATGGCTAAATTTAATAAAGATAGTGTTGGTGGTACTTTAACCGTAGTTGTATTGTTGAGCTTAGTTTGTTCTCTTATCGTAGCAGGTGCTGCGGTGTTGTTAAAACCAACACAAGAGATCCAAAAACAGCTTGATAAACAGAAAAACATCTTACAAGCGGCTGGTTTAATGCAAGAAAATACCAATGTGCAAGACACTTACGCAAAATTCATTGAGCCAAAAATTGTAGATTTAGCAACAGGTGATTATGTTGATGATATCACTAACTTTGATGCAAAAGCAGCAGCAAAAGATCCTGCACAAAGCGTGCAAATTGCCCAAGCAGATGACAAAGCAAACATTAAAGTGCGTGCAAAATATGCTGAAATTTATCTTGTAAAAGATGAAACAGGTAAAGTGAGCCAAGCCGTATTACCAATGTATGGTAATGGTTTATGGTCAATTATGTACGGCTTTGTGGCAGTTCAACCAGATGCAAATACCATCAATGGCATTACCTACTATGAACAAGGTGAAACCGCTGGTCTTGGTGGTGAGATTGCAAATCCAAACTGGCAAAAACACTTTGTAGGCAAAAAATTATTTGACGAACAAGGTAATGTGGCTTTAACCGTCGGTAAAGGTGCATCAGCAAATAAAGAACACGGTATTGATGGTCTTTCAGGTGCTACCTTAACTTCAAACGGTGTGGATGGCTCATTCAAATACTGGTTCGGTCAAAATGGTTTTGGTCCATTCTTAGCGAAATTTAAAGCAACAGCAGGAGCTAACTAATGGCAGGCAACAACCTTAAAAAACTCTTGTTATCGCCAGTGGTTGATAACAACCCAATTGCATTACAAATTTTAGGTATCTGTTCTGCATTGGCGGTAACTACACAGTTAAAAACTGCGGTGGTAATGGCGATTGCGGTAAGTTTAGTAACCGCTTTCTCAAGTATGTTCATCTCAATGATCCGTAACTACATTCCAAATAGTATCCGTATCATCGTGCAAATGGCGATTATTGCATCATTAGTAATCTTGGTTGACCAAGTTTTACGTGCTTATGCTTATGAACTTTCAAAACAGTTATCGGTATTTGTTGGTTTGATCATTACTAACTGTATCGTAATGGGGCGTGCAGAAGCATTCGCAATGAAATCAGGCCCCGTCGAAAGCTTCGTTGACGGTATCGGTAATGGTTTAGGTTACGGTGCAATGTTAGTAATCGTAGCTTTCTTACGTGAACTTATTGGCTCAGGTAAACTCTTTGGGATGACTATCTTCCAAACTATTCAAGATGGTGGTTGGTATCAAGCAAACGGTTTATTCTTACTAGCACCAAGTGCATTCTTTATTATTGGTTTCGTGATCTGGGGTATCAGAACATGGAAACCTGAACAAGTGGAGAAATAAGATGCAAGAATTACTCAGTATTTTTGTAAAATCCGTATTCATTGAGAATATGGCACTTTCTTTCTTCCTTGGTATGTGTACATTCCTTGCGGTGTCTAAGAAAGTTTCGACCGCTTTTGGTTTAGGTATTGCGGTAATCGTTGTATTAGGTATTTCTGTACCTGCAAACCAATTAGTTTACGAACACGTTTTAAAAGATGGTGCATTAGTAGAAGGCGTAGATTTAACCTTCTTAAACTTCATCACTTTTATCGGTGTGATTGCAGGTATCGTGCAAATCCTTGAGATGGTATTAGATAAATACTTCCCTGCACTTTATAGTGCCTTAGGTATTTTTTTACCGTTGATTACTGTAAACTGTGCGATCTTCGGTGGCGTATCATTCATGGTTCAACGTGAATATAGCTTTGGCGAATCTATTGTGTATGGTATTGGAGCAGGAACAGGTTGGATGTTAGCGATCGTTGCGCTTGCCGGTTTAACTGAGAAAATGAAATACTCAGATGTGCCAGCAGGTTTACGCGGTTTAGGTATTACCTTTATCACTGCAGGTTTAATGGCATTAGGTTTTATGTCATTCTCAGGCATTCAATTATAAGGAGCATATCGTGGATAGTAATTTTATTTTCGGTATCGTGGTATTTACTGCCCTTGTATTAGTGCTTGCAGTATTTATCCTTTTAGCAAAATCTAAGTTAGTGGATTCGGGTGACATCACCATTACCATTAACGACGATCCTGAAAAATCAATCACCCTTCCAGCGGGCGGCAAATTACTTGGTGCTTTAGCGAGCAAAGGGATTTTCGTATCATCCGCTTGTGGTGGCGGTGGCTCATGTGGTCAATGTATCGTGAAAGTAAAATCAGGCGGTGGAGAAATCCTTCCAACTGAACTTTCTCACATCACCAAACGTGAAGCCAAAGAAGGTTACCGTTTATCTTGCCAAGTAAACGTAAAAGGCAATATGGACGTTGAACTTCCAGAAGAAATCTTCGGCGTGAAAAAATGGCAATGTACTGTTATCTCTAATGATAACAAAGCAACCTTCATCAAAGAGCTTAAATTAGCGATTCCTGAGGGTGAAGAAGTGCCATTCCGTGCAGGTGGTTATATCCAAATTGAAGCCGAACCTCATACAGTTAATTATAAAGATTTCGATATTCCAAAAGAGTATCACGAGGACTGGGACAAATATAACCTCTGGCGTTATGTCTCTAAAGTGGATGAGCATATCATTCGTGCCTACTCAATGGCTTCATACCCAGAAGAGAAAGGCATTATTATGCTTAACGTGCGTATTGCAACGCCACCACCAAGTAACCCAGATGCACCTCCAGGTCAAATGTCTTCATACATTTGGTCATTAAAAGAGGGCGATAAAGTGACTATTTCTGGTCCATTCGGTGAATTCTTCGCGAAAGAAACTGATGCAGAAATGGTATTTATCGGAGGTGGTGCAGGTATGGCACCAATGCGTTCACACATCTTCGACCAGTTAAAACGTTTACACTCAAAACGTAAAATGTCATTCTGGTATGGTGCACGTTCTAAACGTGAAATCTTCTATCAAGAAGACTTCGACCAACTCCAAGCTGAAAACGATAATTTCGTATGGCATGTGGCGTTGTCAGATGCATTACCTGAAGATAACTGGACTGGTTACACAGGCTTTATCCACAATGTACTTTATGAAAACTACTTAAAAGATCATGAGGCACCAGAAGATTGTGAATACTATATGTGTGGACCACCAATTATGAATGCATCGGTAATCAAGATGCTGAAAGATTTAGGTGTGGAAGACGAAAACATCTTATTAGATGATTTCGGTGGTTAATCTCACTTAATCCATAAAAGCGGTTCGATTTGTAAAAAGTTTTGCAAATCGCACCGCTTATTACATATAAGCAATGACAGAGATATTAGATACAACTGCACTTGAAAAGGTTTTTACTTGGAAGAAACCTAAAAAATCTTGAAAAATTAAGAATGGTTTAATGCTCAACAGTTAAGCATACAAGATACATTGATCGCAGGAGTAATTAAAAAATTTTGGTTTGTCTATGAATTAGACATAAAATGCTCAAACGCCAACTAAAACGTATGTTTCAAATAATTTAGATATTGATAGTGCTTGATTTTAGAGATGTGCTATGCTTTTCTATGCAATATGGATTTAAACAATAGAAGATTAGCTAAATTACCGTAAAATGCAAAACATCGCTTCTCATCTGACTTAAATTTGGCATTGCTTACGAAAACACCACGAACGATTCACCAGCAGAGAGAATTATAAGACGCTTTTTCAGATTCAGATTTACCGTTTAAAGTGGATCTGATTGATTGGGCAAGTTGTAGTAACAGCTTTAAACAGATCATATTAGCTCGCTACGAAGAATTTCCTTTGTTAAATAAACCTTTATCAGCCAAAACGGTAGAATAATGAAACTTAAATCCTTTTTATTTCTTGCAGTCGGTTCACTTTTTTTAACCGCTTGCGAAAAAGCTCCAGAACAAATTTCTTTTGAAGGTAAAACTATGGGAACGACCTATCACGTTAAATATATTGATGATGGTAAGGTACAACTCCCAAAAGCTGAAGAAGTGCAAAAGCAACTTGATGGTTTGCTCAAAACGGTAAATGACGAAATGTCCACTTACCAAAAAGATTCGGAGATTAGTCAGTTTAATCACAATACTGAAGCCAATCAGCCTTTTGCAATTTCTAAAGATTTTGCCAAAGTAGTGCAAGAAGCGATTCGACTTAATAAAGTGACTGCTGGGGCTTTAGATGTGACTGTCGGCCCTCTTGTGAATTTATGGGGCTTCGGACCAGATAAACGCTTAAACAAAGTACCAAGCGAAGCACAAATTGCAGAACGGGCTTCCTTGGTAGGGATTGATAAATTCAATCTTGATATGACGGGTGAAAAGCCAACGCTCACTAAAAGCGTAAAAGGGCTTTATCTCGATCTCTCTTCGATTGCCAAAGGTTTTGGCGTAGATAAACTTGCCGAATATTTAGAGCAATTAGGTATAAGCAACTATTTAGTTGAAATTGGGGGAGAATTGCGTGGCAAGGGCAACAATTTACAAAATGAACCGTGGAGAATTGCAATTGAGCAACCGACTTTAGTCCAAGGTGAATCGGTGCAAATCATCGCTCCATTGCATAATTTAGGAATGGCAACTTCAGGCAACTACCGCAACTATTTCGAAGATGAAAATGGTAGCCGTATGTCTCATATTATCGACCCCGCAAAGCTTAGCCCTGTCAGTCATAATCTTGCTTCGATAACTGTTCTTGCGCCAACTACAATGACCGCTGATGGCTTATCTACAGGCTTATTTGTGCTTGGTGCAGAAAAGGCATTAGCAATCGCTGAAAAAGAGAAATTAGCAGTATTTTTAATCATCAAAAAAGGTGATAATTTCGAAACCCAAATGTCGAGCGAATTTCAAAAACTTATCGAATCTAAATAGGAGTGAATAATGGAAACCCTTTTAATTACTTTCGGCTTTTTCATTGCCGTGATTTTTGCTATGTCTATCGGCTTTATTATTAAAGGTAAAACTATCAAAGGTAGCTGTGGAGGCATTACAGCCTTAGGTATGAAAAAAATGTGCGACTGTGAAGAGCCTTGCGATAACTTAAAAGCAAAAATTGCGGATGGTACTGCAGATCCAGAAGAAGTGGCTCGTTTTAATAAAAATGAACCGCAGTTTTATGAAGTAAAATAGGTATTATTCATCTAGAGTAAATCATAGCTATTTCGTTACTGTGAATTTGCTCGTTATTGGCATAGTTTTTAACAGATTAGAAACTTTTTTGTCTACTATGCCTTTTTCTTTATATTTCTTATGCAGGAATGCTCCCCTAATAGGAGAGCATTCCTGTTAATATGAAAAATTAAGTTAGTTTTATATACGGTATTAACGATTATTCTTTCCACACAACGTGATATTCTCGGTTTTCTTCTTCGTGAGAAATCAAGAATTTCGCAAATACATCATCCATTTCATCTTGGTCATTGACCAAGCCAACCCATACTTCTGCGAAAGCATCAGGATCGATGAGTGTACCAATTTCTTCATCCCAATTATCGGCAGTTTCTACCATTTCCACCGCACCGCGATCTTCAAATTGCAGATTAAATAATAAAATATCGGCAGGATCTAAATTTTCTCCTACCATTTCAAGGAAAATATCGTAAGCAATATCAATTGCCTCATCTGGAGTTAATCTTTTCATAAGGTTCTCTTTAGGTTTAAATAGAATTTACTTGAATTAAACGGCTTGTTACCATTCCTGCCGATTTTTCTTTAATAACTTGCCAATTCTTCGCTAATAATAGAGGCGGATGATTTTTCTCGGTTTCTACATAAATTAACGCATTTTCTGCCAACCAATTATTTTGCTGGAGCAAAGTCAATACTTGTGGGACAAAATTGTGATGGAATGGCGGATCAATAAAAATAATCTCGAAAGGCTCAGTACTGTTTTTTTGCGATAAATAAGTGAGCGTATCGGTGTTAATCACTGTGCCTTTATCCGTTTTTAAACTGGCTAAATTTTTCTTTAATTGCTGAGCAGCATTAGCAAATTTTTCTAAAAAAACGACCGCTTGTGCTTGACGAGAAAGGGCTTCAATCCCAAGCGAACCACTGCCCGCAAAGCAATCTAAGCATCGAGCATTCGCCACATCAATCATCAACCAGTTAAATAACGTTTCCTTTACTCGGTCGGTTGTCGGGCGTAACCCCTCCGCATTGAGCACGGGTAATTTCCGACCACGCCATAAGCCAGCAATCACACGCACTTCGCCCATTGCTTTTGAGGTTTGTTTTTGCGGTTTTGAATTTGGTGTTTTTCGCATAATAAAATTGAAAGTAAAAAGAGGTTTATTTTAGCCTAGAGAACGTAGAAAGGTCTAGTTTCTCAACTAGACCTTTTATGAACTATCTCAACAACCGTTGGCTATTTAACACCACCGTTATAGATGACATCATCATCGCAATAGCGGCAATCATTGGATTGAGCAAAGTTCCTATAAAAGGATAAAGCACGCCTGCAGCAATAGGAATAGCAATAACATTGTAGAAAAATGCCCCTGTCAGGCTCTGTTTCATATTGCGAAGTACATGTTTTGAGAACGGTAGAATTTCTGCAATTGGTTCAAGTCCTGATCGTAAAAGTGAAAGATCGGCGGTTTCAATCGCAATATCAGAACCTAAGTGCATCACAATCCCTACGTGAGCTTGGGCAAGGGCAGGAGCATCATTAATGCCATCGCCGACCATCGCTACGATTTTACCTTGCTGTTGCAATTGCTGAATTTTCTCTGCTTTTTGCTCTGGCAAGACATCTGCAATTACACCATTTAAGCCTAACTCTTTGGCGAAATAATCGGCTGTCGATTTTCTATCGCCTGTGAGCATATAGCATTGGTAGCCTTCCGACTGAAATTTGGCTATGACTGCTTTACTTTCCACTCGCAATTCATCCGCAAGTGTGAAGACTGCTGCGAGCTGGTTGTTCACGCTTAAATAAATTTGAGTTGAACCATTATGGGCTTGCAAATTAAGTGAAGAAATCAACCGCTCATCAAGTTCTAAGAACGCTAAATTTCCCATTTTGACCATTTGACCATTCCATTCACCCGCAATACCTAAGCCTTTCACCACATTGATATTGCTGATTTCAAGGTTTTCTGCTTGTTCGGCAAATCGCACAATGGCTTTAGCAATTGGGTGGGAAGCCTGTTGTTCCAAACTTTTGGCTAATCCCAAAAGCTCACTCTCATTGCCTTGTAAGGCAGTAAATTGGGTGACAGTCATCTCACCAGTGGTAAGAGTTCCTGTTTTATCAAACACGAGCGTATCGATTTCACTGCTGGCTTGCAAAGCATCAATATTTTTGACTAATACGCCCATTTCTGCTGCACGTGCAACGCCTGCGATGGTAGACAGCGGAATCGCCAAACCAAGAGCACAAGGGCAAGCGATAATAAGTACCGTAGTAAAGACAGATAACGCAAAGGCAAAGTCTTTGCCAAGAGCCAACCAAATCAAGGCAGCGATTAACGCAATCGTAACGACGACAGGCACAAAAACAGAAGCGATTTTATCGACTAAATGAGCTAATGGTGGTTTGCTGCTTTGTGCGTGGCGAACGGCATTAATCACGCGAGCCAATGAGGTTTGAGAGCCCACTTGCTCTGCTTTGTAAATGCCTGAGCCATCTTGAATAAGCGTCCCTGCATGGACTTTATCACCCACTTTTTTCTCAACAGGCAAGGCTTCGCCCGTGAGCATTGATTCATCTACCCAAATAATACCGTCGGTTAAGATACCGTCTACCGCCAAGCGATCGCCCGTTAAGACTTGTACTAACATATCAGGCTTAATACCTTTAACTGGAATGGTTTTTGCAACGTTCTCTTCAAAAATAACCGCTTGTTTTGGGGCTAAATCAAGCAATTTCTCAAGGGCAAGCGAAGAGCGTTGTTTTGCTTTCAGCTCTAAAAATTTACCTAGGTTGATAAAGCCTAAAATCATCACACTGGCTTCAAAATAGACGTGGGCATGTACTTGAGAGAAAAGCAACAAGCCGAACGAATAAAACCATGCGACACCTGTGCTAACCGCAACGAGCGTGTCCATATTTGCTGCACGGCTTTGCAAGCTTTTCCACGCACCTATAAAGAAATCTTTACCTGAAAAATACATTGTCGCAAGACTAACAAAGGCAAGCGTAAACCAAGTAAGATGATTGCGTTCAGTGACCACCATGCCGATAAACATTCCCACAGTCATTAATCCAAAGCCGACAATTAATGCCAAAGCAAACTGCCATTTTTTATGACTTAAAATGGCTTTGGTTTGTGCTTGTTGTTTAGTACGACGTTCTTCTTCACTTTCCAACATTTCTGCACCAAAGCCGATTTTTTCGACCGCTTGAATCATCGCTTGCGAATCGGCATAGCCTTCTACGAAGGCGGTTTGGTCGGCAAGATTGACTGAGGCAAAATTCACTCCTTCAACTTTGTTAAGAGCTTTTTCCACACGGCGAACACAAGCGGCACAGTGCATACCGCTGATTAAAAGTTGGGTTTCTGAGTTAGACATTGCCTCCCTCCTTAATTACAAATTCGCCTCAAATCCGATTTCATCTACTGCATCAATTAATGCTTTTGGATCGGAATTTCCTTCAACAACCGCTTGTTGTGGTTCGAGAGAAACATTCACGCTTTCCACACCTGCAATTTCACGCAAGGCTTTTTCTACGCTTTTCACGCAGTTTCCACAATGTAAACCGTCTAATTTTAAGATGATAGCCATAATAAACTCCTGTTAAATAGTGAATGACAAATCAAAAGATCGGGTATATGCTAAACCTTAACCATAGGTTAAAGTCAAGAAGAAAAATGAATATTAGCCAAGCATCGAAAAAAACGGGGCTTTCCGCCAAACAAATTCGTGATTATGAAAAAGCGGGCTTATTACCGAGAGCTTGTCGAAGTGAATCAGGCTATCGTATTTATACCGAAGCCGATTTGGAACGATTGCATTTTATTTGCAACGCCCGTAAGGTGGGGTTTTCATTAGCTCAAATCACACATTTATTAGCATTAAATGATGACCCGCATCGTACCAGTCGCGAAGTAAAACAGCTTACCGAGCAACATATTTTAGCGTTGGAACAGAAAATCCAAGATTTACAGCAGATGCTGACGTTATTGAAAGGTTGGAACAAAACTTGTTGTGGAAATGACAATCCAGAATGTGCCATTTTAAGCGGATTGCACAAATAACCGCTAAAATTAACTTGAATTTACATAACTTGACCGCATTAACTTAGCCTTTCTGGGCAAATTAACATATAATAACGCCTGATTTTTTTAGGTATTTTTAATGAGCTTATTTAACCACTTTCACCGCAAACCGTTATTATCGCAGTTCCTTTTAGGAATCCTTGCGATTTTTTCATTGCCTGAAATTCAGCCTTGCCCTGAAAGTGAACAGACCATTCTAAATCAACCGCTTGTTCAATCTATTACCGCAGAAGTAGAGCAAGAGCAACACTTATTTCTGGCAGAAATCAAACCAGAATGCAGCGCAAACGAAGTGCAAGCGGTCGAAATTACCCCATTTTTTGCAAAAGCCTTCCATTTTGATGGTGATTTAAATCATCCGATTCGAGCAGGACCTGCATTGTTTATCTCTTAAGATTTTTAACTATATTTAACGTTTAACAAGAATGTTAAGTAGGGGAGGGTTTATCCCCTCCCGATAAATCACATAGATTTTGGACGGGGATAAACCCCGTCCCTACGATGAAACTATATAAAATAAAAAATAGGATAAACAATGATTTCAAGAGTATTAACCGCAGTTTTCGGTTCAAGTAACGATCGTACATTAAAACGCTTGCGCAAAACTGTTGCAAAAATCAACAAATTAGAACCAGCCTTTGAGCAACTTTCAGATGAGCAATTACAAGCGAAAACCACTGAGTTTAAAGAGCGTTTAAGTGCAGGCGAAACCTTACAAGCGATTTTGCCAGAAGCGTTCGCAACCGTGCGTGAAGCGAGTAAGCGTGTGATGGGAATGCGTCACTTTGATGTGCAATTAATTGGTGGTATGGTACTGACCGACCGCAATATCTCAGAGATGCGTACAGGTGAAGGTAAAACCTTAACGGCAACTTTACCTTGCTATTTAAATGCATTAACAGGCAAAGGCGTGCACGTGGTGACCGTGAATGATTACTTAGCACGACGCGATGCAGAAACTAACCGCCCATTATTTGAATTCTTAGGAATTAGCGTTGCCGTGAACGTACCTGGTATGTTGCCAGCGGATAAACGCGAAGCTTACAAGGCTGACATTACTTATTCAACCAACAGTGAATTAGGTTTCGACTACTTACGCGACAACCTCGCCCACGATAAAAATGAACGTTTCCAACGTGAATTGCACTATGCATTAGTTGATGAAGTGGACTCAATCTTGATTGATGAAGCACGTACACCATTGATTATTTCAGGTCCAGCAGAAGATGCTACTCAAATTTATCAAGCGATTGACCAAGTGATTCCACACCTTACTTTCCAAGATAAAGAAGATAGTGATGAGTACACAGGCGAGGGCGATTACACCCTTGATCTGAAAAACAAACAAGCACACTTAACCGAACGCGGTATGGTGAAAGTGGAAAACATTTTAACGCAAATGGGCTTAATGCAAGAGGGCGAAAGCCTTTACCAGCCAGCTCGCATTGCGTTGTTACATCACACCTATGCAGCATTACGTGCACACAAATTGTTTGAAAAAGACGTGGATTATATCGTTGAAAATGGCGAAATCGTGATTATTGACGAACACACAGGTCGTACGATGGCAGGTCGTCGTTGGTCTGATGGCTTGCACCAAGCGATTGAGGCGAAAGAGCACGTAAACATTCAAGGCGAAAACCAAACTGTTGCCTCTATCACTTACCAAAACTATTTCCGTTTATATGAAAAATTAGCGGGGATGACTGGTACAGCAGATACAGAAGCCTTTGAATTCCAACAAATTTATGGCTTAAACACAGTGGTGATTCCAACCAATAAACCAATCTTGCGTAAAGACCATACAGACTTAATGTTCAAGAGCGAACCTGAAAAATTCGCAGCAGTCATTAAGGATATTAAAGATTGTATTGCACGTAATCAGCCTGTATTGGTGGGTACGGCATCGGTTGAAAAATCAGAAGTGCTTTCTGACTTACTTAACAAAGCGGGTATTGCACACAACGTATTGAATGCGAAATTCCACGCACAAGAAGCGGAAATTATCGCTGATGCGGGCTTGCCAGGTGCGGTAACTATCGCAACCAATATGGCGGGGCGTGGTACGGATATCGTTTTAGGCGGTAACTGGAAAGCGGAAGTTGCAAAACTGGAAAATCCAACTGAAGAACAAATCGAAGCAATCAAAGCGGCGTGGAAAGAACGCTATGAAACCGTAATGGCAGCGGGTGGTTTACATATTATCGGTACAGAACGCCACGAATCACGCCGTATCGACAACCAGTTGCGTGGTCGTTCAGGTCGTCAAGGTGACCCAGGTTCATCACGTTTCTACTTATCATTGGACGATCCTTTAATGCGTATTTACCTCAACGAAGGTAAGCTCAATATGATGCGTAAAGCCTTTACTGAGGAAGGCGAAGCGATGGAATCGAAATTACTGACTAAAGTGATTGCTTCAGCACAAGCGAAAGTGGAAGCACATAACTTTGATGGTCGTAAAAACTTGCTTCAATACGATGATGTGGCAAATGAGCAACGTAAAGTAATCTACGAACAACGTAATTACTTACTTGAAACGGACAACGTTTCTCCAATGATTGAAACCATCCGTGATGATGTGTTTAACCAAATCATTAGCCAGTATGTTCCTCCACAATCTATCGAAGAAATGTGGGATATTGAAGGCTTAGAAGTGCGTTTGGATCGCCAATTCGGTATGAAATTACCAATTCAACATTGGTTAGAAGATGAGCCAGATCTACACGAAGAAACCTTACGTGAACGTATTCTGAACATTGCGAAAGAAGAGTACAAAGCAAAAGAAACGATTGTGGGCGAAGAAGTGATGCGTAACTTTGAAAAAGGTATCGTATTGCAAACTCTTGATGAACTTTGGAAAGAACATCTTTCAGCGATGGATTACCTCCGCAAGGGGATTCACTTACGCAGCTATGGTCAGAAAGATCCGAAAAACGAGTACAAAAAAGAGTCGTTTGCTATGTTTACTGAAATGTTGGATCTGCTTAAAACCAACGTCATCAGTGTATTAAGCCGTATTCAAGTGCGTAGTCAAGAAGAGGTTGCTGCAGAGCAACAAGCTGCTCAACAAGCACAAGAAGCAACAGAGGCTGAACAAGCAGTAGATATGGACAACCTGACTGAAGAGCAATTAGCGAACTTACATATTAGTCGCAACGATCCATGCCCTTGCGGTTCAGGCAAAAAATACAAACATTGCCACGGCAGCAAAGCAAAATATGCGTAAGCAATAACGGAAGCTAGACTGGCTTTCATATTGGAGATGCGGGGTTTATCCCCGCCCATTCATTATTTCGGATTTCTTTTACTCTATATAGTTTCTATATTTGAATGCCATTTTTTTATTACTTTATAAACTCATTTTATGACAACACAAACCGACAAAGAAAAAAAACAAGCCTACAATCTTAACAAACTGCAAAAGCGTTTACGTCGCAATGTGGGCAATGCGATTGCCGATTTCAATATGATTGAAGAGGGCGATAAAGTGATGGTCTGCCTTTCGGGCGGGAAAGATAGCTACACGCTTTTAGATATTTTGCTTAATTTAAAACTCAACGCGCCAATCCATTTTGATGTGGTGGCGGTGAATTTAGACCAAAAACAACCTGGTTTCCCAGAGCATATTTTGCCCGAATATTTAGCCAGCATTGGCGTGGAATATAAAATTGTGGAAGAAAATACCTACGGCATCGTAAAAGAGAAAATTCCAGAGGGGAAAACAACTTGCTCACTCTGCTCGCGTTTACGCCGTGGGATTTTATATCGTACCGCCACTGAACTGGGGGCAACCAAAATCGCACTTGGGCATCATCGCGATGATATGCTCGAAACCCTCTTCCTAAATATGTTTTATGGTGGTAAATTAAAGTCTATGCCACCGAAGCTGATTAGCGATGATAGCAAGCAAATTGTGATTCGTCCGCTGGCTTACTGCAAAGAAAAGGACATCGAAAAATATGCGGAAGCGAAACAATTCCCGATTATTCCGTGTAACTTATGCGGTTCGCAACCAAACCTGCAACGCCAAGTAATCAAAGAGATGTTGCAAACGTGGGATCGCCAATACCCTGGGCGAATTGAGACGATGTTCAGTGCCTTACAAAATGTCACCCCATCGCATCTTTGCGACCCGAATTTGTTTGATTTCAAAAATATTAAACACGGGCAAATGATTGAAGGCGTAGAAGGTGACCTTGCTTTTGATAAGGAAGAAATACCAGCAATTCCTGTTGTTGCAGGATTAGATGAAGACGATCACGAATTTGCACAGGAAGGATTGATCCTATTTAAAGCGGTTTAATTTTAATTAAATTTTGCAAAGTGCAAACAACTCAAATTAAGAGGATTTCTTATGTTTTCAAACGAAGTAGTGATTTCGATCATTACGTTACTCGTATTAAGTTTAATGCGAATTAACGTGGTCGTTTCACTGATTATTGCGGCCTTGGTCTGCGGGGAGATCGGCAATTATGGTGTCGATAATACCACGCTTTTCCAAGCATTAGAGAAGACCATCGGTAGCTTTACTGGTGGTTTAGGCGGCGGAGCAGAAACCGCGATGAACTATGCGGTACTCGGTGCATTTGCGGTAGCGTTATCTCGCTCTGGTGTAACCGATTTATTGGCTTACAAAGTGATTTCACACTTTGGCAAACGTCCATCGGGTCGCTCAGTGTTCTGGTTTAAATACATCATTTTATTGGTATTAACTGCCTTTGCGATCTCATCTCAAAACTTGATCCCAATTCATATTGCGTTCATTCCGATTGTTGTGCCGCCACTTTTAGGTGTGATGAACCAGCTGAAAATTGACCGCCGTGCAGTGGCTTGTGGTTTAACTTTCGGTTTAACTGCCACTTATATGTTAATTCCTGCAGGCTTCGGGCAAATCTTTATCGAAAGCATTTTGGTTAAAAACATTAATAATGTGGGTTCACAATTTGGCTTAGTGGCAACCACAGCGGAAATGACCAAAGCGATGTTTATCCCTGTGCTTGGTATGATTTTAGGCTTGCTCTTTGCATTCTTCGTTTCTTACCACAAACCTCGCACTTACGCGGAAGTGCAAGAGAAAAATGCAGATGACATTGCAGAACGTGTCGCCCACGTAAAACCATTCCACATCTGGTTAAGCGTTATTGCGATTATCGCGACCTGTTCAACGCAATTAGCGACCAATTCAACCATTATGGGCGGCTTAGTCGGTTTAGTGATTTTCGCATTAGGTGGTGTGTTTAAACTTAAACAATCGAACGATGTTTTCCAAGATGGCTTACGTTTAATGGCGATGATTGGCTTTGTAATGATTGCCGCATCTGGTTACGCAAGCGTTGTAAACTCAACGGGTGGCGTGGCTGAATTAGTGGAAGGCTTACGTGGCTCAATTGATAGCAAAGGCACCGCTGCATTCTTAATGCTAGTTGTTGGCTTGCTGATCACTATGGGTATTGGCTCATCATTCTCAACCGTGCCAATTATTACCTCTATCTATGTGCCTTTGTGTGTGGCTTTCAGTTTTTCACCGCTTGCAACGATGTCTATCGTTGGCGTTGCTGCTGCACTTGGCGATGCGGGTTCACCCGCTTCAGATTCTACCCTTGGTCCAACATCAGGCTTAAATGCTGATGGTAAACACGACCATATTTGGGATTCAGTTGTACCAACTTTCTTACACTTTAACATTCCGTTGTTAGTGTTTGGTTGGATTGCGGCAATGACGTTGTAATTATTATAATGTAATCATTTACTGGGGCGTGTTGCACACGCCCTTTTATTTCGTTCAATATATAAAAATATTCCGAAAAGGCTATTTATGAAATTTATCTCTTTTAATATCAATGGTTTACGTGCTAGACCACATCAACTTGAAGCTATTATCGAAAAACATCAACCCGATGTCATTGGCTTACAAGAAATCAAAGTTTCAGACGAAGATTTCCCTTATGAGTTAGTCAATCACTTAGGCTACCACGTGTTCCACCATGGGCAAAAAGGACACTACGGTGTGGCACTTTTAACCAAAAAACAGCCGCTTATAGTACGTAAAGGTTTCCCAACCGATAGCGAAGATGCACAAAAAAGAATGATTATGGCTGATATTGAGACTGAGTTTGGCGTGCTTACTGTGTTAAACGGCTATTTCCCACAAGGTGAAAATCGCAAGCATGAAACTAAATTTCCAGCGAAAGAAAATTTCTATGCGGATTTGCAAAATTATCTAGAAACCGAATTGAAACCTGAAAATCCGATTGTTATTATGGGCGATATGAACATCAGCCCAACAGATTTAGACATTGGAATTGGTGAAGTAAATCGCAAACGTTGGTTACGTGATGGAAAATGTTCCTTCTTGCCAGAAGAGCGAGAATGGTTAGAGCGTTTACAAGGTTATGGATTAGTAGATACATTCCGAACAATGTATCCAGCAGCCGATGATAAATTCTCGTGGTTTGATTATCGCTCAAAAGGCTTTGATGACAATCGTGGTTTACGTATTGACTTAGTGCTTGCATCAAAACCATTAGCGGAACACTGTGTAGAAACTGGTATTGATTTAGAAATCCGTGCGATGGAAAAACCTTCTGATCATGCTCCTGTTTGGGCTGTTTTTAAGTAATCTATTTACTAGGCATAGTAAACAAAATAAAACAGGAGCGATGCTCCTGTTTTTATAATTCAAGATATATTATCTCTGTCCTAAAGTAATAATATGCTTATTCGTGGCAATATTTGCCGCAACCCAGCCAATAAAAATACACATCACGACAATGAAAAATATTTCACTGAAATCTAAGCCAGTTAGCTCAAATTTCACGGTGAACATATCCGTTACATATTTTACGACACCGACTAAATAGCTAATAATAACTGAGCTAAATAAGATTGCTAGTAAGCTACCTAGGAAACCGTAAATCATACCTTTGTACAAAAATGGGCGGGCGATGAAGTGATCGGTTGCGCCTAAAAGTTGCTGCACTTCAATGGAAGCTCGGCTATTTGCCACATCCGTACGAACTACATTGCCAATCACTAAAAAGACGGCAATCATCATCAATAAGGTACAAAGTGTGCCAATGCGCGCGAAAAGCCAAGTTAAAGCGGTTAATTTTTCTAGCCAACCATTATCTAATCGCACTTCTTGAACGCCTTTGATATTTTGCAAACCGTTGCGAAGTGCCAGCATTTCATCATTGTTAGCAAAGGCTTTTTTCGGTTTAAGTACCACTACAGCAGGAAGCGGATTATCCTCAATAATATCTAAGGCTTCGGCAAAACCAGACCACGTTTGGAAATCTTCTAAGCTCTGCTGGCGTGAAATAAAATTCAGATGTTCAATTTTATCGGTTTCGAATTGACGAATTTTTTCTACGACAATATTGGCTTCGTTATCCGACAGATTTTTGTTGAGATAAATGGTTAATTCAGGCTCAGGATAAAATTCTGTCGAAGCGTGGTTGATATTTTTCCATAATAGATAGCTAACGGTTGGAATTGTCAACGATGCTGCAATCACCAATACGGTTAAAAACGTGCCTAACTTACGTTGCATTAAATCTTGCCAAACTGCTCGCAAGATATAGCGAGTTTGTGCACCTAATCGCGTATTCAATAAAGAAGCCATTTTCAGTCCTTTTGTTTAATTCGTTTGTAGATGCCCTTGTTCTAATACAAGGCAAGGTTTGGGGCGTTTTGCAATGATATTAGTGTCGTGAGTTGCCACAATCACTGTCGTACCTTGCTGATTAAACTCTTCAAACAGGCGGAAAATTTCAAACGAAAGTTTTTCATCTAAGTTGCCCGTTGGTTCATCAGCAAGCAGTAAAATTGGACGATGCACAATCGCACGAGCAATGTCTACGCGTTGTTGTTCCCCACCAGAAAGATGATGCGGGAAGTAGTTTTCTTTACCCGCTAACCCCACACGAGCAAGCGCTAATCTTGCTTCGCGCTCGACGATTTGTTGGTTCATTCCCTGAATAATTAAAGGTAATGCCACATTATCTAAAATGCTTCTATCTGTTAGCAAGCGATAATCTTGGTGCACCATACCAATTTTGCGACGCAAAAACGGTAATTCGTGTGAGGCAAGGCGAGTAATATCATAGCCATTAAACTCAATACTCCCGCCATTGGCACGTTCAATGCCCATAATTAGTTTCAATAACGTACTTTTCCCTGCACCAGAATGCCCTGTAAGATACGCCATTCCGCCTTTTGGAATGTGAAAGCTAATGCCTTGCAGTGCCGCTTTATTTCCTTTATAGACTTTATTGACATTACTAAATTTGATCATTGTTTTGCCTTATATTATACAACTACTTTTCTTCTTCGTGACTAAACAGGGCTTCGATAAACTCTTCTGAATTAAACGGACGCAAATCGTCAATTTTCTCACCCACCCCAATAAAACGAATTGGAATATTAAATTGATCCGCAATAGCAAAAATAACGCCACCTTTTGCTGTGCCATCTAATTTAGTAAGCGTAATACCTGTCAAGCCCACTGCTTCATTAAAGAGTTTTGCTTGGCTAATCGCATTTTGACCTGTGCCTGCATCTAAGGTGAGCATAATTTCGTGTGGAGCAGTTTCATCATATTTTTTCATTACACGTACAATTTTTTTCAGCTCATCCATCAAGTGATTTTTATTTTGTAAACGCCCTGCGGTATCAGCAATCAATACATCAATATTTCTTGCCGCAGCGGATTGCATCGCATCAAAAATCACTGAAGCTGAATCAGAACCACTAGATTGTGCAATCACAGGAATATGGTTACGTTCACCCCAAACTTGAAGCTGTTCAACCGCTGCAGCACGGAATGTATCACCCGCAGCAAGCATCACAGATTTACCTTCATCTTGGAATTTTTTCGCTAATTTACCGATTGTAGTTGTTTTACCTACTCCATTCACCCCAACCATCAAAATCACATATGGTTTTTTAGTTGTATCAATTTCAAGTGGTTGAGCCACTGGCTTTAGCACATCGGCAAGCTCAAGTTTTAATTGCTGATAAAGTAATTCAGCATCTTTAAGTTGTTGTTTGGTTGCGTGTTGAGTTAAGTTATTGATGATTTTGGTTGTGGTTGGCATACCAAGATCCGCAATCAAAAGCTGCTCTTCCAACTCTTCGAACAGATCATCATCAATTTTTTTACCGCGGAAAAAGTTTAAGAAACCTGAACCAATATTCTGCTTGGTTTTAATTAGCCCTTGAATTAAACGACTAAAAAAGCCTGTTTTATTCGCAGGTTTCTCTTGATATTCATCTTGGGTTTCTTCTTTTACTTTTTCCGCTTCTTCAGCAATTTCCTCAGAAATTTCGATTGCTTGTTCTGATTCAGAAATAACCTCTGTTTCAAGTTGAGCTTCCTCAACGATTTCATTTGCTTGCAGAGAATCAGCCATTGTGGCAAAGTCTTCTGCAATTTCATCCGCTTGCAAATTCTCATTCGAATTGTGATGAGCTGTATCAATAATAGCTACGCTCTCTTCTTTTTCTTCTTCGAAGGATTGTTCGATTTTCTCTTCTAACTCCTCAATAATATGCTCAGCAACATCCAATTTTTCTTCAACAAAGTGTTTTGCTTCATCTAATTTTTGTTCAATAAATTCGCTTACTATTTCGTGTTTTTCTTCTACAAACAGTGCATTTTCTGCTATGTTTTGTGAATCTGTTTCAATGGTTTGCTCTTGCGAAACTTGTTCTGTAATTTCTTCTTTTTTCCCGAAGCCCAACCAAGACCAAAAACCTTTTTTCTTTTCCGACATAATCTATTCCAAAAATAAATACTAAAAGTGCGTTAAGTTTACCAAAAAAATGATTTTATGAGTATGAAAAATCTTTCTTGATTTTATATTTCTATTTTCCGAAATATGCTCAATTAAGCTATAATACCATCTCCGTGAATGATTACATTTTTAGTAAGAATAATAAACATTAGGAATAAAATGGGCTTACTTCAACTTTTGTTTAGCTTTAAAGGACGTTTAAATCGGCAAGGCTTTTGGGTAGGAATTGGCATCAACTTTGTTTTTTTATTTATCGTGGTAAATTTTTTCACCTATTCAACCGCTTTTAACCCGATAATGCTTTTTCCGCTAGGGGGAAGCCTGTATAGTATTCTTTCCATTGCCGTAAAACGCTTACACGACAGAAATCGTTCTGGCAAACACGCCTTTATTTTAGCCGTGCCAATGATTTGCTACTTCATTGCCCCGCTTGCAGGTGAAACTAATGCGTGGTTGCTTGGTTTGTTGATGCCGATGTTGATTGGCACGATTGTCTTTTTAGAATGGGGCTTTTTTGCCAGCTTTCCTCAAGGCAACCAATATGGTGAGCAAGGATTATCGTTGAAATTAAAATAGCTTTTGATATTAGAAACAGAAAGTATGACCGAACACATTAAATTAAACTATCACAAAACCAAATTCTTAACCTCTGCACCAGATATTCGCTATTTACCTGAAGATAGTGGCATTGAAATTGCTTTTGCAGGGCGTTCGAACGCAGGGAAATCGACCTCGCTTAACGCATTAACTAATCAAAAAAATTTGGCTCGTACCTCAAAAACTCCAGGGCGAACTCAACTTATTAACCTTTTTGAAGTGGAACCGAACTGTAAATTAGTTGATTTGCCTGGTTATGGCTATGCAGCTGTGCCCGAGCAGATGAAAATTCAATGGCAAAAAGCATTGGGCGAATATTTACAAAAACGTGAATGCTTGCGTGGTGTCGTGATTTTAATGGACATCCGCCATCCGCTTAAAGATTTAGACCAACAGATGATCGAATGGGCGGTTTCAGCAGAATTGCCAGTGTTATTGTTGCTGACCAAAGCTGATAAACTCAGTCAATCTGAACGTAGCAAAACCGTTAAAATGGTGCGTGAAGCGATTTTACCTTTCCAAGGCGATGTGCAAGTAGAAGCTTACTCCGCATTAAAACGCCTCGGCATTGACAAATTATCAAGCAAATTAGACCGCTGGTTTGCGCCAGCATTTGAAATTTCAGCAGCATAATAGGAGAACTGAAATGTACAACTTAACCGAATTACGTCAAGAAACCGATAAAATTATCAAGAACTTATTAGCGGATGGCTCAGATCCTGAAGCCCTTTATATCATCGAACACCACGTGGCTCACCACAATTTTGATAAACTCGAAAAATTGGTGGTGGATGCTTACAAACTTGGCTATGAAATTTCAGAAGCGGAAGAGGTGGAAGAAGATGGCAACGTTTTCTTCGTGTGTGATATTGTGAGTGAAATCAACTTAAATGCGGATTTTATTACCGCCCAGCAAAAAGAATTGCTCCCATTGATTGAAAAAGCAGGGGCAGAATATGAAGGTTGGGGCACGTATTTTGAAGATCCGAATGGTGAGGACGATGAATACGGCAACGATGGCGAATTTTTTGAAGAGCACGATGAAGATTTTGATTTTGACGAAGAAGAGATTGTGCGTCATTAGTTTTATATTGCAATATAAAGGGCGGAGCGTACCTCCGCTCTTATATGTTTTACTATAGATTTATTCTATTTTTCATCTTATCTTAATAACTCCGCAAAATCTCCTTGAGATTTAATCTCTGTAAATTTTCCTTTTTGGATAATCTGTCCTCTTTTCATTACCCAAATTTCATCGCAACTCGCTAAATCTTCAATGCGATGAGTGATCATCAGTGTTGTGTGTTGTTGGCTTAAATGGTGCAAGGCTTGTAGCACTTGTTGCTCAGATTGCAAATCTAAACTGGCAGTCGGCTCATCTAACATCAATAGTTCATAGTTTCTTAGCAACGCTCGAGCGATGGCAATACGCTGAACCTGTCCTCCAGAAATGCCTGCATTGCTGTCTTGCACTTGATGTTCCAAGCCTAAACGGTAAACAAACTCATCCGCTTTAGAAAGCAAAAGAGCTTGTGTAAGAGCTTGTTCTGATACTTCGTAATTGCCAAGCAAAATATTTTCTTTTAATGAACCACGAATAAGCTGAGGGTTTTGCCCTACCCAAGCTAACTTTTCTCGCCATTGGATTAAATTTAATTCACGTAGCTCAATGCCATTGATGGTCACTGAGCCTTCATAAGGCAAGAAACCAAGTAGCATATTCATCAATGAGCTTTTTCCTGCTCCACTCTGCCCAACTAAAGCGATATGCTGTTTTTCGCAAATATCAAAATTGAGTGGTTGAGTTAGGCGTTTACCTTGTGGAGAAAGCACCACGCAATCTTTGGCTTGAATAACAAGCGGTTGATTTTTGAAATCTTTTTGCGAAGTTTGGCAAGATAACACCTCTTCATTTAAAAAGGCTTCAATATTATCCGCTGCTGCAATCGCTGCAGCTTTATCATGGTAGAAAACGCCTAATTCACGCAATGGCTGATAAAATTCTGGTGCAAGCATCAAGCAGAAAAAGCCCGTAAATAATCCTACAGCAACGCCATAACCACCAAAATCTAGCTCACCTAAGAAGGTAAAACCAAAGTAAACCGCCATTACTGCAATCGAAATTGCCGTAAAAAACTCAAGCACAGCCGAAGAGAGAAACGCCATTTTCAACACATCCATGGTGCTTAAACGGAACTCTTCGGTGCTTTGGTAAATTTGCTCAGTCTGCTTTTCTGCTTGCCCAAATAGACGGATGGTTTCTAATCCGCGAAGTTTATCCAAAAATTGACCACTCATTCGTGAGAGTACGCCAATATTGCGTTGGTTGGCTTCCACCGCTTTAATTCCTGCCAATGCCATAAAAATCGGAAGCAGCGGTAGTGTTGCAAATAAAATTAAACCTGCCGCCCAGTTAATTGGGAAGACTACGCAGAGGATTAAGATAGGCACAATCAACGATAAAAACTGCTGTGGCAGATAACGAGCATAGAAATTATGCAGATTTTCGACCTGCTCTAACATCAAATTTGCCCAGCTGCCCGTTGGTTTTTGCTGGAGCGACATAGGTCCGACCGCTAACAGCTTTTGAATAATCTGCTGGCGTAAATGCAAGCGCAAGGTCTGCCCCGCTTTAAAGCCCATTCGCTCACGCAACCAAATCAACACCGCTCTGGCGGTAAAGCAGCCGAATAATAATCCTATTTCAGCTAGAAATTGGCTTGCGGTTTGATGTTCAATAATGATTTTATGTAACATCAAGGCAATCAGTACCATCTGTCCCATCATGAACAAGGCGCTGATTGCGCCAAAGAGCACATTGAGCAGCAGATATTTTTTCACAGTTTTCTGCTGTTCACGTAGCCATTTTTGTAGAAGTTTTTGTCGTTCTTTTTTCATTTATTTCTCTGTAAGTGCTTGGCGTATTTTTAATCAAAATCAAAACGATACATTAAATCGACAGCTTGATTTACGCTAGAAACCCATTGTAAATACAATTTCGGGGCGAGATTATAGCGTAAAGTTAGCTCCGTTAAAGGGGCAAAAATGCCTACGCCATATTTCACTCTAAATTTGGGCGTGAGGCTCGCACTCACTTCCACTTTCGTATTATCGCCAATCCCTGCCGTGCTTACACTTAAATCATTTAAGCCAAAAGCACTGCCCACTTTGCCGACCGTTTTGCTGCTTTTTGCCAAACTCATACCGAGCAAGGCTGCCGCCATTGAGTTACTCGAGCTGGTATCACCGCTACTATCTAACGAACGCCCTGTTAAGATATAAGAAAGCGCATTATTTTGTGACATCGCAGGCTCTGAGAACACTTTAACTTCAGGGCTATCCGCCAAGCCAACCACTTTTACACCAGCGGTAATTGAACTATCTTCCATTGCTTCTGGATTGCGAATTGCTTCAATATTCAAACTTGGTTGAGAAGGCAAGCCCGCAAAGCTGATTTGTCCTTTGCGGATAATTAAATCCTGTCCAAATGATGCGTATCGCCCTTCGGTTAAATTTACTTGACCATACAACCCTAAACCCTGTTTGCCTTGGCGCACCGCAATGGTGCCATCTACATTGGCTTTTAAGCCGTAAGCATTGAGTTTCACATCATCGCCAATATGGATGTTAATGTTCGATTTAATCGCCATTCCGCTTGGCGTAGTTTGTGGAATTTGACGCTGTGCCAGCGGGATTTTTTTCTTCACAGAACCATCCATAATCACTTCGTCATCACTTACGCTTACCACGCTTTCTGGCAACTCTTCAACCTCAATCCTTGCCCACGGAATATCAATGTTACCGCCTAATTCAAGCTCTTTTGGCATGACTGAAACCGAAATATTCGGGCTTACTTCCACTGTCCCAATATTTGGCATACTCACTTTAAAGCGATTCGCACGGGCATTGATTGTACTTCGCCATGCGTCTAATTTTCGCCAATCGGCAGCCCCCTCTAAATGCAGATCACTCTCTGGCGTTTGAACCACACCCGAGAGGGTAGAACTCGCTCCATGGAAATGCATCGCTAAACGCCCATCAGTAATATCAAACGGCATTGAAACCGATTTCGCACGTAAATTGCTTAAACCTAATTGCCCGTGTAATTGTGGTGCAAGCACATTTCCGCCCATCGTTAATTTTGCATTGATATTGCCATCAACCGATTCTCCGCCCGTTAATAACGGTTTGATTAAACGAAGCGAAAGCTGATCAATTTCAATTTGTCCAGATAATGTTCGTGACTTAGTAATGTCTTTCATCACTAAATCTGTTGCTAATCGCCCGTTATTTTCAATCCGTAAGTCTGTTTTCAGATTTAAATTATTGTCTGCCAAACGAGCGTTGATTTTAAGTGGGCTTGCCGTAATCGGGAACGTTTTGCCCTCCGATAAAGCTTGCGTAAATTTTAAGTGATGTGAATTAACCTCTAAATTTACTTGCGGTGCTCTGTTTTTAAACCACGCTGCATCGCCTTTTGCCGAAAGAATGCCCGATAATTGCGTGCTATTATCTAAATAGGTTTTTAGCATCGCTAAATCTAATCGCTTGATCTCAAACGGAATTTTCCCTTCTTGCCCCGCATTAAAAGTTTGCGGGAAGCAGAGTTCAGCGTGCGAATTTAACCAGCAATGAGGAGACACTTGGGCGTTAATTTGCTGATTGTTGTAATTCACATTTACCGCTTGGTTGGTTCTAAATTTGCCGAGCTCTCGGTTTTCAATTGCCAATTGGCTGATTTGCCCATTCCACACTTGTTGCAAGCGGTCAAATTTGCCAGAAAGTTGCAAATTTGCCGAGATTGGGTCGCCTTTTGCGTTGAATGTGAGGCTATGTTGCGCTTCTGAACCTTTCGCATTGAGATCCGCTTTTTCGACTTTCATTTCGCCATAGGCAAATTTTTGCAGCGTTAATGCAACATCACCTTGAATGGTTTTCTCGGTCGTGACTTTTCCTTTCGCTGTTAAATGTTGCAAATTAAGATCATCATAAGCTACATTATTTGCTGTTAGATCGAGATCTAAGTTTGGCTCGCTCACTTTACCCGAAAGCGTCACATCACCTTTGATGCCTGCTTTTAAACGTGGCACTAACCCTTGCAAATTCGGGGCGTCTAGATTGGCGGTAAAGTTTGAACTGTCCCCCAATACGCCTTGCATTGCGATGCGGTTTTCACCATAAATCAAGGTCGCATTTGGTACGTTCAGCAAGGTTCGATGATCGGACTTCAATTGTCCTTGAAGCTGTAAAGTCCGTTGTGAAAGTGTCCCCTTGATGTCTATTTTGGGCACATCCACCGCCCATTCATTGTGCTCTTCCCCGCGAGCGGCATAACCTTTACTTTCAAGATCACCACTTAACACTGCAGCCCAATCTGGAGAGAGAGATTTTGTGTTGATATTATTGAGCTGTAATTTGCTTTGCCATTCTATTCCATCACGCCAATCCACTAAGCCAGAAAGCTGAGCTTTGCCGTCTAAAGCGGTTAAATTTAGGCTATCAATTGCAAAATGGGTAATCGTGCCATTACCTTTTAAATCCACGCTAGAAGCAGGAATATTCATCCCTTTTGCATTGCCCGAAAGCGTGAGCTGATAATGGTTCATATCGCCTTGTAAATTCAACGCAACATTATTTAATTTCAGCGGATCATTCTTATCTTGCGTAATGGCATAGCTTGCCGACGGGCTTTTTAGGCTAAGATTAAACGGATTTTTCTCCGTGGTTAACGCAATATCACCTATTAATTCGGCTTGAATTGCCCCTATCGTTTTTACATTTAATGCCGTTTTTTGGAAAAGATCACCAGAAAGTGCAATATCGGCATTATTCACAGGAATTGCCGATGAGAAGTTTTGCAAACCTTCTGCGTGCAATTGCAAATCAAGCGGGTAATCCCCGTTTAGCATCAGCTGCCCTTGTGCGGAAAGATTGCCTTGCTGACTTTTCAGATTTAAACGGCTAATTTCAACCGTTTGGTGATCCGCTTTTGCCGCTAAAGTTGCCTGATCTAAATTAAAAATCTGGCTCGGTTTCTCATCTGGGGTTAATGGCTTTTGGCTGATATTGATATTGGCTAAATTCAGCTGTTCAATATTGAAATCAAGCGGCAAAACAAGCGGTTGTTTTTTGGTTAAAAATGGCGAATTTAGCGTTTGCTGAATAGCCGCCCAATCAATCGGCGCTTTTGCAGATTGTTCTTCAGATTGAACCGCTTGTTTTGCCTCGGCATCCTCCGCTTTCATTGGGGCAAGCGAAATCGCCAAGCCATTTAACTCGGTGGGGAAAAGGGTCACAGAGCGCCCTTCACCTTGAATGCCCGACTGGAAATGATCAAGTTGAATATCTAACGCATCCACTTTCACGCTGATATTATCCAGCGCAATCTTTTTCGCAGTAATCCCAAGCGGGAGATTAAGTTCGGTAAAAGGCTCGCTCTCTTCTTGAGGTTGAGATGGCGGAAGTTTGCTCGTGTCAATCGCAACGATTGTATCTTTTAAGCTCAAGTTTTCAAGGCAAGCATCATATTTCCATAGGCAAGAAAAATCGAAATGTAACTGTACTACGCCTGCAGAAACCTCCACGCCTGCCATGTTGTATTGGGTGTTGGTCAGCGTTAGCCCTTCTTGTAAGCTACCTTCAACCTGTTCAATGGAAAGCTCATCTAATAAGCGTTCAGCCAAATGAATGACCGAACGTTGCCCGTAACCAGTGGCAAGATAGCCCATTCCGCCAACCAAAAGTAGCGGAATCCCGCACAGCACCCAACGCAGAAATTTAACTTTGCATTTTGGTTTTATGTCTGAAGATTGCTTTTCAGTTTCGCTCAATTTTTCTGTGATTTCTTGTTCTTGCATACTAAAGTTCTGAACCTAATCCGATATAAATTTGCACGCCTTTTTCATTGCTTGGCGATTTTACAGGTGTTGCGACATCAAGTTTGATGGAGCCAATAGGTGACACCCAACGCACGCCAATGCCTGCCCCTGCGTGTAAATCTTTGCTGTTGAATTTGTCGGACGCTAATCCCGTATCATAAAAAGCGGCTGCCCACCAATCTGGATAAACTTGATATTGATATTCGACCGAACCTGTGGCTAAACGCGAGCCGCCGAGCCGTTTTCCGTTATTGGGATCGCGTGGTGAAATATCTTTGTAGCCAAAGCCTCGCACGCTCATATCGCCCCCCGCAAAATAGCGTAATGCTGGCGGGATTCGTTCAAACTCTTTAGCGTGAATACTGCCCACTTCGCCGCGCAATACAAAACGATGGTTTTTAAAGTAGGTTCGAATCCAAGCGGTAGACAGTTTCCAGCTATAAAAATTAACATCTGAAGTCAGATCTTTCGATCCCCAGTTCACCGTTAATTTTTGCGTATCGCCCCACAATGGGAAACGACGTCCATCTGAACGGGTGCGATTTAATGATGCCGTTGGGTAAATCAGCAACGTTTTATGAGAAATATTTGCTTGCGTGAAGGAATCGTAGCGTACTTTCACGCCAGTCGAAAACGACCAGCCTGTCTCACGTGTCCAAAATCGCATTAAGCCCAAAGTTGCAGCGGTTGATTTGGTATCATGTTGATCTTCACGCTCAATCCCACCAGACACTTGGTAATAGTAGTGAATCGGATTCGCTCTCACAGGAATGTTATAACCAAATTCTGCGGTCTGTTCAGGGCGAGAAATGTAAGTGCGGGATTCAAAACTATGCCCACGGCTGTTAATCCAAGGCTTTTTCCAGTTAAATTGCAAGCGTGGTCCCACATAGGTTGCAAAACCTAAACCGACTTCCATCTCATTACGTTTACGTGGCTGAAAGAGCACATTGAGATCCACCGTTTTCTGCGCTTCATTCAGCTTTGGTTCAACCAACACAGAAGAGAACCAATTACTAGACGTGTAATCTGAAGTCAGCGTGGTTAAATCATTTCCGTTGTATGGCTCGCCCGTATGGATTTTAAGAATATTCCGCAAATAATCTTCACGAATTTGGTTGTCGGTAAATTGGATTTCTCCATAACGATAACGCTCACCGCTGTCGTAACCTAATCGCCAATCGGCGGAATGCTCGGTTGGATACACCTCAAGACGATGATAGAGCCAATGCCCATCAAAATAGCCTTTTTTGAAGGCAAGCCCTTCTAAGCTACTTTTGAAATTATCATAAACGCGATGATATAAAGTCGTCCCTTTTTTCGGCACGGTGGTGAGCAGCTGTTCAAAATCTGGATCGGTTTTCGCCTCACCAATAATTTGCACATCCGTTTCATCAATTTTGACGGTTTCTTTATCCAACTCAACATTCAACACTAAAAGTGGCTTTTTGCCCTCACGCGGTTCTAGTACAAACTGATATTTGGTGTTGTAGAAACCTTTGGCACGCAAGCCTTTATCAACTGCATTTTTGACTAAATATTGGTAGCGCTCCGAGCCATCGGCATATTCGGGAGCGATTTGCGATAAAAAAATCTGCACGTTTGCCCAAGCATCTTTATCTCTGCTTGCAATGCCTTTCACCTCTAAATCAACTTGAGCTTGTTCGCTATTCTCCGACGGCTCAGAAGCGGTCGAATTTTCTTCCTCTTTTGCGATTTCTTCTGCATAGCTCAATGAAGAGATTGCCATCAGGCAACAAAGTGTTAAAAAACGAAGTTTAAAATGCACGTTATTTCCTTGGAAATCACCTAGGGCTACACGCCCTAGGTTAGTAATAAATGTGTCCCTATGGGACACCAATCATTGTAATCATTCCAGCCCCATCGGGGCTGATTTATGCGTAACCTAGGGCAAAAGCCCTAGGGTGATACTGGCTGCGATAAACCTATCTCACCAATCTCAACGGATTCACCGCTACACCAGCTCGAGTAATACCGAAATAAAGCGCAGGGCTACTTCGACCGCCAGAGTTCCCCACGGTTGCAATCGTTTGACCTGCTAAAACGCGTGCGCCTTCTTTTACCAAAATGCTTTGCGTGTAACCATAAACAGATAAATCATCACGACCGTGGCTGATAACCACCATATTGCCATAGCCTTGTAACCAGCCTGTGGTAACAACACGCCCGCTTGCGATAGCCCGAATTGGTGTGCCTGCACTGGCTGAAATCACGATGCCATTCCAACCATTACCAAATTTAGTCACGACTTTACCAGAAACTGGCATTGAATATTTGCTTGAACCTAAACCACTGCCCGCTCGTACTTGCTGTTTCTCACTTTCAGTTGCTTTGCGGTTTTCTTCTCGGCTTTTCTTCGCTTCTAACTGAGCAATATCGCGTTTTTCTTGCTCTTCAGCTTGGTGCGTTGCTGCCACTAATTTTTCTTGGAGTGCAGCAGCGTTTGCTTTCAATTCCTCTAATTGGCTTTGGTCTTTTTCAAGCGTTTTATCAATCGCCTTTAATGTATTTTCACGCTCCCGCTGCACTTTTTTTAAGTCTTGCTCTTGCTTCTTTTGGGTCGAAAGCTGTGTTTGATGTCCTTTCTGCTGTCCTTTTAGTTCATCGCGACGCGCTTTTAGTTCCTCTTGGGTATGGCGTAAATCATTAATTAAATCAATGCGAACTTGATTGATATGCTCATAGTAAGCGGTCATTCTGTCCGCATTTTTTGCAGAATCGGACATCAACCGCTCAAGCACAGAGGGATGAATACCCGAACGGTATGCAGAATCCAGCTGATCTTTTAATCGCTCTTTTTGCTCTTTTTCTTGCTGTTCTAACCGTTTGATTTCTTGCTCTGTACGTTTAATCGAAGCGCGAATATCCGCCAATGAACTTTCAGTATCTTTTAGCTTGGTAAAGACTTGCCCCATTTCCACTTCTTGCTGTTTAAGTGTGGCTTGCAACGCATTACGTTTTTGGCGGCTTTCATTGATTTTACTTTTCTGTTTTTCAATTTTTTGATTGATTTCAGAAAGTTGATTGGCGTTGCTTATCGCAATTAGGCTATTTAAACCAAATAAGCTAAATATAAGAACGAAAAGATAGCGAATTTTCACAAAAAATTCCTTAAGAGAGCAGATGTAAACAGTGCCTATTTTAGTGAAATTTTTGAGGAAAATCAGCTTTTCTACGACTTTTTATACCCTTTTACAAAAAGAAAGTGGCTCACCCTTTAAAAATCAAGGATTTTTTGCTATAAATAGCCCGTTTTCATAATCAACTCAACTTAATAGGAGCTCCTATGGAATTAGTATTTATTCGCCACGGTTTCAGTGAGTGGAATGCTAAAAACTTATTTACAGGTTGGCGTGATGTTAATTTAACAGAACGTGGTATCGAAGAAGCAAAAGCAGCGGGTAAAAAATTATTAGGCGCTGGTTACGAATTTGATATCGCATTCACTTCTGTATTAACGCGTGCAATCAAAACTTGTAACATCGTATTAGAAGAATCTAACCAATTATGGATTCCTCAAGTGAAAAACTGGCGTTTAAACGAGCGTCACTACGGTGCATTACAAGGCTTAGATAAAAAAGCAACAGCGGAACAATATGGTGATGAGCAAGTTCACATCTGGCGTCGTTCTTACGACATCTCTCCTCCTGACTTAGATCCGCAAGATCCAAATTCTGCACACAATGACCGCCGTTATGCACACTTACCAAAAGATGTGATTCCAAACGCAGAAAACTTAAAAATCACATTGGAACGTGTTTTGCCATTCTGGGAAGACCAAATCGCACCAGCATTATTATCTGGTAAACGTGTTCTTGTAACGGCTCACGGTAACTCATTACGTGCATTAGCAAAACACATTATCGGTATTTCTGATGCTGAAATTATGGATTTCGAAATCCCAACGGGGCAGCCATTAGTGTTAAAACTTGATGACAAATTAAACTTTGTAGAGAAATTCTATCTATAAGCCAATTTGAATTGAGAGCCTAGAATGGAAATTCTAGGCTTTTTTTCACCCTATTTTAGGCTATAATGGAGTGCAACCTAATACGTTTATACTCTGCATTACAATGGAGGTTTTATGGTAGCTATTCGACACTCTCACGAACTTAACCCTGCAACATTTGAACTCGCTGGTTGGAGTGAGTCGTTGCATATGTCTCCTGTTACCTTTGATAAATTGCAGAATGCGTGGCGATATTCGCAAGAAAAGCTAGACCCCACTCAATATGAATTGATGTGGGATGGCATTGAAATGGCAGAAATTCTCTATGGCTTGAATATGGATGATGATAGCCTTGTTGCCGCAATGCTTTTCCCTCTTGTTAAAGGCAATATTATTGACCTTGTGCAAGTCAAAGAAGATTTCAGCAACCAAGTGAAAAACTTGGTAAAAGGCGTGTTGGAGATGGAAAACATCCGCCAACTCTCATCTAATTCTGCTTCCGATCTGCAAATTGATAATATTCGCCGTATGCTGTTGGCAATGGTGGATGATTTCCGCTGTGTGGTCATCAAGCTTGCCGAACGCATTACTTATCTCAGAACTAAAAATCGTTATAGCGAAGAAGATATTGTACTTGCGGCAAAAGAGTGCTCACACGTGTATGCACCTCTTGCTAATCGTTTGGGCATTGGGCAATTGAAATGGGAGCTTGAAGATTACTGCTTCCGTGCGCTGCACCCGCAATGTTACCGCCAAATTGCGAAATTCGATCTTGGTGAACGCCGTGTCGATCGTGAAAAATATATTGCAAATTTTGTGGCGGATTTAACCGCTTCACTAAAAGAAGAATTAGACGAAGTGCAGGTTTATGGTCGTCCAAAACATATTTACAGCATTTGGAAAAAAATGCAGAAAAAAAATCTGCGTTTCGATCAATTATTTGATATTCGTGCTGTACGCGTCATCGTGCCAAAATTAGAAGATTGCTATACTGCACTGAGTATTATTCATACCCAATATAAACATCTACCAGAGCACTTTGATGACTATATCGCTCAGCCTAAACCTAACGGCTATCAATCTATTCATACCGTAGTGATCGGCAAAAGCGATAAACCTATTGAAGTGCAAATTCGCACGCAAAAAATGCACGATGATGCCGAACTTGGCGTTGCCGCTCACTGGAAATATAAAGAAGGGGCAACTGCGGGGCGTTCAGGCTATGAAGAGAAAATCGTTTGGCTGCGTAAACTCTTAGCGTGGCAAAATGATATTGCGGATTCTGGAGATGTGCTTGATGAAATGCGCTCACAGGTGTTTGATGATCGCGTCTATGTCTTTACTCCACGTGGCGAAGTGATTGATTTGCCAAAAGATGCGACACCTCTTGATTTTGCTTATGCAATTCATAGTGAAATTGGTCACCGCTGCATTGGGGCGAAAGTAGCGGGCAAGATTGTGCCATTTACCTACAATCTCAAAATGGGAGATCAGGTTGAAATTATTACCCAAAAACAACCGAATCCAAGTCGTGACTGGCTTAATCCAAACACAGGCTTTGTGAACACCTCAAAAGCACGTTCCAAAATTATTGCGTGGTTCAAAAAACTTGATCGTGAGAAAAATATCCCGATTGGGCGTGAAGCTCTTGAAGCAGAAATGATCAAACTAGGCTTAACGCACAAGCAAATCGAAACTTATGCATTGCCACGTTACAACCTCAAACAGATGGACGATCTGTATGCGGGCATTGGTGGTGGCGATATTAAACTCAACCAGCTCAGCCACTATTTACAAAGCCGTTTAATTAAACCTACCGCCGAGCAAGAAGATGAAGCGGTATTGAAACAGCTTAATAAAAACTCGCATCAAAAAGCCCAAAATGGTCAAGTAATTATTGAAGGCGTGGGCAACTTGATGCACTCCATTGCACGCTGCTGCCAACCAATTCCAGGCGATCCGATTGTAGGCTACATCACTCAAGGTCGCGGTATTTCAATTCACAAAGCTGATTGTGAACAGCTGTTTGAATTACAAAGCCTTAATCCAACTCGTGTGGTAGAAGCCCAATGGGGAAGTTATGCTGGCGAAGGCTTAAGTCTTACCATTCGTATTATTGCCAACGACCGTAACGGTTTACTGCGTGATGTGAGTGCAATTATGGCAAACGAGAAAGTCAATGTATTAAGCGTTGCTAGCCGTATTGATGCCAAACGTAGCCTTGCAATTATCAATATGGAAATTCAGATGAACAATGTGGCAATGCTGAATAAAATCTTGGCTCGCATTACGCTTCTTGATGATGTGATTGAGGCAAGAAGAGCTGGATAATTCATTGATACTCACTTTTACTTATTCCCTTGCTATTTAGTGGGAATTTTTATTTAACTCTTATTAAAAGTAATAAAATTACTTGTTTTTCCATTTTTACCCCCCATAATGGGAAAATTATTTAAAACCAAAGAAGAGAGCAAATTTATGGCACCAAGAAAAAAGAAAACTATTGCATTGCCACTTTTGCCACTGCGTGATGTAGTGGTGTTCCCGAATATGGTAATGCCATTATTCGTTGGACGTGAAAAGTCGGTGCTTGCACTACGTGCTGCGATGGATGCAAACAAGCAACTGTTTCTTGTTACCCAAAAAGATCCGCAAAATGAAAATCCGACATTAGATGATATGTATGACATCGGTGTAACTGCTAATATTATCCAAATGCTAAATCTACCAGATGGTACGGTGAAAGTGTTGGTGGAAGGTCAGACTCGAACCAAAATTGAGAAGGCTCACGATGATGAATCTGGTTTTTGGGCAGAACTAAGCGTGATTGAAACAACGGATAATGCCGAATCTGAAGAGCTAGCTGCACTTACAAAAACTACCTTTGCTGAGTTCGAAAATTACGTTAAAAATAATAAAAAAATTCCCACTGAGATTTTAGTTAAATTGCAGAAAATCAGCGATCAAGAACGCTTAGTGGATACGATTTCAGCCAATCTTTTAACGCCTGTTGCGAAAAAACAAGAGCTTTTAGAAGAGGCTAGCTTACTCAAACGTTTCGAAACTTTGTTGATTGCAATGGCAACTGAGCTTGATTCAATGCAGATGGATAGCCGCATTCGTGCACGCGTGAAAGAGCAGATGGAAAAAAATCAGCGCGATTACTATCTAAATGAGCAAATCAAAGCGATCCAAAAAGAGCTCGGCAATAATGAAGATGTTGAGCAGAGCGAATTAGATAAACTGAAAGCAAAAATCAATGAAGCGAAATTACCTGTGGATGTGTTAGAAAAAACAGAAGCAGAATTCAAAAAGCTCAAAGTGATGCCACAAAGTTCTTCTGAAGCAGCGGTGATCCGTGGTTATATTGACTGGATTTTACAAATGCCGTGGCACAAAAAATCAGCCGTGAAAAAAGACTTAGCCAAAGCACAAGAGATTTTAGATAAAGATCACTACGGCTTAGAGCGTGTGAAAGAACGCATTGTGGAATACCTTGCGGTACAAAGCCGTTTGAACAAGCTTAAAGGTCCAATTCTTTGCTTGGTCGGTCCACCAGGGGTAGGGAAAACCTCACTCGGTCAATCGATTGCGAATGCCACAGGGCGTAAATATGTGCGTATGGCGTTAGGTGGTGTACGAGATGAAGCAGAAATTCGCGGGCATCGTCGTACTTACATCGGTTCAATGCCAGGCTCGTTGATGATGAAAATGGCAAAAGTAGGTGTGAAAAATCCGCTCTTCTTGCTTGATGAAATAGACAAAATGGCACAAGATATGCGTGGCGATCCTGCTTCGGCATTATTAGAAGTGTTAGATCCAGAGCAAAACAAAGCGTTTAACGACCACTATTTAGAAGTGGATTACGATTTGTCTGATGTAATGTTTGTGGCAACCTCAAACTCAATGAATATTCCACCAGCGTTGCTTGACCGTATGGAAGTAATTCGTCTTTCAGGTTATACCGAAGATGAAAAATTACACATTGCTCGTGAGCATTTAATTGCAAAACAGCAAGAAAATAACGGCTTGAAAAAAGGTGAATTGGTTATCGAAGATGGGGCGATTATAAGTATTATTCGCTACTATACCCGTGAAGCGGGTGTGCGTAACCTTGAGCGTGAAATTGCCAAAATTTGCCGTAAAGCAGTAAAAGCGTTAGTGTTGGATAAAAAATTAAAATCTATTACTGTCAATGAAGATAACATTACCGATTATCTAGGTGTGAAACGTTTTGACTACGGCAAAATGGATAATCAAAACCGCGTAGGTGAGGTAACAGGTTTGGCGTGGACAGAAGTCGGAGGGGATTTACTTACCATTGAAACCGCTTCTGTACCAGGTAAAGGTAAATTCTCTTACACAGGCTCTTTAGGCGATGTGATGAAAGAATCTATCCAAGCGGCGATGATGGTCGTGCGTGCACGTGCCGATAAACTCGGTATTGCTGACGACTTCCACGAGAAACGCGATATTCACGTCCACGTTCCAGATGGAGCAACGCCAAAAGATGGTCCAAGTGCAGGTATTGCAATGTGTACCGCCTTGATTTCTAGCCTCACAGGTAACCCTGTGCGTAAAGAAGTGGCGATGACAGGTGAAATCAGCTTGCGTGGTAAAGTGTTACCAATCGGCGGCTTAAAAGAGAAACTTTTAGCAGCACATCGTGGTGGCATTACCACTGTCATCATTCCAAAAGAAAACGAGAAAGACTTGGAAGAGATTCCAGCTAATGCGAAAACAGCACTTTCGATTCACTCTGTGGAAACCATTGACGAAGTATTGGCAATCGCCCTTGAAAATCCACCGCTAGGCATTGAAATTGTACCAAGCAAAGCTGTGAAGGTGAAGAAAACAACGAGAACGAAAGCGATTCAATAATCTCTAAAAGGTATAATAGATCAAAGTGTTGGTAAAAAGTGGCTTAAAGCCTTATATTACAAGGCCCTAAGCCCTTTTTTTGAAACATAAACCTAAAATGTCCATTTTGCCAAAGTACAAGAATAAAGAAACAGGGTAAAAAATAATGTTCAGCATTACTTTTGCCATCAATATAATAAAGCCTTTATCCTAAAGAATAAATTAGCTCATATTAACATTTAGTCTGATTACACTTCTGGAAAACAAACCTACCAGCAACTTTCAATAAAATATCAATGTTTGTCAGTACAATCCAACGATATATTGATAAAGCCCCTAAATCGCATTTAAAACTACTTAAAAATAGATATCTGAGCATCATGGATATAACTTTTTTTCCATCGCTATTAATGTGTTTTAGTCCTGATGGATTCGAATACAGATAAGGTTGTTAGCTATCATTTTATACGGACGAAAAAAGATATTTACTACACGCTTACTTTGGATTGATTACGAGGAAAAGATTATATAATTCAATCAATTACCTGTGAAGGCAGGCAAGGTCTAATAAAAAATCTTTTTAATGCACCAGTGTAGGTGTGCCAGTTTTATATGGTAGCCATCGTGATGAGAAAGTTAAGGAAAAAACATCAATCACAAGTGGGTAAAGAGTTAAAAATAATTGCAAAAACATTGGTAGAGAGTCCAAAAAATGAATTTTATCTTCGAAAATCATACCGAAATAAAAATTGAAAGGATGATAAATAGACTTAAGGGATTATTTAAGCATTTTAAGCACCAATTAAATAATCACAACGAATGAACTAAAAGACATAAGGTTATGTTTATAAAGGATTTTTTAAATAAAAATAGTTGCTAATATTTTGAAAAATAAACATTAGCAACTGTTTTATCTATTATGACGGCGTATTTTCGATATTTATTTCAGCATGTTAAAGGCAATTCGATATTATGTAGAACTGCCCTTTTAGTTTATAAATTTCTCAACGCCTCAATACGTTTTTCAAGTGGAGGGTGACTCATAAACAATTCTTTTGAACGCACACCGTTAATCATAAATGCTGCTAATGAACCTTCCATTTCTTGAGGTTCATGAACACGTTGTAAACGTTGTAATGCCATAATCATTTTTTCTTTGCCAACTAATTTAGCGGAGCCCGCATCCGCACGGTATTCACGGTAGCGAGAGAACCACATTGCAATCATGGTTGCAATCACACCAAATACCATTTGTAAAACAATATCTGCAATCCAGAACACTATCGTGTTTGTGCTTGAATTACCATTTTCATCTTTGGTGCTTGCCACCGCAGTTGAAATCATACGAGAAAGGAAAATCACAAAAGTGTTTAACACACCTTGCAATAAAGTCATTGTTACCATATCACCGTTCGTAATGTGGGCAATTTCGTGAGCAACAACTGCTTCTGCTTCATCTTCGGTCATATTGTCCAACAAGCCAGTACTTACTGCGACAAGCGAGTTATTTTTAGTTGCCCCCGTTGCAAATGCATTTACGTCAACAGAGTGGTAAATCGCAATATCTGGCATTGGAATGCCTGCTTGTTGAGATTGGCGTTGAACGGTGTTGAACAGCCATTGTTCTGCTTGGTTACGAGGTTGTTGAATTACTTCCGCTCCTACTGAACGTAATGCCATTGTTTTTGATAAGAACAGGGAGATTAAAGAACCTGAAAAGCCAAACACAAGCGATAACACCAAAATGCCTGCGGTACTCTGGCTTTGAATGCCAGTTACTTTAAAAATAATGTTTAACACAATCCCTAATACAAAGGTAATCGCAAGGTTGGTTAATAAAAAGAGAATGACACGTTTTGCCATTGATTAAACTCCAAATAAAGGTAAAAAAACTCTCCCTATAATGAGGGAAATGTCTGAGAATTCAAGCTATCAGACAACATTTATTCCCATAAATTTAACTGATTTGTAATTTTTCTGCTTGGAAAATGTACATTTAAGCCAATTAAACGAATATTACGCTCATTTCTACGTGCCCAAACTTGATGCAATAATTCTCTAAATCGTTCAAATTCAAGCCCATCTGTGGTGCGTTCAATCGTTGTTTGGTTGAAGTCTTCAAATTTTAGTTTGATGCCCAGTTTTTTAAATTCATGCAGAGGTGTATCTGCCCAATTACGTTGAATTCGGAAAAGCAGCTTGTGATAAAGTTCATCGATAATCAGTTCTGCCTGTGCGAGTGTGTTGATATCTTGCAAAAGCGTATTTTCAACTGCGAGGGATTTACGCGGGCGATCAATCTCTACTTCACGAATATCAATACCGTGGCAGAAACCCCACAAGCGTTGTCCAAATTTACCAAACTCTTGATAAATCAGCGTTTGCGAGCTTTGTTGAACATCTTGGCAAGTGAGCAAGCCCATTTGTGCGAGCTTCTCTTGAGTGACTTTCCCCACACCAGGGATTTTTTTAAGCGGTAGATTTTTAACAAAATTTTGCACCTCTTCAGGCGGAATCACAAATTGACCGTTTGGTTTATTCTGATCAGAAGCAATTTTTGCCAAAAATTTAAGCGGAGCAACACCGGCTGAAGCTGTAAGGTGCAATTCATTCCAAATTGCTTGGCGGATATTTTCCGCAATCCAAGTTGCAGAGCCGGAATGTTGTTTACAATTGGTTACATCCAAATAGGCTTCATCCAATGAAAGCGGTTCGATAATTTGTGTGTAACGGCGAAAAATCTGATGAATTTGAGCAGAAACCGATTTATACAACGGCATATTAACAGGCAGCAAAATCAAATTTGGACAGAGCTTCAATGCTGTTGCCGTTGCCATCGCACTATGTAAACCAAATTTTCTCGCCTCGTAATTACAAGTGGTGAGCACACCTCGCTGATTTGCTTTGCCACCCACCGCAACGGGCTTACCTTTTAACAAAGGATTTTCCCGTATTTCAACGGCAGCATAGAAGCAATCCATATCAATATGGATAATTTTTCTCGTTTTTTGCTCTGCCATCATTTGTAAAATTTCCTTCAAAATACACCGCTTACAAATGGATATAAAACCAGTTTTATTTTATCTAAATACTGGTAAAATTTCCATAAAAATTCATTATTCAAGGCATAATATAATGTTATACGGCTTGTCGATTGTGCTCACCCCTCTCTTTTTAGGTTATTTTTCTCGCATTTCTCACCCAATGATTTTGCATTGGGTCAATCGCATTGTGAGCCTTTGCCTCTATTTGATTTTGCTCGTCATCGGTGTTTCGCTTGGGCAGTTGGATAATATTGTCGAAAAACTCCCACAAATTGGCTCAGCAGCATTGGTATTTAGCCTTTCTATTCATACCTGCAACATCTTAAGCCTTGTGATTTATGATAAATGGCAGCCAATGGCTCGCAAAGTTGTTGCACAAGATGAAATGCCTTCTCGGTTAGCACAATTAATGATGTCGTTAAAATTGATTGGGGTGACTATTCTCGGGGGGCTATTTGGCTTTTTCACCAAAGATTTCTTTGTATTTCCTTCACACGCAAGTTCTGTTGTGCTGGTAGTAATGATTTTCGGCGTAGGCATTCAACTCAGAAATAGTGGCATTCCATTGCGAGAAGTTTTTTTGAATAAACGAGGCATCCAAGCCTCAATTATCTTTATGATGAGTAGTTTGATTGGTGGTGTGATTGCGGCTTGGTGGCTTGATTTCTCTGTAATGAAAGGGCTTGCTTACGCTTCTGCTTTTGGTTGGTATTCTCTCTCAAGTGTTTTGATGCATGATGCGTGGGGGGCTTTTTATGGAAGTATCGCCTTTTTCAACGATCTTTCCCGTGAAATTTTATGTCTCTTTATGATCCCATTTTTTATGCGGAATTTCCCATCCACAGCAGTAGGATTAGGCGGCGCAACCTCATTAGATTGTACTTTGCCGATTATTCAAAAATCGGGCGGAATGCAAGTTGTACCGCTTGCAATTAGCTTTGGTTTTATCGTAAATCTTGCTGCACCATTGTTATTAGCGATTTTTATTGGGTTGGCGTGATTAACCTAATAATTTAGACAATGCTTGCGATTTTCTCTCAATTTCTTGCCACTCAGAAACAGGCTCTGATTCCTTAACAATGCCCGCCCCTGCATAAAGAGTGATCTGATTATGTTCAATTTTGGCTGAACGAAGGGTAACGCAAAATTCGGCTTCTTGCGGGTTGAAAATACCTAATGTCCCCGCATACCAACCACGTTTAAAAGGTTCATTTTGGGCAATAAATTGTTTCGCCTTAGCTCGCGGTAAGCCTGCAACAGCTGCGGTTGGGTGAATCTGTCGTAAGCAATCTTGATCGAGCACATCGGCTTTTAAGGTTGCCTCAATCCGTCTTCTTAAATGTTGCACATTATGTAAACGTTTGATTTCAGGTAGATGTACCTCAAATGCCTCCACATAAGCATTCAAATGCTCCTCAATATCTTCCACCACAAGCTGATTTTCGTAGATATTCTTGGCATCTTTTAACAACCATTGGGCGTTTTGCTCGGTTTCGATTGGGTTATCAGAAACGGCAACTGTTCCCGCCAAAGCTTCAGTAAAAAGTTGATTGCCCTTGCGATAATATAAACGCTCAGGCGTTGAGCCCACAAAAGCATTCTGTGCATTTTCTGCCCATAAAAAATGGTAGCAACCAAGGTTAATTGCTCTGCTTTGTTCAACTAAATCATAAGCAGAAATGAGATTTTCAAAGGTAAGTTGAATGGCGTTCGCTAACACGACCTTACGCAAATCGCCCGTGCCAATTTGGGTAATAGCTCGTTCAATATTCATTTCCCATTGTTCAAATGTGCAGGAAGATTGAGGTGCTGATATTTGATAGTTTTTAACAGGAGAAGTTGAATTTAGCTCGGTAAAAAATTCAGTAAAATCAACCGCTTGCTCGCTTAGGTTTAATGTCAGGTAAGCGGTCAAATTTTGCGAATTTTTTACTAGCATCAAGCGTGGTAAGACAAATTGGCAAATGCCTTCAAATTGAATGCCACCGACGAGCGAAAGTGAGGTAGATTGTACAAAGACTTGTGCCTCTTCTAACGAAGAAAAAGTTTTTACTGCCCCAATAGTAGCAATCGTTTGATTTTCATCTCGCTTTTCAAAGAAAAAGTGTGGGAAATACTGATTTTGCGATTTTAGCCAGCCTAATAACAAAGATTCTTCTACAGATAAATTGACTTCTGCCGTAAGTTGAATCCATTCTTGAGTTGATTGCAGCTGTGAAAGTTGCTCGCTAAGTTGTTGTTCTAATTGAGTAAAAACTGACATACGCAAAATTTTAAGAAAATCAAACCGCTATTTGTAAAAAAGATGTTTATTTTAGCTTAAATCCTCTTTTTTTTCCTTAAAAATCGGAGTAAAGTTTGAAAATCCGTTTTAAATCTAAACACAACACAGGAAGCATTATGGAACGTTTTCCAAAATCAGATAAATTAGCACAGGTTCGCTACGATATTCGCGGTCCGATTCACAAAGAGGCACTTCGCTTAGAAGAAGAGGGCAATAAAATTCTCAAACTCAACATCGGCAACCCTGCCCCATTTGGGTTTGAAGCCCCTGATGAGATTTTAGTAGACGTTATTCGTAACCTACCAACCGCACAAGGTTATTGTGATTCTAAAGGCTTGTATTCTGCACGTAAAGCGATTGTGCAGTATTACCAATCAAAAGGTATGCTCGGAATGGATGTGAATGATGTCTATATAGGCAATGGTGTGTCTGAGTTGATTACGATGTCGATGCAAGCACTATTAAATGAAAGTGATGAAATCCTCATTCCAATGCCTGATTATCCACTTTGGACGGCAGCGGCAACGCTAGCGGGTGGGAAGGCAGTGCATTACCTTTGTGACGAAGAGAACGAGTGGTTCCCTGATATTGAAGATATCAAAGCAAAAATCAGCCCACGCACCAAAGGGATTTTGATCATCAACCCAAACAACCCAACAGGGGCGGTGTATAGCCGTGCGATTTTGTTAGAAATTGCTGAACTGGCACGCCAACATGGATTGATTATTTTTGCTGATGAAATCTACGAAAAAATCTTATACGATGGTGCGGTTCATCACCATATCGCAGCTCTTGCACCTGATGTATTGACAGTCACTTACAACGGCTTATCTAAAGCTTATCGCGTGGCAGGTTTCCGCCAAGGCTGGATGGTATTGAACGGACCCAAAAACCAAGCGAAAGGCTTCATTGAGGGCTTGGATATGTTGGCTTCTATGCGTTTGTGTGCCAACACCCCAATGCAACATGCGATCCAAACCGCACTGGGCGGCTATCAAAGCATCAATGAATTCATCCTCCCTGGTGGACGTTTACTCGAACAACGCAACAAAGCATGGGAGTTATTGGTGCAGATTCCAGGTATTACCTGCGTGAAGCCAAAAGGGGCGATGTATATGTTCCCGAAAATAGACACCGAGATGTATGGCATTAAAGACGATGCGAAATTTATCTACGATTTGCTTCAAGCAGAAAAAGTGTTACTGGTGCAAGGTTCTGGCTTTAACTGGCATAAACCAGATCACTTCCGTGTAGTAACCTTGCCTTATGTCCATCAGCTTGAAGAAGCACTTGGACGATTAGCGAAATTCTTAAAAACTTATACACAAGATTAATTTTTATCCTTTTGCTTCCTCCTTCCGTAAATGGGGGAGGATATCTCATTTATCCATTCTTTATGTTAAAAGGCGTCCTCTTTTCTTTAACAGCCTCTTTTTTATTTGGTTGTTTATATTATTTAGCTATTCACTTAAAACCACTTACAGGAGAAAGCATCTTCGGTATTCGTATGCTGTTAACGCTTCCTTGCTTATTTTTGGCTTTATTGTTATTTAAAAAATGGGATGAATTTAGTTTATTTTTACAACGATTAAAACGTGAGCCAAAATTATTTCTATTAATTCTCACCACCTCGACGATTGTCGGTGGGCAAATGTGGCTATTTTTATGGGCACCGAATAGCGGGAAAGCAATTGAAGTTTCCATGGGCTATTTATTAATGCCAATTGTTATGGTCGCTTTTGGCAAAATCGTTTATAAAGAACCACTTTCAAGAAATAAATGGCTGGCAATTATTTTTGCCTTTATTGGTGTGGTGAGTAATATTATTTTAGCGGGAAAACTCTCTTTAGAAAGCGTGTTTGTTTGCACAGGTTATCCGATTTATTTTTATTTACGCCGAAAATTTGACTTAAGCCATCTATATAGTTTTGTACTCGAAATTGCTTTTTTAATTCCAATTGCAATCTATTTTATTACGCAGATAGATATGCCTATGATAAAAGCAGAAAATCCACATATTTATATTTTTATTGCCTTATTAGGCATTATCAGCGGGGCAGCTTTAATTTCTTACACGTTGGCAAGCACTATCTTACCTTTTAATTTATTAGGCTTATTGGGTTATGTTGAACCGTGCGTGATGTTACTCATCTCATTTTTAATTGGTGAAAAATTAAATCCCAATGCTTATATTTTAATGTCTTGCTTATTAATTTCCGTTTTATTATTAATATTAGACGGTATTCAGGCTGTTCGCCGTAGCCATCGAAAATATAAAGCACAAATGAAGGTAAAATAATGTTAAAAGGTGTCTTTTTTTG
>ENA-OWND01000141-OWND01000141.1-metagenome-genome-assembly--contig:-NODE-141-length-47490-cov-5.920502_pt1 | contig 47490 bp, 45 predicted proteins | sample MGYA00245342_ERZ651119 | MGnify/ENA primary metagenome ERZ651119 (study PRJEB26857, sample SAMEA4031756) | metagenome | biome: human; feature: oral; material: saliva | place: Philippines | collected 2014... | reverse complement strand
GGATAGGATGTAGGAATAGAACTTTGTGTCGGCTGAGAAAAGCCCTGTTGTTCCTGCTTACGTCGGTTAGATGCTTCCCTATTTTCAAGGAAAGAGATTCCTCCTTGTTGATTTGGGGAAATAAACTGATACGTCCGACGTTGACCTTGTTCATCATTATAAGGTCGTTGGATAATTTCTCCTTTTAAGAGGATTGGAGAGCCTTTAGATAGGCTCTGAGCCATCAATTCTGCTTGTTTTCCGTATACTTGCACATGGAAGAAACTAGAAATTGGTTTATTTGTATCATCATTCATACTCGAATCACAAACAAACTCAAATTTGAAACTGGCATGACCATTTTTAGTTTGACCTACTGCATCACTTGGGATGAATGCAACACGTCCAGAAGCGATAAATACTTGCATTTTTTCTCCTTTCAATAAAGACCACAAGAGAGTCTTTATTCAACTTGTGGTCATCATTTCATTTTAGTTCGTCAAATTAGTTTTCTTTCGACTTACGAAAGCCTGCAAGACTCAACAATCCCAAAATCATTCCCACAACTGGAAGCATGCTTGCTGATGTTCCTGTATTTGGAAGTGATGGTTGCGGTTGTGGCTTGCCTGGTTGTTTAGGCTCTGGTTTTTTAGGTTCTGGAGTGATTGTAGTGACTTTAGCAATCATTTCCTGTCCATTGACAATATTGATAAAGGTATTCTCAACCTCTCCAGCTGCAATTCGCTCTACTTCGATGTAGAAGTCCGCATCGAAGCTACCCTTGACTCCTAAGGAGTTTAGGAAGTCCTGGTTGATAACGTAAGACCATTTGCCTGCTTTCTCGTCCCATTTGACGGCCACAATCTTCTTGAGGAAGTCAGAATTTGTATCCTGATTCACTTCAAATAAGAAGGCATAAGAGGCACCTTTGGCAATCTTGTCACCAGCTTTGACTACTTTGCCATCCTTCAGGATGACATCATAAGGCAAGATAAGATCTTTCCCAGCTGTGTACTCTGTCCCCTTGAAAATACCCTGCCACTTACCTGTATATCGATCATGAACCACGTCTAACTGGTCACTACCGTCATATTGGAAGAGGCTGTCATGTTTGGTTGGAACGGTTACGCCATCGAGTAGATAGCGAATATATTGGCCAATCTGTACTTCTTGGCCGTCCAAGACTTTTTTATTATCCTTTTGATCCAGGGCATGTTTCTCTGGTGCCACATCTGGCACTTCAACTGTAACAAGATTGGATTGATAGCTGTTACCAAAGTCAATCTGTTTAAAGTCATTCTCGACTTTCTCCCCTGCTTTAACCAAGAGTTTGGCTGGAAGATCAATCGTCACGTTTTTATTTTGCTTCACGTAATTTTGGTAGAAACTCTTGGAATCTTTTGCTACCCAGAGATAGAACTCACCCTTAGGATTCAAGTTCAATTCCTTCAGGATTTTATTGATTGCATCTGTACGTCCTTTGTCTGAGAGCACATGGTACATATCAAAGAGATTTTTCACATCTTTACCTGCAGCAGTCATCTTGATCTTGCTGTGGTCAACTGTGAAGGCATTGTCTTGAACATCATCCAGGATAGCAAACTTCTTACCAAGTGCTTGCGCTGAAGCAAGAGTTTTGGTGTATGGGCTGTAATCTGTCATTAAGCGGAAGGCCATGTTACGATCAAATGTTGTCGCACCATTGATATCCTTACCAGAGCGATCCAGAACCGATTTTACTGGTTTAGGTGGCTTCGGTGTGTAGTTCGTAACAGTGTTTGAGAAAACTTCGTAGTTATTCACTAACACTTTATAAGTGTTATCATAGAAGCCTTTGTCATAGATTGGCTTCCAGGTAATCACAGGAGCTTCTAGGCGCTTCCCTTCGTAGGTTGCAGTAAAAGTATAAGTGTTCTTTTCTGCATCATAGGCAACGCCCCATCCTGCTTTCTCTGCAGCTGCTTTTGTGACAGGCACATCAGGAACTGCTCCAGCTTCGAGTGGATCGATGATGGTAATCTTGTCACCCTTTTTCACATTGGCATAGATATTCTCATGGGTCAATGTATAGGTCTGAGTAGCATTTTTAACCACTGTTTGACCGTTTGTATTGGTCTTGTCTGTATCTGCTACAGATTTAGTTACAACTGGCTTATACTGCAATTTGTAGCCGTGATAGCTTGCTGATAATTTCTGATTTTTGGTTTCAGAAAGAGTTTTAAGAGCCAAGGTTGGCTTAACTGGGTTCTTCGCATTGACCAATTCAGTTGATACAGGTTCAGGATTAACTGGCTTCACGGTTGTTTTAGTAATGGTTGCAGTAGCTGGAACTTCAACTACTGGTGCTACGACCTTCGTATTCAAAGCAAACCAGTAAGTTTGACCATTTGACTCTGCAGGGCCATCCCATTGGATAAATTCAGATGTAAAGGTTGTTCCTTCTTTGAAAACTCCAAGAGCTGCACCCTTGTACTGATACGCTGAGGATGAAGTATCCCAAAGATGACCTACCTCTTCCTCACGGTTATAGTCTTCTGCATAAACATAGCCATAATCTTTGTTTTGAGTAACAGTCGAGCCATTGATTTCGACGTGTGTACCATTGATGGCTTTTGCACCTTCCCAACCAATAGGATTGTGATTGAGTGAAGAATAGGTTAGGGCTACAGGATTCTTTTCACTTGCTTTGAAGGCTACTTCTTTGCCATCCTCATTGTAGTAGTAGGTATCTGTAACCATGAAGTTCATGTAGTCTGCAGCTCCACCTGTCCCATCGTTTCGAGCTACTACAAAGCCTTCTGTTGGATCATTCAGAACGTATACATCATTCAATCCAGTCTTCCCTTGATTGATGATTTCAAATTTTCGATGGATACGAGAAATATTGTGTTGTTTCCCATCCTCTGTTGTGACTGTTAAGCCGTTTAACCCAGTATAATCAATTTCTGTTGTCCAACCATTGCCCACATCTTTATATTTCAAGACTTTGGTTGAGTCTAGTACACGAGAGTACCCAGATCTGCCACTTGATGAAGCGATATAATCCGTAGTCAGTTCTTCTGCTCCTGAAGCTGTAGACTTCACAGTCGCTTCAGGATTAGCTGTAGAAAGACTTAGAGCTTGTAAGACTACTTCTTTTGTGTATCCTTCAGTGCTTGTTTTAGACTGAAGATCGTTGTACTTCTTCTGCCATTCAGCTTGGGCCTGCTTAGCTTGATTATAAGCCGCCTGGTTTTGTTTGGCAATTTGGTTAGCCTCATCTACTGAGGAAACTTCTTGGGTTTTAGAACTGAGAAGTACACCTGAGTTTTTCAATTCAGCGAACTTACGGTCAGCATCCTGATTGACTTGTTCACTAGCATTCTTCTTCTCTGTGTAGGCAGCCATAATCGCTTTGTTAAGCTCCACTTTGCCTTTTGCTGCTGCAATAGCCTGGTCATTTTGTTTCTTCAATGCTTCTACTTCTGCGACTGAAGAGACCGTACGTGTAACGACTTTAACGTCAACCTTTTCTTTCTTCAACTGTTCAGATGCGCTTTCTACCGCTTTGTTTAGAGCAGTAGCTTGTTCAACAGTAGCATCATACTTAGCTTTTTCATCCAGGTAAGTTGAGACAGCTTGCTGGTTTTCTTCTAAGACTTTCTTAGCTGTTTTAGTAGCTTGCTTGTTTTTGTCAGCAGTTCCATCCGTGGCAGTCGAACCATCATTCGTCACTGTGACAGTTGTTGATTGTTCGTGCTTGCCTTTTTCAGTGGTCACAAAGCTATTATTAGCTTGAATGGCTTCCTGCGCTTCCTTGAAGGCTGTATTGTTTTCGACTTGTTTTGCAGTCGTTTCTTCAAGTGCCTTGATTTGCTTATCCTGGTCTTGTTTAATCTCAGACTTAGATTGTTCAAGTTTTGGAGCAGTGGTATCCGTTCCCTTATCAACTGACTGAGTCTCAGAAACATTTACCCCTGCTGCTTTTGCTTTTTCAGCAGCCTTTGCGACTGCTCCATTATCAATCGCTACAGACTGGCTTCCTGTTGCTTTACCAGCTTGTGTAGCATACATGTTATTGTCGTTTTTGCTTTCAGGTTGTACTGCTTCATCCGCAAATGCTGAACCTGCAGAGAAGGCTACAATACCTGCAACTGCAATTCCTGATACTAGGCCTTTAGCCCATTTTTTCTTACGGAAATATCCGTATCCTTGTGTTTTTTCTGTCATTTAATTGTTTCCCTTTCCATTTCACCTTAAAACATTTTCTTCTTGTAGACGTAGCTGACTGCTGTCAACAACATGGCTCCAATAGCACCCAGAATACTTTCTGCAGTCCCAGTGTTTGGAAGTGTTTTGAGTTTGCCTTCTGAATCAGTAACAGAGATAGTCTTATCTTCGTTAACTGTTCCACCAACTTCTTCTGGAGCCACTACAGAACCATCTGAAAGGACTACGTTTCCGTTTTGGGTGCTAACAATAGACGCACCTGTATTTGTTTCAACGGGCTCTTTAGTTACATCATGGACAACCTGTCCAGTTGATGTAGATGTTGTCCCAATTTGTGACTTTCCTTGCTGATTTGCTTGATCAGTAGTTTTTGGCTGTTCATCTGGAACACCATCTAAACTACCTGCGTTATCTTTATCTTGCGCCTTATCTGAGGGCGCTGGTTTATCAGCTGGCACTCCGTCAAGACTTCCTGCGTTGTCTTTGTCTTGTGGTTTATCTGATGGTGTTGGAACACCATCGAGGCTACCTGCATTATCCTTGTCTTGCGCCTTATCTGAAGGTGCTGGTTTATCAGCTGGCACTCCGTCAAGGCTTCCTGCGTTATCCTTGTCTGAAGGAGCTGTCGGATCAACTGGAGTAACTGAAGGCTCTGTTGACTGATTTGCTGGAGCCTCTGTTTCTGTTGAAGCGCTTGGTGCTGTCGGCGTAACTACTTCTGTTGTTGGAGCAGAAGAATCAATTGGTGCAAGTTCATCAGCTGATACAAATCCAGCTTGTGCTAATGCGAGTGTTGATAGTGCGAGTGTAGTTAATACTTGTTTCTTGTTCATTGTGATTTTTCCTTTTCTAATTTTTAAGATAATTTGATTCTTTTGGTTCTGTTTCTACAACAAATCCATATTTTGAAGAATCAGAAGTTTTTACATCAAAAGTTAATCTAACACTAGATGATTTATCCCCTCTTTTGACAGACAGGATATAGGAAACCGTATATCTTTGAGTTTCTGAATCATAATTCAATTTCTCTAAAATAACGGACTGTAAAATTCCTTCTTTTGGTTTAGTAAATTTTGCATCACCTTCAGAAAGAAAATCTACTAGGTTTTCTTTTTTGCCCGAGTAATAAGAAGGTAAGAAATAACGGCTAAAGACATCAACTTCATTTTTTGTTGAAATGATGAGTTGAGTATTTTTTTGTTCCCGATATAAGAAATTTACTTTTTCGGACTGACTTGATAGTTGAGCGAAAGCAAAAAATACGCAAACGATATTTATCACTGACAGCACTCCCAAAACACCTAAAAATAGATAAATTTTCTTCAGAGAAACTGACTGCTTTTGAGCCATAGGAGGGGCAACAGTTGTTTGACCTCCTGCTTTTAGATCATGTGATGGACGATTTGGCTGTGAAAGAACCGCCAGCTCACCTTCAGCTGGGAAAAGAGGAAGAGAAGAATCGGACAATCCCATACTTTGTTTATATACAGGATAAATCTGGTTCTCAAAATACTCCCTTTTTTCTTGATAGCTGTAATTCGCAAATTCAGAGCGAGTAAGTATCGCTTGAATGAGGGGAAGCAGGAGATTTTCATAGTCTTCAGTAATCAGAAATGGACTAGCGTAAACCTCTCCTTCTGTTACCACGTTTTTCCCTTCCAGATGGGCGATTGCCACTTTTTTCATCTGAAACTGACCATACATCTGTTTCAACTCTCTAAATAACAACTCGGCCTGTTGAAATGTTAGGTAGGGTAAACTTTTTGAAATCGGCTGAGAAAAATCAGAAAGATGATCCAATCCCTCAATGATATCAAGTAATTCACTATCATCTTCTGGACCTCTTCCATCTTCCCAGGAGATTTCTAAAAATAGATCATCTGTAATCGTACAGCAACCTTTATTAAAGAGTGAAAAAGCCATAAATCACCACCCCTTAACTTTTCACGAAATCAAAAATCCATTCAATAATACTTGGTCCCGCTGAAACACCAATAATTGCAATTGCAATAGACACCCAATTTTTTTTCATTGAGGCTTTTAACTCCCGTCCACCAAACGCATAAATGAGCGAAGTGACAACGGCAGCTAGACCAAATAGCGCAACACTGACTAGCTGAACTTTTGTAATTCCTTGTCTTGCCAAGTTATCCGACTTAGCAAATGGATCGTCCGCATAGACTGTAGATCCTGTTAGGAATAGGGAAAGGCTCAATAAAAACATCTGTGATTTTGTTTTTACTTGCTGAAGTTGTCTTGTCAAATAGTTTTTCATAGAAATCCTCCTTTGTTTTTTTGACAACGTTAGTATAATAGATAATTGAAAAAAATTTTTTAAAGGGACAATCATTTTTTTTAAGGTGAATTTTAAGAAAATAATGCTTCACCAAATGACCTATTTTCAGTTTCGACGTCGAACAATATTTCTCTTTTATCTTCACGGTGATGCTCATCTGGCGCATCACCCTCTACCCAAAGATGAAAATGATACTCTTGGTTGTGATCGGATAAGTTCAGAAACTCTTTAGAAATTAAAGGAAGCACCTTATGCTTAATCACTCTTTCCAGTGGCCGTGCGCCATCCTTTATATTTGTTCCTACATCCAATAAATAAGTAACCAAACTTTCTTCATAAGAGAGAGTCAACTTTTGATTTTTCATTCTTTCTTCGATTTCTGATAGTTGTTTGACAATAATTTTCTTATTCACTTTCTCGTCTAACATGTTGAAAATTAATTTATATTCAATTCGATTGAGAAATTCTGGTCGGAATTTAGTTTCTAACTCCAACGTCATGCTCTTTTCAAACTGACCTTTATCCCTATCTGTTAGTTTTTTAAAATTCCCTTTCAATTCATACTGCTTAACAATTTTTTCAGCACCAATATTCGTAGTAATAATAATGATTGTATTCTTAAAGCTCACTTGCCTTCCAGTTGAATCAGTCAAGCGCCCTGCATCAAGCACTTGCAAAAATAAATCTACAACTTCTGAATGTGCTTTCTCCACCTCATCTATCAGAATAACGCTATATGGTTTTTGTTTAACCTTCTCAGTCAATTGTCCTTTCGTTCTAGTTTGACGATCGCCAATCAGCTTTGTGATATCTCCCTTTTGTTTATACTCAGACATATCAAAACGAATGATTGCCTCCTCATCATCAAACATCCCCTCTGCTAGTGCCAAGGCAAGCTCTGTTTTCCCAACCCCAGAAGTTCCTAGAAACATAAAGGAGGATAGGGGCTTTCTTTGATCCTGTAAGCCAGCTTGTGCAACAGTTATAGCATCCACAACAGCCTCTACAGCCTCATCTTGGCCTTTAACACGTCGTGACAGCTTTTCTTTTAAACCATCCAGCCTTTCCTTGTCACCTTTCAAAATCGTCGTGACAGGAATACCTGTTTTATTTTTCAGCACCTCTGCAATTTCTTGCTTCCCGACATGAACCAATCCATTTGTAGAACAAATAGTCGCTGCTTCATCTATCAAGTCAAAGGCTTTATCAGGTAAAAATTGATCAGGTATGTAGCGGACAGATAGCAGTACAGCTTGTTTTACAGCATCCGAACTAATAGACACTTGGTGAAAGTTTTCGTAAATAGTTTTAGCTTGTTCAAGAATTTCAATCGCTTGAGGAGTTGTTGGTTCAGGAACCATAATCGGTTGCATCCTTCGCTCCAGCGCTCGGTCCATTTCGATATATTCATGAAATTCATCTAAAGTAGTTGCGCCAATCAATTGGATCTCACCACGTGACAAAACTGGCTTAATAATATTTCCAGCATCCAGAGCACCTTTATCTGAACCTCCAGCTCCAACAATCGTATGAATTTCATCAATAAAGAGAAGGTTTTCTCCTTTGGTTTCTACCATCTCCTCAATAATTTTTTTAAACTTAACAATAAATCCTCCATCTTCATCTGACATTAAACTAGATAATTCCAGAGAACGTACGGTCAAGTTTTTTAATTTTGGAGATACCTGGTTTCGTAAAATGGCTAAAGCAAATCCTTCAACAATAGCTGTTTTACCAACCCCAGCTTCTCCTACCAAAATTGGATTGTTTTTGGTTCGTCTGAGAAGGGAGGTTTGAACAGCTTCTACTTCTTTATCACGGCCGTACACCTGATAATCTTCTGCTTTTTTTGAAACTTTTTCTGTCAAATTATCTGTATAACGATCTAAATAGGGTGTTTTTTTCTTTTCTTCAGTAGTCACACTTAATCACCTCTTTCTTTTACTTCCTTGATTTGAAGAGTAAGCTTATCTTTTATTGCATCCACAAATTCTCGTGGATTGATTGTCCCTTCTCCAATCTGAGATAGAAACATTTCCCAGCCTCCTGTTGTCTCTGGATCAGAGAACTCATTGTCATAGAGATAATTGATCAGTAGATAGGCTTTGTTGGTAGGCGTTAGTTGACCTGTTTTTTTATCTTTGACAACATAGCCCTTGCTCTGAATTTTTTTAATGATTTCTCCTCTAGTGGCTTGGGTTCCCAAGCCATATTTAGGAAATATTTGGCCAATCAATTGGCTTTCAGTTAATCGTTTAGGTGGTTTTGTTTCACCCCCTACAATCTGAACCTGCGTATCAATTTCATCTCCCACTTGATAATCAGGAACTTCAACAGGACCTCGTACCTTTCGTGAACTCCATTCAGCCCATCCTAATTTATGAAGCGTTCTACCCTTTGTTTTAAAAACAAGACCATTATTCTTTACTTCAATTGTTTTGGTCGAATAATAACAATCATCTGCAAACATCAAGATTGCCTGCTTCACAACCGCTTCATAAATCAGTCGTTGGTCAGTCTTTAAATTTGAAAGGTTTGGAATTCTTTCAGTCGGAATCAAGGCTGAGTGGCTCGTACCAGATACTTTTTCATCATTGACATAATCTTCCCTAGGCTCCAAAAACGCTGGCTGAAAATGACAATTAATAGCCTTTTGATAGGCAGATAGATTTTCTTTTAAATCGTCAAATTCAAAACGACTGATATATTCTGAGGTCGGTCGTGGATAGGAGAGAAAACCTTCCAGATATAATCCCTCAACAATACTCTCTGTTTTATCTGAGTCAAATTTCCAGGCACTTGCCGCAAAACTTTGTAATTCTGACAAGGTAAATAGCTGCGGAGCGGATTTCTGATGATTTTCTACCTCAACTGAAGAAATAACAGAGGTGGTTGATAACCCCCTTGAAGAGGCTAAAATAGCCTCACTATCCTTAGTTTTGTCTTTTGTTGTGAAGAATACCCCATTTTTCTTATCCTCCAGCTGAAGCTTCCAATATTTTTCTGGAGTAAAGTTACGAATCGCTAAATCATTTTCACAGACTAGTCTAATTGCAGGTGTCTGAACTCGACCAACCGATAGATGGCTACCTTTTGTTCGAGGGAGTTGTCCTCTTGCTTGAAGATCAATCGTTGCAAGAGGTGATAAGTTCATTCCTACCAACCAATCACTTTGTGCACGTGCTTCAGCTTCCAAATAGTAATTATAGGTTTCTGAAGGTTCCTTCAATTCCTGAAAAGCTTTTTGAAGAGCTTTCTTTGTCATGGAGCTTGCCCAAAGACGTTTCCAAATTTTCTCCTTCCCCCCCGGTATGTGCGATAAAATAGAGTACGCAATCCGTTCTCCTTCTCTATCAGCATCCGTCCCAATAATCACTTGATCCGCTGTTACCACTTCATCATAGATTCTCTTGAATTTTTCTCTTGAATTCTTGTCCTCTTTGAGATGTTGCTTAAATGAAACATTTGTCAGAGGTAATTTATCAAGTGACCAGTTGTCTGGTTCACTGTATTCAAATAGGTGACCTTCAGCAGCCACCACATGAATTTCAGCTGGAAAATAGAGTGATTGTCTGATAACATAGACACCTTTCTTTTTACTAAATTGTCCCAAAGCTGTAGCATAAGCTTCTGCCTGTTTCTCTTTTTCAGCCAGAATAACTATAACCATATCATTCTCCTTCTACTTCATTTTCTGTCATTGTAATCTATAATTAAAAAATCTTTTGTAAAGGGACATTGACACAGAGTAGAACGAGTTCATATCAAAGAACAACACAAAAAGTTATATAACTTTTTACACAAAAAAGAGGCTCACAAAGAGCACTCTTTCTATACTTTAAGCCCCTTCTTTGGGCTTTGGATAAAATTTTGATTTTGTCCCACCTGTCTATTCAACTGATAAGGCTTTGTATGTTGTTCAACACTTTTTACAATCTTAGATACTGTTCCATGAATACGTTTCATAGATTGCGCTAGTTGTTGATCATCAAGAGAGGTCAAATTATCAGTCCAAATTGCCATATAGCGAATAGCTTTTTCAGAGGTATCTAACCCAAAATGATTAGAAACGAGATAACTTGTCATCTCAGCTTCAAGTTCTCTACGATCTTTTGAGACATCTTCCTTATACGAGTTAGCAAATTTAGGGTTATGTAGACTAGCATGCGCCAACTCGTGAATAGTAGTGGCAACGACTTCTCCAGGAGTATTATCTGGATTCAAAAGTATCTTTTGTTCATCTGGATAAAAAGATCCTTTCGCACTTCTCAACTCTTTTGCATCATCTTGATAGATTGTTACTCCAATATTCTTAGCATAGTCTGAAAGTCCTTCAAGCACCTCTTTTGTACGAATATGATCCATATTAAAGTCATAGTGACGATTTGGCATCGCTTTTGGATAAAATTCAGGCTTCAAGGTTGTTTGAGACAACTCAAATACTTTATACGTAGCGAATTTAGCTAAGCCTGTATTTGAATCTCTTTCTTGGAAGAAGCGAGATTTCAATTTTCCTTCCTTCTGCAAAGCCTTTTCTTCAGGTGTCGCTTCAGAAAGTCTTTTATATTTTGGATTTCCTTTTCCATTTTTCACCTGATTCCCATTTTCATCCAATACAGGAATCATTTCAACCATCATAGGTCTAAACAAGGTAATATGTGATTTTTCCCCTGTCTTAACCGAAAGATTGTTATGGATAACTTCTCTTGTTCGACCTGTTTTTTTATTGGTATAGGTATTTCTAGTTTCAAATACCTGATCTGAAGTAATTCCAAGAACTTCCCCCATCGATTGCCATTGATTATAGGTTGCGACTGCACTTGCTCCTGGCCACTGTTCCTGAATCAAAGCAACATTTCTAGGTGAGAGCTCTGGAAACTTACTCATAAAATTCAGATACTCTTCTAACCGTTCTGGTGTTTCTGTGTACTCTCTCACTTTTTGAAAAGCAACTTCACTCAATTCATGAGGAGTTAAAGTCGCATAATCAATACTACTTGAGTTTACTTCAGGGATCTCCAAATCCGAGATAGGTTCCTCATTCAGAATCTCCTCTACACGCTGAAGCAAATTAGTTTTAGTTTCTTGCTTAGAAGATTGAAAAGCTACCGTTTCTCTTGTATCAGGAGTTTGACCTGCTACTTCTTCTGTCAATCGAGCCGATTCATTTGCTTCCTGAGAAATTTCCTTATTCACCTCTCTATTTTCCAGCTGAGAAAGAATTTCTTCATCCATCGATGCTAGTACAGATTGACCGTTGAGTCGACGATATCCTAATCCTAGCATTTGTGAAATTGGTGTAGTCTCATCTCCAATATCATATCGAATTCCCTCTTTGATCATTTTACCCCCTGGAGCATAAACATCAAACTTAATTTTGGTAGGAGGGATATAGCCTTCAGTATTGCCTGCTGTTACTTGTTTCATTCCTTCTTGATGAATTGGATAAAAGTCCTGATTGGCCTTATATAGCTCCCTAGCGAAGTCTTGATAAGATATCAGCTCGGTCTCTTTAAACGGCAATTTCGGGCCACCTGGGCGATCCTCAGACCATTGAAGACGAATATGATAGTCATCTTTATAAATATGATCTTGATGCCAGTCTCTATAAAAGTCGGAATTTTTATCCAGGAGATTATCTTCTCCAGCTGCAGCAACAATCTGATCAAATTTATCATTGTGTTGCTTCGCATAGTCAAGATACTGATTCCAGGCTTGATGAAATTCTTTTGGAGTTTTTGAAAGGTCACCTGGCACACCTAAATTATAGACAGTATCTAAGACTTGAGTAAACGTAGCCGAATCAAGTAGGGGGCTATTCAGTGTGTTCTCTAGCGTTGTTTGTTCAATTTCTTTAGAAACTTCTTCAAACTGCTTATTCTTCAAAACTGACAGCATTTCTGCACCATTATCTTTAACATATTCTTCATTGATTGAAAGTTGCTCGATGTGACCATCTCTTTCTCTATAAACACCGAGAATGATCTTTTCATCCAACAATTTAACACTAGTTGCAAGCTCTCCTTTGAGTTTCATAAGAGAGGCTGGAATTTTTTCATCTCCGATATCTTTAAACAGTAGTAAGAAATCTTCATCTTTTGCTTTAATAGCTTCACTCATATTGAGATTGTGAAGCTTTTCAACACTGCTCAAATCATCCAGAACAAAGGATTGTGGCTCTAAAATATCCTGAAGCATTGGAAGAACCTGCAATTTATCCTTAATTGAATTACTAATCAACATACCGTCATAATGACCTCGACCAGCCGCAAAATCTTCTAAGAAATCAGCAGCACCTTTTCCTTCTTCAAAAGGTCTAATCCCTGAAAGATGGATAAAGTTTTCTTTTTGGAAAGTTACTTGAAGAACATTCTCTTCTCCATGATCCGCATAAACAAAACTTATTTTACTGCCAGCCATTTCACTTAAATACCAGGACGCTGTACTTTGAATGGAGGGCGCATATTGGTTCAAACGTCTTAAATCGGCAGGTGTAATTGGGTGATAATTACCCACTCGCCGTTGCACTTTATCATAATTTGTGCTAAAATGAAGATACGGATAGGATGATGTCGGGTGACTGGTAACAGTTTGCTCAAAGGTACTTGTTTCAAGTACAGGTGTGGGACTGCCTTCAGCTTCGAGCTGTAAAGACCCCGTGCCACCACTGGTCCTATCGTTTTTTTGTTGCTCAAAAATCATATCTAGCTCTTGAGATTTCTCAGGGGCTTTTTCTTCTGAGACTTCCTTTATCTTAATAGGATGAGTCTCAAGACGTGACATCAAATTATCCAATAATTCTCGATTTAAAACCACTTCTCCCTCTTGTTCTTCCAAATAGTGGAACAATGTGTTTGGTGTTGTCACAAAACCATAGGCAAAGTCTCTTGTTCCCGATTCAATCAATGGATACTCCAGCATTCGCTCAACCGATTGTGATAGATTATCAAGGGTTCTTTCACCAAAATAGACGCCAAAACTGTCACTTGAAAGGCTTTCTATCTGCTTGTTAGTATTGTAGGCTGCTATTGCAAGTTCACCAATAAATCGGGTTGAAATATCTACTCCCAAAGTTCTCTGATGAGGTTTCAATGCTTGATACAAGGAATCTTGCTCAGGAGTCCCTTTTTTCTTGTATAAATCAGTCGTTTGATCATCAAGAGAGGTCAAAAGTGAATGAATAGGAGACAACACTTCCATTCGTTTAGCGTTGAGGTATTTAGTAGGATGGCTATTTCCTAACTTCGCAAAGACATCATATAGATAGAAATCTGGGGCAAATTCAATTGATAATTCTCCAGATCGAATCCGATTATTTAAACTCTTTGTTAATGCTTCGTTTTCCTGTTTTACCTCTTCATAGCTCATCAATCTACCAGCATTCTCCTCTGTATTGACAATAGATTCTTGATTTTCTGGAGTTTGTTTTTCTTCAACCATCTCATCTATACTAGTCGGATCAATGACGACTGTTTTTTTATTTTCTATCGAAAACGTGAGATTGTCCCAATTTTTTTCTAACCACCCTGCTTCGCCTTGATTTTTTTCAATAGGCTCTGGTTGTGGTGAGATTGTTTTTTCCTGATTCGAGGGCGTTAATCCTACATTTTCTTGCCCTTGTTTGGCAAGTAATTCATCCACCTTCAGTCTTTCCTCATCTGTTTTCGGATGATACTTAGTTTGTGAAGATAATTGAAACTCTCCTTCTTCAGTCAACTCCAGGGCAACTCTTCGTAACCCTTTTACAAAATACGTATTTGGTTGTTTTTGCCACTGGTTCACTAGCCCCTCATCAATTAAGGCTTGAGTTGCTGGTTGAATGCTCGTTTTACCCATTTGTTCAGATATGGCTTCAAGTCTAGTCAACTCTTCTTGATAGCGTTTGAGAGTAGCTTTGGTAAAGAACGACTCCCCACGTTTAGCTTTTTCTAACTCTTCACGGATTCTAGGTATATTTTGAACACTCATCTCCAGACCACTTCCCTGACGATTCAACCCCATTTCTTTCAAATGTTGTTGGTGCTCCAGGCGCTCTACTCGCTCTTCCTGTTTCCTAATCTCATCCATCTTTGAGAAGACTTGATCTTCTATTTGTTCTTGCTTACGTTTAAAGCTAGCACCTCCTCGCTTATCATTCATGGGTTGCCCATTTGTTAGCGCTTGGTGGGAATAAGCCCTTGAAATAGCCTCGTCTTGTTCACCCCTTAGTCGTTCCAATTTTCGACGTGCCTGGGCAAGACGACTGTTGTCAGGCTTTTCTTCCTGTTGATTCTTTAGAACATCATTCCAGTCCGTTTTATCTTGTCCTGGTTTTAGTTCTGGTAGATCTGAATTGATAACAGCTCCTTTTGCCTCCAATTCTTGAATGAATGTTCTACCTGCTTCATCATTATCTAAAGCTAGAGTAATCAAATCCGCATTTTTCCCATCTTCAAAAAAGTGATGATCAATAGCTACTTGAAGTCCGTCCGCTAATTGTTCAGGTGTCCATCTTAGCGGTTTTCCTGATATTTCAGCTTGAATTTGAGATAGATGACGGCCTATAGTTGATTCTTTCAAACCATCCATAGAAACTAATCTGACGTCCTGAAGACTATCTTTGTGCAATTCATAGTAGGACATTAAATCAATTGGACTCTCAGTGAAAATCAATCGTTTTGGACTGCCAATATCAACATGAATACCTGTCATAGGATCGGAGTTTTTCATAATCACTTTAGCATATCCATGTTTTGGCCACTTCTCCCAATTCTCCTGTATTCCTTGTAAAGAGGCTCCAACAACTTCACCTGAAGAAGAAAGGGACTTGAAGACAATAACTGGCTCAATCGCATTTGTTGTAACTCCATCATTGCCTTCCGCAAAGTAGTCAAGTTTGGCGTTAGCTTGGGCTAAAACACCCTGTTCCAAAAAATAATCAATCGTTTCGTCTGATAGCCCACGTTGATTCCGTAGATAATCTCTTCCAGCTGAAAACGGCTGCTCGTATTTCTCAAGATAGTATTTAAAATCTTCCTGAGCTCTTTCAACCATTTGAAACTCTTTAAAATTTCCATCATTTAAAAAATCTACAGATTGGTTAAAATCCACTTCCTTTATCGTTTCAACTAAAGAAATCGCATCTCCTCCTGTATTTCTGGAGAACCATTTCCATAAATTCTTATCAGGCGATATAACTAGGCTATCATGTTCTTTCCATCGATAGTCTCGTCCAGATCGAACCAGCTCCATCTGGAGCTCGTTTGCAACATCCAAAATATCTCTAGAACGTGCAAATTCAACACGTTCTCTACGAGTTTTCCCACGTCTTGATTCTTGTTCTGTCATATAAAATCTCCTTAAAATCCTTCATACTGTGGTTTATACGGCTCTTTCTCTGCTTGTAGAAACGTTTCTGGATCTAAGTGAACCAATTCCCCTACTGAAAAAGATTCAAATAGCTCAGAATTTTCCTTAAAATCTAAAACCATTTCTAAATCAGAATTTCTTCCTTGACCCTCAAAATGCACTTGCTTGCTATCAGCGTTCATTGCCGTAATTAACCATTCGGCTGAGAAATCAAAGTCTTCAACTGTGACATCTGGAAATAATAGCTTCATTTTTCTTCTCCTTTCTCTTTTTATCCTTCTATTCTATTCAATAACCAAAAAATCCCAGTTAAAGGGACAATATAATTCCATTTTTCAGAATAATTTTGCTCAAATAAATTAAAAAATAATAACAAAAGCTTGACTACTGCACTGAAATGCGGTATAATTAATAGTGTAAGGAGCTAATGAAAATTGAATAAAGCAGATTTTAACAAAATTCAAAAATTACTAAAGACTGTAACAGCTTATAAAATTTCTAAAGCTACTGGAATTGGTGACACTACAATCAGCAGATGGGTTACAGGAAAAACACCAATCGAAAAAATGAGTTTAGAAAATGCTATCAAATTGACAAATTATGCGGAGGAGCTAGAAATGAAAAACGCAAAACAACTACTTGAAGAAATTAAAAATAACGATGTAGCGTATGCTATTGTAAACGAAGATGGGGCAGTTTATTGCAATCTTGGTACAAGTAATATCATGGATATTTATGGTATTAATGGCGAAGATGGCCATTTCTACGGTGTTTATGGTGACGCAGTTGGTGGGCAGCTTGATAGTCGCAACGTCCCTGATGACGTTATTTTGAAAGCTATTAAACTAATGCTAGGGCTTGGCGAACCTGTAAAACGTTCAGAATTGTCTATGGGGTCAGATTTCAAACAGACATTTGTAGATGGATATTTTGAGGCAGTCGAATTGATGAAACAGTCTGGTCTTCTTCAGCCTCAGGAAGAAAATGAGAAAGTCAAAGAATGGATTGAGTCTCACAAGGACGTTATAGGTTCAACAGTTAAACACCCATCATTTGGAACTGGTAAAGTAACCGAAATCAAAGACAACACTATCACCATTGATTTTGTAAACCAAGGGAAAAAATCTCTAGCACTTGAGGCAGTCGTAGAAAGCAACCTCTTAAAATTTTGATCAACCGGCTTAAATGCTGGTTTTTTCATTCAATAATCTTGCTTTTTTAAACACTTTTAAATAAAAAGTTTAAATCTCTTTGAGTTTTTTGTTGACAAACTATCTTTTATGATATATAATATACTTGTAAGATAAATAAGGGGGAAATAAAAATGGAAATCAACAACGATATCAAAGACTTAATTTTGGAATATGTAGGACGATACTTCAGATATGAAAATGATTTCTATAAGCTACCAGGTATCAAGTTCACTGATGCCAACTGGCAGAGATTCAAGAGTGGTGAGACCTCTATCGAGAAGATGGGCGCTGCAAGAGTGAATGCAATGCTTGATCGCTTATTTGAAGATTTTGAACTGGCTATGATTGGCAAGGCTCAAAATAGTTACTATCTAAATAATTCTCTTAAAATGAACATGACATTTCACGCTTACTATGACCAGTTCAAGAAACAACAACTTCTAAAATGGCTTGAGAATAGTAGAGAGGACATCATCGGTAGTGCAGGTCGCATATATACTGCTGATGGAAATTGGATATGTAGTGCTTATTTAAAAGTAGCCTTAGAGAGTAGCAGTCTAGGAGATGGGTCATATATGCTTCAAATGCGATTCAAGAACTATTCTCGTGACCCAAGACCAATACCTGCAGGGCGTCAAAATCGACTTGAATGGATTGAGAAGAACTTGGAGAATATCCGATGAGAGAGAAGAAGCTACGAAAATGCGCCGTGAAGCGGAAGTGAGATATGGCTACAAATAAAACCGTTTCTTATACAACATTCCATTCGTACAGCAAAAGCCGTGATTTTTCACGGCTTTTATTTGTCTCCAAACACCTCCCTTTATATACTGTGGCCTTTTTCCTCCAGTTCTTGTCTCTCATCGCTTCTCTCACGTTCCGTGAGGGCTTTTTTATTTGCACGTTGAGCTCTTTGAAGAGAATTGGTCAGATTCCTCATGAAATCTGTATTGATGATTGCTTTACCTTGGGATTGTTGGATATTTTTTCTTTGCAGGACCTTTCTTTCTTGCATTTTCTGTGAAACAGCTTGGGCTAACTGACTTTTCTGATTACTTTCTTCCTCCGGCAATAATTTTTGATAGAGTGATTTGAGCTCAGAAAATCCTTTCGCATTCTCCTGTTTTAATTTTTGAACAGTAGTTTGATCAGTCGTTTGTGAAATTTCCTTGTTTCGACTGTAGATCTGATGCTTCAGCTGAAAAATTGAGATATGGGTCTGTAGCTCTTCTATGTAGCTATCTTTCGTAACGGGATAGCCCTTTAGAATGGTCAAAACTCCTTCATCTTGAAGAGGTTGGATTGTAGCTAATTCTCCCTTCAAACGTTTAATAGGAGCTTGAATTGTCAATAAATCAGCCTTCTCTACTGAAAATGAAACACTATCTTCAAACTGGTTAGCAAGAGAACTTCTCAGAGATTGATCTGCTTCACTCAGTTTATAATTTGGAGTCAGCTGCAATTCAGTCAGCTGCAGTCTTTGAAGAATCTCCTTCTTTTTTAATTCAACAAATGGCTTATCCGTTTCAAGTGGTTGTATTTGATCAAAAAGAGTTTTACGAACTAATAAACTACTTTGTTTTTCTTCCAATAAACTCAATTTTAAAGCATAGCGGAATGTTCCTAACTCCTGGCGTTCTTTCAATGATCGATCGCTTTTCTTTTTGGCCGCTTCTACAAGATCTTTCAAATCAGCTGAAGAAAATAGCGATAAGTCCCTTAAACTAAGTTGCTTCTGTAGTAAGTCTTCTTTCATCTGACTCACATCATAAACTAATTCCGTAACATATTCAGGACGTCCCAAACCTGTTCCGTGTTTATCATAAGCAGCATAGACTGGTTTTGTGATTTCAATAGGTTTTGCTCCATCTTTCAAATCATAACCCAGTTTTTTCCAGGAATCTAGTGTTTTGATGACACTTGCGTTAGGATCCTGGGCTAAAATTAATTTTTGATTCTTTACTGAGAAATGGGCCAAATTTTTTTCCAGCCGAACGTCAGCTATTTCAGGAGCATTCTCACGAAATAGGTGCAAAATTTTATTTGCTAATCGTTCTCTCAACTCCTTCTCTCGATTCGCTATTAATTGCTGCAGATGATAGCCTGCAGCTTCCTGTTGTGTTTTCTCAAAACGACCATCAACTTTCCGAATCTTTTCGTAGGTTGATTTTTTTTCAGCTGAATAAGCTCCTCTATAGGTTTCTAGAAAGTCCTTCGTTTCTTTCAGAAATTCTTGATAGAGCTCTTTCCCATCATTTTCTAAATAGGAGTCCAGATAGCGGTCAAGGAAGAATTTACTGACTGCAAAATCTCTTGCATTTGATCCATAGCGCCATTTTTTATCCATAGGCAAATGATTATAAGCTTGCTCCAAAAAATTTTTTTCAGCTGAAGAACGCACCATCTGATCTCTAAATACAGAATTGATCAACTCACTTCTGATATTGGCCAAAATTTGTTCTCTTCTAACAATCATTCCTCTAGTCTGTTCATTTAACAGGCCATGAAAAACATCACTTTTAAAACGCTCAATGGTTTTTTGGGAGAAGTTCCCTCTGTACTCCATTCGTCCACGAGGTCGATAGAAAATTTTTTCTCTTGCAGACTCGACTTCTGATAAACCAAAATGCACATGAATATTATCCGTGTTCAAGTGAATGTTAGCCCACCAAAATGATGAGTCGGATAATCCTTCTTTTTCAATCAACCTTGGCAATGCTTCACGTATGACCGACTTAATAGCTTGCTGATCAACTTTCCCAGTTTCCAAATCATATAATCCCTCCTTGGCCAAAAAATCATTATCAAAAGAGATAACCCCCTGCCATAAAAGAGAGCCATTTTGATAAGCCTGTTCTAACTTACTTTTCAATTCAGTTACTTTGCTACGCTGCAAGTAATTGGCCTCTTTTGTAAAAATCGCTGTCATCTCTTCACTTTGATTTTCAGTAGCATAAGAACGATTCATGTAATCGATGTATTCCTGGAAATTAAGTTTTGTTTCTGGAACTTCAGCTTGGATTTTTTGTAGTTCATCTTCAGTTAGAGACTCAATATTTTGTCTGTGTGTTTCTAAATTTAATTCATTATCAACCTCAACAGCTTCGTCTCTATTGGTGTAGTCTACAAAGCCACTATTTGCTTCAGTGTATTGCAGCATGAAGGTAATACTTGGACTAGAAGATACGTTCATTATTTTCCTCTCTTTGAATTAAAATAATCCATTTTTCCTTAAAAGAGCGTAGTCTTTTAATAACGGTTGTAATTCTTCAGGTTCAACTTGAAAATCATTGATCCACCGTCCTGATTGAGAAATATGTAATTCTTTTTGCTCTTCAACAAATTGCATGGGTATCAATAAAATATTTGGTTTTTCTAACTCTGAACCACTTTCTCGTTCTAAAAATCCGACAATAAAATCTTGATTTCCTTTTGTCCTCAATTGCCAGTGATGGGAGTTCCCATTTTTCCTTTTATATAATGAGCTATATTTTACATCAATCGTTAGACCATCTAGCCAAAAATCATATACTGGATTATTTTTCTTGAAATACTTATTCGCATCCGTTGCATCTGGAACATACTTTTGAAAAAGTTCCTCGGCCATTCCCCCAAGTTTAGCTGTCCTAGAACCATACTGAATTTTATCTTGAATTTTCAGACAGCCGCTCTTAATCAGTTTCAAATGAGCTATATGAGTAGGCAACCCTGACTGTCTCACCGCTTCATGAAAGTCTCCTGTTTCCAAATAGATCTCAACAACATCTACCATTTACTGTACCTCAATGAGAATGTTTGATTGTTTGACCACGTGCAACATCTTCTTGAATGACATCGTTAATTCTTGCCATTAATTCATGCTGTGTAGGATCCAATCGTGAATGAATAGATTCCAAATCTTGAACATCAAAATCATCTTTCGTAATAGCATGAAAGTTGGTTAGTGTTAAATAGAGAATTTGATCAAGTTGACGATGAATTGCCTTGTTGTCATTTCCAGAATCAAAGGCACCCCCCAAATTTTTTTCCAGCTGAGTCAGTCGCTCATAGAAATTTTTTCCTTCTCCTAATTCAATAAAGAGTTTATAAAAAACTTCAATCAAAGTGACGAGCGTTGCTGAATTATTTCGATACTGTTTCTGCAAAGCAGACGATTCTTTCAAGTAGGATTTTATTTCCTTAAATTTTTCATGTGTTTCTTCGCTAAAATATAAGCTAAGTCTTGGATTCATTTTTCCCTCCTCAAATTTTCTGAGATGATCCTGTCAAATAATTGATTTTATATCCTGGTTGAATATTAAAGATATACACATCAAATGAGATCTCATCATCTTCAATACTCTGTGCTTCCATACGAACTCCTCTAGCAACTAATTCCACATTTCTAAAGATGGGTGTTACTCGATAGCGAACATGATGGTTCGTATTTTTTATGTAGTTAGCAATTTTATTTTCATAGTAGACCATTGATGATTGTTCATCTTCAAAATTTGCATTTAAAGCACGTGTACCTGTAAATAAATTTTTAGCATTCGCATTCTCTCCACTTAATTGAAAACCGATTAAGTGAGAACGATTATATAAATAATCTTCTTTCCCGTTGAAAATTATTTTTTTATTTTTCCATCCTGTTGGTGTGACAGACGAAATAGATTCTCTGTCTTCTGTTGGCATCAATTCTTTTCCCAACATCGCTTCAGCAATTCCTACACGATTTAAAAAATCTAGATCAGAATATTTTTCCCAGCTGCCATTTTCTAAACTCAATTCGCTTTTTGTAAATTGTGATTTTTCATTGACAACAATCACTTGATTTTTTCCATCATACTCCTTCGATTTCAAATCATCATTTTTTAGAGTAGAATTCAAATTTGAGTTGGGATTTTTTTCTTCAGCTGAATCGGCTATGTTCAATTGATTCGGAATATCATTTTGTGTCAAGCCAGATTTGATAGCATTAAAATTGTTAGGTTGTACGATAAAGATCGCAAGAAAAATGAGAATGATGAACAGAGATTTATTCTTCTTCATTTTCAAACACCACCTGACCGTCGTTCAGCTTCAAGTGCAGATACATCATCCATAAAATGTAACCAATTTGTGGTTAGTTCATTTACAATATCTTGTTTAACATTTAAAGCAGAAAGAGAAATTTCATTCTTCAACATCAATTCTAAAATCTGACTTTGTTGCTTTTTGATATCGGATAATGTTTCCGCAAATTGATTATTGTACAAATTCAATCCGTCATTCATTACGATATTTTGAACTTGCGATAACATAAACTCATTGAAACTTGGATAGTTATATTTTTTCGAAATATCTCGAAGTTGTTCAAACACATCATCAGGTATATTTCTGATTTTGATTTCTTTAGTCATCACTTTCAACCTCTCCTTCATACTCTAACCAACGTGAAATATGACTGCCATAACGATCCATTTTTTCTTCAAATTCAGAGAGTATCCTTGTCTGTTTTTTCATTTGATCCAAAACATGGTCAGAGGCTAATTTCATATTTTCTAAATGAGCCACATACAAATCTTGAGCACGATTAAATTTTCCGTACTCAATTTTTTCACGACAGATTGAGAGCAGAAAATCATTAAATGACTTGGCTTTATTTTTCTTAGAAAGAGATTTTAGATAATTAATTTCATCATCAGTAAGCCCTCTAATCTCAATTCGATTTTGTTTCATATTTGCCATTATTTTAAATTTTCCTTTCTAAAAAACAGCGCCCTTCTTTTTTCTTTTGTCGAAGCAAAAGCAAAAAGAAGCAAAAAAGAAAACTTCAACCTCGCAACATCACGAACCGATACGGTTCTATTTTTGCGGTTTTTCAACACACTAACACACACAGAGGGACTAAGGTCCTTTTTAGGTGTGTTGTGGTAGAAAAGAGCATAAGGGAAACTGTCCCCACGAAGCGTGTGGAGTTGATAGTATCAACGTTTCCGGTACCGGTAATTTTCTCGGCTTCGCCTACTTACACACACATGCTATACTTACCTTTACATACTTCATAGGTGTTATACTTACACTTTTTTTCTTCTTTACATACTTTTACTTACACCGTTTTTGAATTCATTTGGAAGTTCAAAACTCAAAAATCAAGACTCATTTTCAGCTGGAAAGTTTCCTTCTTCACGATTTTTCTTCGCTGCTAAACGTTGTTCTTTTTCCTCTTCTTTGATGAGACCTAGTTCCATTTTTAACTCTTCAAAAATCGATTCATACGACTGATTTTTATTTTTCTTCAATTGAATTTGAACATAAATTTTACCAATTTGTTTTTGAAGATTCTCTTCTGCCTCTTTACGTTCCTTTTCCAAAAGAGCAACTTTTTTCTTTGCCTCTTCTAGTTGATTATCAATTTTTGTTAAATCATTTTTAGCCATGATTACTTCTCCTTTTTATTTAATTAATCCAATTGTAACCGAAAATCTCAAATTATTTTTTAAAGGGACAATCATAAAAAATAAATCCCCTTAATTCAAAAATTAAGGAGATTTTTGACTACTATTTGTTGGTAAACACGAACTCGGCTTTCATAGAAAATGCATCCTTTTTACTTACATCAAATTGAATCAGCCAGAAAGAAAAATCATGTTTTTTCCCAAACGGGAAGACATAAAATACTGGATGATACAATTCTTCAATATCTACAAATTCTCTTTCAAGAGGAGCTTCAGAACCATTCCATGCTTTTCTATAATAGGAAATACCTGTCCGTTTTTCTCTATTCAAAAAACTTAATTCTACAATATCTTGATAATCCTTTTTCACTGCTCGCTGATTAATCGTAATCATTCGTTGGTTTGCATCACCTTCATCAGCATCTGTAAAAAGATTGATTTTAGGAGGTAACTTATCTTTTAATTTTCGGATTCCAAGGTAGTCCTTATTTAAGATATTTTTGAACAGATAACGCTGAAAAAGTTTTGCTTGAAACCACTTCATGAAATAATAAATACCGATACTAAAGATTAGGGCTAAAAGCCAGAACGATGATTCGTTTTCTTGTATTGGTTTTTCTAATGCAGCTGTAAAAATGATGGCAAGTACAATATTTCTTATAAACATCTTTATAATCTGCATTTCAGCCCCTAAACGTAACTTCGTAAAAGGCGCACATAAAATAATCAAACACATCATTGATCCAAAAATCTTTGGATCGACCTCAAGTATTACGGAAACTTCTTTTATAAGAACAGCGCCTGTAACCATTACAAAAAATAAATATTGCCATTTAAAGGCTTGTCTAATAAGCCAATTCACTCCACAAATTGCAGATAATTTATATCCCAATTTATCAGTTTCTTTTACCATTTTAATTAAATTTTTCATTTTATTTTACCTCACTTTAATTCATTTCTACAATTTCAATAGAGTTTGAAAATTCAAATGTTCCATCTTTAACAGCTTCTTTTTTCTTGTCCAAAGACTCCAATTTAGCCTTCAACTTTTCAATGTTTTTATAGGCTGTTTCGATGGTTCTGTTCTTCGTTTCGATGTTTGTATCCAGCGTAGCAATATTCTTTTGATTGGCTTCGAGATCATCACCTGTTAGATATTTTGCTTCTGCTTGAAGACTCGCTTTTCGTGAGTTATCATCTTCAATAGATTCCTTCAATTGAGAAATTGATGTTGTCAATTTTTGAGACTGTTCATTCTGGAAATTGATCTCTTTTTCGATTTCCTGAAGAGTAAATTCTTCTCTAGAGACAACCTCAATAGCTTTGATTTCAAGCTGAGGATTTTGAGGAGTTACAAAGAATTGTACAGTGTCCTCTTCCCCAGATTTCTTCTGAGAAACCTTTTTAGAATCACTGGATGGTGATGAAATATTCACATCAATTGAGCTAGAAGAGACTGTCTGATTCGTCACATCGATCGCAAATGCACCAAAATTTTTCGGAACTCCTTTAATAATAACTGATACTTTATTATCAATGATTGGCACAACATCCATCTCTATTTTTGAGTCTTTATGTTGCGCATAGAGTTTCCATTTCAATCGTTTGGCATCGATGCCCCGATCTATCGAAGTCGTAGCATCTTTTGTCTCAAATTGTAAAACGATAATTCCAGTATCTGGTGAATATTCCTGACTGACCAGTTTCATCTCACCGCTACCATTCGCAAAAACCTGCTTTGTTTTGAGTTGTTCTGAAGTATATGTTTGTCTTTGTGGTGAGAAAATTGCTCCCATTAAAAGACTTAACCAGGTCACAAACAACATTGAAAAAATGACCAGTTTTCTCTTAATAATATTCTCTTGAAACCAAACTTTAGTCTTAATAAATGGCTGCAAAATTGGGCTGGATTTTATCTTTTCAATCCAGCGTTTAGAAATTTCAATTAAAGTAGACATTTTATTTCTCCTTCCTGATTTTTCCATAATACTGATTTGTTAAAGAGGTTATATCCGTCTTTTTTTCAGTACGCCACGTTCCATATAACGATAAAGAAAGAACTATAATAGCTACACAAATAGTTACGAATATATCTCTCATCAACTCGACATTCCCCAAATAAAAAGATTCAAAGACTGTCATAAAAGAAACGTCTTTCACTCCAACTAATTGAAAAAAATTTGAATTCATATGAACTAAATTTACTGCTACATATGCAATAAAGCCCAAAAAGAGATTGATTGGCACTAAAGCTAGCAAAATAAAAACAGATATTCCTCCTAAAATTGCAAAAACTCGATACCTCACATTTGTTGCAAACAACATATCAAAAGTTGACACACAACCGAACTTTTTTGGTTCATTCGATAATGTATAATTTTTTATACCTCTCAAATGTTTGTTAGCTCTTTTCTGCTTCAAACTAGATGATTTAGTTCTTCTCATGCTTCTTATATCCTTTCCAAATAAATGAAACCTTACTTTTTGGCCAAACACTTTTTAGTAACATTAAGAACGCTAATGGCAGCCTTTTCGTTTTGATTTCATTTCCAAAGTTATCACATATAGTTATCCTGAAGAGCGGTACGAACCAGATCGCAATCAAGACAGTTCCAACCACGCCATGCGCAATAGCATTTAAAAATTGATACATACTACCTCCTTAAACATATTTCAATCTTTGAAAAGCTGTCTCGGCCCACTTACTCAGCTTTATTCTTTTAGTCATTTAGGGCCTCCTGGATTGCTTTCTCATCTGCTACAATCTTTTCCTCTGAATCCCTCGAAGCATATAGATATTTCTTTATTTTTCCATTACGAATTTTGATGATAGTTGCAGCTTTTTCAACCTGGTATTTTTCTACCAACTTTTGACCTTCTTCTGTCTGAATGTCAATGTAAAATGTAGGATAAGAACCTTTATTGGCTGCATCCACAACTACACTTTTTCCAACCTGACAGTAAGGACAATCTTTTCTATAAAATACTAGATTTACATTTTGATCAAGTACAGTATTCTGGTATTCTTTCTGAGTAAGATGAGGATCATAATCTAAGATAAAATGATCTTTATACATCCTATATCCTCCTAAAACTGCGAGACTTACAAATAAAATAACGAGAATAGCCCCTAAAGCTAACTTGATGTATCTAAAAAGCTCTCTCATCCTATTTCCTCCTCATCCATAAAATCAAATATGGATCCTTGAACATAATCAATCTTGGCCAATTCTTTTATTTCTGATTTCAAGTTAGTGAACGTTGTCATCACTTCTTGAAAAAGCAAAGGATCAAATTCCTCGGAATCCAATACACGGACAAGTGGTAACATTGGATAATGATCTCTCAATTCCTCCTGCAGATAATCTGAAATCATTTTATCATTCGAGATAACACTATCTACTCTAATAATCGCTGGAATACTAGAAATACTCTCCTCGTTTTGATAAAAAGTTAAAGCTACATCTCCTGCAGAAACAGACTCAAATTTTAAGTTATCCGATGAAAGTTTAAAATAATAAGCCAATGGTTCCTGACCAACCCCTGTTAGGTAGTATCCTCTAATAATTTTGAATAACTCTGACATCGACTTTCCTCCTTCCTAACAAACTTTTAGAAGTCTAAACGGAGCTTGATACACATCTGGATAGTGAATCAATCTCTTTTTTCTCTGTTCAGGAAGTGGTTTACGATAATGTTTTTGAAGATACTGAAAAGCTAGTCCCAAAGTATCAAAAACTAAAACTTTATTCTCCCCATTACAAATATAGTCACCTAATTCAAAACTGAAAATTACGTACTTCATTCTTCTTCTCACTTTCTATTTTGGCCAATCATTGCCAGCTGATCTGTCTCTAACTCATCATCATATCCGTTTTCAAAACGAACTTGTTGACGAATCCCTATAAGTGAGAGAATTAATAAAACTCCTCCAATAAATATAAGGCTAAATAATCCAACTATAACTAAAATCATATCATTCCTCCATAGGTTATTTTATGTACATGTATATCCTTGTAATAATCATAGATATAAATGTAAGGCAGTTGACGGGTTTTTTTGATTATCCAATATCAAGTTCAAATAGAGATAGTTGTTGTGTTTGTTTAAAGCCATCTTTAACCCTTTCTATCACTCTCTGAGTAAACTCTATACTTTCTTCAAAGAAAGCAGCAATATTGGCCATATAAGCCTCCTGACGTTCTTTCTTCACCTGGATAAGGGAAAGCAAGATTGATTTGATAGAGGCTAATCTGATGCCTCCTCCACGCCCGTGTTTGACCGTGAAGAAGATTTTTTGTTCTGCTTTGAGAACTTTCAATACTTTATCCAATGAGCGCTCAGGGATGTTCAACTTCTCTCGTATCTCTTTTTTCGTCGTCTGGATAAATGGATCCTCAGATTGATAGAAGCCTTCTAAATAGGCCATGACATCTGTTTTCCATTCATAGAGATGACTATTCTTTCTATCTGCACGTTTCTTCTTAAACTTGTACCAACGTTGCTTCACAAAGAGATCTGAAGCCTTGAGTTCCTGGTTAATCCATGCTTTACATAGAGTCATCACATAGTCACGACTAGCAGCTTCATATTTTCCTGAGTAGGCGCTTGTGATAATCTTATGAAATTCAGCTGAAGAGAGTGGTTCATCTAGATTTGCATTAAAGTTAGAAAGAACTTCCTCACACTCTCCTTGATCGATTCCTGAAGAGAAGTTAGCTAAAGCCAACGTGAAAAGAACATTGTTTCTTCCCATCAGGGCTTTTCCACCCTTGATATTTCCCTCTCTCATCAGCAATTGATACCAGGGTTCATCAATCTGTTTCACCCCTTCAGAACCTGAAATAACCGTCAAATTTGGCTTTTTACTTGGGAAGGGAAGATCTGATTGCTTCATTGACCAATCTAACCACTCCTGGAACGAATAAGTATAGTCAGCATCAAAGAATTCGACATTATCAGTTCGAGGAATCCGAGCAATCCCAAAATGGTTACAAGTCATATCTACTGGTAAAGTTTGAGCAAAGTAATTTCTCAAATTTTGAGAGATCGCTTTGGCCACCTTCACCACTCGAAATTGAGAATGAACTGTAACGTAAGCTGATTCTGAGAGGACAAAATAGGCTTGAAATCCTTTGTCAGATTTTAGAATCAGCGTCGGCATAAAGCCTAGCTCTAAGGAAGCAGTTAAAATATCTCCTGTCGTCATTTCTTCAGCTGAAGAGGTAATATCAAAGTCGATATAGAATGTGTTAATCTGTCTAAGATTATCTTCAGAGTGGCCACGTGTAATCCGTCGACCAGCATCGCTATAGCTTCCATAGCAATAGACATTAGGAGTCCAGTGTGTAAACTGATCCTGGTTCTCCAGCAATGATTCGACAGAGGTTAAAACAACACCACGTGCCTTCACCATATTCGCTTTTGAACGATAAGCAAATACAGAGCCTCGTCTTCCTTCTTCAGCTGAAGAGATAAGCTGTAGATGGCTATTCTTAAATTTTTGTGTTCTTAATCCGTCTTTTGTAATGATGGATAAGCATTTTAGTAAATCAATCTTTTTCATATTTAATTTCTCATTATTTAAACAATGATAGTGGAGATAGCAATAATCTAAAAAGAAAATAAATCAATAAATTTTTGACAAAAATCAATTATGAGATTTAATAATTTCAAAAGTAGTTCAGCATTGAAAATATATAGAAGAGCAACGACCAGTATCATTGCTAACAAGATCATTAAACTATACCTTAAAAAATTTACGGATTCTTTTTTACTGTCTGGTAAATTTGCAACCCTTTTTTCTTTCTTATCCTGTAATTCTTTGCCAAATAATTCATAAGAGTACCTTGCCATTATCCAAAGAGATAAAGCCCCACTTCCCAACACTGAGATAATGAGTAAAACGACTGTATCAATGACTATGATAAGTAAAAATCCCAATAACATGAACTGCATTATTTTATTCTCAATTAATCCAGAACTTATTAACGACATTGAAATCCAGTTGCCGATATATATTAGAAGATAAGAATAAGAAAAAGGGACAGCTATAAACGAGATAAAGCAAAGAACTATATTACCCAGCACTTTCCGCAAACTCTTAGAATAAAGAATGTTTTCCCTTATGGATTTCAATCTATCCTTTGCTATGAAAAAATAATAATACAATACTGTCATACTATACCTCCTATCTTAACTCAGTGGTAGAAACTATCTACCGTAGTGAAGTTCCCCTTCACTGTCCTCGTATTCGAGCCAGTGGTCCATAACATCCGGACCTTCTTGTAACTCACGTCCAGTAGGAGAACACCACTCCTCGTTTCCATTAGATGTTACAAACACCTTTTGAAAAGCACCATTTCGGTCAACGTCCACAAAGCGTGGATATGTAACAGTTTTTGTCATTTTATTTCCTCCTATGTTCATTCTCATTTATTCAATAATTCTTCTGACAACAACCTGGTCTCTTTTGCGTGTTCCAAACCAGCAATATACGCCTCATAATCAACTTCAATTTCGATTTTTAGGCTTCTACTCTCTAATTTCCCCATACGTAGTCGTTGTTCTTCCAAAACTTCTGCTGGGATTTTTACCATCAAACCAAATTCTTCTGATGATTGAACCTGTTCCTGAAAACGTTGATCTACTCCGTTTAAGAAACCGAGTAAGTACGATTTCTTATAGTCTTTCCATCTTGCTCTTGAGACTATAGGGAAAAGTCGTTTCAGCCGATATTTAAGGTATAAGAGTGCACCTTCGTAAACCTTACTACAAAGTTCAGCATCGGATTGATATCCAAAGAAAATTATCTGTGTGATGCCATCTTCAGGAAGTCGTCTTCTTATCGTTTTACATCTAAAATTTTCACCTAAAATAGCAGCCAACTTTTCTTGCCACCATGGAAGTCTATATTCCCATGTTCCTATTGTTTCACCAATATCTTTATGAGTTGTACTATTCGTTAAATCATTCATAGAAAGATTATGCTTCACCATAAGTCTTTGAGCCATCAGAAGGGCAGTCTGTCCCTCTTCATCGTTTGGTGCATCATAAGCTAACTCTAAAAGATTTTGTATCTTGTCAATAATTTTACTGTTCATTTCAATCCTCATTTTTATACTTTCTAGGCAAACAACTAGCGTAATGTTTTGAATCATTGACCTTTGCATTATAAAAAATCATATTATTCCCAATTATTTCTTGCCATTTAGGAATATCCTCACGATAAATGCGATTAAGTCCATAAAAGTTCCTTACAATAAATCTAACGGCTCCAATATGATCTCCTAAACCAACAACACACAACACATCATGTTCCATATCATATACCCAATGACTTTTTGAATTTGTCAGTATTTCCCAAGCAAATTCCCAATCTCTCTCAAGCCAATCATGCCCTGGTCTGTAAAAAACTTTTGTCTGACAAGATTCATCATTAAAACCATAAAAACAGTGACTACACAGCGTTTTGTTTTTATCTACCCACCAGCAAGGACCATACTTTTCATCGATGCAAGGTGTAACCCAGTTGCAAGCACATCGTCTACAAATTCCAGTTTCCATTTTCTATCCCTCGTTTATTCTCATGCTATTAGGTAACTTTTTACTCGGTAAACAATAACCTTCAGATAAGTCCTGTTTACTATAAAATTCAGGAGGATGTGTCATTATGTGATCACTTCTTTTCCATCCTCGACGAAGTTGTTTGTAAGATAAAGAAACACGTTTCTCAATTTCTTTAAAACTAAACCCCAATTTCAAGTAGGTTGTTATAATAGTTGTAGCATGTTCTTTGGACTCTTCGCTTCTTGTTCTTCGCTGAAAGTTAATCTGCTTATCTTCTTCATTTAATGCTATCTGATAGGCAATAAACAACTTCCGCATTTCCATAATTTTATGTTGCCAGGCCAAGCTATAAGGTTGTCCTGAATATCGATTCACCAAGTTCTTTACGGGTTGTTTAAATTTCATCTGAAGAGGATCGAATTCGCCAAGGTCAGAAAATGGATCAATAAAACCTAATGGTTCGCTTTGAATTAATTCATTGTATAGCGCTTCTCTGTCCATCCTAATTTATCTCCTTCTGTCAAATGCACGTCATTGAGTCAAATAAGCTTAACTGGATGGTTGTAGGCGCTTGTTCGCTGTTTCCATTCTTATCATGATCGATAACGTCAAAGATTTCTAACGTGTCTAAATTCATTACAATCTCTAATCCTACCATCGTTGAACTCCTTTCAAATAGAATTTTAAGCGAACAAAAAAGAGAACAGATTTCTCTGTTCTCCTAAAAATATTGAATTATTTGATTTTCTAAAAACTCTTACCACTTACTTTAGAATGTATGCGGTAGAATTTTTTAGAACGCCTAAATTCATACATTTTTTAGGAGAACATCACCGAGTTTTAAAAAAAGACTGAACAAATTTCTTGCTCAGTCTTGACATTGATACACTTATCAGGTATCATTAATTAAAGACTGAGTAAGAAGGACGAGTTCTTACTCGGTAAGGCGAGAAGTGTTAGCGCACTTTTCGTCTTTTTTTATTCGATTAATTTAAGTAAATTATAACACATTTTTACATACCGTGCAAGCATTTTATGTTTGATTGTAGCACAAAAAGACCTTTTTTTACAAAGGTTATTGTTATATAACTTTTTATATACTTTATTATGTACTTCTATTGTTTTCGGAAGTAAGATAATCTTTTACTATCAGGGTAACATTGATATCTAGATGTATTTTCTTTATCCGTTTTACTCATTCTCTTTTTAATGGTATAAGCAGAAACTTCCTCTAAAGAAATAAATTTTTCATAATCTTCTCTCCAGGTGCCGAAGAATAATTCTCTCAAAGAATCCTCATAATTCAAAACAATAATTCGACTCATCGTTTCAGCTCCAGCAAGAGTCCAATACATTCCTCTTTTTTTCATTCTATAAGTGACCTTACGATGCTGACTCTCCATTATCCCGATTCCTGCATGACTGAATCCTCTCTGTTCGGCTGGTTTGGTATATTGGAAATTTCTCAATATTTTACTCTTGAACTTCTCAAACAACTCTTGTTCTTCTTCTGTATCGATGTAACTTTCGGTCGTATCTAGGACAGTTTTCATTAACTGCTTATCATGTTGCTTAATCGCCTGGAAAGCTCTCTCTAATAGATCCTCAGAGTAAAATTTTAGATAATTCTTCAACTCCTTATTTACATGATACTCATCCCAGAAATGTTCGTGGCGTTTAATTCGCAGAACCTTCGCAATCTCTTTGAAAACATAGGGTGTATATCCATGACCTCCATCAGAGTTCGTAATCAATAAAGTCTGATTCGTAATTTCGTAATTATTGAACAGATAATCGATCACCTGCTCCCTCACTAAGCGATTGTCAAGGCCAATAAATTCTTTTTTGTCCTGGAGTTCAAATCGATTGCTGCCAACTTTCTGGCTTCCTGTATGGACTACAAAATGGGATAAATCGTAATGCTTATTATCCTTCTGTGTGTCACGTGCTTTAACCATCACACCATCACCCTCAATATAAATAACCTGGGCTTTTCTTTTGCGAACTTCTTTATTCTCTTCATAATATCGATAACCTTCTCTCTCCTCCAATAACTTCTCACAAATTTTTACAGCTTTTACTACAATTGGCTTTGTGATAGAGATGTGATAAGTCAATTGGATCACCTGAGTTACTTTATCATATGGCATTAAAGTAGACAATTTAGCAACCTGATACATAAATTCCCAGGAGAAGCGGACGTTTTTCTGAAGCCCTAACTTTTCATCTACTGGAATAACCCAATGATCTCCCTTTTTCCAACGTCTTCTTCTAAAAGTAAACTCTCCAAATGTGAAGGCGACGGTTCGCTCCATTGAATGAATACAGGTATAGCCCTTTGCTTTCATGACTGGAATCATCTCCTCATCATACCTAGAAACAAAGTTATAAAATTCTTTTGCATTTTGAAACAGCAATTGATTTTTTAGTTCTCTCTCATCAAAGAAAGCCATTCAGAATCCTCCCTTATTAAAATTACGCTTATTTTAATAAATTTTGACCTGAATGTTCAAATAATCCTTTGTTCTGACAAAAAAAGAGCCTATCTTTTCAGATAAACTCTTATTTGTCATACCAGGGTTTCTCTTTCTTACTAAAATAGGATTTGCTCATTTCAATAGTAGCTATCCCCATAGGTATCAAAATAATACTCCATAAAACCGTCACAATTCCATCTGCAATAAAGGAAAAACCACCTGTAAAGTGAAGTCCCAAATACAGTAATAATACAACTGGGAAGAAAGCTGGAGCGAATTTTAAAACAGCCAACCCTAAAACGACTATAAACACCATACTAAGACCAAACGTCTTATAAAATACATAGACCGCTATAGCTCCGATAAAAATAAAGAATAGCTGAACAAGTCTTTTAACGTCAATGAAAATCATTGTAGATTCCTCCTACTTCATCAGTAATATTTTAAAATCTCATCTGTTAGATAAATTCTATTGGGTAGATTGGATTCTTGGTGGACTTCTTCAATTAAACCATGATTCTTTAGCTTCTTTTTCAAAGAAATTACTTTGCTTTCACCTGATTGAAGAGCCTCCATTAGCTCCTCTATAGCGTAACATACAAAAGTATTTCCATTTTCATCATATCCTTTTAATTCAAAGTCAACCGCTCCTCTTAAACGATTTAATAAAAGCATATAGAGAAAGATTCCACTACTCTTCAAATCCTTAAACTGTGGGTTGTCTATTATTGGACGAGGAATAAAGAATTGTCCTGAATCGGTTGCTGCTGAAGAAAACTCTGGAATATCTGATAGATCTGATAAGTATTTCATTGCTATATTTCCTTTCTTATGGAACTCTATTTTTTCTTTCGCTCCATCTTTTCCCATTCTCTTATAATCAGATTCTCAAGATAAGATGAAGCTGATTTTTCACCGTGAAACTCTACTAAAGCATCTAACATATCATATCGAACATTATGATGCAGAGAGAAAGGGAAACGTTGCTTTTTATTGTAGCTTTCAGGAGACTTTCTAGCCTCCTGATTTTGTTTCCTAGACGAAGGAATCTTTTCTCTCTTTGGTGTACTTTGGAATGTTTGTTTTACTTGTGCGAATCGATTCTCTGTCATGCTACCTCTCCTTCTAACACACTCAAAATATTTTCATATACGTAGTTTATATTATCATAAAACTTTTGATGTGTCTCTTTTTGGTTAGCTGTCATCTCTTCATGCTGCTCAAAGACACTCTGACTGATCACAAGACTCTTGGCCATGAGCTCTTTCTCCTGGATAGATCCCAGGTAAGCCTGATCTTCTTCAACAACTTCTAAAAATTGTTTACAGGTGTCTGTTACATTATTTCCAACGTACTTAATCTTATTTCCAATAAGATAAGGTTCTGCTTTAACATAGCTTTTCTTAGTAATAACTTCGATAGCTTCGCTCTTAATGAAGTCTACAAAATTTTTCAAAGATAACCAGGCACGAAAACCATTAAGAGAGGCATCAGAAACAGCCAAGACAATATCTGACACAGCTATAAAATTAGCCGTAACTAGGCTCTCGTCATTGTGCGTATCAATCAGAATGACATCAAATTGTGCTTCTAACTCTTCGTAATGTTCGCTAAACCACATAAACAACTGAAGATATTTGTTGTTTCGACTAGCAAGATCTAACTGCTCATCCGTCAAACGCTCATCACCACAAATCAGACTAAGGTTTTCTGATATTGGTACAATTTCATACTCTCCAGTCGTAAATATATCATAGACGGTTTTCTCACATTTTACATCAAATGTTCTTGTCAAATTGCATTCCCAAGCTCCATCAATGAGTAGTGTTCTAAGCCCCTTAACACGTGCCAACCAATCCCCTTCATTAAAGGTATCTGTAGTCTTACCACCGCCACCTTTACCTAAGTTTGTTGTCTGAATCTTCATGATTCCCCCCCCTTGGATAATTGTATATTTTGTTATATAACTTTTTATATACTTAATTATACCTAAAACAACTTTTCTTGTCAATATAAAAGCACAAAAAGTTATATAACTTTTTGTGCAACTTGTTAGCCGTATGTACCACCTATATTTCCACCAACATAGGCTTTTAGCTGGATTTGTTGAACCGTAGTATTGAAATTTCCAACGAAGTAGCTGTTCTCTTCTCCGTTTTTAGTTAGAACAATCAAAAATTGAATAACATCATCTGATTCAGTTGGCATCACTTCCAATTGTTCAGGTTGGAAATCATACTGATTCGTCAGAATAGCCATCGCAAAGGTTTGAACCATCGCATTCTGTGTCATAGATAAATGATTCTCGATTGTTCCCTTGACATTTGGCAGAAACTTCGTCTTTTTTATATCTGCTACTGCTTCTTCAAAGGTTTTTAACACTTCCTTTTTATCTTCCAGTGTTGCCTCTGCATAGGGACGTTCTAGCTTTAGCTTAGCTGTCCGATAATGCTTCTCATCTGCTGTTTCCTCTTTGGAAGACGGTTCGTTTTGAGAGGTTCCCGAAGAACTCACCTGAGCTGGTTCCTCTATTTTGGTTTGTTGAGATGGTCTGAAACTCGACACAATCCCTATTCCTGCCAAAATCAATAGAACACCTGCTACAATCGATACAACCATATTCTCTTTTATCCAATCAATCATCTTATATCCTCCTTTTAATTTGAACTTAATTTAGCTTCTCTGTCATCTGGATAAGCAAAAGAGATTACCTGTTCTTGCTGTTGAGATTTAGTCCAAATACGATAATTCCATGTATATGGAGTTTTGAACTGATCCCAACCACTCAGAGGTGTATTTTGCTCTACAAACAAGATGGAGCCATTCTCAAAAACATGACATACAATACCAGTATGGCCATATCCTCCGCCCCCTACCTGTGTAGAAAAAATAGCGCCTTTTTTAGGTGTAGTCTTAACTGAGTTTCCAAATATTGCAGCCCACGCTGCCGCCTGATCTTTCCCATCGCCCTGTACGGATCCAGAATGGCCCCATAAGTGATTTCCAATACTAATTGTAAGATTCACACATTGTCCAGCATACTCGTCACTTCCAGGATTATACCATCCTGTAGACTTAGCATAGTCCATGCCTAAGCTCTTAGGATCAATAATGAATGATTTCAAACTATCTGGTAAGTCTTCTGGTTTATACCCCCATGCAGTCGCATCTGAAGGCACAGTTCCCGTTCCATCGGCACTGCTACCTGATTCTCCACATCCACTTTTTTCAGCTGAAGAAGATGCCGTACTATCTGAAGAACCGATATCTTGTGTACTGGAGCCTTCATAAGGTTTCTCACCATGAGCGGCAATAGCTTCCTTATCAAGCCACTGATACTTCGTACCTAGCTTTTGATACATATCAGTTAGTTTGCTCTTATAAGTGCCATCTGTGGCCCATCCACCATCTGCTATAGCAGATAGGCTAGCAATACCATTTGTATTGTTTATAGCCCCTTTATAGAGTGTCTGGTGAGCCATAAACTCAGCTTTCCCTACGATCCCTGCATCGTAGCTAGAGAACCAAGTATAAGCTCCTCCTGTACCGTCTCCGACATTCGCTCCAGGCTTTGTCCCACTTAAATCAACACTATCTTCACCATACGTCGCAAGAGTAACTGGGAAATTACTTTTACTAGAGGTTTTAACACCTCCCATATTGTGAGCTTTCCAGAAGGAAGTACCATTAGGATTCGTAAAATTGAAGCCATTCTCTATCATTGTTTGAGTGATAGAGGCTGAAGGTAGGAAACCTCCTGCCTTCCAAGACAGGATATAGGCTTCCTTATGCTTTTTTACAAAGTCATCGATGGAACCATCAGCTGAAGAAACTGTGGAGTCGCCAGTTGAAGATGTTGTTTCTACAGCACCACAATCATTTCTTCCATTATTGGTTACAGCTCCCATTATCCCAACTAACATGGTTATCCCAACATTGATAATTAATAGGAGAGCCACAAAAGGAATGAGGATCTTCAGTTTAAATATTTTTTTCATGGATACCTCGCTTATTTACCACAATCCTAATATTGTTCGCAAAATTCCATAAAAAACTAAAAATACAATAAATCCTATTCCAATCTTCTTGAGACCGTTCAAAAACTCCTTATCTCGTTCTTTTTGTGCTTCCAGGCGTTTTGGATCAGATTCTCCCTCTGAAGCGAAATAATCTCTTTCTTGTTTCATGCGATATTTACGAATCAATACGTATTGATCAAATCTCTGCTTAGTCCTGGCAATCATTCCTAGTTTATTTTTGGCCATTCTGGTTTACCTTCCTTTCTTACTCAATACCGCCATAGCGCTCAACTTCAGGGGCTAACAGCTGTTGGTTAAAGACCAGATTTCCTACCCCTGCAATATTCATGAATAATTGTCCTTTCGCCAGACGAGGCAAAGTCTCTAGTTCAGACTGGTTCATTGATCCAGATAAGGCGTTAGCTAGTAGAGGAACACTGGTTTCGTCCGTCTGAGCAAAAACTCTATATTGCATCAGACCAAAAATCCTCTGGACTGCCGTTACATACGGATCCTTATGAGTGCCAATCCCCGTCTCAAACAGAATCCCCCTCAGAGAATTAACGGACAATACAACACCAGCAAAGTTTTCCCCCATTGTATCAATCATATCGGCCAGAAGGTTGACACTACTTTCATGCTTAGGATCAATAAGTGTCTGTGCCCCACTAATATTGACAATATAGTGCTGCATATCCATCTCCGTTAAATCAGGCCGTCTCTTCAGTAATTGCTTACAACGTTTTCCGTTATTAACAATATCAGCTGAGACAAGTGAAAGAACCGAGAATATTTGAACATTTAACAAATGAGGAGCATTCTTCAATCCTGAGAAATCAAATGTCACAACTTGCTCTGAAGAGATATCTTGGAATTCTGTTGTTCCCTCGAAAATTTCTGCATTTGTTGTCAATAGTTCGTTAAATGTATTGTAAATACGCTTAACAGCTTTGATTTCAGCCGTATCCGTGCTAGAACTTTGTTCTAGTCGACGTTTGTAGGCATCCACAAACAAAATAAAATCAGACAGAATAGGATACTCTTCCTTCACAATATCCGTCGCTTTCAGTTTTTCTGGATTCAACGAAGGATTTCGAGCCCACATATTTCCCTCAATATAAAACTCATTCAGGAGAGTTCCGAATGTGATTAAATCGTCTCCTGTCACTTCATTATTCAGGAGTTTATAGATACTCTTCAGTTTCTCGATATGAAGGTTGTAAGATTTCTTCTTATCGATTTCAGTTCCTGCTTCATTGGTCACTGTTGGAAATACCTGGAAGATATTGATACGGTTAGCCTCACCTGATAAATCAAGGATCAATCCATGTTGTTTTCGTGTCTGATCAAGAAACTGGCCAGTAGCATCAAAGTTACGAATATAATGCCCCTTCGCATAGAGACCGTCTGTATGTTTCATAAGAAAAGATCGTTGTCCCATCTTTGGATTTCCAGATAAGATCATAAAGGATCGTGTTCTTTTCTCGTCACGTTCTAGAAAATTGAAATTTACCGCTCCGTTTGTTGGAGTCCATCCAAGGTAGAAGCCCTTCTCATCTTCTAGTTTCGTATGATTAAAGAAATATCCACCAGCTATTGAGTGAGCTGGAGTCGGTATTCCTCTTCGATGATTGGGCAAATCGATCTGATATTCAGCTGGAATAAATGGGGCATGATATTCAAAATCTAATTCTCCTGATAGAATAGTGGATTTGAATTTCGACGTTTTGTCTTTGACCTCTTCAACCCTCTTGAATAATTCTTCTTTGGTTGATGCAAACACAAAGACACGAATATACATCCCGTACATAGCTATATTTTGCTTATCAATTTCACGGCTTAGTTTATTCAGATTGTCAATTTCATCTAGTTCTTTCCGATTATTGGTTAGTTTGCTATTGTTTGTAATTCGTGTTGACTTCTCTTCAATAGAGTCCTCAATCTCTTTTTGAAGCTGTCTATTATCCTCCTTGTACAGAGACAGGAAGGAACGTGTCCCAGGGATCAATAACAGTTCGGAAAGCCAAAAACGATCCATTCCTTCAGTTGGATACTCATAATAGTGTAAGACCGTATGGTATCCATCTCCACTTATCCAGGAGCGGTCATCCTTTTGAAAATCAATATTTCCTTGCGGTTGAATCTGGCTAAGAAAGGCAAGGTCATATCCTTCATTTTTTAGTTGTCTTTGTCTACGTTTTGATAAATCAGGCATGCTATCTCTCCTACACTTTCTCATTCATATTGTTGTATTGCTTTATAATCTGAATTTTCTTCCTGTAGCTGATATCTTGTGGAACAAAATCATTATTTCCATAGGTTTTAGCCTTCCGAACCAATTCATCCAATTCGGTTGTTGTAGGCGCAAATAGCCACAGAATGAACTCTGTATTATAGACTTCTTGTCGGATGCTTTCTTCAACCTTAATTTGGCTTTGAAGCCAAATTTCACGATCCTTGAGTTGTAAAAAACGTCTATCGTTTACTGATAACTTAGACATATCTTGTCGCACTAAATCCAAATGATGGCGCAAGTCAGAAATTTGTGTATCTGTATTTGTTGGCAAAGTGGTCGTCTCCACTTGGATATTCGGTCCAAATCTAGTCAACCAGGTTTCAAAATTTTCAATGGTTCTCATAACTTCGTTATAAGACATCGATCCTAAATCTTTACCTGGTATCTCCATCAGCTGCAAGTAGCCATACTCAACTAACTGGATATAAGCCTGGCTGTTTGGAATGATTGATTTTACATCCAACAACTCAACGCAAGAATGCAAATCAAAATATTCCTGCGTTTGTTTCTTCGTTTCTTGAATACGTCCCAGCGGACGTTTCTCATTTTTTGGGGGTTTAGTTTGTTTAATCGCCATTATGGTTTTCTCCTTCTGATATAGTTCAAGCTGATATAACGTTTTCTTCTTCGTCTGAAGAAAAGAAACATGCTGTGCCAATTCTTTTTGCCACCGTTGGCTGGCAATACAAGATATAAACTCATAACTGGTGTCAACAAAATGAATGCGAACATCTGTATCCACTGGCTTTTAGGAAAGATTTTTAAGCCAACGCTCAAAGCGATTACTCCAGTAATTCCTACAAAAGCAATATCTAGGATAAGAAGGCCTATAATCTTGACTTTGGCATAGATATCTCTAGGTACACCATATTTTTCACTGTACATTGATTTCTCCTTTACATTTGTTTTGACACTCACATTATAATGAATAATCGAAAATATCTTTTAAAGGGACAATAGCATTTTCACCATCATCCTTCAGGAAAGAATTGTACAAAAAGTTATATACTTTTTTGAACAATAAAAGAAGCCTCAATCTTGAGACTTCTTGACTAAATCAAAGAATGATTCTTCAGAAAGGAAAGTGATGGATTGACCGTCTGATATTCGTCTAAGCGCTGCATCATGCTTTTTAGACCGTTTATCTGGATCAAAAAGATCCAACTGCTTGTGTCCTAAAACCAATATATCTGTTCTAGAAGATACATAGCCCTGCACGACAGCTCCTTTACTTTCTAAAAATCGTATGGCTTCTTCTCGAGTTAGAGGACGTAGGCTTCCTGTGATAACAATGTTCTTTCCTGTTAAATCCATAGTTCAGCCTATTCTTCTTCGTCGTCACTCTCAGCGCCAGTGATATGACGTCCGCCCTGCATACGCTGTCCTGCTTGTTGCATTTGTTGGTTCATGTAATTCATTTGATTCATGCTCTGTTGAAATTTTTGTTGAGAAGAATCAGGCTGTGCTGGTGGTTGTGATTCTGAAACTGGTGCATCTACAGGTGGATTTGGATCTTGAATTGGGGACTCCATTTCTTCAGCTGGAGGAGTTGAATCGACAATAGGTGCTTCTGTTGTTCCTGGGTCAATTGGAGGCTCAGGAATATCAATTGGTCCAGGTTGCTGATCAATTCCAGGAACAGCATCATTTTTCAGAGCGTTATAGGTCGCATTTTGAGCAGAGGCAGCCTTATCATCCAGCTTATCTAATGCGCTACCAACTGCCCCTTTCGTATTTTGCATGGCTTCAAATGCTTTCCATTCTGCCAAATCAACCATATTGCTTACACCACCTTTGGCCGCATTCATAAAGCCTTGGTCTTTTACAGAGTTCAAAGCACCTTGAATACCACCTCCAGTTCTGGCAAGGCTATTTCCTAGGATCTGACTTCCTTTAGACAAGGCATCTGGAGCTTTTTTAGCCATATCCATACCAAATTGGCCAAGTGCCATACTGCCATTAAAGAGACCGCCTGCTCCAGCCGCAAAGGCATTCCCCATCATCATAGCACCCAACAATTGTTGAGCTGTTTCACTATGACCAGTCGAAACTCCAAGCCAGCGCTCGATCATGGCCACTCCTTGCATGGCCGCAAAGAATACTCCAACATATACAAAGGCAGCGGCGAGACACTGTTCCCACATGTTGAGTCCGTCAAAGAATCCGCCAGAAAGCTTCGTTACAGCTGAAACAGATAGGATTGGTAAATCTCTGAAAATCTCAAGTGTTACACGCATAATGATAACTTCAAAGAAAATTCCTGCTAAAGCACCACCAATCGTTCTTAACAGCTCTTTGTATTTCTTTGAGTTTGATAGGGAGCTATAACCAAGAATCGGAGAAATCATTGCTTCAATCAGAATATCAAAAACTGATTTGACGAGCTTGATGATCATGCTGACCAATAGAACAATCAGGATAATGTACTGAAGAAACATCCCTATCCAGTTGACTTTATAGCGCATATAAACCGATTCAAAGGCACTCAATTGATTAATGAGGCGATGTTCTGTGATGCTTTCAACTCCAGTATTATTGGAATTCAACTTATGGAGGAACAAGCCTTTAATACCAGGTATTTTGTCTTCGCCCTCTATATCCTCCAACATTTTTGGATTTGTTGTACCATAGTTTGCCCCAAAATCAATCTTGGTCGCAAAATCAGTCGTATCCCGCTGCGCAGGGTCATCCGTGATATTATTGACAGGAGTAGAGCCTTCCTGAACAGGCTTGATGAAGCCATAATCATCCATTGGAAACAGCTCCGTAGAAAAATCTTTGTAGATCAAGACTTTTAAGTCTACTACATTATTTTTCATGGGCTGAAGAGCCAAGGAAGAAATCGGTTGGCTACCAGATGGCGCTTCACTGGAGACTGTCTGGATAGACATGGCATCCTGTGCCACTGCTGTTGAGATGGTGGTCAAAGCTAGTGGCAATACGGCAGTTACAGCCGTTACCAAAAGGAAATTCGTGATGACCCCTTTGTATTTGACTGGCTTTGTAAAAACTCCAGCGACAGCCGACACAACCAAAATCAGGGTGAACAAGGACGTCCCCAATAGCTGAAACCAGTAAAAGAACTGGCCTATAATCGTCTTCTGGTCGCCCAGATACCCGAAGAGGCCAAAGAGCTTGAACATATTATTAAAAACATGTTCTAGGCTGGAAGTAATTTGATAAAGAGCCTTTGCAATCCCTCCTGGCAAATAGGTGAGAAATGCCATAAACGCAGGAGTCGGTTCTAAATAGTTATTCCAATAGGAATAAAACTCTGCCAGCTTTTTTGCATTCTCACCAGTAATCTTGCCATTGAGATCTTTGACCTCATTCACCAAATCTGAAAAGGTTTGATAGTGCACTAAAGGTACCTTCTTTCTTTTTAAGATACCCCTATCATATTCGATAATGGCAAAATCGTTTTTAAAGGGACAATGAAATTCTGACAACAAAAAAAGCCTCAAATAATTGAGACTTTTGTAAGTTAATCTGCGATTCCATTGAAATCATAGAAAGCATTGTCCTCTTTATAGCCACGACGGAGTTCAATGATTCGGATTTTTTTACCACCCTCGGTCAAGACCACTTGATAATAAGAGCGAGCTTCCTCAGGCTTATCTATATCTTTATAATCAACAGCGATTGTAAAGTTATCCTTTCCTTTCAGCTGGCTTTCTAAACTAACAATAGTCCCTCTGAAAGCGGCTGGAATCCTCTTCACTTGTTCTTCTGAAAGAACACTATACTTAATGTCTCTATCGTCACCATTTGAGACTGTCTTATTCTCTTTATCAAATTTTACGGTAGATCCTGCCCCACCCGTAAAAACACCGCTCTCATAACCATCTTCTGGAGAAGAGCCTGTATAGCTATCCTTTAGCACATTTTTAGCAATAGAATCAGGTGATTTTTGACCACATGCTCCTAGTAAAATCAAGGCTAACCCTACTAAAACAATTCTTAAAAAGTGCTTTGCTTTCATCATTTTTTCTCCTAATCATTATTTACCTCATTATAACAAACATCATTTTTTCTTGCAAGTGTTTATATAACTTATTGTACATCTTTTTAGATAACTTCATCCGCAAAGAAGTCGTCTCCATCATCATAATAATCATAGTCACCGTGAATAACACTAGCTGCAGTTGCTTGGAATAATTCATCTGTGGAAGTAAAGGATTGGGATTGCACCTTTTGCCCTTTACTGTGACGGCCTGATAGTTTAGGAGTTTCTCCATTGTTGCTGAGGAGAGGCATAGTCAAACGTTGCCTCCAGTCTATAATGTTATTAAAGGCTGTACCAGCATCAACAGCAATCTCCTGAAGCTCTAGCTCACGGTGTGCACTTTCGACTGGAATATCCGCAAGAGTCATCGATGTATCAAACTCCTCTTGTAAGAACATGTACTTGTAAGGGAAGCTGTTCTTATCATGTGCGAAGATTGGATCTGTTGTGACCTTTCGTCCAACATTATCCCGTCCCTTGACTCCACGTAAGATAACCGCTTCTCCTTCCTGAAGCTTGGCCAATTGCGTTGGTGTCAACAATTCTTGTTTTGGATTCTCGACAGCTACATTTGGATTGGCTTCGTCCAGGATATTGCTGGAGCGTCTTCTGCGAGTAATGGTACGTGTACCTAAGTCAGCACTAAATTTCTTATTGGTATCTGGAGACGTCGTTTTGACGTAAACTTTCAATGAACAGTTATCCAGAATCGTTTGTGCAACATTTTCACCATAGACATTAACCAATTGTTCCAAGTTTTGAACCCAAAGATAATAGAGAATGTTTTGCCCCAATCCGATAGAAATTTTCGTATCCATGTGAGGAATAGCTGGAATGTTGGTAAACTCATCCAAGATATGGAGAATCCGATTGATACATTTCCGCCCATTTGTTAAGGCAAGGTCATAGTTGGCATTGTACAACTGATCCAAGAACAAAGAGACAATCCCATTGTACTCTGTTCGGTTTGGTGGTGTTACCAGATAGACGACTCTTGGTTTATCGGAGTAAATCAACTCAATATCTGACTCTTGGAGAAGATTTTGAGTGTCTTCTTTGCTCTTCAGAACCCTTACATCGATATGATCTAAAATTGGCTTCTTGGTATACTCATCTAGTTCTAACCTATCTCCATCTTTTCGATAGACTTTTTCAGCTGAGAATTGGAAGACCCGATCCCGAACTGGAGACTTACCATTTTTCTTATGATTAAAATCAATCGTAACCGTAAACTGATCTGGAAGTTTAGGTTCGATGGCATAAGTCAGATAGCCTTCTCCATCAATAAGAGCTGTCGCTTGCTTCACATAATCGACTTGCTTTTTAACTTTACCCCATTTCTTCAAGCCTGTAATGGTTACCCTAGCAGTCTTATGCTTGAACTCATTTTTTAATTGACTGTTGGTGCTTGATCTCAACTTAACAGACAATCGACGTGGGAAGGCAAAAGACTCTAAATCAATCGAGTTTTTAGAAGTGAGTTTGGCCACGTTGTCTTGCAAGAACAGGTTGATTCCTGTCATCATGCTAGAGTAGACATTTCCTTTGGTCTCATCACCACCAAAGTCTGAGGCACGAAATTCAATATCTGCCATTTGTCTGAATTTGGAGAATTGTTTTTGATTGACTTGTCTCAAATTATCAAAATAGACCGTGATTTTTGATTTCTTGGATACCTGTTGTTCTCTAGTTGGATTCTCAACGACTTCCCCCGTTCCATCCACAAAGACTTCTTCTGATCCCATTGTCGCCAAGAATTTCGCAACGTTTGGGATGGTAATGGTGTCCCAGGCATCGTCTTCACCATTTTGAACGGTTTCATTAGCTCGATCCATCAAAGCCATTGTAAGAGCGTTAAACAAGGATATAGAAGACTTACGAAAATACTCCGCATTTCCCTTCTCACCACCTTTTTGTTTTGGAAAAATGGATTCTGCGACTGCATTGACATAGGTTTGTGTTTTTTCATAGTAACCCTTCTTTGCGGCTGCAATAGCTAGAGCCAAAGGATTGTAGGACATAGACCAATCCATATTTTGGAAAGAAAGCACATCAACTTCATAGCCACGTTGCCTCATCGTTTTGTAAGAGGCTTGGTAGTGTTCTCCTTTCGGGTCTGCCAGAACCAGCGATGGCTGCAACTCCGCACGACTGTTGATATCAATCGCTGTCGTGATCTGACCTTCCCCCTTACCTGAACGAGTCATCCCAATCCCTAACAGATTCGTCGGCTTATCTTCAATGTAATAATATCCCGAAGGAAAAGATTGCATGCCCAAAATCCGTTCCGCATTGGTCACGTATCGACTGATTGTCTTATTTTGCCATAACATTTGCGTTCGGAGTGTTTGTCCTGCCAAATCATGAGTCAGTTCATGAAATACTGGAGCCCCACCTTCACCTGGATAAGTTAGAGCTTTATTGGGAATCTTTTTGTATTGACGACGAATTTCATCAACCGTCACAAAACGGTCATCCCCCTCCTCATTATGGTTGTAGTCACGAAACTGCTCAAAGTTGATCCAAGCAGATTTCCAAGCAAGGACTAGACCCATCAGAAAGAGAGGAAAAGCTAAAATCGGGGCAATCCAAAAGACTTTTACATTCAATAAACTTTGAAACAAGAGGCTGTTTAAGTCAAAGTTTACGGCCTTACTAGCATCTTTAAACGACCAAATACTAAAGTAGAGAAAGCGGATTGTAGCCCTCAAAACAGTAACCAGGTAATTGGTTAAGATAAAAGCAATAAAGCTAAAACCTAATCCCATATAGACGAAGCTACGATAACTTTTAAAATAAAGAATGGGTTTCATTTCTTTATCAAACCGTTTACGTTCTCGTTTGACAAAAGGGAGGGTATAAAATATCCTAAAGAAAACATTCCAAAGGATGAGAGAGACAAGCGCAAAGAGTTTAGGTATGAATGACTTCATCCAATTGAACAGCCCTCTAATTGATTTGAACCATACTTGTTTCCAATCAATTTCTTTAGGATTTTTCCAACCTCTTTTTATTGTCTGGCTTAGACTAGTCTTACCTGCTAATAACCTTTGATAATTTCTTAAAAAATATGGCTGGAAGAGTTTGAATAGGTAATAACCTGCGCCCCCTAAAAAAAGGAAGGTATTGATCCAACTGGCTCGAATCACTTGGATAAAGGTATAAAATACTACTTCAAATAACTCAAACAAACTACTACCCCCTTACACCTTCCAAAAACCATTCCATTTTTCGAGTATAGAAGCTCGAAAAGAGAAATATGTGAAACTGTAGCCTTGGAGAGGCTTTCTCATAACGGTGAAAGTAATTTTCTAACCATTTCTCTCCATCCAACTGAAGAACATTCAATCGACTGGATCTACTTTGTTCCAAGTAATTGGTCACCTGAAGAGATTCCGCAATCAATTCATCAGACAGATAATTGTATTTTTGTCTTGCCATTGTTGCACTCCTTTCTTATCATTTCTTAGTTCCCCTCTATTCTAAAGGATAATATCAAATTCTTTGTTAAAGGGACAAAAGATATTGTTGTGCCATAAGTTATATAACTTTTTATATAATAAATAAACAACAGAAAAAGCACACAAGTGTTCTTGTATGCTTTCAATCCCTTTAGAATGGGGCATCCGCATCCATTGGTTCAGGATAGGATGTAGGAATAAAACTTGCTGTCGGCTGA
>ENA-OWND01000134-OWND01000134.1-metagenome-genome-assembly--contig:-NODE-134-length-48766-cov-6.317670_pt1 | contig 48766 bp, 58 predicted proteins | sample MGYA00245342_ERZ651119 | MGnify/ENA primary metagenome ERZ651119 (study PRJEB26857, sample SAMEA4031756) | metagenome | biome: human; feature: oral; material: saliva | place: Philippines | collected 2014... | reverse complement strand
GAATGTAGAGCAGCTTTATGATGTGAAAGCACATCGTTTGGAACGATTTACAATATGTCGCTCGGGCTCTGAACCATTGGAAAAGTACGAGACTAGAACATAGTATCGAACGCAGCTGCGCTCATAGATATGCATTATTATACGTGACGAACGCCATACACATGATATAGAACACATCGACCCCTTCTCCGGTGAAGAGGCTCAGCCCCCGGCAAGACACACCGTCGTATCTAACCGAATACACCTACGGTATACTGGGAAATGCCAGACAACTTAAGCATCATATGGTGCTTAAGAAATTCGCACATACGTGAGAAAACCTATGCAATATCGAAAAGACTTACCAAATGGTTACCGCACGTGCTACCGCTGTCGTAAACCTGTTCGACAGTATAGCGCAAAAGGTAATGACCGCCGGTACTGCAGCCCAACATGCCGCCGCGCAACGCAGGTACGGCGAGGACACATCCGGCGTGTGCTTCGAGAATACGAAACGTTAGAAGCCTTATCGCCTATGCAGCTCTTGCGCAAGAAGAATTACGAACGTGAGCTTGCGCAGTGGGAGAAAGAACTAAAGGAGACAGCAGAGAATGCCCGGAAAAGGAAACAATAAATCTTCGCGCAGTCAGCGCGGCCAGTACGAAGTCGTTCAGACAACCGCCCTGGAATACACACCTGCAGAACAACCTGAGCTACCAGACCATTTCGATTGGCATCAGCTCACCGTGGATTACTGGAACGACCTCGGCAAGCATCCGACGATGCAGAACTACACTGAGGCGCAGTGGATGCATGTTCTGGTTACCCTCGTCATGCCCTTTGACGAGCTAGTGAAGAAGAAAGAATCGAACGTGTCCGTCCTGCGCGCCTCGGAGGTTTTGACCTCTAACGCGAAAGAGTTCGTTATCTCGCCGAAGTCGGTCGCCGCAGCTAAACTAGAGTTCCTGACCGGTGCTGAGATTCAGCAGCGACTCGAACGACAGGGGAACAAAGCCCCGGCACGAGAGCTGAAACGCTCTAAGCGCTACGACGACTTGCAGATAGAAGAGTAAACATGTTCGATACGTTTGCGGATGCCCCGACACGTGCGGGCTTCAGGCCGCGCCGTAAAGGTGATTTCCCTACCTTGGGGTACCTCGCGCTGGACTGGATGACAACATACCTCTCCCGCCCGACGGTGACCTACCATGCACCTTTCGAGCCTACCCGCGAGCAGGCAGAGTTCCTGCTCAAGTGGTACCGACTCGACCCCATCACAGGTGAGCGCGTCTACCGGCGTGGTGTTATCCAGCGTTCAAAAGGATGGGGAAAATCACCGTTCCTCGCCGCTATTGCAGCGTTTGAAGCCCTCGGCCCGTGTCGTTTCGCGGGATGGGACGCAGAAGGACAACCAGTAGGGCAGCCGTGGAACGTCGAACGTAAGGTTGAGATTACGTTGCTGGCCGTTTCGGAAGAGCAGACCCGCAACGCTTTCGAGCCAATGAAAGAGATGATGAACGGGGACAACCTGCTCTATGCCTACCCCGGCGTGGAAGTGCTCGAAACCCGTATTCTCTTGCCGTACAACGGCTTGATTATGCCCCGTACATCCTCGGCACGCTCGCTGGAAGGTAAACCGCAGCTGTTCACTATTGCAGACCAGACAGAAACATGGGTACCCTCGAATGGCGGAGACCGGCTCGGGGCTGTGGCGAAGCGTAACCTCTCGAAGGTGGACGGTACCCTTCTGGAAGCACCAAACGCCTTCGTCCCTGGCGAGGGGTCATTCGCGGAAACGACCTGGGAAGCGTGGCAGAAAGGCCGCGCCGGGGAGACGTACCGCGATAATATCCTTTACGACTCCCGCGATTGGGGAGACCCCGACTTGAACGACCCCTCAAGTATCGTTGCAGGTCTTGAGTACGCCTATGGAGATTCCCTCAAGTCCCCCACAGGCTGCAAGATTCACACCCCACCGTGCGGAGTGAACGGCTCTCCCTACCCCGGTGGGTGGGTGAATATCAACGGCGTGCTTGATGATGTCTTCGACCCCGCTACGACACTCTCTGACGCAGCTCGATACTTTGGTAACAAGCCGCATGCTTCTGCAGATGCTTTCGTACCCTACGAAGTTCTCACAGCTGCGACCGTTGAGAACCTAGAGACCGAAGGAATAGACGCTGTTACCCGGCACGACCCCGTTGTGGTGGGATTTGATGGTTCCTGGGGACGTTCTCGCGGCGTGACAGACGCTACCGCTATCGTGGCGATGCGCGTCTCGGACGGTCTGTCATGGGCTGTACGTGTTTGGGAGCAGCCGGACAATGCACAAGGCCGTGACTGGGAACCTCCGCGTGCGGAGATTGACGACATCATGCGTCGATTTATCCAAGACTTCAACGTGGTTGATGGTCTTTTCGACCCCGCCGGGTGGGAAGCGCTCGCGGCAGAATGGGAGTCCATGATACAGAAAAAGCGAAATGGTTCCCGGCGTGCGAACGGTGCGGGCTTTGGTACTATGCTCTGGCGCGGTAACCAGCTGAACAAGGTGGCAGAGGCTACGAAGGCGCTTCGTATCGCGCTCTACGAGAAAGAAGTTATGCTCACCGGCCCGAACGTTCTGGTGCGGCATTTGACGAACGCTCAATACCGTGAGACACGAGCCGGTAAGATTATGTATAAAGAGTCCCCATCCTCGGCACGCAAGATTGACGCTGCATACGCCTTGATGCTGGCGTACCAGTCTAAGCTGCGGGTCAGTGCGAAGGGATACAGGATAACCCCGGCACGCCCCTCGGCGGCCCCCATGCGATTGAGGTAATACGTGGATATACAAGATTTTGAAACAGACATGGAGTACGTGAACTACCTGTACTCCCAGCTTACGAACCGTCACAACCATGTAGTAACAATGGATAAGTGGTACAAGGGTGATGCCCCGGTGCCGCTGACGGATAACGCATCTGCTACATCCACCATGCAGAAAGCGTGGGCGAACCTGCAGAAGATTGCTCGCATCAACGCTGCATCCCTACTTGTAGATTCGCGCCTCCCTCGTATCAGCATTCACAGCGTGCAGTCCGCCGCTGATTCGTCTGCAGACGGCGATGACGAGATTGAAACCTTTATGCAAGAGTCTGACTTCCGCCTCAAGCTGACGGAAGCACTGCGAGACACGCTAATCTCCGGAAAGGGGTATCTCGCTCTTACCGAGGACGGATTGATGCACCTTCCACCAACACATACCTATTGCGACCGTGACGCGGCGGGCAACACCACTGCAGCGCTTGCTATGTATGTGTCCCCCGACCGAAAACATAAGGTCATGCTCTTTGCCCGGCCAGGGTATTACCGTATCGCTAAGGCAGAACTATTCCTGCCCCTGCAGCAGACCGGCGAGTGGCTGTGCCCTGATATGTCGGAGTTCTCCCCGCAGCTCGGAAAGTGGGAATGGGAAGAACCTGTGCACGTCAAGGGCGAGACAGTGACTATCTACGAACTTTCCGACCAGAGCGGTATTATCGCCCGCCACCTACCAACCTTGAAGCGTATCAACCACACGATTCTGCAGCTCGGCGTATTGGTGGCGACACAGGCATATCGTAAGACCATTCTCTCCAACCTTCCGAAGTATGACGAAGAGGGCAACGAGATTCAGTACAGTTCAGATATGTTCGAGACTGCACCGGACGCGCTGTTGATGCTTCCAGAAGGTGTGGATATTTGGGAGTCCTCACAAACTGACCTCAACCCGGTACGTAACTTGGTGCTGGATAACCTCAAGATTCTGGCGGCAGAATCGAAAACCCCTCTCTATATACTTTCCCCGGATTCGGCTACTGCATCCGCAGAGGGCGCGTCCATGCAGAACGAGCCGTTGATTTTCGATATTGAGTCTTTGGAGATGCGCATTACCTCAACGCTGCGTCGTCTCTTTGCTGATGCAATGGCGGCACGCGGCGACTCTGAGCGCGCGGACGCTACGAAGATAAACATTGATTGGGTGAACCCCAAACGACCTTCGGATGTTGAGCGTATGTCGGCTGTTCAGCTGGCAACCTCGGCAGGAGTTCCGCTCACGGTAGCACTTCGTAAGTTCGGCGGCTTCTCTGCCCTTGAGGTGGCAGAGGTTGAGCGCGTTCAAGGGAACCAGGCGCTACGCGACCTTGTTGTAGCCAATGCTACCGCTTCTTATCAGCAGCAGAACCAAGAGGAAGAGACCACCCCAGGCCAGGAAGACCAAAACCCCGAACCTGACCCGAAGAACCGTCAGGTACTCAACAACACCTCACCCTCTGCCAACATTGCTAACCAGAACAACGGCGGTGCCGTCTAATGGCGACGAGCGGATTCTACGGAGAGTTGTCTAACGCACACTCAAAGCGTAGCCGCTCTCTGGTAGAGATTCTGGTGCAGTGGCTCTTCTCTCGGTGGCGCTCTGCCCCCATGACTTCGGACGCTACGCAAGAGCTTATCGACGATACGGTAGAGAAAGTTCTTGATGTGATGGACGACGTTCGCACGGATGCAGACGCTTTCCTAACGGAAGTGCTGGAAGCTGAGGGGGTACCTTTCCCGCGCAACGTACCCCCGGCACGGGACGGCTCGTACCCCCGTCGTTCAGTCTTGCCAGAGGATGTGTGGGAGCGCCCGGTGAATGAGTACCGCGCGGCACGTAACAGCGGTGACTCACACCAAGAAGCTATGCTCAAGACCTTAGCTCGCGTTCGCCAGCTGGCAGACGCGGACGTGCGTATGGCTAACCGCGCACGGGCGGCGCAGGTCTATGAAGCAGCCTCGCCGAATGGTGTTATCGGGTACAGGCGCATTATCCACCCGGAGCTATCTAAGACCGGCACGTGTGGTCTGTGCCTTGTCGCGGCGGACAGGCTGTACAGCACGAACCAGCTGTACCCACTGCACGATAACTGCAAGTGCGAGACGCTTCCCGTGACGAACACATCCGACCCCGGCTTGAAGCTGAACCGTGAAGACCTGGACTACATCTACCGTGTTGCGGGCGGTAACACAGCAAGCAAACTCTCGAACACGCGCATTGCTGAGTACGTCTCGGGTGAGAAAGGTCCTGTGCTGGCACGCCGCGTTGAGAAGTCGAAGAGCGGTCTCACACCGAAGAACGAGCAATATGCCTTATCAGGTGACGACGCAGAGCGCGCGTCACACGTGTGGACCCCTACAGAGGAAGTTATCGGGGCGCAGGACGAACTGGCGGCCCTGCGACAGCGCAGGGCGAAGCCGCGCAAGCGCCGATTGACGGTGCTAGAAGAACGAATTGCGTATTGGGAGAAGCAAGCTAGGAAGCGTTCAGCATGATTCGATTAGTGACCGGCCCCCCGGCCAGCGGGAAGAGTACATACGTTCGAGAGAACGCCAAGCCAACAGATGCTATTATTGATTTAGACTTACTGGACGGGGATTCTGCGCTTCGTGCCGCTCTGGAAGAGAGTTTGCACCTGAAAGGTTCTCGAACAGATGTTTGGGTTTGTCGAACCCTACCAGACCCGAAAGACCGAAATGGTTTTGCGGAGTACATCCAAGCCGACGAAGTTGTGTTGCTTGATGACTCGACAGAAGACGAGTTGATAGCCCGGCTCGAAGGCACAGAAGATGCTGAGGCCCGACGCGAAGGCATTCGCCGGTGGTTCTCACTCAACCCCCGAAATGGGGAACGAAAGGAAAACATATCAATGTCTGAAAATTCAACCACACCTGAAGCGCAGCAGCCCGCAGCTGAAGAGATTTCTACCCCGGCAAGCGAAGACCTGCAGGCACAGGTGGAAGAACTGACTAAGAAGGTTGAAGAATGGAAGAGTCATTCACGGACATGGGAGAAGCGAGCTAAAGAATCGCAGCATAACACCGGGTCTGAACAGACTAATGACGGTGAACAGCTGAAAAACCTACAGGAAGAGTTCGCTACCTTCAAACGTGAAAGCGCTCTGCGTATCGCAGAGTCCGAAATTCGTGCGGGATTGAGTGGACGTGGGCTGTCGAATTTGCAAGGATTTTTCGACGGCTTGGGTGCTGCATCGTTCCTCAATGACGCAGGCGATTTTGATAAAGACAAGTTTGAGTCCATGCTCAGCACTCTTGCAGAATCGGTGAAGCCTCAGACAGCGAACGGTATTCCTTCCCTCTCCGGCGCGCCCGCTTCGGAGGGTAGTTCCAAGAACAGCTTCGCCTCGGGTGCTGCGGCATTCCGAGCTAAGCAGAAGAAATAGAAAGGTTATCGACTATGCCCAATCTGCATAGCACGGTTATTAACCGTAACCTCCCGGCTTGGTTGTCTGGTGAGACTGCAAACTTTGAAGCGCAGTCCCTTACCCTCAAGGCAACTGACTTTGCTGAGGTTATCAAGAAGTACAACGGAGTCCCCTCTGGTTACCCTGTAACCATTGCGCAGAACAAGATTACCCCCGCTACCGCTGACCCCGATGGTTTCATCCTGTATGATTCCACCAACACTTTTAGCGAAGAGCAGGTGGCAGTTATTGTGAAGGGTATTATTATCCTCAAGCGTCTGCCTAAGCTGGCATCCGGTGACGCGCTCGCCAAGCCCGCTTCGTCTGCACACTTTGTTTACATGGAAGGAGCGGCTAACTAATGTCTAGCTACGATTTGGATATTCTGCTCACCCCGGAGTACTTGACTGGGTACGCACGTGAGGCGTACCAGCAGTTACAGGATGCGGCCATTGCCGAGAACTCCCTGAGTATCTTCTTCCCTGACCGCCAGGTAGAAGGCATTGACCTGAACACCCGCGACCTGAAGAAGACCCGTCCGGTCATGGCTTACAACCGTGCGTGGGACGCTGAACCGGCTCGCGGCACTCTGCCTCCGACCCGTACTATCCGCTTCGAGAACATCCCTCTGACTCAGAAGTACACTCTGAGTGAGAAGGACCAGCTGCGTGCTCGCGTTCAGTCGAACGAGGTCATCCGTGAAGCTGTAGAGAACAACGTTCAGCTTGGTGTTCAGGCTATTGCTGACCGTCTGGAGTACCAGCGCGGTCAGACCCTCAACAAGGCTCAGTTCCTCGTTGAGACTGAGACTGGCGGCGTGACCGCTGACGATTGGGGCCGCTCTGCAGAGGCTACCCCCGTGGTTGCTAACAAGTTCAACGTTGCCACCACGAACGTTCTGGAAGAGCTTGTAAAGCTGCGCGATGCATATCGTAAGCTGAACGGATTCTACCCCGGCGCGATTGTCGCTTCGCCGAAGATTCTGTTCGCTATCCAGACCCACCCGCAGTTCGCAACTAAGGTAGGCGACCACACCCGTCTTGCTACCGTTGATGAAGTCAATGGTATTCTTGCCGGGCAGCGTCTACCCGCGATTACTGTTTACGACCGTCAGGTGCAGACTCACTCTGGCCCTGTTGATGTGCTGGAGCAGGATAGCTTGTTCTTGCTTCCCCCGGCCGGTAGCCCCATTCTTGGTGAGACCGTGTTCTCCCGCACCAACACTGCGGTGAACCTCGGCTGGCAGGGTGTAGACGGTCAGGGTATCGTTGCAAACATTATCCAGCGTCCTAACGTTGCGTCTCTGCGTGACGTAGTGGTGGACTCTGTGGCAATGCCTGCACTCTATGCACCTGATGCTGCGTTCAAGGCTCAGGTGCTCTAACAACGACTAAGGAGCGAGACAAATGGTAACTAAGCAACCAACGTACATCTTTGATGAAAACGGGGAATTACACTTTCTCCCAGAAGGGAGTGAGCTTAGCGACCATGTTCTCTCCCAAGTCAGCAATCCACATGTGACGGGGCTATCTGTGCCTGAGGGGAACGCTTCAACGGAAGAGGAATCCTCAGACAAGACTGAGGACGAAGAGAAAAAGTCCCCGGCACGGAAGCCCCGCGCACGGCGTAGCACAGCTAAGAAGTAAGGATTTACCCCCGTGAGTTTTGAAGTAACCGTTGATGACGTGTACACCGCGCTAGACGGCGACGTGACCGACAGGACTGAGAAGTTTATCCAGTCTAAGATTGAGGAAGCGTTAGCAATTCTCGCGGGGGTTTGTCCGCGCCTTCGTGCTATCATCTCCGGCGAGAAGGAACCAGATAAGCTCATGGCCGTGCGTATCCGTGCCGTCGTCGTGGCGGCTGTTATGCGCGTTATCAAAGATGACCGCAGCGGGTACACCCATGAGAAGGAATCGGCCTACGAGATTACGATTGACCGTATCGCTCAGTCCCCCGATATTTGGTTCACGGACAAGGACCTAGAGAAGCTTGGTTGTAAAGACCGACCTAACCCTATCGGTACCGCAAAGCTCGGGGTGAGCGGGATGTTCACCGCCACTACGCAGAATGTGTGGTACTGCAATTGAGCCTTATATCCCAACCCCGGCACGTGATTGACTTGTATCCAGCGCATACCGTGATGCAGCCGGACGGTATGCCTTCATTGGAGTACATGCAGAAGCCTATCCAGGTACGCTGCAACTTCCAACCTATTGCATCAGATAACCTCTCTCGAACTTCCTCGGTGCGTGAAGAGTACTACGGTTCTAAACTTTCGACGACCGGGGCGCTCACAACACCCCCCGGCACGTTTGATAAGATTCGCCGACAGCTTCCCGAAGAGTATCTAGACGAGTTCCCTGTGAACGCCATTGTTGTGTACACACCAGGTAAGTACACCCGGCAAGCCGGAAACAAACCTAACCCTACTTCCAACACACCGTTGATTTATTCTATTGACGCGCGAGAGGTAGTGTTCCGTATGGGTGTTCGTACACAGCACGATAAAGTGTCTATCACTCGCGGCAACGCGAAAGACTTTGTTGGGGTGGACTTTGGCAACTAACGGAATCGAACTATACCGCACGAACTCGAAGCGTGCGGCTTCTTTAGTGTCTACCCGCTCTCGCGCGTTGGATATTACCGCTGAGGCTATCAAGAACGACGCGAAGGCCGCCGCCGAGCCGTACCGTAAGAGCGCTACGAACTCATACGTAGACCACTTCAAGGTGAAGCGCTCTCTCTACAAGGGGCCGCAGCAATACCCCAACATTCCGGTGTGGGACCGTGTTGTCTACAACGACGACCCGGCGGCGCACATCATTGAGCTTGGTATCGCAGCGAATGAGCTGCACTTCCGTGATGGACGGACGCAAGACGTAACCCACTTCCAGCGAGGGCACTTCTTCCTGGTAGGGGCGGCCGCCAAGGCTGTTGCTCTGGCATCTCTTACCCGCCCGCAACCCTCAGCACAGAAATCTAACTGGGACTCCCGGCGTGCGAATGCCGCTATCGACCGTTCCGGCTCGAAGGGCACACGCCACGGGGGTTACTAATTATGACAAATTCAATATTAGACTTATCGGTGCTCAACCAAACACTACTGTCCGAGTTCGCACCGGGGCACGTGCTGCAACACATACCTGCTGGGAAACTCCCGGCATGGTGGATTCAGCATCACGTTCTCTGGGCAACCTACACGCCGGTGAACGCAGAGGAGACTCTGTGGAAGCTGATGATGAATACTCGTATACGTGTGTATTCTCCCCGTACCGGCAAGCTTGCGCGCATTTCGGCGGACAGTATCAATCTTCGCGTGCACTCGTTTATAGAGGCTAGTGTATCTGCGGGTAAGCAAATCTTGGGGATTACGCTTCGAGATTATAAAATGGGACAAGCACCCATAACAGAGTTCCAGGTATCAGCTATCAAGGCTGTAACTGGCGAGCAGTCAGACAGCACCCTTACATTGACTGCATATGCCCCGAAAGAAGTTCTTTTTGGGGACGTTGATATAGAAGACCCCTCAAAGGTTCTTCGTGATTTAGGAGTACTAAATGGCTAAGCCAGTAGCTTATAACCCGAGCGAAGTTCTCGCTCCGGATTTTGTGACCGTGTTAGCGCCCGCTACCGGCACGTTTGCACCTCCGCCTAAGAGTGGTGCTGTAAAGAAGTTCAAGCCCGATAACGCTGAGACCTACCCTACCGGGTGGGCACCTATCGGCTTGACCTCTGCTGAGACCCTGCCGTCCTTCGCATCTGATGGTGGCGACGCTACCGTGCTGGATACCGCAGAGGTTGCAGCTGTTCGTAACATCCTCGGCACGGTTACCAACACCTTTAGCTTCGTTCTGCATTCCTTCAACAAGAAGGTTCTGCAGCTGACTCAGGGGGGTAACGACGCTTCCACTATGGAGGAAAGCAACGACGAGATTATTCAGTGGTCCGGCAACAAGCGCCGCACCGTGAAGACCTCGCTACTGTTCATCCGTGCTGACTCTGAGATGACCGTCTTCGATTACATCGCTAACGCAGAGGTAGCAGCGGACGGACGCGGCGAGACCTCGAAGGGTGCACTTGCACCTATCCCCGTCAAGGCAACCATTCTTGCACCTACTGCAGAGCAGGTTACCCAGGGCGCGAAGGATGCGGTCGCAACCATCATTCCTAAGAAGGATGCCGCCGCAGCAGGCGGCCCAGCACGCGTGGGTGGATAGTACATACGTGCTATACTGTGCCTGTGGCTTTTACGAGTCACAGGCACTTTTCTTTTACCTTTGAAAGGAACACATAATGAGCATCCCTAAGGGCATTACTATCGGACCCGACGGCTTGGCAACACCTATCGCCGCTGAGTTCGCACCGGAAGCAGATAAGTACAACCGCCGTATTCTGGAGGAACAGCAGCAGACCACAGCCGTACCCGCTCAGCCTGCTGAAGCAAACGCAGACCCCCTACACTCGCTTGACGAGCTGACCCCCGAAGACATTACCGGTGTACCGCAGGAGACCCCCGGCAAGGGAGACGAGCCTGAGACCGAAGACCCCCGCAAGAGCAAGTTGTACGCTCTGGTAACCCCACTTGAAGAGCTGAAAGGCACCGTAGCATTGCAGCTCATGTCTGAGGCAGTCAGTATTTGGGAAGCGGTTTCCTCTGAGGACGGCCAGGAAGCCTCGCCCAGCTTGAACCTCACTGCCACCCGTGTACTGCGTGAGGTCTTCACTGAGCTTATTGTGCCCGAAGACAAACGCGAAGAGTGGGAATCTCACGACACCTTGGCAGGTATTGCTGAGCAGTCTAACTTCATCTCTGATTACGTAGGTGAAGTGGGAAACGTTATTCGCTCTTTAAATATCTAACTTCACAGCCTGTCATATGCGCAGACTTTATAGCCCTCTACGGCTACGACCCGCTGCGTGAATGGTCTAGCCGGGATAGTAGGGTCACGCAAGCCCTTTTATCCCGGCTAGGCTTTGAAGAGCGAAGCCTATACAGGCATTCTTTACCAGAGCCTACCCCCGAGGAAGTCGAGAACGCCGAGAAAAACTCAGACCCGAAGGATAAATGGTTTGGGTACTCCCGGCAAGAGGTAGCCCTCAAGACTCTGATAGACCAACTGACTCAATTCCGCAATCTCTACATCACAGCCAATTCAGACAAGAATACGAAGGCCCCAGAGTTTGTGGAATACCCATCCCCGTATAATGATAAGCAGCGCAACAAACCGAACTTCTCCGAAGAAGAAGTTCAAACTGCAATGGAACGGCAAGCAATGGCTATGGCTATGGTTGTCGATATTAAAGACGGTGCGTCTTTCTTTGCGGGGGGTGAAGAAACTTCCGAGAGTGAGCCGCCCGACAGTGAGGAGAAAGGGCTAGAGTAAGTGGCCGCAGGAAGTTTTGAAGCCGGGCGCGTACACATTCGCGTCCTTCCCGATGCGGAGAATTTCAACCAGAAACTTCGTCCGGTTCTTGAGAAGGCGAAGAAACAGGCAGAGCGGATTATGCACATCAGGGTTACCCCGGAGCTAGACCGCTCTGCCTTTGAACGTCTAAAACAGCAGCTTCGAGAACTTGATACGAAAATCAAGGTAAAAGCTGATGTAGACACAGACCAGATGCGCACCCGGCTAGAAGAAGCCACTAAGGGTAACCGCGCCGTCAAGATAAAAGCGGATGTGGATACCGCGCACGTGCGCACCAAACTCGCTGAGGCTACCCGTGGTGGACGCGCGGTCAAGATAAAAGCAGACGTTGATACTTCACGTGTCAAGAAGCAGGTAAAAGAGTCAGTAGAGCGCGTGCAGCCGCAGGTGAAGCCGAAGCTCACCCTAAAGCAGCAGCTCAACTACATGAAAGAAGCGTTCAAGTATCACTTCGAGATACCGAACGTGAAGGTGAACACCGCAAAGACTCTGCACGAGCTGCACGAAGATATTGCGAAGAACCTGCCTAAGTCTGAGCTGAAAATCCCCGTCAAGCTGGACGATAACGTGTTCAAGCGCGAACACAAGCGCCTGATTGACGAACTCAAGAAAACCCCCGCTACCCCCGGCGTGGAACTCAAAGCCGGGTTTAGCCGCGACACCTTCCGGCAAGCGACGAAAGGTTTCCAAGAGTTCAACTCTGCCATAGAACGTAACGCTGAACGAAGCGAACGCCGAGTTCGCAAGATGTCTGAGCGTATCCGTGACCTCGCAGACAAGATGGTAGACGGTTTCCATCATGTTATTGATGGGCAGTTTGAGATTGACGGGGACGACGTAACTAACGAGTTCTTCGACCACTTTGAAGCTCAGATGGACCGTGTTCGGGAGCACCCAATCAAGCTCTCTGACCTTATTGTGCGCGGGGATAGTTCTCCCCTGCGTGAGCACGAGAAGTCTATCAATCGTATTCTCGATGTAAACCGTCGTCTGCTCGGCCAGAATGAGCAGTGGCGGCAGTCGCTACAGAGCACCCGCCGTCCTCTACAGCAGCAGGAGCGCGATATTGATAAGGTTATCGACGCGAACCGTCGTCTGCTCGGTCAAGTAGAGAAGTGGAAGCGGGTCTCCCAGATACCCGTCTCTACCTCTGGTCTTATTCCTGATGCCGCGGCTACCCGTCGTATGAGCGAAGTCTCCCGGCAAGTACGAAAGCAGTCCGAAGCGTTCAACAAAGCCCGGCGAGAGCTTGAGCACCTGAGCAAAATCCAAGGCGTTTTCAACAACCGCGCCAAGGATATGATGAAGGTGGACTTCTCCCGCCCGTTCGTTGGCTTCCGTTCTAACCTCAAGACGATGGAGCGTTGGAACGAAGACCTCCGCAAGGCTAACCGCCTGATGGACGAGCAGGCGAAGAAGTACCGCGAGATGGGCAACGCTAACGGCGTGCGTCGTATGCAGACAGAGATGCGCAAGGTTGGCAAGCAGCTGGAAGAGAACGGACGGCTGATGAAGTTGTTCGACAAGTCCATGTCTGATGTGTTCACCCGTAAGCGCAAGCTGCACCTGTTTGACGATTTCAAGGCAGACGCGAAGGACTCTATCGAGCAACTTCGTAAGAATGTAGCGCTGGCAGAGCGTCTACAAGAGAGCTTTGCGAACAAGCATGGACGCGCGGTCAAGGTAGGGAACTCCGAAGAGATTGACCGCTGGGCAGATGCGTTCGAGCGCGCCGGGCTGAAAGTCCACGTCCTACGTGAGCGCCTGCACAACCTTGAGCGCGCGCGTGAGAAGTTCACGAACCGCGCCGCTGTTGAGCGATTCAAGGATTCGTTCAACGTGGACCACCTCAAGAATGATTCATTCTTCCGAGACAAACACCCACTGCACGTTGAAGTAGACTTGGATACCGCTCACGCGGAGCACAAGCTAGACGAGCTTGACGACGACCGCGATGTGACTATCAACGCAGACGCGGATACCGGACGCGCCCGCATGAAACTGGCGACACTGACTCGCCCCCGGCACGTGCTGATTAGCCCAAAGATTGATAAAGCAGCTACCGCTAAGGTACTCACTGTGCTGGCCGCTATCTCCGGCGCGCGTGCTACCTGGGACTTCACCAAGAAGTTCAAGGACTTCACGAAGGACCTCGATAAGAACCTGACGAAGATTATCAAGCTGGGGTCTGTCATTTCGACAGTCTCCGCTTCGGTGCTGTCTTTGACTAGCCACATCTTCGCCCTCGGCGCGTCCCTCGTCTCCATTGCACCTAGTGCGTTCGCCTTGCCGGGTATTCTCACCGGTATCGGTGTGGCTGCGTTCGCTTCGGTAAACGCACTCAAGCAGTGGAACGACCGCATGAAGGATGTGAACGACCGCTTCACGGAGCTGAACAACCGAGGCGCGGATAAGTTCTGGGAGCAGTTCGAGAAGCCCATGAGGAACTTCATTGATTCCGTCTTCCCGGCGTGGGAGAAGGGTATGCTCGAAATTTCCGAGGCGACCGGTAGTTTCTTCGGTAAAGCCGCCAACGCAGCACAAGAGTTTGCCAACCAGGGCGGCTTCGCAAGTATATTCGACTCTGCAGCAGAGGGTATCCGCCGTATGAGCAACGGCATGGGTCCTCTGACCGAGGGTCTGTTGCGGTTTATCGACATTGGCGCTAAGTTCTTCCCGCGCTTCGGTGATTGGTTCACCGATATGGCTAATAAGTTCAACGACTGGACGAAGAACGCGGACATCTCCAGCGCGATTGACAAGGGTATCTTTGCTCTGAAAGAGTTCTGGCGCGCCGGTGAAGCAGCTGTGGGTATCTTGGTGAACATTGCCAAGGCGGCTCAAGAGGCTGGAGGTGCGTCTCTCACAGACTTCGCTAACGCTCTTGAGAAGGTACGAGATAACCTCGCATCCGTTGAGTCTCAGTGGACTATGGTTACTCTGTTCCGCGGTGCTAACGACGCTCTGAAATCTCTCGGCCCGGCGTTTGAGCATGTCGGAAAGATGCTGCACGATACCGCAGAGACTATCGCTTACGTGATGAACAAAATCTCAGAGACTATCGTCTCTTGGGTCAAGTTGATTACTGAGGCATTCTCTACCCCTGCATTCCAGGGCGGCATCCGTGACGCAGTGGATGGTATTTCAAAGGGTATGGCTCAGCTCTCGGAGCACTCCGGCCCGCTCGGTGAAATCCTCGGCTCGCTCGGCTCAATTATCGGTAACATGGCGGAGCACTTCTTGCCGGTGTTCGGTGCAGCTCTTGATGCGTTGGCACCGATATTCAAGGGTTTGAAGGAGGCACTGGATGCGGTTGTTCCGATTCTTGCCGAAGGTTTGAAGAATGCTATAGAGTGGCTGGGTCAGAACATCGGGCCGCTTGTAGAGCAGTTCGGTGCATGGGCTAAACAGAACCCGGAGCTAGCAACCGCCCTCACGTTGGTAGCAGGTGCGCTGGCGCTTATCATCTCTGCCCTAGGACCATTAGCAGGGCTTATCTCCGGCGTGGGAGCGGCAATATCTGGTATTGGTGCTATCGTAGGCGGTGTGTCTAGTGTAGTCGCAGCGTTCGGTGCGGGCGGCTCGTTAGAAGCGGTTGGGGCCGCTATCGCGGCTGCAGCAGGGCCGGTAGCCCTGGTTATCGCCGGTATCCTAGCAATTGCGGGTGTGATGGTGTACCTGTACAACACCTCTGAAGAGTTCCGAAACCGTTTGAACGACCTCGGACAGTCAATTTCAGACTTCTTCGCGCCTATCGTTAATACCATTGTTAATGAGTTCGGGCCAGCAATTTCAGACGCATTCAAATCTATTGTTGAAGGTGTTCAAGGTTTGCTCAATGACTTAGAGCCTTTGTTCTCGTCTGTGGTTATGATTATCACTGGAGTGATAACGGTAGCCAAGCCGATTGTCACCTTCTTTGTTGAAACGTTCGGGCCTTATATAGGTGATGCAATTCGGTTACTAGGCACTACATTTAAAATAGTTTTTGATTTAATTGGGACTATTCTCAGCACCTTCGGGAATATTCTCAAAGCGGCACTACAGTTGATAACCGGAGACTTTGACGGCGCTCGAAAGACTATCGAGAACATCTTTAACCGGCTCGGGCAGTTCCTATCTAACACCTGGAACTCTATCCTTGACGGTGTCAAAGGTTGGCTTGGCGGAATCCTGGACCGGATGGGCAACTTTGCCCCGCAGATGCTCGGTGTATCTCGTGAGACCTGGGAATCCATGAAGAACATCATCAAATCAAAGATTGACGGTGCTATCAACGTTATTCGGAACTTCCCCCAGAACGTTATGAACATCCTCCGGAACTTCAACCTGTTTGAATCTGGTAAGGCGCTCATCAACAGCTTCACAAATGGTATTCGCAGCGCTTTCGAGGGTGCGAAGAACATGGTGAAGGATGGTCTCGGTAAGCTGCGCCGTATGTTCCCCTTCTCCCCAGCTAAAGAAGGACCCTTCTCTGGCCGGGGATACACCACCTACTCCGGCCAAGCTTTGATGCGGGACTTCGGTAACGCGATTCTCCGTGAGAGCGCAAGCGTCCTGGATAAGACGGCTATGGCGTTAGGCCGGGTACGAGGGGAGTTCAACAGCTTCTCGCCGAAGGTTCCGACCTCGAAGCTCGGTATCAGTGCTGCGACCTCTCAGACGTTGGATGTGAACACACAGCTATCGTCAGGGGCCGCCGCTAAGTCTATGGCTACTGCGCTCATGACCGCTATGGAAGATGGGGTAAAATTGTCTCTAGACCCACGCAGTAATGAGGCAATTTTGAACTTCAACGATAGTGGCCGCCGGTCCCTGAGGCGGTAAGCAACGAAAGGATTATGAACGTGGCATCGAAGGATTTCCAAGCTACGCCGGTAGAGCGTTTCAACCAGGACGGCTTGGCCTACGATGCCACGTTCATGATTGAAGGCGGTAAGGCTTTCCCTATCGCCTTCGGCGAGTCCATCACACAGCAGGAAGACCAATCCAACGTAGCGTTCTTTACCTCGGCACGTGGACGACGCTCTGTCTCTTTCCGAGGTAAAGCACCGCGCTCGTGGAGTGTAAACATGAACATGCCGTGGGACTACACCTCTATGCTGGCAATGTATGTAGAATCCCAGCGCACACCTCGGTTCCTCATGACTCCCTTGGCACGCCGGAATAACATCATGGCACCTGCAACAGAGGGGCCTACGTTGTGGGCGGGGTCTGTTGGAAATTCGCCGAACAAGAGCTTTGGGTCTCTCATTGAAAGCTCTTACACCACCAAAGACGGGTACTACCTGCCTACGTATTGGGCTGACCCCGCGATAGGCAATACCATCTTCGGTAACGAGACGTGGGTTATCCCCGGCACGACGGTGCGGTTACGTGTCTTCGCGCGTGGTAAAGGGGTAATACGTTTATGGGGGAAAAACGGAAGTACTTTTCTAGATACCCCTTTGGTTAGGCTGAACGTTGATTCAGAAACAATGGTTGAGTACATCTCCAACCCCATCACTATTCCTCAGAACGTACAAGCCATAGTGGATAGCTACGAAAACATGAAAGAATACACCCCCATGCAGATGTGGATAGGTACTCACGTACCGCCTATCTCCCCCCGGCTAGGGGCGTGGGCTGTTATCAAAGACTTCGGGTATTCCCACGAGGTTTTCGTTCAGAGCAAACTCATAAAATCATCATTCACAATATCGGAAGTATGGTAACCACATGACTTTTATCGCCCGTCGTACAGACGAGTATCTGCAGTGGCAGGGCAAGGAGTACCCTATTAGCAACGTGAAGATAGAACACGCTTTCCACCCTGTACCTGCGGATATATCCCCTTCCACACAGACCTACTTACGAGTTAGTTTAGATATTGACCTCTCTCGGGGAGAAGCACAGGGACACCCGTCGCCTTTCACTGGAGCGTACCCACACCGGGGGGACTACGTTACTCTTGTTCTGCAGCAGGTAGATGACGAGATTCAGAACCTCACCGGCGCTAATAATAAGCCGCGTGCTAACCACACCATCAAGCGCATGGATATGCTTGTAGACTCTATCGAGTTCGGGGAAACCTCTACGTCATTTTCACTAACGCAGCGCGTGGACGGCTTCTCTAATAAGATAAACGCTGACCCAGTGTACCACTGGCGTAATCAGTTCTACGGCTGGCTTGTCGGCCAGAAAGAGAAGTTCTTCGAGGACGGTCAGGCGCTTCGCTATACCAACCCCGCACCGGCGTACAAGATTGGTATAGCTCTTGCCGCCGCAGGATATACATACGCGCCCCCAGCAACACCACTCACTGTCCTGAGCCTGCCTATCTTCGGGTCTTTCTGGACGAACCAATGGGATAACCCTTGCTACGTACAGGATTACAGGACATGGAATGATATTGTCGGGACGGAAGGTCAGATTGGAAACCTAGATAATGGTGCAGACCTAGGCTTTACCGTGGGTGGGTACTCACGTAACGGTGTAGGAGCTTCCGGCGAGGTTGTGCAGTCCCGTTCTAACCGTGACCGCCTGCAACCACCTACGTTGTGGTATGACAAAGGCGGCTCGTGGATGACCGAAGGCATTATCAAGGTTGCTCAGACGCGCCGCATCGGGCCATTCGGTATCCCTCAGGAACACCGCAGGTCTGACATTTTTGCGTCCTGGATGATTCGCTGGGACCCCTCCCTAGAGCACCTGGGCAATCTCTATCAGGTGAAAATCATCACCGAAGATGGAGCGGGCGCATCCGTTCGCTGGGATGACTCCGGCAAGGTGGAACTGTATTTCAACCAATACGAAGACCGATTCCCTGAGTCCAAGGAAACTCGCGCTACCGTCATGTGGGCGGGGCAGTTCCCTATGAACATAAGCACTAAGATAACCTCTGCTGTCTTGGAGCAGGACGGCAACTCCGTTAGGTTCTACGCGTCATTTGGGGGTGCCGTTGTTGATTCCGGGTTCGTTCAAATGCCACGGAACCTTCATGCCGTGGGTGGTTTAGAACGTCACCTCCCGGCGTGGGCGGAAGTGTGGATTTTCAACGACGTGAAGAACGGGCGTAAGTTCCCACGTTCGGGTATCTGCGGGTTGCAGGTGTCTACTATTCCTGACAACCAGCCACAACGTAAAAAGTTCCTAGACGCGGTGCGCACTACCTATCAACAGTGGAACCCGAAGGTGAATTTCACCGCTGCGAACCGTCTTATCAACCAAACCACCATGCCTTCTCTACGCGACCGTACCGCAGGTGAGGTGCTGAAAGACCTTTGTGAATCCCTCGCGGTGGGTTGGTGGATTGATGCTGATGGAGTTGCACAGGTCTGCCCCCTTGAGAGCTTGGTATCAGGCACAAGGGGTAACGCAGGTACACTGAATCCGTCTTATGACCTAGGTTCGTTCGGGATAAGCACCGACCTGACTCTGACATGTTCCCGTATTGAAGTCGAGTTTTCGGACTGGGCTATTTCGCAAACGCGCAAGGCGCAGATAGACGTGTGGAAAAGAGGCGGAACGATAGCCGTAGGAGATACCATTGAAGATTTTATCCAGCCGGACGAATCAACAGAATGGCTCGACTTGGATACCTCTGTGGAAGACCAAGGCGCTCGGGATTGGTCTTGGATTGCCGACAACAACGGTTCTTTCTACGGCGGGTGCACACTCGTGTCTACACAGGTCAAGTCGGGTGCTCAAGCGTCCAACGGCTTGACTCAATGGGAGTGGCGTTACGCCGCTACTATTGACTGCAAGGTTGAAGCGCTCTCGCCGTGGGTTACCAAACTGACCCAGAAAGCTATCAAAGGCACATTCATAAACTCTGATGGCCCTCTGGTAAAGGAAACCACGTCCAAAGATATACAGCTGCGCACAGCCACACACGATTATCGAGGTGTTACCCGAGTGAGTAACCCCGCCGCCTACGGTATCGTGGTTCCTGATATTGAGCTTCCTGTTATTCGCGCTCGTGGAACTATGAAGCGTATCAAGCAGAAGCACACAATATCCGGTGGCACGCCGAATGCACGTACCTTGACTCTTGAAGGTTGGGACTTCATCGACGATAGGAAGTTTGCCAAAGAGGTAGCGGATGTGCTCAGTCGGTATGCTCTGGACGCGCAACCTCACTTTACTAACCTTGAAATTCCTTACGACCTGAGCATAGTCCTTGGCTCGGTGGTAACTATCCGAGGCATGAACGAGTTCGGGCGCGAGAACTTGTTCGGTGCTATCGTCACCGGCGTGATTTGCGGCATTGAGCACACGCCACAAGCTAATAAAACCTCTCTTACTGTGTGGGTGTTCAGCTACGACAAGACGTTACAGACGTGGGAAGTGGTGGAAGCAAACAACGAATCTGGCAAGCGCACCTGGCAGCAGCTTGAGGATACGCGCCAGCGGCAAGGCACCACATGGACGAAGGCTGAATCTAATCCACAGCTCTAGAAAGGGGACAGATATGGGCAAGACTACAACATGGAATATACACTACGACGACCCAAACGATATTGCGAAAGGGCGTTTGCAGGCTCAGAAACTAGCTGAGTCTGCAGATGCGGCTATCTCGACCTGTAAGCAACAACTGTATCAAGGATACACGGGTGCCGTTGCTCAGGCGGAGTCACAGGCAAACGACTACACAGACCGGCAAGTACAGGCCGCGAAGGTTGAGCGAAACACACAGATAGACCTGGTAAATACGAATATCGAATCTAACAAGAAAGACATTGAACAGAAGCTCTCTACCGCGACATCCGAGGCTATTAGGAGGGAACAAAACGTAAAATCGGAGCTGCGCGTAGAGTTTGAAGACCGTGTTCCTGTGAATATGGGCCCGGACGAAACCTGGTACACCTATGTAGATGCAGCTACCCTTCCAAAATGGCCCCTTGACACTGCCCCGAACAACAGCATCATCTTCTTGTACGCTGTGAATACCGGCACGGCTTGGAACGTGTCGGTGGAAGCTGGGCAGTTCTACATCTTCAACAAAGATAAAACGGGCAAAACGCACTACGCGCAAATCTCTAATCCCTACAGTCTGACCAGGCTCGTACCGTTGGCGAACGACATCACCGCATTCTTCACGGCAGAAAGTTCCAGTACGAAGAAGATTCACACCCGGCTCGCCGAGGCTGAATCTACTATCGCGCAGCTGAAATCAGAGATAGAGGCTTTGAAAAAGAAGCAGCAGTAAAACACCGGTAGAATGGGAGTGTACTTCATCTAGTACACTCCCATTTTTCTATATGAAGGAGGTATCCAATGGCTGACGAGCCTTTGGTAACCCATGCACCCCCGCCCATCGGAGCAGTGACCGTAGCAGGGGGTCTCTCTAAATCTGAGGTAGAAGCGATTGTGAACAACCGCATCAACTCTCTGCCGCAACCGGCACCCGCAGTAGATGAATCGAAAATCCGTTCGATTGTGCAGGCCGAGGTGCAGAAGATTCCTCAGACCCCCGGCGTGAATGAGGCTAAGGTGCAAGAGCTTATCCGCTCTGCTATCTCGCAGCTTCCGCCTGCGCAGTCTGGTATCACTGAACAGCAGGTGAACACCATCGTATCGGCAGCTATCTCGAAGCTACCGACCCCGAAAGAAGGTCTGTCTGAGCAGCAGGTAAACGGTCTTATCCAGGCCGCTATTGCAGCCATTCCTGCACCCGAGAAAAGCCTTTCCGAGGAGCAGGTAAACACTATTGTTCAGAAAGCTATCGCCGCAATACCCCCGGCGAGTGGTGTGGACGAAGCAAAGGTTACTCAGCTTATCCAGCAAGAAATTGCCAAACTGCCCCCAACTCCCGAGGGTGGTCTAAGCGCGGCACAGGTTCAGTCTGCTATCCAGACGGCTCTGACCGAAGCATCCAAGACTATCAAGTCTGAAACGCTCGCCGAGGTTGAACCGAAGATTGCGACCGCCAAGACCGAAGCGGTTGAGTCTGCTAAGACCGCTGTTTCTGCGGACGTTGATTCTAAAATCTCTGCCGCCAAGACCGAAGCTATCTCGACCGCGAAAACCGAGACACTTGCCGAGGTTGAACCGAAGATTGCTACCGCCAAGACCGAAGCTATCTCGACAGCGAAAACCGAGACACTTGCCGAGGTTGAACCGAAGATTGCTACCGCGAAAACCGAGACACTTGCCGAGGTTGAACCTAAGATTGCTACCGCCAAGACCGAAGCTATCTCCGAGGCTAAGAAGGCCACCGATACCGCTATCGCAGCTATTCCACCGGTTGAACCCGGCGTGAATGAAGCTAAGGTACGCGAAATCGTGGACGGCAAGGTACCAACCATCACCGACAACGGTGATGGAACTCTAACCATTACTACTAAGGAAGCATAAACAATGGAAATATCAGCCCTGAACCAGGACGGGGGGTTTTCCCGACAAGGCGTACAGGCTATTCGCGCTATCGTTATGGAGGTGTTGGCCGAAGAAGGTCTTCTCGGGAAGCCCCAAGAACCAGAGGTGAATCAGGTTCCACCCACACCCGCTTCAACTTTGAACGACAAGTACGCACTTCGCCAAGAGATTCAAGCGGTGCTCGGTGAGCAGCCTGCGGTGAACCCCGGCGTGAGTGAGGAACGTGTGATGGAGCTTCTGGACGCACGCACGCGCGTGCTCAACACATCGGGACGGCTCTCTGCTATCCCCGGGAACCGGTTCCTAACACATTAAACTAGGAGGTAGATACGTGGCTGAATACCGGGTATCAACTAATAAAACCTTGACTCAACGAATTGAGTCTGAGGTCTCGAAGCAGGTAGCCCACTTCGAGACTCGCCAGCCGAACTTCGGCTTCGTGAACGGGCAACATTATTACAGCCCCGTCACGTACACCTGGCCGGACTACTACAACGGCGAACGCTCCAAGTGGGCTAAGTTCTTAGCCTTCGGCAACACCCTCGGTATGGTTATCCTTAACCGCGCTTCGGGGGATTGGCTCTCGAAGCGTAAGGATAATGACTTTGAGGTGCAGGGGCAGCTCGCCAAAGGTGCAGGTGCAATGCGCGTGCTGTTCTACATCAAGACCCGGCACGGGGCGAACATGGACGGTATGCCGGAGTCCTACAGGGAGAAGGTACGCGCGAACCTCGGCGTGACAATGGAAGAAGTGACGAAGTTCACCAACGAGTTCATCATCAATTCCGCCAAGGCGGTGAAAGAAGACTTCGGTGACATCTTCGGTGGTATCTTCTTGGACGAGACCTCGCCGTGGCTGGACGAGACTCTGCAGAATAAGGTCATCGAGAACTACACCAACCTGTACAAGCAGCTGAAAGAAGAGTTGGGTCACGATACGCTTATCGTTATAAACCCCGGCTCGAACACCCCGAAGTCTATGATGGACGCGTGCGACATCGCGCTCACTTATGAGTCGGACGCGGCGAAATACATCGACCCTGCAACGAAGTACATCCATCCAGACCACTACAAGGGCATCCCTTCGTGGCGGTTCTGGCATGTCATCCACGGCGCGACTCAGCAGAACATTGATGCTGTGTTCGCTAAGGCAGACTCCCTGGGCATCGGTAACCTGTACGTCACCGACCGAACCTTTAAAGTTGGTGACGGTTCGGAAGACCACCCGCAAGAGAACCCCTACGATATGCCACCCTCGCCGTGGGTGGAAGACCGTGTTCGTGCTTGGATAAAAGGTGTTCTTCCTTTCGAGAAACGTCTCGCAGCTCTTGAGCTGAAAATAAACGAACTAACCACCGAAGAGGAAGCCCCCCAGCAGTAAGGAGGTAGCTAATGGCTACGTACAACGTTCCGAAGTTCTCGGGAGACTACACCGGCAAGCCGGACGCAGCTATTCGTAAGCGTGCTACTACGCCGACAATTACGAATGAACAGCTCAAGCAGTCGGTGCAGCAGTACCTCACAGAGAACCCGATTCAAGGTGGTTCAACGGCTTTGGTGAAGAACAGCAAATATGCGGTGACCGTGACTCACGCACCGTACAACGCCGACCCTACCGGCCAGCGCGACAGCCGCGAAGCTATTCAGAACGCTATCAATGATGTGTACGCGCTCGGAGGTGGGAGCGTTTACATCCCGGCAGGGAAGTACATCGTAACCTACCCTTTCATTGAGTTGAAGGGGATGGTGCAGGTCTACGGTGACGACCGCGCCACCGAGATTATCGCGGTGGATACTGTTGCCGTGAAAGAACGCACCGGTATCTTCCATACGGGCTCGTGGAACACTCGCAAGCAGGCTAATGACCTGATGCACTTCGGCGTTTCCGACCTATGGATTCGTGCTCGTAAGACTGGCCGCCAGCACCAGAATTACATTCCGAACACCATCGGCGTGTGTCTGAACTCTGATATGGGTGCCAACCCACCCGAGCCAGATTCGGTGCCGAAGCTGAACAACCTCACAGTATGGGATATGGAGACGGGCATTGCTATTATCGGCAATGACGACCAGGCTATGTGTTCCTTCGGTCTGCGGGTGCGCAACAGCTATCAGGCTGGTTTGATTGTCGGAAAGCCGCCAGGGCATCCTGAGGGTACCGGCGGTGCTGCGGATAATAAGTTCTTTGGGGCTGACATTGGTGGCTCGAACCAAGGACGCGGCAACTTCGCTGGTGTAGAAATCTACACAAGCCAAACGAAGTTCGAGCTTAGCACTTCGTGGTACACGCACTCTGGCGCGTCGTTCGGTCAGCTCTACGGACTGGCAAATAACGCCGCCCCCGGCGCGGAAATTACCGCTGGTGCCCCGAACAGTAACGTACGTGCAACTCAGTACAACGGTGCGGGCTGGCGCATTCGTGCTACCAAGTGCGCGTTCACAACCTGCGAAGCACAGGAAAACGGCGGGCATGGATTCTTCATTGAGTTCGGAGATAACGTGTTCACCGCGTGCCGGGGTGAGTCATCTTCCTACGGGTCTACTGCACACGGTTCTGCAGGTAAAGACTCTAGCGCTGACTTCTATCTGTGCAACACCGGCACGGAAGGCACTGTTCTGCAGGGGTGCTCTTCCCGCAAAGCGCGCCCGGCTAGCGGAGGCGCACGTTGGAGCTACTACATCGAGTCGTGGTTCAAGGGGCTAACGATTGCGAACTGTACTTCGCTCGATACTCCGGTACCGAGTGGATACACCCAAGCAACTGTGCCACTGCGGTACAAGGACCCACAGGGTGACGGCGTGTCTCTGCATGTCGGTAGCTTCCGATACCCAGCCCCGGCCAGTGGTGGCGGTGGTTCCGGCGTGACCGAGGAACGTCTGCAGGCGGTGAAGCAGGAAGTCCTGAACCAGGTATCTGGGGTGCTGACGTATCAACTGGTACAGGTGGATAACCGAATCAAGCTGCGTTCCGGTGCAGCGGCCCAGGCAATGAGTGTAGACCGCTCGTCCGGTCAGGCTCTCGTGCACATGGACTTCGAGATGACAACAGTACCGGCCAGTGGAGCGACAGTGTTCCGTCTGCCAGCTGAGGCACCTACGCCTGTGTCTCTGAGTGAGATTCAAATCATCCCCGGCCAGCAGAACGAAGGTTCCGTTGCTATCGAAGCAGGGAGCCGCGATATAAAGTTCTGGTCCTTTGGACCGACCGCACAAGGACGGCGGTACATCATCAACATCCCTCTGTTCGGGCGTTGGGCGTAACGCTATGGTACACTTGATACGTCCTTTCGATAGGGGCTGATTTTGTGTATGCGGGAAGACCCCAGGTTGTATAGCCTGGGGCTTTCTCGTGCCTAAGCGACCTATGCAGCGAGAGGTATACTTATACTGTAGATAACTATGTCTACACGACATTATTCACAAGGAGTTATATGTTCCTTACGGACTTAGCAGATAAACTCCGCGCTTACCAAGCACCAGACGGCAAGCATCTGAACGTTATCGAGATTGGTGGGTGGAAGACTCGCGGTTATCAAGCCGAGGCAGGTTGGCAGCTTGACGCTGTGAACGGAGTCCTCTGGCACCACACCGCTACCGCTTCTGCTCGTTACCAAACCTCGGGTGCACCTACATTGAACATGTGCATCAACGGACGTTCTGACTTGCCGGGGCCTCTGGCTCATATCGTCTTCGGACGTAACGCAGAGGTCTATGTCATTGCCGCAGGCTGGGCTAATCACGCCGGTATTGGCAGTTTCGACGGTGTACCCACGAACCGAGGAAATGAGTTCCTTATCGGTATCGAAATGGAATCCTCCGGCGTGGAACCGGCTGACTGGACACAAGCTCAGCTTGAGTACATGCCTGTGCTCGGAGCGGCATTAGAGCGGGGATACGGCAACGGTAATCCTAACTTCCTGCAAATCGCACACCGCGAGTATGCAGGCCCCGCACAGGGAAAGATTGACCCGTCGTTTATCGACATGGATTCTTTCCGAGACAACATCAATAAGCTACTTGCTGGCGGTGCAACCACCGTTAGCGGAAACGGAGACTGGTTCGACATGGCAACCAAAGCAGAGCTGGAACAGGTTATTTTCCATTCTCGCCGCCCTGAATGGGGTAACCGCACCCTGACTGAAATGGTTCAGGTTCAGGATAAGATGCAGTGGTCCAACCTTCGTATGGTGAAGCACCTGTACAACCTCTACCGTATTGGTATCCCCGGACGCATTCGTGACGGTGCTTTGGCAGGTAAGCTGCGCGGCCTCTTTGGTTACGACGAAGAAGCTCAGGGTAAAGCACGTCAGGAAGAGTTCGACCGCGACGCGCAAGCAGGATTTACAACCTTCCCTAACTAAGGCGGTAACCTGTGGTTGAGATTCCTAAAACCGGCGACCCGGAGGTGGACGCTTTCGTGATTATCCTAGTGGGCCTTGTAATCGCGTGTATAGTCGGGCTACGTGTTGGTAAAGTACTTTCCGGCAAGCTTGAAGAGCTGCAGCACGCGGTTCATATTGTCGGGAACGATGCACGCGAAGCAAAGCACCAGGTGAAGAACGACCACGGGACAAACCTTCGAGACGACCTAGATAAGATTCGGGATAAACTCTCTACAATAGAGGAGGGTATGTGCGCCTCTAATACCTCAATGCTTGAAATTCGCAACCGGCTAGACGACCTCCAACGTGAGCAAGCTAACCAAGGAAAGAAGCAACGCGATATGGAGGACACACTTACTCGCAGCTTGGACGACCAGACCGAGCTAAAGAAAGATATAGGCGGACTACGTGCCGACAATAGGCACACACAGACACGGCTCGACCGGGTAGTGGATACTGTAGTCCTGAACGATAGGAATTTACATGGCTCTGACAACTGAGCAATGGGCAGCCGTCCGCAAAATCGTGTACGGCCTCGTAGCCCTGGCCGGTGTAGGACTGACTGCATTCGGTGTTATCAACGCTGAGCAGTGGGCAAGCATCTCTGCTGGCGTTACCGGCGTTATTGGTGCTGTGCTGGCGCTTATCAACGTAAGCCCTACGCAGTACAAGGCACAGCCTAGCGGTGATAGCAGCTCTGCTGCGGCTCCGGCTGTCTCTGACCCCAACGCTGATTACTACGCTTCCAGCGAGTACGCAGGTCAGTAGTATATAAAGAGCAACCCCGGCAAGAGAGGGTCATCTTCCTTGCCGGGGCTGTGTCTACCCGTTGTTAATACAATACTCTACAATCTCAGCTAATGCTTGAAGGTCTTTATCCAGCGTGTCGGCTGGAATCAATTCCCCATGTGACTCAAGCGCTACATACCGGAACTTGAGTGCCGCCATCTTCGCATGAACCCTTTCGTACTTGTACTCTTGCGGGAACTTTTCGGACAACCACTCAAGAGTGTTCACCGCGTTCATAGGTTCGCAGTCCTCACCTTTGCGGCCTTCAATAATGACATGCCCCGGCTTGCCGGGTGTCTTGATAATCATCGTGGTAATTTCACTTTCTTTAGATTTGCCAGTTGGTAGACTTAGCTATCTGTTTCTTGCTCCAAGGCAATTTCACTTTCTCTAAGTCTTCTTCGATACCTTTGGCAACCCGAACCATATACTGAACGAATACGTCAGAAACGAATCGGTGCCCAAACTCAGCTATATCACGTGCTATGTACTCTGTGAAGTCGATATTTTCTTCGGTTGCAAGGATATACCGATTAGCCCTGCCTCGCTCTCCTTCTTGCCAGGGGCGGGACGCTTCGTTGTAGGTTTTAAGGACGCGATTTATATAATTGTTCTCTTCATTTGTAGAGAAGTTAGCCGGAAGGTACCGAGCTTCTATCTCTCGCATTGAGATATACACTTTGTTAGCGTGCACGCGCTCTTTTCCGTATGGAGATACCAGCACAAGTATTTTATTCCCCTGCCCCGGCAAGGGAGTTGATACATGAGCTAATGGGTAACCCATCGCAGCTAAGAAAGTTTTGTATGGTTGCTCGTTAAATAATGGTTTCTGGAAGAACTCTTTCCATTTCTCTTTGATAAACTTACGTTCCTCCCCCACCCTTGTCTGCAAGGATTGTGGTAGAGCGTTGTAGACATCAGAAAAGGATAAAGTTTCCGACCACAAGTCGAGTTTGAAGAGTACCACAGGGGGTAGCACACCGATAGCCTTCGAGTAATCTTTCGCCGTTTTGTAAAGCCTACTCAATAGGTAACACCCCCTCCATAATTTCATCTTTGAGCGTCGTCAGGCACTCTATCAAATACCCTTGTTCGTCAATGCTGTCTCGGAGTCGTCGGTCGTCTTTCGCAAACCTCAGCCACTTCACAGCTTCTCGGTACACAGCCAACGATTTGAGCACGTAGCCGTTTGGTGCAAATTCTCCCGGCCCGGAGATAACAGCCTTTTGGGTGAACGCCCTAGTAGCACCGCTAACAAACTCACGCAATTCTTGGTTACGCCACACGATAGGATTCAACTGAGAGCGCAGCTTCCTTAAGGTGAAGTACGACTCTTTAGGGCTTATCCACGATTTACCGTAGGGTGCTATAACCGCGCGTACACTGTCATCGAAGGCGTAACCAGAACTGATAACCTCGGCATGTTTGTACCGCATCATACGCATGAAACGTATTGCATTTCCGTAAGCGGTTACGCCTACGGGGGATAATCCTTCCTTGCCCTGTTTAGCTTCCTCAGGAAGAACAAACACTTGTTGTAGTTTATGTTGCATATCCTCAGGGAGATTGCCTAGAGGGTCTTTGCAGAGAACGGTGGCCTGCCACGGAGATAGGTAAACCTCCATCAACGTAGGAAGAATACCAAGCTCTTTACGCAGTTCTACCATCGACCCAACGGTTACTAACTCAGACATCGAGAGCAAATCCTTTCATATTCTTTGCTTCTTCTAATACCAGAATTTCCGAGCGGTAAGATTTCAACAGCTCTCGCAATGTAACGTAGATGTATTTGCTCATCCGTGCCGGGGTAGCAACACCCATCACCTCCCCGGCTCGTCGTTCGATGATACGAGTCTCTCCAAGCATTACACGTGCGTAGAACGTCAGCGCTCGGTCACGAGCCAACGGTGAGAAAGCACTAGGGTATGCACAGCGGTGCAGGTCTTGGTTACCCTTCACGCCTATGTCGGTCTTACGTGTTCGGGGCAAGAACCACTCCGGCTCGGCCGTGTAGATACGTTCCAAGGTATCCAGAGCTTTATCAATGTCTCGGATGCCGTCTTTCATCTGCGCTCGCCAGATGTACTTGAACGCAAGCCGTGCCCAGAATCCAATATCATCTACAACGGCTGTTGGGTCTACACCACCAATCGGCTTGTAGTGTTTAGGTGTGGTAGTCATATTCATCTCCAATCACTTCTGCGGTGAGTAAGTTCTGCAGCTCTACGCGAGCTTCATACGAGCGTCCGCCTTTGACGGGAAGCTCTGGGTCTACGTATAGATTGCTGTCAAGATATGCGTTTACTAGTATCAGGTCATCTTTGTACAGTTCAACAGGAAGACCCTCTACCCTTGAGGCCATTTTCTGAGCGGCCTCTCGAATAACGCTACCCTCAGGGTGCAAGCACTCAATCTTGCGTAGTAATGCCATAACATCAAGCCGGGATACGTATAGAGGTTTATAAGTATGCGGTAACAAGCCCTCGTATTGACTTACTTGGCAGACACCCTCCAAAGGTTCGACTAAAAACATACCCAAGCGCGCATGCTTGCGATACTCAGCTAATAGATGTTTTAACCGTTCATCACCCGCTCGCTCGGCGGCGAATAACCATTCCTGCGGGTGTAGGCGAAGCAGGTCATAAAAACCCTCTACCCCTTCACGATTATCTAAAATACCGAGAACCCCCGGCAAGACGTACTTCAACGGGGTTTTTGGTAGTTTAAATGCCACGTCGTTCAATCCTTTCGTATTGGAGGTCTTCACGAAGACCTTGAACCTCTTGAACCAATTGTTGAATCAACTTCGATTGCTCATAGACCATCTGTTGCAGGTTGGTCTGCTGATTAGCCTCAGCTTGTCGGTTGCACCAACCTATGAAACCGTCGTAAACACTCATCGGGTTTCCTTTCTCTCGGTACATATAAATATACGCGGTGGCGCTCAGTAAATCAAGCGCCACCGCGATAATTACGTAGTGGTTTGTATCACTCTTTTCGGTATCGGGAACAGTTATATCCTTCGGCGGCCAACGGCAGACCCTCAGACCACGCCGGGGCAAACTCAGAACCACCTGCACCCATCAACTCCGCTACACGCTCTACCGGCATGCCGGACTGGCAGATAACCTCGTCGTGAACATGCGCTACAACCTCTGCGCCGTGCTTCTCTAAGTTCACCAAAGCATGAGCAAGAACATCTCGTGCCACGGCCTGAGTAATGTTCTCGGTGAGCTTGCCGCCATAGGTGCTCAGGTATGGGTCGAATACCTGGCCGGGGCGCATAACCTTCGGTTTCTTAGCCTTTGGGTTGTAGAAGTGCAGGATGTCTAGGGTCTTGCCGAACTTCAACATCGGCCTAGTGTGAACCTTGTGGTAATACACGGCCCGTCCACTCGGCAATACGATACGCCGCGAACCGTTACGCCCGGCCTGCACGGTGATGAACTGCCCCACCTTGCCATAACCGTTGCGGAACGCACCCTCTAATTCTTTCCAGAACCGTGCAATGTTCGGGTTAGCGTTGCGCCAAGCGTAGACAAGTTCCTGCAACTCTTCATCTGTACCCTCGCCGCCCATCTTGCGAAGTGCTCCCACACCGCCGTTGTACCCCAGCGCCAGCACGGCCACCTTACCTTTTTGCCTTAGTGCGCGCGCTTCTTCGTAGGACACGTGGAACATACGAGAAGCGGTCTCAACGTAAATATCCCGACCTGCCCGGAACGCATCGAGCACCCACTCTTCCCCGGCAAGCCAGGCGATAACACGGGCCTCAATAGCGCTATAGTCGCACACGGTCAGGTTCTTACCATCGGGTGCAATGACACACGCACGGATAAGAGGTTTCATGTCCTCAAGCGTGAGCGTATCGTCCCCATCCATCGCACGTGCCACCAGAGCGTTAGTCTCTTCCTCGCCGCCAGCAGAGGCTTTAGGTAAGTTCTGGAACTGCACGCCCCGTCCTGCCCATCGCCCGGTGTGCGCGCCGAAGAACTGCATAGCCCCGCGTACACGGTGTTGCAGGGGGTCCGCAAGCCGTAGGTAAGCGTTGAACTTAGCTACCGAAGCAGCGTTCGTATTCGTGCGCAGGTCAAGCACATTCTTTACCAACGGTGGTACCCCCGGCAAGGTGAGTATCTTCTGCACCGCCGCCTTGTCGATAGACTTGAACAGCTCTCCGTCTTCGACGTACACATACCCTTCGCCGTGCCGTTCAATAACACCTGCTGGTTCTAACAGAGACACTAACCACTCTAATAATTGCTTCTGTGAGTTCGCGTTCTCGATACCTGCAATAGCAGCCATATCGGCCAGCGTGTCGGTCTTGATAGTCTCGCAGAGCTTCACACACTGAGCAGCTAGTTCAACATCAGCAAGAATGCCACGGTCATTGATGCGTTGGTCTGCGTTCCACACCTCGCGCTCGCCCTCAGGGAAGCCGCCGAAGCGCTCTTCGAGTGTCTGGTGAATCTGCACCATAGTGTCTACGTCCTGCACTGCGTAATCGCCAAATCGTTTCCAATCCTCCAGGTGTGATTCCGGCGTGCACCATTCACCCTTCTTATTCGGCTGGCAGAACATGTTGATAAGTCGGGTACCTGCTGAGTCTTTTTCTTCCACTCCAAGAGCTATAGCGGCTTGCTCAAGCGACGCAGGGAACCCAAGGGAGGTACACATAGCCATAGTGTCTATAAACTTCTCAGGCGGCACGTAAGAGCCGTAGGGGTAGCGACAGATAGTCGAGATAACATTGCGCTCGAAGTTTGCGTTATGTGCTACGAACGTAACATCTTTATCTGCATGCGCAGCACGAACAAAATTGACGATAGCGTCATACCCGGCAAGCAGGGTGGTTTTCTCTTCACCCTCCCAGCGGTATGCACACAGCAAAGGCTCCCAGAACGCGCCACGCATGTAGATGTACGCGCCTCGGCTTTGCAGGGGCACGTCAGAAAAAGTTTCAAAGTCAATGTATAATAGTTTTGGCATCGTTTTCTCCGGTTCCAAATTCGGGTATTTCAGAAAACCCCGGCTCGGTTGTACACCTGGCCGGGGTTTTTGTTTTATTATTCTTTAGCCAAAGATAGCAGCTGTATCCTCAGTACCACCCTCAGGAACTTCACCGAATGCAGCGGATGCGTCCTCAGCGTAGGCTTCGAGAATGTCACCGTAAGCCGCTTGTGCAGATACCGTACCATCCAGACGCTCGCCGTCACGAGTCTTAAGTACAGACTCAACGAAGAACTTGAGGCCGAACGAACCCTCGTACTCGTAGATGTACGGAGTCACCACAGCATATCCATAGCAACCTGAGTACACTTCGGAAGGGTCAATCTCTACCGGCACGCCAGCGCCAGGTGCGAGAGTCTTCACCGGCGTAACAGTCTTACGACGTACAGCGTATTGGTCTGCGGTGAAATTGATAGTCCCGGCCAGGTATTCCTTGTCGGTGCAACGGTCATCAGTGTCTCCATCACGAACCACCGTCTTGAGCTTGTTCTTCGTGACAACCAGCATCTCGCCGGAGTCAGCCCACAGCTTCTTGAGCGTAGGTGCGTATTCAGCAGGGAGTTTTACCTTACCCTTGCCGGACACTGCGAAGTCCACGGCATCGTTCACGGCCCTCTGCATGCGGTCGAGAACCTTCTCACCGGTCTTACCAACAGTTGCATCCTTGGGGACAATTAGGTTCACGGAGAACTTGTACTTAGCCGCTTCATCAGCGGGCATTTCCCGCAGCTCTTCAAGCGAAGCGTACTTAGGATTCTTGCGGTCTGACAAGTCCTTAGCCTCGGCAAGGCTGACGAACGAGAAACGAACTTCACCAATAGTAATGCTCACAATAATTCCTTACAGTTATTTCAGTTGTTACTTGTTTTTGATTGCGTAGAAGACAGCCTTCGAGCGTTTCAGTTTCGCTTTCACCTTATCTTCCGTGCCGGGGTCTATCATGACGACGTTTACCCGGACTTTCTTTTTCACCAGCGCCAGAACCAGGTGTGCATTCACGGCACGGTACCCGCTTCGGAACTGGTTTACAGCACCATCATACGAGAACCCAAGCTCTCGTGATAGCGCCCTCGCCGACTTTGAATCTTTGACGAGAGGTAGGTTATCCCATGCGTAGGGATTGACCCACACCTCATTCAAACAATTCAGTGTAGGCGCTTGCTGTTTCGCCATTCTTCGTTACTCCATTTCGCTTATCGTCTACCGGGACAAGCGAGAGCGAGCCTTCCGATTTAGAAACAAACTCAGCACCCGGCGAGTCCTCCAACTTCATTTTGAGCTTGCGCTCGATGGTGGAAATACTTTCAAGTTTCGTGACGGTCTTCGACAGGCCGTCAATAACGATTCCTTCATCTTGCAACTTCATGAGGAAGCCGTCAGGGTCTTTGATGGTTCGTCGTCCCTGACCTCGAACAACCTTCACACCGGGGTACTCTTCACCACGTTCGTAAATGTCTTCGAGTACTTGCTCTTCAATTGCTTTCAGCCACGCCCGAATTTCCGGCGCGCGAAGGACAATCTCTGCCAACTCTTCCTTCGGCAAGATAGCCGCAGATAACTCGTTGAAGTTCATAACCCTATTCCCTCCCATATCTTCTGTGCCCTCGCTGTGCACAAGGCTTTAGCAGGACACCACCGGCACGCACTGTCACTCGGGGCGAACTTGCCGGTATTCGTGTTTATCTCTTCGATAGAGGGTTTCACAACATCCTCCCGCCACTGAACTAGCTTCTCCGGCAGAGTCTCCCACTGCCTATGTGACGCTAGCCGGGGCTGAATGATGTGTAGCGTTACTGTGTTGAAATTCCAGAACGCCTTGAAGGCTTCCAACGCACCCAACCCGTAGAGTTTGAGCTGCGTGTTCTCAACCGGCGACACCGGCACGCCACGCCCATACTTATAGTCGATAACGTGCAGTTCATCTTCCAGAGCGACTATCGCATCTGCGGTACCGAAGCATCCTTCGATACCGGGGAACACGCGAGTCTCTAACCAGATAACCCCCTCGTATTTGTGGGAGAGGAATTGCTTTCGCGTCAAATCGAATATCACATCAATCTGTTGCTGTGCGTATTCCTGCATCTCGTTATAAGGGTTGTATCCGAGAAGGTCTCGCCCGGCACGCACTAATTCGATGCGCTCTGACTTATACTCAACAGGGCTGATACGCCCTAACCGGTATAGACACTCATTCTCTAGAACTGAATGCGCTAATGTCCCTTCCTCTGCGGCAAGCCCCGCTTCGGATTCAGGTATGTTGAGTGAATCTATAAGCTCGAAGCTCTTCGTGCAGTTTATCCACCGCTCACCAGAGGAAGGGGACAGCTTAGCGTGTACCTCCGGCATGACTTATGCGAACGGGTCGGTGTTCTCGGACTTCTTGTCACCCTCAATTTGATGTAGAAGGTCGCGCAGCTTAGCGTACACTTCGTTGTACTCCGAAGGGTCAAGGTCTTTCAGAATCTTGCCGCCCATGATTTCCATGCATTTTTCGTGGTAATCACCGTGCGCCATGATTGCCTTGCCCATACCTGCAACGTCTACTAGGCGTACCTGACGCTCAGCCTTGGGTGCTTCTTCCTTCACCGGCTCAGGCTTCGGTTCCTCTGCCTTAGGTGCTTCTTCCTTCACCGGCTCAGGCTTCGGTTCCTCTGCTTTCGGAGCAGCTTTCTTAGCGGTGCTCTTACGTGCCGGGGGCTTCTTAGCAGGTTTCTTAGGCTCTTCCTCAGTTGCAACAGCCACAGACTCGACGTTAGCCTGTGCAGAGAAGGTAACCGGGTTTTCCTTGATAGTTTCCTGCGCGATAGCAATCAGGTTCTCAACAATCAAGGCCCAAGAACGGCCCAGCTGAACGCCCAACTCGTCAATCTTCTTACTCATTATGTCCTCCGATTTTGTCTGATAAAGTTGTCGCGGTTGCGACTACATTTATAACTATAACCTGTCGCAGCCGCGAAAATCAACTTGTTCTGTTGTGAGTTGTGTTACAGGTACCCTAGCTCCCCTCCGGGCTTTTTCAAATCCTCGATGTACAGCAACGTGTTGTAGCCTTTCTTAGCTTCGTGAACAGCCTCAGCCCATATCTGTTCTATGTACTCCGGCGTGTACCTATCAAGATTGGTATCTGCTGGCACTTCAATAAGAAAGCGCCGCCCTTTCGATGGGTCTTTCTCGAACAACTCTGGCCGGGTGGTGACAGCCCATGTATCCCAGTTACGGGCTAAGAAATTGCTGAAACGCCCGTAGACTACATCTTCTGGCCGTTGTGCAAAGTACCAGAATTTTATAACGCTATCAAAGTTGGTGTACTTGCTGATGTCGAACACAGCCAACCAATAACGAGATGCGTCTTTTATGACACGCTTTCCGTAGGTATAAAAGAATCCTGTATAGTTCTTTCCAACCCGAGACAGCCATGAACGTAATATGTCTGAATCCGCGCAATAGAAAACAGGCAAACGATTTACTTTAGAGCCTGTGTGCATTGCCCTTTGAGCGGCAACCACGAAAACCTTTCGCGCCAACTCATAGTCATACCTTGTTCCTGTAGACCCCGGCAAGGCAGTAGCTAGCCTAGTTTGCCCGTCCCATTCTAGAGATTCTAAGTAATCTACAACAGGGTCAAACTCTCGCTCGCTTGCCGCAGCTCGTACCATCTGATTCATGCGGGACTTCGTCACATGTTTGAAGTTGTAATCTAGTTCCGCTAAATTAAGAATACGCAATTCGTCGTATTCGTTTATCGGTGTAAGAAGCCCATCTTCAATGCGGTAGCCCTCGGGATATTTCACGGAGATTCGCCCGCGTTTGTTGTATCGTATTGAGGTAAGCTCGGGGTGGTTGAAGAACAACCGCATCCAGTTCTGGATAGTGTCTTCAACCAAACCTTTCTTATCCCGTGTCAGATTTTCTTCCCACCGTGAGTCGCGGTATTTTTCGTAATCGTGATGGAACATAGGTACCTTTTTCCTAGTCGGTGAGTTTGTCGTGATTTACGTAGTACACACGTTGCCGCCCCTGGAAAGGAAGGCGGATTTTGGTTTTTGATGGTGTAAGAACGCCACGGAGAGTAAGGTTGTGTAAAGCGTCCCGGATTCGCGATTGTTCTTTGAATCCGAGCTCAGAAACCGGCCGGCATTCTACCTCAGTCCACACCTCGCGAAGGGTAATAAACTCCCTCGGCAAGTCACCAGGACCTGTCTTCCCGTCTACACCAATACCGGCGTACCACTGCCCCATCTGTGAGGTGCGTACTGCGGGCATGACGCTGTGCCAGTCTTCCGGCACGGTGATACTCAATGCAGCCTCTATACGGTCAGTTAGGTCGTCAGTACTGGTATGCTGCCTCCGTACTTCCTCAGCTAAGGCGTACTCGTGCCGAGAAAGAACATGCGTTTCCCCGGACTTATAAGCATGCACAGCCTCAGCCCATACTTGGTTCACGTAATCGTCGTTGTAATCCTCGAAATCTATCTCGCGGACGCAATCGACAATCAAGAAACGTCGGTTACCGTCACGCTCACGCAATATCAGAGGGTCGTTTGTCGTGCCCCAGATAACCCAACGACGCTCAAAGTCTATGGAATCACGCTCATAGGGAGGACGGTAGGAATCCATAGGCGAAGTAAGGAAGTCTTTCAGCTCGTTGAAATCCGCGTTGCTGATAGACGCGCTCTCGTCCGACAACACAATCCACGCTTTGCCCGCGTTGATAAGTGTGTCTTTGCGGTCAATATTGCCTAGCTTAGTCCAGAATCCTTTAGACATACGCTCAATCCAACCTGACTTGCCGAGGCCGCCAACCCCGGCAAGGATAAGAGTTTGGTCGGCTTTAACACCCGGTTCATATGCACGTGCTACAGCGGCAATGAGTGTTCGCCGTGCCACCATACGGGTGTACTCATTATCTTCCACCCCCGGCAAGCAGGTCTCTAGCCGTGGTACACCATCCCATTCCAGCGCATCCAAGTAACGTTGGATAGGGTCGAAGTGATTTTTATCGACGTAACTATCAACCATCATCTCTACGTCACCCATAGGCATGTTAGGGATTTTGTACTTCTTCATGAGCAACAACCGGATTCGGGAGTAATCGGCCCGCTGGAATTTCGGAGGCTTTACGGGAGTCAGAGGGTCTGGGTTTTTATCCCAAGTGTAGTAAGCACCCCGGTCGCAAACACCCAGACCTTGAAAGTTAGGGTCGTTGCTGAAAATCAAGTCCAAATTATCGACGGTGTTCATTATAGCGCCGGTCTTTTTATCCACCTGCAGCTGAGATACCCACTCAACGTTCGATAAGGAACCTTCCACATCATCTAAAACTTCGGACGTAACACCCAACGCTTTATCGGGCACACCACTTGCGGCTAGAGCGAGCCGGGCATTGTAACCTTCGTGATAGTCCAAAAACTCTTTGCAGTTCTGATACGACGGTGCACGGTTCACAGGCCCGTTATAGCTCTTGTCTGCATCTCCAAACTTGTGAATCCGCACCAAGTCAAAAGCATTCTGTGCGTACCCGGCTGCTGGGTCTTTCGCATGCCAGGAATAATATAATCCGGGTCGCTCGTCCAGCTCACGCATACCAGGGGTGGAATCTGGAGACGAGCCGTCGTAGCGATACCTACCTGTAAGAGGGTCGTAAGTGTACGGTAAATCGAACTCTGCGATGAGGTCGTGCAAATCCCGATAAGTGCGGTTGAACACACCGATAGGACCTTGAAGTGAGTAAGGGTCTTTCTTCTTGTCGGTGCGGCCAAGAGGAATGATAGCTTCGCCGCTGCTTGACGCACCAAACAACCGCAACGCGTCGAGGAGGTCCCCTTCGTGTACCCCGTAATCATAACTGAATGGGTCTTTACTGGCCGGGGTGAACATAATCTGTGCGGGCTTAGCGCTGGCAACATCTATCGAAGCTTTCGGGTTGGCGGCGATAATCTGTCGAACCATGTCACCGTACTGCCCCGGCGTGACCGCCTCGGCCAGAGGGACTAGAAAGCGATATGAGTGCTTTTCTTCGCTGTGGCTATACGTAGTATGCCAGAAGTAGTAAAAGTCGCTTAGAAAGCCGCACAGAGCCTCGAAGCCTCCTTCTAGCGCCCCGTCCAGGTCTAAGGTGATAACAGAACGGCTGATGACGTTCACGCTTTTGCGGTAGTGGTCTTTTAGCTCGCCGGGGAGGTAGGACTTTTCATTTTTCTTCGTGCCAGGAGTCTTTAGCATCGTTGCTATGTCACCGAGCGTCAGAGCTTCGCTGTAGGTTTCAGGGGAAACACCCTGAGCAAATTCAAAATTAAAAGTCTTGCTGTCAGTAGACACAGTACTACCTTTCTGATAGAATTTTTATGAAGACGTTTCACAGCTTATCACCAACACTCGGAGATACGCAAGTGAGCAGAACCCCCGGTTTACCTTTCTGGCCGGGGGTTTTGTTTTACCTTTTTACGTATGTGAAACTAGACACACATAGTAAAAAACCCTTGACGAAAACAAGCAACTGTGATATGACATTATTTTTTATATAATATAAACCCTTTTTATAGAAATAGGGGACATTAGGGGACATCCCTTGAAATAGCAACGAAGTTAGGGGCGTAAAACAGGGGACATTAGGGGGACGAAGGTATGTTTTTAGGGGACAAAGCGGTTTTTCAGTGAACGCCTTTCAAATGCTGATGCCCCTCTAATGTCCCCTATCATGTCCCCCTAACTTCGTTGCTATTTCAAGGGATGTCCCCTAATGTCCCCTAAATCGCGTTAATAAGATTGTGAACGATTTTGTCTGTGTTAAGCATGTCACACCTATTGGTTACCCAGCTCACACCATATGCACCCGGATACCCTGGCACTCGTTTCTACACCCTTATACCTACGTCAGCTACCGCTCGCTGCGCTCGCTCTCGCCGGGGCTACGCCGCTAACGCAATGACTAATCTCCTAGTGCTATCCCTATCTCTGCGCATGACCTTCTCCATACACCCACAAGAAGACAAAGAAATACCCCCGGCAAGAGCGGCACAAGCGCTTCTAACGCTTCCACCACCCCCACCGGGGGTACTTATACCAACTAATCCATGAAAGCCCGACAGCGGGGCTTCTACAGCTTACCCTTCCTCTTTCAAGTAGTCCAGCAAACGCTGTTGTGCGTCCACCTTACCTATCAACGAATCGTACACACGCCCGTCGATAGAATCCTCTGCCATAATCATGTGAATCTGCACGGCCTCTTTCTGGCCGCTACGAGCTAGCCTTTTGTTCGACTGTTGCCAAGCCTCGGACGACCACGGCAAGGAAAGCCAAACAGCAATATGACCCCCGGCCTGCAGGTTGAGTCCGTGTCCGATAGAGTCCGGGTGCGCGGCAAGAATAGGAAGCTCACCTTTGTTCCAACGCTCAACAAACCCCCGCTCTTTGACGGTGTGCACGTCAGCACCGAACCGTTTCTTCAACTCTTCAAGCTCGGCTTGGAACCTGTAGAAGACCAACACCGGCGCGCCGTGGCTCTCTTCGATAATCTCTTCTAGCACATCCAACTTGAGCTTGTGCAGAACGTCCCACTCACGTTCCCGAACCGACCCCGGCAAGCCGCCATCAACACCTTCTACAGCATCGTGGTACAAAAACCCGGCGGTAATCTGTGCGAGTTTCCCGGACACTACAGCTGCGTTCTTCGCGGTAATCTCTTCGCCGCTCTCTAGCAACCGCAGAACCATTTCTTCTTTCAACGTCTTATACTGCTTACGTACCCGCCCAGGCAACTTCACCATCTGCGGCACGTAGGTGACCGGAGGTAGCGCAACCTTACCTTCGGTACCCTGTACCAGCACCCGGCTAGCGATAGCATCGTAAATATCCCGCTCGGTCTTCTTACCGTTCCGAGTAGCCCACTTGGTGACAATCTTGTTCGGTAGTTGAGCCGCTGCGTAGAAGTACCGCCGCCTATACTCACCGATAGTCTTGCCTAGAGACTCTCCCCAATCAAGAAGGAACATCTGTGCCCAAAGGTCAATCAAACTCTTAGGCGTGGGCGTACCCGTCAAGCCCCAAACATGCTCGGCACGTGAGACCAACGACTTAGCACCCCTCCAGCGCGAGGTGCGGTGGTTCTTGTACCCGGAAAGCTCGTCAATAATAACCGTCTTGAAACCGCCTGCCATAGCGCGTGATAACAACCCGTCCTGGTTATCCCGACTTACCACCACGAGGTCAGTCTTAGCCCCGGCTAGTCGTTCACGCTTCGCCCTATCTCCCTTCACGACAGTGACGGACAGGTCAGGCCGCCAAATCCCCGCCTCAGTCTCCCATACGTTCTCTGCTACTCGCTTTGGCGCGATAACCAACGCTGGTAAGTGTCGCGGCTGTAGAGCAGACAGGCAGGTAGCTGTTTTGCCCAGACCCATGTCAAGGAACAGCGCCTTACCACCCCGTCCTTCACGTAAGAACTCGACGGCCTCTAGCTGATAGTCCCTCAACTTCAAAAACATATCTTCCATGTCTTACCTCTCCTCAGTCTTTCCTCGTCGCATCACGTCTTCTACCCAGCGCGCCCTGTCGCCGCCCGAAGCACCACCTGTCTTGTTCTTCCGCGCTATCCTCTGCGCTCGCAGTTGCAAGAACCCGGCAAGCCCTGAATCGACAGTCCCCGGCTCGGTGTAGCCGTCCCCTAACCGAACGTCCTTTATCTCACCGATACCAACCTGCGGCGTGAGCGTGTTGTATTTGCGCACCGGCTTGCCCTCCAGTCCTTCGCGCCGCTTCCTGCGCCGGTAGTACTTGCGTGAGTGTGCACGCGCTCGCATACGCTTCTGGCATTCCTTACATCCAGGGTTTTCAAGTCCTACAACAGCGCCACACTCTTCGCACGGCGGTGGGCAGTAAACGCCCTTCTTCTTGTTCCTGTTCGGTTCCATCTTCATTACCTCTCTTCGTCCATGTCCCAAGCACGTTCCTTATCGCGCTCTTCTAGCCACGCTTTGACCTCTTCGACCCCGGCAAGCACACACCCGGCATGCCCACCGCGCTCTAACACTCGCAAGATGTATTTCTGCCGCTCTGATACCTTCCCGCCGCGCGCACGTTTGAGTTCAACAAACCACACTGAACCCCCCGGCACGAGAACTATTCGGTCTGGTATCCCTACCTCTGTCGGTGCTAGCTTCCAGGTCACCCATCCTCGGGCGCGAACTTGCCGAACTAGATATGCTTCGACATCTTTCTCTAATACGTTTTTCACTTTTCCAGTTTAACAACCCGTCCAACTGAAAGTCAAGCGCCACTGCGCACATTTTTACCCCCCGAAAGACCGCAACACCCCGGCGTGTCGCCGCCAACTCTCACACCAAACACCCACGCCACGCGGTATACTGTTATCGTTCCGTAACAACTACAGAATGGAGACCCCGGCATGACCGGCATTCATATGTTCGACCAGGTAATCAATCACCTTATTTTCTTTTCTCAGAATGGTTATTGGCTACCGGGCTTCCCCTACTAAAACAAAAACTGATATACTGGTAGCATCCGCCTCATGCGGTGTCACAGTTCTCACACAACAGAAAATACCCGCACCGCCTGTATACACAGTGTGGTGCGGGGTTTCTTATAACGAAAGGAAATCAACTAATGACCGCTCTCTCCATGCTTCTAGGACCAGTGTATTTTTACATGGACTTCTTCAATCGATTCGGGTATTTCCCCGGCTAGACAGCAATCAACGAAGGAAACTAATCTATGTTAGTACGCTACAGCGTTGTTCAGTTGGCAATGTACCCTATTATGTGGGCGTTCTATAGCTTCTGGCATTAACAGCCCTAGAGTAAAAGGAAACCCCCGGCAAGGACTCAACATCCTAGACCGGGGGTTTTCGCTAGCCAAGCGACTAGCTATCCCACCAACTAACTCAAGCGCATTTATATGATACCATATACACAAGGACATAAACCTCTCTATATGTTTCCTGTTTGTCGGTGATTGAAGAAATACCCCGCACACATTTCTCTCCTAGTGTGCGGGGTATTTCTCTTATCCCTAATCAATCCATCTATAACATCTTAGCAATGGCTATACGGTGAATTACCTCCTTGCTTGCAGTAGATGTACCACATGATGCCTTGGTTGCACCATTTCATATGTAACCATCCGGGTACCCACGGCTGTACACCGCGCGGGCATTGGCTACCTCCCATAGACCAAGCCGCCGCAGGCGTAGCACTTACCCCCGCTCCAACAGAGCTGAGAGCAAGACCCCCGGCAAGAGCCAGACCCAATAGTTTCTTACGAACAATTTTCACTGTTTCTCTTTCTTTTCAACCGGCTCGGTTACCCTTTTGATAACCTCCAAAGCCCGGTTATCTTTTCCTACCTGCCCGGCAAGCGCCCGCCATTTCTTCCAGTTCACACCGGCTCCAACAGGCCCTTCCCCTACAGGTACTACACGCCCACCTAACCCGCGAACAGCATCCCCGGCACGTAGCATAGCCGCATCCCGGCGTGCTTTGTTCTTCTCGTAGGTCTCGGCGCTGGTCTTCATGTGGTGGTGGTGGGCACACAGCGAGGTCAGGTTATCCAGCTCGTCGCTGTGTCCCTCAACATGGTCTACATCGGTAGCCTTCTCACCGCACCGCTCGTTGGTGTTGCCGTCAAGGGCGGTGCACCTAAAACCGTCTCGCTTGAGCACCGCAAGGCGAATCTGCTTCCACTTGGGAGACTGTTTATAGGTCAGTCCGCTACGCTTACCCCACCCGGCACGACGTTTCTTGCTCAAAAGCCTTACTCACCTTTCTTTATTCCCAGTACCGGGCGGATTTATCCACCGCTATCTCGGCGGCTTTAGCTGAAGCGAGGTCTACTAAAATACCTTCTTGGAATTCGTCCTCCAGTTCTACACCACGAACGGAAAGTTCCAGAGCCACAGCCCCAAGCACACCCTTCACTGACTTTCCATCCCCGGCACGTACAACTTCCGGTAGCTTGGAAAGCCCGGTTATCTCAGGGCGATTCACGCCTTTTGTTACCAACGGTGCCGTTCCCCGGTTATCTATAACAACTTTCCTCAGGAACGCGTAGACATGTGCAAGGAATACGTTCTCTAGCACCTTACGCGGGGTACCTCCCGGCACATTGACACCGGTACCAAGACCCGGCAAGCAGACCCATGACACCGGCTCGACAAGTTCGTTACGTGAAACCGCGTACTCCAGGTCTTCCCGAACCTTTTGTGTAAGGTAGTTCCGCGTCTCAAACACGTGCCACATATGCGAGAGGTTCACAGGTTCCGGCTCAATCTCAAGGGTCACCGGGTGCTCCATCCCGTGAACGTATAGCCCTGTGGTGGGCTTTCCGTCTATGGTTTCGGTTCCATCCCACACAACGGAACTAACATTATCAACTGCTTTACTTGCTACCACCTTCGCGGTAACATCTTTGTGTTTCTCTGCGGTTATAACGACGACCCCGCTACCGGGTTCCAGGTTCTCAGCAACCCATTGGTTTACTAGCTCTGCCGCCTCTTCTACTTGTTCACGGGTTATCTTCTTTCCCACGGCTTCTATCCTTTCTTTTCAACCCCGCGCACCGGACGACCCCCGGCACTCGGCGCGTTCTCTTCTACCCATGCTGATATTGTTGCCTTATCCCAGAGCAACATCTCACGTCCTGCCCCGTCTAGCGCGGTCATCACCGGCGGCGGAAAATCACCGTTAGCCCGCCGGTAATAGATAGCTGAACGGCTATGAGGTACCATCTCGATAACCCCGGCTAGGGTCATGAGTGGGTTGTCAGCTCCAAGAGCGCGGACACTTCCGCTCTCAAGCTCAACTTCGATACGTTTCACCTAAAAGTCACCTCCTTGCACAAGTACCAGGTGATGCCCGTTGCGCATGGCATCATCAACAGCCATTGAATGTGCCACCTCTTTCAGTTCCTCCCAGGTCTTGAAGAGACCACCACCCGGCTTGACTACGCCGATAGCATCGGCAACGGCGTAGCCCATAGCACCCCGGCTAGCGTGCCCATACGGCGCGCTCTGTTCATATTTCACAACGCCCGCGCCTACGAAGCGCCCTTCTTTATCGTCTCGGATAAGGCATGTGAGTAACCCGAAACGCTCAGCCACCGCGTAGGTTTCGTATCGCACTGAGTAGCGAGCGCGCAGCTTCGATTCTTTAGGCTCTTGCAGTATATTTTCTAGGTTTACCATCCCGATTACCTTTCTTTACGCCGTGCCTAGAGCGTGCCAGCCCGGTTATCTAGATTTTCTTTGCGTACCCCCGGCACGGGTACCGGTCGGCGGCGGTGCATCATCTCTTCGCGCGCCCGCCTCTGCTGTGACAGACGGTTATAGTAGTCTTCTTCTAGTACGGTGATGCGCTGTTGAAGCTCAATGTACATGCGGTACAAGTCTTCGTGCCCGGTGGACGGTAACACCTCGTGGTACACATCCCCTACACGGTAGTTGCACCGTGCCTTATCCCGGCGTGCAGAGCGCTTAGCATATAACGCTATGGCACCGGTCAGGATGAAAAGGAACGAAGCCCCGGCTAGAAGTAGAGTGTTGATAATGTGCGCGGTCATGATGCTTGCTCGCTTTCTGGAACGTTTGGAACGAAGATGTAGTATTGTTTATGTAGCGGCGGCGCATAGCCTTCACGTGTGAATACCTCTTTAGATTCTATGTGCAAGGCGGCGATCTTTGAGATACCCCCGGCGTGTACGCCGTCCGGGTACCACTTGAAGCTGTACCAATGTTTTTGTAACGCGGGGTGTGAGAATCTCGCGGGCATTTCAAAGACGTCAGATTTATACACCGGGTAGCGGTTACCGTTTTCGTCCCGCCCGGCTATCTCAAACTTTGACCGTATGCCTTTCAGTGGCACGCGCTCGGTGTACATCTGTAGGTAAACATCCCATCCATCGGGTTTGTACTCTATCACTCGCTCAAGTTCTGCACATACTTCTTGGTTCACCGCGTAGGGAATACGCAGGGGGGTAACCTGGAGGTCTCGCATTACTCGAAGGTTCTTTTTATACATATTGTTCTGGTGTTCGATTTTCGCATGTAAAAATTCGTTAGCCTTGGGGTTCACGGTTAGCACCTTTCCTAAAAGATGAATATCATGCGCTGGTCTGCTAGCGCAGCGGTTGGTAATGATGTTCGTATGACAGAGCAATGTTGTGTCAGCGGATCGAATAGCTCGAACATCCTATCTGAGTCTGCCTTTAGGCGCTCGCAGTACTTTTCTAGCCGTTTCTGCCTATAAAGGAGGTGTTCCAGGTCTGCCCCTGCACCCTCAAGACGTATCAAGAGGGTTTCAAGGTCTTTCCACACGTCTTTATTCACTATCGCCCCGCATGAGCTGATACGCCGCGTAACCCACGGCTAGGAACATGCCCAATGTCGCCCCGTTACCAGAGCCGCCAGTGATAACAACAGCAGTACCGAAAGCCCCGGCTAGTACCAGAGCGCCAGCGGTAGTTAGTGCGCAGATTTTCTTAGACATTTTCAACCTCCGTTAGGTTAGTCGGTTTCGGATACCTTGATAAGCAGGAATGCAACAGCGAAAGGTAGGGTTACACTTGATACAGTACCCACCACCGCGTAAGAATCCCGAACGAATTGTTTGTATTCTTCCGGCCCTATAAGAGTGATCGGGACGACTACTAAAAAGAGACCAAGTAACATTACTGCCACGGCGGCTAGGAATACCACCGTAGGAACTAGCAGAGCTTTCTTTATCGTTTCTTCAGTCCGGTTATTTGATGACATGGTAACCTCGTCCTTACCCAGCGAACACATAAACGCCGTTGCTGTATACATCAGGGCAGAAGCGCCATCCGGCGGCTTCCAGTTCATTACGTAGAAACTTGAGGTCTTCGTTCGTAGGCTTCTTCGTGCTACGGGGGTACCGTGCACGGTGGATGGGTTCCAGGCATTGCGTTTCATTCTCAAACCATCCTTGATATTCGTTGAAGGTGATTAGCATGATACGTGTGCTGTGCACCAGACCCGTTAGGAACCCGGTACGGTCGCCATAAGCGAGTAGTGCACGCGCCATAACACACGGGTCATATTCAAAACCTAGAACCCCGGCTAGTAAGGTTCGCTTGACGTTCGCCCTAAGGTCACCGTGTAGAATGTCGCCGGTTACCACTTCGTATCCGTTTGCAAAGTAATCAAGTGCGTTCTTTATCGCGGTCATGGTTAGTTTCCTTCCATCAGTTCCGTTATCTGGTTGTAAAGTTTTTCGATAGCCCCCGGCATGTCGCCGTCGTGGTATCCGTCGCGCATGTCGCGTATCTGTTCATACAGAGGTTCAAGACGGCTATCGGCAAGGTGCACAAGGTACTGTTTCGTATCAAAGAACTGGAACACGGGGTTTGCGGGGTTCAACCCGTACCGTTCTGCCGCCATTTTCTTTACGTGCTTGTCGCGGAAAGTAACCACTTGACCGGTGAACGCCCGTGACAGACGGTGTAGCATGTCGCTTGAATTTAGTGTTACATGGGTGCAGTCGTGATGTTCAGACCACACTAGAATCGCGTCTACAAACTCATAGTAGTCCGTACCACCCGGCAAGGCTTCCACAAACCGGCGCAAGTTATCCTTCTGTGCATCTGTTAGGCTTTCGTTGTGGTGCTCTCCCAGGAAGCTGTTTACGCTGTTGATAACATTACTTACAATGATGTCAATTTTTGACATGGTGTTTCCTTTCTTATGCAGTGAATACGAAGAACGTAGTGCCGTCTAGTAAAGGCGCGAAGCGCCAACCCTCATATTCAAGATGCCTCTGGTATTTCTCGAAGTCGGTAAACAGAGCCACGTATGATCCTAAGGCTTCATCTGTTATACCAATCTCTTCTAGGTACTTACCAGCTAGGTATTCGTCGAGGTCATTCACTTCACCGTCGAAATTGAGCAAAAGGGTTTTTAGTTCTTCCACGTTATCTAGCGCACTCTCCATATCTCCGGTGTAATCGCCCCATACCATAAGCGCGTCCGTAGCGAGGTCTGCATCAACCCCTAGCGAGACTTCCCCGTACTCACAGGCTTCTACGAGGTTCGCCCGCTGTTGCCCGGTCAGTTCTTCCCCGTAAAGGCTCTCAAAGCCGTCTACGGCATCCTGAATGTATTGAGGGTTTCCCATTTGTCTCGTTTCCTTTCGGTTACGCCAGTGCACGGCGGTTGATGGTGAGAATGTCAGCGGTGTCAGCATCCAAAGCCTTCACCAGGTCTGCAACAGGCTTGGAAGCCCTGTTACCTTTAGGGTCTGTGGCTACCTGCATGAGGGGCAGGAACATTAGAAACCCGGCTAGGCACGCCCCAATACCCCATGCTAGGGTTTCAGCTAACAACGTGTATTGATACGCGAATGCGAACCCGGTAGCGAATATGGCTACCCAAAGCCCGGCTATAGTTGCGAGGGTTTTCAGGTGTTTCATGCCCGGTTACCTTTCTGATTTGGTTGTGTATTTTCCGTGCCCGCCCGAGGAATCGAACCCCGGCTAGTACCATAGCGGGCTACCGCATTATCGGTGAAAATGTGCGGTGTTTATTTGTTGAGTGAAAGTCCGATTAGTCAATGACAAGCCCGGCGTGTTTGAACGCCGTGAGTACGCGCCCGTCTGCATCCCCGCCTAAAAGGTCAGCGTCAAAGATGGTGTATCCGTATCCGGTGCTGAAGTTGTGCGTACCTTTCCGGTCTGAATGCCGGTAATTACGCATGTAATATTTAAGCTCTTCTAACCCGAGGTCTTCATAGACCGCGTTGAGTCGGTCATACTGCATGTCTAAGATAGCCCAGCGGCGTAATGCCGTATAAGGGTTTTCCGAGAGCCAGAAAATGCTTAGGTTCTTGATGCGGTGCTTCTCAAGAAGCCCAGCTAGAGTGCCATTCTTCGAGGCTTCGATGATGGTTTCTTTTGCTGATTTAGCCATTGTTCTCATGACCTTTCCTTTTCCGATTAGGGTTGATTAGGACACCTGATAAGAGGAGCCCTCTAATTTCGTACTTATCAGGTCTGCCACGTGTATGTATGGCAGAGTGCGTACACCGGGATTTGCACCCGGCTAGGAGACTAACTCTCTGTACGCCGCAGGTTTACATACCTGCAATTTTCATGAGTGGGTTTAGTAGGTTAGTAACCCATGCGATAGGTGATTCATGTGCGTATGTTGCCCATGAAGTCATGTACGCTACCCACGTCATTACGTAATCGTAAGTCATTGGTTTCCTCTATTTGTTTGTCAATCAGCGATTTAGCATTTCTGCTTTGTTGTTATCAACTCTATCAGTAGTTGGACGCTTTGTCAAACTGCCTGTATGCCTTATCCAAGGTGCCCTTGCTTTTCGCCTCACTGATTAGGGTATTGGCTACTCTCCAACATGCCAGAATTAAATGTTTGACTCTGCATTTCGCTATTTCGTTTTGTTGATATATCTAATGTATATCAGAGTTGGACTGTTTGTCAAACTAAATCTGTGTGGTGTGTAGCACATACCCTGTATGGCATGGGCGTATAGCAGGGGTACATAGGTACATAGGTACGTGTGTGCGTGTG